>Ga0070741_10000453_pt1 | contig 150331 bp, 147 predicted proteins | sample Coa_R1_4_FD_66440 | JGI IMG/M metagenome (GOLD analysis project Ga0070741, IMG submission 66440) | Surface soil microbial communities from Centralia Pennsylvania, which are recovering from an underground coalmine fire - Coalmine... | ecosystem: Environmental > Terrestrial > Soil >... | reverse complement strand
GACGGGCAAGCGAACCATCAATCCAGCCCAATTGGCCAAGGCGGCGCTGCGACATTGAGAAGCCCCCCTCAAATCGCACCAGCAGAATCACGCCTACCGATTCGTGCAAAGGTCTCCAGGGTGAGGATTACGGGTAACGCTCCGCTTGCACGGAGCGTCCCGCATTTCGCTTTCGCGGCCGTTACGACACCAGCGACAGCGTCGCTTTCTCGTATTGGCCGGCGCCCATCTCGCCTTCCGGGAACATGTGGTGGTCGGCGATCCATTCGAAGGATTCCTCGTAGACCTCCTTGGTGTACGGCTCGAACACCAGCCGCTCGCCGGGTCCCCAGCGCCGCGTATCCATCATCGGATGGTACCGGTCCGGGAACTCCTTCTTGTAATAGTGCGTGTACAGCTCCGGCCGCAGATCGATGTCGCGTTGCGCCTTGCGCAGCGCACGGAAGAACTTGCGCAGGTCTTTCGGATCGGGATCGCCGTGGATCATGGTGGCCATCATGAACGTCGAGTCGATGACTTTGCGGAAGCCGAGCTGCTCGGCAAAGTAATACGGCCCGCTGAACAGGCTTACCGCCGGCGCCTTGCCGTCGATCAGCTGCTGCATGCGCGCAAACAGCATGCCGTCGGCGTAATGCAGCTCGATCTCCTCCGGCTTGAGATACTGCTCGACCGCCTGGATTGTGGCGTAGTGGCTGCCCGATTGGTAGCCGACCGAAATCGGCACGCCGGCGAGATCGGCTGGCGTCTTCACCGGCGAGTCCGCCGGCACGAACACGCCGGCCGGCGACACCGAATAGACGTCGGCATACATCCGGCCGAGGCCCTTGGAGGCGGCGACGTTGATGGTCCAGTGGCAGGCGCAGCTCACGTTCGACTTGCGCCCGGCCTCGATCGACTGATAGGCGCCGACCTTGTCGCCCTTGTCGTGGTGCTTGCCGTCGCTCGAGCGCACCAGCTCGCGGAATTCGTAGTCCAGGCCTTCGGCGCGGAAATAGCCCTTCTCCTCGGCCACCCATTCGTGCAGCCGGAAATGCGGTTCGATGAGGAATTTCGCCATTGAGTGTTTCTCCGTGTTTGGCGTGAGTGTCAGCAACAGGTTTGTTGATCGTCGGTCTTGCCGTGCGGGCGCGCGGCGCGGCGCCCGTTGGTCTTGCGCGTGGGCGCATCGTGCTCGGCGACGCGGCGGGCGCGGATCATCTTGACGTGGTCGTCCATCAGGGCGCAGGCCCCGCTCGGGTCGTGCAGCTCGATCAGGTCGGCGAGCTTGCCGTGCACGTCGAGAATGTGGCGGGCGAGCTTCGGCGTGGCGGTGACGTTGCGGCGCGGCCACGACACGTGCTCGAGCGAAATCAGCTGCACGATGAGCACGCGGTTATGCGAGGCCTCGGCCACGGCGAGATGAAAGTCGCGCGACAGCCGGGTGAACTCGTCGAGATCGTCCATCGCCGCCTCGGCCTCGCGCAGGAGCCGGCGCAGTTTTGCGACGTCGGCGTCGGTCGCATTCTCCGCGGCGAGCTCGGCGCCCAGCGTCTCGATGGCGCGCTGCGCGTCCATGATCTCGGCGGCCGACACGCCGGTGAGATCGAGCTGCACCGCCAGCGCCTCGGCGAACAGCCGCGGATTGCCGTGCGCAATGCGGGCGCCGCCGCCCTTGCCCATGCGGATCTCGACGATGCCGAGCGCTTCGAGCGTGCGCAGCGCGTCGCGCGCCACAATGCGGCTCGCCTTGAAGCGGGCGGCGAGGTCTTTTTCGGTGCCGAGAAAATCGCCGGGCTTTAGTTTTTTGGCGAACAGGGCGTCGCGCACGCCGGCCACGATCTGCGCCGACAGCGACGACGAGCGCCCGGCGAACATGACCCGTGCGGTCAATTCGCCGTTCATCTGCGTGAGCGCGGTGGAGGCGTCTGCCTGTATCAGGCGGCCCTTCGCTTCGGCCAAGTGTCGCCCGGTAGATACTAAAGATATCATCTTTTGGCAAGCCGGCCCCGTGGCTTCGGGGCGGTTGCTTGCGGGCCGCAGCAACTCCTTGATTCTACGGTATCATCGGTCCTTGTGGGGATAGGCCCGGGTGGGCGAGGGCTTGGCGGTATGGTCATGCGCTCCGAGATTGCGCTGATTTTCGTGGGGCGCGGCGTGCGCGGCATCGGCGACGGTTTTGCCGTCATCGTGCTGCCGGCCTATCTCTCGGCGCTCGGCTACAACCCCGTCGCGATCGGCGCCATCCTCACCGCGGCGCTGCTCGGCACCGCGGCGCTGACGCTGACGATCGGCGCGATCGCGACCCGCTACGATCTGCGCACCCTGATGCTGGCCGGCGCGACGCTGATGGCGGCGACCGGGATTGCGTTCGCCAATGTGGGCGGCATTGCGCTGATCGCCGTCGTCGCCTGCCTCGGCAGCATCAATCCGGCGACCGGCGATCTCGGCGTGCTGGTGCCGCTCGAGCAATCCATGTTGGCGCACAGCGTTGCCAACGAAGAACGCACACGTGTCTTTGCGCGCTATGGATTGATCGGCGCGTTCTCCACGGCGGCAGGCGCGCTCGCGGCGGCATCGCCCGACGTGCTCGTGCATGCCGGCATCGCGCAGCCGGCCGCGTTCAAGATCGTGTTCTACGCCTATGCGGGGCTCGGCGTTTTGTGCGTATTGCTGTACCGGCAGCTGCCGCATCTGCGGGCCGAAGCCGCGCCGGCGGCGCCGCTCGGACCGTCGCGCGGCATCGTCTACAAGCTCGCCGCTCTGTTCAGCCTCGACGCCTTTGCTGGCGGCTTTACCGGACAATCGATCCTGGTGTTGTGGCTGTTCCAAAAATTCCATCTGTCGATCGCGACGGCGAGCGTGTTCTTTTTCTGGACCGGGATTTTGGGCGCGCTGTCCTATCCGGTGGCGGCGCGGCTGTCGCGCCATATCGGCCTCGTCAACACCATGGTGTTCACCCACATTCCGTCCAGCATCTTTCTCATCATCGCGGCGTTCGCGTCTGACCTGAAAGCCGTGCTCGGCCTCTTGCTGGTGCGCTCGGCGCTGTCGCAAATGGACGTGCCGGCGCGCACCTCTTACGTGATGGCGGTGGTGACGCCGCCCGAGCGCGCCGCCGCCGCCAGCGTCACTGCCGTGCCGCGCAGCCTCGCCTCGGCGATCAGCCCGAGCCTCGCCGGCTTGCTGCTCGCCTCGCCCTTCACCGGACTGCCGCTCGTCGTCTGCGGCACCCTGAAAATCGTCTACGACGCTGCGCTCTTATTTTCCTTCCGCCACCTCAAGGCGCCGGAGGAGGTGCGGCGGTAATCGCCCTGTGCGTGGCTGCGCCTTACATTCCGCCAACCGGAAACGTAGCGCGCCAGTGGCGGGCGATCTCGAGTCCGGTGGCGAACCACACGCCGTCGTGGCCGCGCATGTAGTCGAGCAGCTTGAGCAGGCCCTTGCAGCGCCCCGGGCGGCCGATCAGCCGGTCGTGCAGACCGATCGACAGCAGCTTCGGCGCGCCGCGCTGGCCTTCGCGGTACATCACGTCGAACGCGTCGCGCATGTAGATGAAAAAGTCGTCGGCGGTGGAGAAGCCGCTGTTCTCGTTGAAACGGTTGTCGTTGGTCTCGTACGAATAGGGAATGACGAGGTGCGGCCGGCCGGCGACGCGGAGCCAATACGGCAGTTCGTCGTTGAGCGCATCGCGGTCGTACCAAAAGCCGCCGGCCTCGACCAGCAGCCGTCGCGTGTTCGGTCCCGGCCGTCCGGTCATCCAGCCGACTGGCGGCGCGCCGCAAACGCGCGTCAGCACTTCGACGGCGCGGCTGATGTGCTCGCGCTCGACCTCCTCGGCCACAGCGCAATAATCGATCCAGCGGTAGCCGTGGCTGACGATCTCGTGGCCGCGCGCGACGCAAGCCTGCGCCAGCTCGGGATTTTGCTCGAGCGCGCGGGCGACGCCCAGAATGCTCATGGGTACGGCAAATTCGGCGAACGCATCGAGCACGCGCCAGGCGCCGCGGCGGCTGCCGTATTCGAACACCGATTCGACGATCGGCACGCGCACGCCCCGATAGGTCGGCACGCCGACGTCGTTGAGCATGCCTTCGGAGACGTTGTCGCCGTTGAACAGCGAGGCTTCGCCGCCGCCCTCGATGTTGAGATTGAAGTTCACCGCGACCAGCGCGCCGCCGGGCCATTTCGGATCTGGCGGATTGGCGCCATAGCCGACGAGATCGCGGGCGATCATCGGATCGGGTTTCAGTTGAGGCATGGTCTTGGTCCACTCAGATCATTCGCAGGGTGGGCATCGCGTGCATCAAATGCGTCCGCGTGGGCAAAATCGTTCACGCGCGATGCCCACGCGGGAACGCGGCAGCGGACGATTTTGCCCACCCTACGTGGCTACATCGCCAGCGGCGCCGTGCAGGCATCATAGCAATAAAACCAGTCCGTTTCGGTCGGGCCGCTCATCCAGGTATTGGCGATCGAGATGTCCTGCACCTTCGCGACGCGCGCGATGCGCGTCGCCTCGTAGCTGCGGAACGCCGTCTCGAGATCGTCGAACTGCGCCAGGCAGCGCGCCAGGATCGCGGCGTCCTCGACCGCCATGGCGCCGCCCGCCGCCATGTAGGGCCGCATCGGATGGCAGGCGTCGCCCAACAGCACGAGGCGGCCGCCGCTCCAGCAATCGTTGCGCTCGCGGTCGAAGATCGGCCACAAGGTCACGCCGTCGACCGCATGCAGCACGCGCTGCAGGTCGGCATGAAAGCCGGCGAACGATTCCAGATATTGTTCGCGCGTCGCAGGGACCGATTGCTCCCCGCTCTCCCAGCCTCCCGACGGCACCACGCCGATCGCATAGACTTCATCGCGCCGCCCGGTCAGGTAATAGGGCAGGCAGTGTCGGTCCGGCCCCCACCATTTGGTGCAGTCCGGAATGTAAAAGCCGTCAAGGCGCGCGGCCGGGAAGATCGCGCGGTACGCCATCGCGCCGGAAAAGCGCGGCAGAGCCGGCCCGAGCAGAAACTCGCGCACTTTTGAGCGGATGCCGTCGGCGCCGATGACGATGTCGGCATCCGCCTCGGCGCCATTGCCGAATGTCAGCCGCACGCCGTCGTGCGTCTCTTTCAGATCGACGAGCTGATGATCGAACAGGATCGTGCCGGGCGCGACGCCGCGTTCCAGCACCGCATGCAGATCGCCGCGATGGATGTGGATATAGGGGCCGCCGAAGCGCCGCTCGCTGTCGGCATCGAACACGATCTCGTACATCGTGGCGCCAGAGTCCCAGGCGCGGCTGACATAGCGCTCGGATTTGATGCCGGCGGCGATCAGCCCGTCTTCGAGGCCGAGCCGGCGCAACACCTTGCTGACATTGGCGGAGAGAATAATGCCGGCGCCGATGCGCGAGAACGCCGGCGCCTGCTCGTAGACCGTCACCGCAAAGCCGGTGCGCTGCAAGAAGCCGGCCGCCGTCAGCCCGCCCAGCCCGGCGCCGACGACGGCGATCCGTTTTGGGCGTGGCATGCGTTCGGCAGCGGTTCAGGCGGACGCTAGTTCGCGGCGGCCTTTGGCTCCTCGGTGCGCAAAAAGCCGAGCCGCTGCATCACCGGCTCGTCGGTTACGCGCAACAGCAGCGCGTCGTCGCTCGCCTCATGCGAATGCGGACGCCACGCCGGTGCGGCGATGACGTCGCCGCGGCGCCAGTCGAAGCGCTCGCCGTCGACATTGGTGGCGCCGTTGCCTTGCACCACGGCGTAGAGGTTGTTGGCGGTGGTCTGCAGGGTCGCGGTCTTGGCGCGCGGCGCAAGCCGCATCATGTGCAGGCCGATCGTATCCATCGCCGGATCGCCGAGCTCGACGCTGGTGCCGAACGGCCCCGACGGATCGGGCTTCGCCGCATCGAGACGCTTGAGTGTGTCGCTTATCGGAAACACGAACGGCGAATCTTTGGTCGGCGGCTCCCCGCCGGACGCATCCTTGCCGTCACCCCCCTCTTTGGCCGGCTCGAAGAATACCGGCTCCAGCAGGTGCACCAGCGGCACGTCCAGAAAATCGAGCCAGTAGGCGCAAGCGCGGCTGTTATTGCCATGGCCGTGGCTCGACCAGTTCGGGGTCAACAGCACGTCGCCCGGGTCCATGGCGATCTTGACGCCATCCACCTCGGTGTAGACGCCCGGTTCGGAATCCAGAATGAGGCGCAGCGCGTTCGGCGTGTGGCGATGCGAGCGCGCCCATTCGCCCGGCATGATCATCTGGTAGGCCGAAACGAGCGTGCGTACCGTGCCGTAGCTCGCTTCCGCGGCCGGATTGTAGAGGATGAGATTGCGCCGCTCGGCGAGCTCGGTGTTGATCAGCCGGCCGGCGGCATCGAGCGCGCCGCGCGCCTGCTCGTACTTCCAATGCGCCGGTTGGAAATTTTTCTTCGGCGTCGGATATAGCGACGGCGTCTTCTTGGCCCAGCCCGGCGCGATGCCGACGAGGTCGAGCTTGCCGTACAGCTCCTCAAGCGAGCCGGCTTGGGCGAGTTCTTCGCGGGACGGAATCTTTTGAGTCATGACGGCGCCTCGAATGTAGGGTGGGCTAAGGCGCGCAGCGCCGTGCCCACGTACGGCCGCTTCGCAGGACCGCGCGGGCTTCGCTTCGCTCAGCCCACCCTACGAAGCTGTTTGACGTTGCGGCGATCCTAGCGCGTTTTGGGCGCTTGCGGGAGCCTCCGCCGCCCCGCGCACCACGTCAATCAGGCGCAGCGGCTGGTCAGGCATGCGGTCGCCGCGCCAGGCGACATGGCCGTCGGGCCGCACCAGCACGAATTTGCCCGCGTAGAGCGCAGCAACCTCCGGCTCGGCGAGCGCGACGAAGTCCAGCGGCACGCCGCGCGCCCGCGCCGCCTCGATGAGCGGCTCCGCCTCGCCCGCGCCGGCATCGAACCCGAGCAGCACAAAGCCGCGGCCGAACAGGTCGAGGGTCGAGCGGCCGTCAGCGAGCCACGCGTGCGGCGCGCGGTGGCCCGGTCGTGCCACCGGCACATACTTTCGCGCCTCATCGGGCGGCGGCGCGCTGCCGTCCGGCCAGCAGATCGGCGAGCCCTCATAGCGATAGCCGAGGTGAATGCCGAGCGTGAACCATTCGTGGCGCATCATCTCGGTGAATTCGCGTCCGACTTTGGCGCGGGTCGCCGCGCCGGCCGGCGTGTCGTCGGCGATATCGGCGTGCGCGCCGACCGACAGCATGCGGCGCAGATTGCCGCTCGCCTCGGCGACGTTGCGGGCGCCGACCGGCTGGCGCTCGCGCGTGTAAGAGTCGAGCAGATGCTCGCCGCCCCAGCCTTCGAGCATCGCCGCAAGCTTCCAGCACAGATCGACGGCATCGCCGATGCCGGTGTTCATGCCAAACCCGCCGGTCGGCGACATCATGTGCGCCGCGTCGCCGGCGATGAAGCCGTGGCCGCCGCGAAAACTCTCGGCGACCAGTTCGCGCCGCACCCATGGCAGCACGCTCAAAATCTCGAAGTCGAAATCGCAGCCGACGGCGCGGCGGATCGCGGCCTTGATGTCGTCGGTGCCGTAGTCGCGCTGCTCCGCGCTGCCGATCAGCGAAAAGCGCCACTGATCGCCGCCGTTGATGGCGACGATCGTCGCCCAGGTGCCTTCCGATCCGATGAAAATGTGCCGGTATGCCTTGCCCTTGTGGTGCAGTGAAAGCAGGTCCGGGCAGCGGAAGATCACGTTGGTCGTATAGGTGAGCACCGGATTGCCCAGCATGGCAATGCCGAGCGTCTCGCGCACCAGGCTGCGCGCGCCGTCGCAGCCGACGATGTAGCGCGCCGCGATCTCCTCGCGCTCGCCGCTGTCGACGTTCTCGACCGTGGCGATTACCCGCTCGGGACTTTGCGTGAACGAAACGAGCCGCGTGCGATAGCGCAGCCGCACGGATTTCTGCGCAGCCGCGAACGCCTGGAGGATCGGATCGAACATGTTCTGCGGGCAGCGCTCGCGGCGTTGCGGGCTTTCGGGCGGCGGCGCCGCCTGGCCGATGCCGGGAAAGCGCTCGCGGCCGAGCTCGTAGCCGGCGAGGCTGGTCAAGTAGACATTGTCCTGCGGATAATCGCGCGGGTAGGGCGAGGCCTCGACCGCGCCGACCAGGCCCCAGCGCCGGCAGAACTCCATGGTGCGGACGCCGACCATGTCCATGCGCGGCTGATAGATCGAGCCGTCGCTCTGCTCGATCAGCAGGCACTCGACGCCGCGCCAGCCCAGATCGCCGGCCAGCGCCAGCCCCACGGGCCCGCCGCCGACGATGAGGACGGGGAGGGTTTCACGGGTAGTCATTCGATCTTGGTCCAGCACACCGAGAGGCCTCACCAGTAGCGTCGCGATCAGAGAAAGCCGTCGATCGCAATGGCAGCGTTTTTTCCGAACAGATCGCGCTGTCAAGGGTCTCCGACCGCCGAAGGCGGCGCTTCGCGCCCTTGACAGCGCGATCTGTTCGGAAGTTTTGCGGCCATTGCGATCGACGGCGGCCCACGACCAGGAACCTTGAGGCCTATCCGGTGACGCCGTGACTTGGGCTGCGACGACTTGGGCACGGCGAGTCAACGGCTTTCTCTGATCGTTGTGGTTGCGTGCCCCAGCGGTTGTCGCCGCATCCGCCCCATGACACCATCCCGGCCCGTTTGCGTTACCCCTTCGAAATCCATGGCGCGTGCGAAGAAATTTCCCTGGGCCGATCTGCCCGACGAGGAGCTGCTCGAGCTCCGGCTCAAGGATCTCCACCTCACCGTGGAGGGCACTTGGCTCGAGGACTGCGTGCAGAGCCTGCATGACGAGCTGGCGCAGGCGGGTTTGCGGGTACGGCCGCACGCCTGGATTTCCAGCGAGTGGTTCAGCCCGGACAGCACCCCCGGCATCGGCATCCCGTTCTATCTGGCGCACCCGCGGCTGATCCGGCTCGAGCGCAAGATGATCATCGACGTCGAGGGCGGCACCTGGGCCGAGTGCATGGCGATTCTGCGCCACGAGGCCGGCCACGTGGTGCAGCATGGCTACGCGTTGGCGCGGCGGCGCGAGTGGCGACATCTGTTCGGCCCGAGCTCGCGGCGCTACCCGCGCTACTACCGGCCCAATCCGGCCAGCCGGAATTTCGTCCAGCATCTGCGGCTGTGGTACGCGCAGAGCCATCCCGACGAGGATTTCGCCGAAACCTTTGCGGTGTGGCTGCGGCCGCGCTCGAACTGGCGCGCGCGCTATGCCGGCTGGCCGGCGCTCAAAAAGCTCGAATATGTCGACGACCTGATGGGCGAGATCGGGCCGCAGCGGCCGCAGCTGCGCCGCATCGAGCGGGTCGATCCGCTGAGCAAGCTCAGCGAAACGCTCGGCGAGCACTATCGCAAGAAGCAGGCGCTTTACGCGTTCGATACGCCGAAGACCTACGACCGCGATCTGCGCCGGCTGTTTCCAGCCGATCCGGTCAGACACCGGCGCGCCGAGGCGGCGTCATCGTTTCTGCGTCGGCATCGTGCGCGCGTGCGCCGGCTGGTCGCGGCCTGGACCGGCGAGTATCAGCTTACGCTTGATTCAGTTCTTGACGATATGATCGCGCGTTGCCGTGAGCTCAATCTGCGCGCCGTCGGGCGCGAGCAAAAGCTTGTGATGGACTTCACCGTGCTGTTGACCGCCAAAACCATGCATGCATTGTTTGGCTCGCGGCGAAGGTGGATCGCGCTATGAAACCGTTGCGCGTCCTGGTGCTGGTTCATCCGGACCTGGTGCCCCCGGATTCGCTCAAGGGGTTCACCGAGCAGCAAGTCAACGAGTGGAAGACCGAATACGACGTAGTCTCGACCCTGCGCCGCGCCGGCCATGACGTGCGTCCGCTCGGCGTGCATGACGAGCTCAAACCGATCCGCGACGAGCTGGAAAGCTTCAAGCCCGACGTGGTGCTGACGTTGCTCGAGCAATTTCGCGGCGAAGCGATCTACGACCAGAACGTCGCCAGCTTTCTCGAATTGATGCACGTGCCGTATACCGGCTGCAATCCGCGCGGCCTGATGCTGGCGCGCGGCAAGGATCTGTCGAAGACGCTGGTGCACTATCACCGCATTCCGGTGCCGGCCTTCACGGTGTTTCCCATGCGCCGCAAGGTGCGCCGGCCGGCGCGGCTGCCGCTGCCGCTGATCGTCAAAAGCCTGAACGAGGACGGCTCGTATGGCATCTCGCAGGCGTCGGTGGTCGACACCGACGCCAAGCTGATCGAGCGCGTCAGCTTCATTCACGAGCGCGTCGGCACGCCGGCGATCGCCGAGCAATATATCGACGGTCGCGAGATCTATGTGGGCGTGCTCGGCAACGATCGGCTGCGCGTTCTCCCGGTGTGGGAGCTCGAATTTGGCAACATGGCGCAGGGCGACTGGCCGATCGCCACCGAAAAGGTCAAGCACGATACCGATTATCAGGAGCGCCGCGGCATTCTGCACGGGCCGGCCAAGAATCTCAGCCCCGAGATGGTCGCGCGCATCCAGCGCAGCGCCAAGCGCATCTATCGCACGCTCGAGCTCGACGGCTACGCCCGCATCGACTTTCGCCTCGCCGCCGACGGCACGCCGTTTTTTCTGGAAGCCAATCCCAATCCGGAAATCGCCGAAAGCCAGGAATTCGCCGCCGCCGCCCGCCACGACGGCATCAAATATCTCGATCTCCTGCACCGCGTCCTGGCGCTCGGCATCAATCGCGCCACCGGGACGGCGGTCGCGGGCTGACGCTGCGGCTCCGCCGCGGCTTGCCTCATAAATTGACCTGCGCGAACATGCGGCGCGCTTGCGCCAGCCAGGCTCGGGCAAGCGACGGGGGCCAAGCCGACGACCTTGCAGGGAGAACTCCGATGATCAGGTCTACGACGATCGCCGCGCTGGCGCTTGCGGCGCTCATTCCGGCGTTTGCGGCGGCGCCCGCTTGCGCCAAGGACAAGGTGAAGGTCGGCTTCATCGGCCCGCTGACCGGCGGCAATTCGGCCAACGGCCTCGGCGGCCGCAACTCCGCCGATCTGGCGGTCAAGCTGCGCAACGCCGATCCGAAGGCCAAATACGAGTACGACCTCGTCGTGCTCGACGACGAATGCAAGCCCAACGTCGCGGTTCAGGTCGCCACCAAGATGGCGGCCGAGAACGACATCATTGCCGGCGCCACGCACTATTGCTCGGTGACCGCCATCGCCACCGTCGACACCTATCACAAGTTCGGCTTTCCGGTGATCGTCTGGGGCGCCGTGCTGCCCGACGTGACCTATCGCAACAAATATCCCGAGATCCATCGCGTCAACGGCACGATGATCAACCAGAACGACGCCAACGCCGAACTGATCTCGAAGCTCGGCTACAAGACCGTAGCGGTAATCCATGATACGACCGATTACGGCAAGGGCCACAACGAATATTTCAGCAAGGCCCTGGCGCGGATCGGCAAGGCGAAGATCGTCGGCACCTTCGGCGTCACCGCCGACCAGCAGGATTTCACCGCCGAGCTCACCCAGATCAAGGCGCTGCACCCCGACGTGATCTATTTCGGCGGGCTCACCCCGCTCGGCGTGCGTATCCGCCAGCAGATGGACAAGCTCGACATTCACGCGGTGTTCGACGGCACCTCCGGCATCGTCTCCGACTCCTATATCCAGGCGCTCGGCCCGCTCGCCGAAGGCACGCTCGCGTTCCGCGAAGGCGCGCCGGTCGACAAGCTGCCCGGCGGCAAGCTCTTCCTGGAAAAATACAACGCGCAGAAATATGACCAGCCGCCGGAGGCGTACGGCCCGTTCGCCTACGCCGCCATGAACATGATCCTCGACTCGATCGAGAAGGTCGGGCCGGACCGCAAGAAGGTCATTGCCGATCTCGGCAACGTCAAGGATCGCGATTCGATCGTCGGCAAGGTCACGTTCGACGACCACGGCCAGAACACGGTGCCGGTGATCACCGACTTCGTCGTGCAGGACGGCAAGTTCGTCGAGTGGGCCGATAGCGAATACGCCAGCGGCAAGCGCAAGCTGCCGGGGCAGAAGTAGCGTTGCCGTCGGCCGAGACAGTGCGTTGAATCCGTCATTGCGAGCGAAGCGAAGCAATCCAGAGTCGGCGTGCTCCGCCCTGGATTGCTTCGTCGCGGAGCTTGTCATCGGGCCGGCCACTTCGGGCTGGACCCGTTGGCTCCTCGCAATGACGACCAACCTCCCACCGCACGGCGACGCATGATCATCGGGCTCGTTGCCCAGTACGTCATGAACGGGCTCATGCTCGGCATGATGTACGCGCTGGTCGCGGTCGGCTTCACGTTGTTCTTCGGCGTGCTCGACGTCATCAAGTTCTCGCACGGCGACGTGCTCACGGTGGGCGCGTTCACGGCGCTGGCGACCTTTGTCGGCTTGCGCGGACTCGGCTTCAATGCGCAGTGGTTCGATCTCGCCGTCATGCTGGTGGCGGCAACGCTCGCCATGGCGCTGCTCGGCATGCTGATCGCCCGTTATTTCGTCATGCCGCTGCGCTCAGCGCCGGCGCTCAATACGCTGTTGATCACGCTGATGATCGGCACGGTTTTACGCGAATCCGTGCGCCTGTTCTATCCGCAGGGCGCCAACCCAAAACCGTTTCCGGCATTGCTGCCGCGCGCCTCGTTCGACTTCGGCAGCTTCAACCTGCGGCTCGACAACGTGCTGATGCTCGCCGCCGGCGCCGGCGTCATCGTCGGCCTGCAGGTCGTGCTCAACCGCACCCGGCTGGGGCTTGCGATCCGCGCGGTGGCGCAGGACGAGGAGATCGCGCGCACCATGGGCATCAACTTCACCGCCATCGTGCTCGTCACCTTCGCCATCGGCTCCGCCATGGCGGCGTTCGCCGGACTGATGAACGGGCTCTATTACAACGAGATCAACTTCGGCATCGGCCTCTATCTCGGCGTCGTCGGTTTCGCCGCCGCCATCATCGGCGGCCTGGGCAGTGTCTATGGCGCGATCCTCGGCGGCTTTCTGTTCGCGGGGCTGCAAACCGTGGGCGCCGTGGTGCTGCCGTTCGCCAGCGCCTACAAGGACGTGTTCGCGTTCGGCGTGGTCATCCTCATCATGGCGTGGCGGCCGACCGGGCTGATCCGCGAGAAGATCAGCGAACGGGTGTAGGCCGTGGCGCGCGACAAAGGCGGCGTTGCGATGTGGCCGGGTCTTGCCGCCCTTGCGGCGGCGACGTGCTATTTGATTGCGCTGCTCGCCGCCGAGCGGCAGGGGATCATCATCGCGCTGATCGGTCTCGGGATTGCCGCCGTTGCGGCGGCCGCGCGGTTCCGGCTCCTCGACGTGGCGAGCCGCTCCGCCGTCCGACACGAGGACGCCTTCGGGCGCTGCACCATCGTGGCCGCGCTCGCGGTCGCCGCGTTCTTTCACGACGATCATTTCGTCCTGCTGCTGCTGACCACGGTGCCGCTTTACAGCGTCGCCACGCTCGGGCTGAACATCCAGATCGGCTATGCGGGCGTTCTGAACTTCGCGGGGGCCTCGTTCTTCGGCATCGGCGCCTACACCTCCGCGGTCCTCAATGCGCAGACCGCGGTGCCGCATCTCCTGGTGATCGTCGTCGGTGGCCTATTGGCGGCGCTGATCGGCTCGGTGCTGCTGCTGCCCGTGCTGCGCACGCGCGGCCACTACGCGGCCGTGGTGACGATCGCGTTCGCGCTGTTGTTCCGGACTTTTCTCGAAGTCAACGATGTGCTCGGCGGACCGCAAGGCATGCAGGTCAAGGGCATGACCATTCTGGGCTGGGCGTTCAACGACAACATCGAGATCGGCGGCGTCTCGCTCTCGTTCTACATGAACTACTATGTGCTCAGCCTCCTCTTGCTGATCGGCGCCTTCATCCTGACACGGCGGCTGGAGCGCTCCTGGATCGGACTCAACCTCGATGCGCTGCGGCTCGACGAAACCGCGGCCGGCTGCTTCGGGCTCGACGTCACGCGCTGGAAGATCACGGCGTTTCTGATCGGCAATTTCCTCATGGGCATCGCCGGCGCGCTGTTCGCCATGGTGGGCGGTTTCGTCGCCCCCAACAATTACACCTTCGCCGATTCGCTCATCCTGGTCTCGATCCTGCTGCTCGGCGGCATCGGCAATCCGTGGGGCGTCGTGGTTGCCGCCGTCATCGTGGTGGTGGTGCCGGAAAAGCTGCAGGCCATCGCCGAATATCGATTCCTGCTCTACGCCATCATGGTTATCGGCATTCTGCTGTTCCGTCCGGACGGCCTGCTGCCGCGGCCGGTGCGCCGCTACTTTTCCGGACCCTTGCCAGGGCAGCTGCCGGGACGGCGATCATGACGGCGTTGCTCGAGGCACAAGGCTTGAGCAAACGCTTCGGCGGCGTGGTTGCGCTCGACAGTCTCGATGTCGCGGTGGCGACGGGCGAAATCCTCGGCCTGATCGGCCCCAACGGCTCCGGCAAGACCACGCTGTTCAACGTCGTCACCGGCATTTATGCCGCCGATGCCGGCCGCATCACTTTCGGCGGCCTCGACATCACCAACTTCCGTTCGCCCGCCATCTACCGGGCCGGCATCTCGCGCACGTTCCAGCGTTCGCGCCTGTCGCTGCCGCTGTCGATCTTCGACAACGTCATGATCGGCAATCACCAGCGGCTCAGCCAAGGCCTCTGGTTCAATCTGATGCGGCGCCGAGCCTTTCGCCGCGCGTTCGACGAGGCGTACGACCGCGCCCGTGCGCTCCTCGAAATATTCGAGCCGGCGCTGGCCGGCCGCATGTTCGAGCCGGTCGCTGGGCTGCCGATGATCGACCGCCGCCGCATCGAGATTTGCCGGGCGCTGATCAGCGAGCCGAAGCTGTTGCTGCTCGACGAGCCGTCCGCCGGCATGACCCATGACGAGACGGCCGAGCTGATGAACGACATCCTGCTGGTCCGCAAGCGCAATACGAACCTCACGATCGTCATCGTCGAGCACGAAATGGGCGTGATCGAGCGCATCACCGACCGCTGCGTGGTGCTCAACTTCGGCCGCAAGATCGCCGAGGGCCGCTATCGCGAGGTCGCGGCCGACGCGCAGGTCCAGGAAGCCTATCTCGGGGCGGCATGATGGCGGCGTTGCTCGAGATCGACGGGATCTACAGCGGCTATGACCGGGCCGACGTGCTGCACGGCGTGTCGCTTGCGGTCGAGGCCGGCACGATCACGTGCCTGCTCGGCGCCAACGGCTCCGGCAAGACGACCGTGGTCCGCGCCATCCTCGGCCTGACGCCGGCGCGCACCGGACGCATCGTCTTCGGCGGCATCGACATCACCCGGCTTGCGACGCATCGGATCGTTGCCGGCGGCATTGCCTGCATTCCCGAGGGCCGCAAGGTCTTTCCCAAATTCACCGTCGAGGAGAATTTGCGCGTCGGCGCCTATAGCGACACATCGGAGGCGACGATCCGCGGGCGCATCGCCGAAATCTTTCGCATCTTTCCCCGGCTCGGCGAGCGCCGCGGCCAGTTGGCCGGCACCATGTCGGGCGGCGAGCAGGCCATGGTGTCGATCGGCCGCGGCCTGATGTGCGCGCCGAAGCTGCTCTTGATCGACGAGCCGTCGCTCGGCCTGTCGCCGCGTCTGGTGCAGGACAATTTCAAGATCATCCGTCAGATCAACGAGCGCGGCATCTCGGTGCTGCTGGTCGAACAGAACGTCCGCCAGACGCTGGCGATCTCGGCCCGTGGCTATGTTCTCTCCAAAGGCCGCGTGGTCGCCGCCGGCACGCCTGCCGAACTTGCGGACCGGCGCGAGGTGCGCGAGGCCTATTTCGGCTAGCAAGCGGCGTACGCCGAAGCCCCTCTCTTTGCGAAGCTGTCGCGCGGCGCCAACCCGGCAACAGCAACGTCAGCAGCGATGAAATTTCATCTCCGGCCCGTGATCGCCGGATTCGTTGGCATGCTGGAACATCTCTTGTCCATCGTCGGAAAACTTCCAGAACACCGTGTTGCCCGCGTTCTTCCACTTGAGGTTAATCCAGCCGTCGCCGGTCTCCACTTTTTGGATAGTGAGCACCGGCCCATGCTTCAGGGAGCGGCCCCTGTCATGAAGCTCTACGTTCAATTTGGTCCTGCTGAAGGTGTAATCGGCGGTCGGTCCACACCAGCGGCCAAGGAGAGTGTCGATCGACAAGTCTTCGGCCGCGATCGCGGGCGGCGCGATGGCAAGCATTGCGAACGTCAAGAGAACAATCGCAACGGAACGCGTTCCGTGCATCGGCGACCCCCCGCGTCGTGCCTAACAACGCCGAGGCTAGGGTCGCCTTCAGGTGCAGTCAACTCTGTGCGGTCAAACCCGCCGGCGTCCGTCGTGTCCGGCGCGGCGCAGGTGTTGCCTGGCCTCGTGCTCGGAATGCTCGCGGCGGTGCTCGCGCTCGGCAACGCGAAAGCTGGCGCGGTGCAGCAGGGCCACGCGGCCATGTCCGCGCCTCGCGAAACGCTCGCGCCCGGCGGTGTGCTCGCGTTCGACGTGGGCGGCGATCTGCACTGGCGCGTTCTTCGGCTTCGCCGCTTCGTGCTGCTCGGCCTGCGCTGCTTTACGCGCCTGCTCGGCTTGCGCCTGTTGCTCGGCTTGCGCCTCGCGCTGCGCGCGCTCGAGATCGGCGAATTCCGGCAAGTCGCGGCACGGCAGCCGCCGCACGAAGTGCAGCGACGCGGCGTCGACCGGCATCTTGCGCCACTCTTCGACCGAGTGGCCGGTGATGTTGAGCACGTAACCGCGGGTTTCGCGCGGCAGCGTGCGGCCGTGCGCCAACCATTGCATGACGCGGCCGGCGCCCGCGTTGTAGGCGGCGGCCACGAATCCGAGGTTGCGGAACTGATCGCGCAGGGTGCGCAGGAGCCGCGCCGAGGCGGGCAGCGCCTGCAGCGGATCGAGCGGGTTCTGCAGCCCGCTCTCGGCCGCCACCTGCGGCATGAATTGCGCGATGCCGAGCGCGCCTTTCGGGCTCACCGCATCGTCGCGCAGCCGGCTCTCCTGCCAGATCAGGTTGGCGAAGAACGCAACCGGCAAGTCGTTGTTTTCCGCCGACGTGAGCAACGCGTTGCACAGATCGGGCATCGACACCGGCGCCGGAGGGTTGTTGTCGGTGGCGGCGGGCGCATCGGTATCAGGCTTGATTGCCGGCGGCGCTTCGGCACCCTGATCGATGGCGGCGGCGGGCGGCACCGGCATCGCCGGCGCGTTTTTTGTTGTTGACTGAGTGGTCGATGCCGAATCGTCGATGACTTCGGCCGATGCCGGAATCAGCATGGGCCGGCGGTCGCCGCGCCCGGTCGAAGATTCGATTTCGACAAGCGACGTGAAGCCGCCGTCCTGTACGGTATGGAAGGTGCCGCGCAACAGCCGCGAATACTCCGGCTCCGGCGCCGCGGTGGAAAGACCAAGCATCAGGATGGCGATGGCAAGCAGTGGCCGCATACGGCTCCCTCACGAGTCGTGCGCACGCGGCCTCGCGAAAGGCGCGCGTCGGCGTTGGCAAATGGGCGTAAGACCCCTCGTTAACTGGCCATTTGGCGACCCAAGCGGGCGGCTTTTTGAGCGCTTTGTGAGTCATTTGAGGCGAATTGCGGCGCGTTACCGGGTGCCGGAACTGGTGGGGCGCCTTGCCTGGACCCGTGCGAAGGTCGATAGTTGCAAGCGTGACTATTTGTCCGCCGCTTTGGCCACGGCGCGCGCGCGGCTGGCGACGGCGGTCGGCCAAAAGTTCCGCGCGAGAAAGCGCGAACTTGTGGAACTCTGATGAGCAACGGCACCAAGGCGCCGACGACGCCACGCAAGAGCGAAGCAAAAAGCGAGTGCAACGCGTCGCGTGACGCCGACGCGCCCGCGTATCAAGGCGGGTTCGGCAATCATTTCTCCTCGGAGGCGGTGCCCGGCGCCTTGCCGGTCGGCCGGAACTCGCCGCAGCGGCCGCCGCACGGCCTGTACGCGGAACTGATTTCCGGCACGTCATTCACCACCGCGCGCGCCGACAACCGTCGCACCTGGACCTATCGGATCCAGCCCTCGGTGGTGCACCGGCCCTATGCCCGCAGCGACGATGGCCTCATCCGCAGCGCCCCGTTCAACGACGTCGACGCCACGCCGACGCAGCTGCGCTGGAGCCCGGTTCCGATTCCCGCGGAGCCGACCGACTGGCTCGCCGGCATCGTCACGCTCGGCGGCAACGGCGACGTTGCGACGCAGGTCGGTATGGCGGTGCACCTCTACGCCGCCAATCGCTCGATGACCGACCGCTATTTCTATGATGCCGACGGCGAATTGCTCATCGTGCCGCAGCAGGGCCGCACCCGTTTCGTCACCGAGCTCGGAATCATCGCCGCGGCGCCGGGCGAGATCGTCGTCATCCCGCGCGGCCTGCGCTTTCGCGTCGAGCTGCCGGACGGCCCGTCGCGCGGCTATATCTGCGAGAACTACGGCGCCGCGCTGCGCCTGCCCGAGCTCGGCCCGCTCGGCTCCAACGGCCTCGCCAGCCCGCGCGATTTTCTCGCACCCGTCGCCGCCTATGAGGATAGCGCGTCAGCCTGCGTGATGATCGCCAAATTCCAGGGCCATCTGTGGGCGGCCGAGATGGATCACGCGCCGCTCAACGTCGTCGCCTGGCACGGCAATCTGGCGCCCTACAAATACGATCTCGCCCGCTTCATGGTGCTCGGCACGGTGAGCTTCGATCATCCCGATCCGTCGATCTACAGCGTGCTCACCGCGCCGTCCGACCTGCCCGGCACGGCCAACATCGATTTCGTCATCTTCCCGCCGCGCTGGCTGGTTGCCGAGGATACGTTCCGGCCGCCCTGGTATCACCGCAACGTCATGACCGAGTTCATGGGCCTCCTGTACGGCGTCTACGACGCCAAGGCTGAAGGTTTTCTGCCCGGCGGGGCCAGCCTGCACAATTGCATGTCGGCGCACGGCCCCGATGCGGAAACCTGGCGCCGCGCCACGGACGCCGCGCTCGCGCCGCACAAGATCGACGACACCATGGCGTTCATGTTCGAAAGCCGCTTCGCCATGCGGCTCACCCGCTACGCCGCCGAATCCGCCGAGCTGCAGCACGATTACTTCGAAGGCTGGCAAGGCCTCGACCGGCATTTCTCCGGCCCGCGGTAAGCTTTAAAGTGCCACGCGGCGAAGCATTTTGAACGAGATATCCGCGTGTCGTCCCCGACAATGGATCAAACAACCCGCGAGCGCCTGACCGAGGCGGCGCGCGCGTGCCGCATTCTCGATATGGAAGGCCACGGCGACATGACGCTCGGCCATCTGTCGGTGCGCGCCGAAGGCGGCGGCGGCTTTTGGATGAAGCGCAACCGCATCGGGCTTGGCGAAGTGCTGGGTCCGGACGATTTCGTGCTGGTCGATTGGGATGGCAAGCAGCTTGCCGGCGAGGGCGGGCGCCACTCCGAGTGGCCGATTCATTCCGAGATTTTTCGCGCCCGCGCCGACGTCAACGTCGTGGTGCACTCGCATCCGCTTTACGCCAGCATTTTTTCCGCCGCCGTCGAGCCGCTGCAGCCCTATACGGTCGACGCCGACTATTTCGTCGAGGTGCCGCGCCATGATGCCGACGTGGCGCTGATCGTGCAGAAGAGCGAAGGCGAGGCGCTGGCGCGCTCGCTCGGTGAGCATTTCGCCGTATTCGTCGCCAATCACGGCGTAACGTTTTGCGGCACGACGATCGAACACGCCGTCTGCGTCGGCGTGTTCCTGGAAAAAGCCTGCCGCGCCCACCTGATCGGCAGCGCCGCCAATGTCCGCACCACGATGCCGGACGGCGCCGTGCGTGAGCGCCGCCACAAGCAGATCATGACGCCGGTGCACTGGGAGCATTGCTGGAATTATTTCTGCCGCAAGCTCGAGGTGCGCGCGCAGGGCGGCGGCTCCGCGGCGGTGTTCGTCTGAGCGCGACAAGACCATGAACGACGTGGCCGCAGCTTTGGATAGGGCTGCCGCATCGCCGCAGCAAGACGGCCGCGCGCCTTACATCGGCCAACCGCTGCGGCGCCGCGAGGATGTGCGTTTCCTGCGCGGCGCCGGTCGCTTTGTCGACGACGTGGCGTTGCCCGGCACGGCCTGGTGCGCCTTCGTACGCAGTCCGCACGCCCATGCGCGCATCCGCGCCATCGGCTTCGACGCGACCAAGCAAATGCCCGGCGTGCTGCTGACGCTCACCGCCGACGATTGGCAGCGTGCCGGCCACGGCGAACTGACCGTCGTGCATCCGATGCCGTTTTCCGACGGCCGGCCGATGAACGGCGCGCCGCGTCCCGCTTTCGCGCGCGATAAGGTGCGGCACGTCGGCGATGTCGTCGCCGCTGTTATCGCCGAGAACCGCTTCGCGGCGGAAGCGGCGGCGGAAGCCGTCACGGTGGATTACGAGCCGCTGCCCGCGGTCTGCGACCTGCAAGCCGCTGTCGCACCCGGTGCGCCGCTGGTGCACGACCAATTCGGCAGCAACATCGTGTTCGAGATCGAGCGCGGCGATCGGCAAAAAACCGAAACGGCGCTGGCGGCCGCCCATAAAACCGTCGAACTGCATCTGCGGAATTCGCGCCTCGCCGCCAATCCGCTCGAGCCGCGCGCCTATCTGTGCGACTACGACGCCGCCGCGGACCGCATCACGCTCTACGCCACCTCGCAGCAGCCGCACTACCTGCGGCGCTGGCTGTCGCTCTACACGCTGCATATCCCAGAGCACAAAATCCGCGTCGTCTCCCCCGACGTCGGCGGCGGGTTCGGCGTCAAGGGCAATTTCGCCGTCGAGGTCTCGACTATCGTGTGGGCCGCGCAACTGCTGCGCCGGCCGGTCAAATGGGTGGCGACGCGCAGCGAGACTTTTCTCTCCGACGCGCAGGCGCGCGATCACGACAGCATCGCCCGCATGGGTTTCGATGCCGACGGCCGCATCGTCGCCATGCAGGTCGACACCTTGGCGGCGCTCGGCGGTTACTTGAGCAATTTCGCGCCGAGCATTCCGGGCAACTCGTATCCGCAGACCATCACCGGCCTCTACCGCACGCCGCTCCTGCATCTGCGGGTGCGCGGCGTCTATACCAATACGGTGCCGGTCGATGCGTATCGGGGCTCCGGCCGGCCGGAAGCCACCTGGATCAACGAGCGGCTGATCGAGCGCGGCGCGTGCGAGCTGAAACTCGACACCGTCGAGATTCGCCGCCGCAATCTGATCGCGCGCGCCGACTTTCCGTATCCGGCGCCCGGCGGCCGCACCTACGATTCCGGCGATCCGCCGGCGCTCCTGGAAAAGCTTTTGTCGCTGGCCGATTACCCGGCGCTGCGCCGCGAGCAACAAGAGCTGCGCCGCCAAAACATCCTCATGGGCATCGGGCTCGCTTGCTTCATCGACAAGGCCGGCACCGGGCCGAGCGCCAATCTGGCCAAGCGCGGCGGCCTGCACGGCGGCTGGGAGAGCGCCATCGTGCGCGTGCACAGCGACGGCAAGGTCACCGTGCTGGCCGGCTCGCACGCGCACGGCCAGGGCCACGACATCACCTTTGCACAGATCGCCGCCGACCGGCTCGGCCTCGCCATCGACGACATCGCCGTGGTCGAGGGCGACACCGATCGCATTCCGTTCGGCAACGGCACCTGGGGCGCGCGTTCCACTTCGGTCGCCGGCACCGCCATCTGGCGCGCCAGCGACAAGATCGTCGACAAGGCGCGCCGCCTCGCCGCCGAAGTTTTGGAATGCGCCGCCGACGACGTGGACTACCGCGACGGCAGCTTCCGCGTCCGCGGCACCGACCGCGCCGTCGGCTTCGCTGCCGTTGCCGATCTCGCCTATCACGGCGCCAAGCTGCCGGCCGACGGCGCGCCCGGCCTCGAAGTCACCGAGTTCTACGATCCGCCCGATACCAACGATCCGCAGGCCATGCATCTCGCGGTCGTCGTGGTCGATGCCGAGACCGGCGCGGTGACCTTGCGCGCGCTCTACGGCGCCGACGATTGCGGCACCGTCGTCAATCCGATGATCGTCGAAGGCCAGGTGCACGGCGGCATGGCGCAGGGCGCCGGCCAGGCGCTGATGGAGCACGTCGTCTACGACGCACGCTCCGCGCAGCTCCTGACCGGCAGCTTCATGGATTACGCCATGCCGCGCGCCGCCGACCTGCCGGCGTTCCGCACCGGCTTCATCGCCACGCCGGCGCCGAGCAATCCGCTCGGCGCCAAGGGCGGCAGCGAGAGCGGCACCATCGGCGCGCCGGCCGCCATCGGCAATGCGGTGGTCGACGCGCTCTGGCATCTCGGCGTGCGCGACATCGCGCTGCCGATCACGCCCGAGACGGTGTGGCGGGCGCTGCGGGGGGCGAGGGCAAGGCAAATACCTTAGACCGCATGCCCGCACGATCAGAGAGAGCCGTCGATCGCAATGGCCAGCGTTCCTTCCGAACAAATCAGCCTGTCAAGGGCGCCTTCGGCGCCGCGAAGCGGCTTTGCCCTTGACAGGCTGATTTGTTCGGAAGCTTTTGCAGCCATTGCGATCGACGGCGCCAGGCGACCGAATTATCAATGTGCCGTTCGATAGCGGCAGGAGAGGGGTGAGACCCACGTGACCGACAAAAATTCCGATACCGCCAAGCGCATCGCCGACGAGCTCGCCACGTGCGGCGTCAAGCTCGTCGCCAGCCTGCCCGACAACTGGGTGATGGACGTCATCAACACCATCGAGCAGGACAAGCGTTTCGTCCACGTGCCGGTGAACCGCGAGGAATCGGCGATCGGCCTGTGCTCGGGCGCCTATATGGGCGCGTTGGGCTCGGCGGCGCTGATGGGCGCGTCGGGCTTCATGACCGTGGTCTACGCGATCACCAAGATCAATTACACCTACGAGATCCCGCTGTTCCTGATGGCGACCCTGCGCGGCGCGGTCGGCGACCATCACAAGCACCACGTCTCCAACGGTCTTTATCTGTTGCCGGTGCTCGACGCCATCAGCATGCCGTACAAGATCATCGACAAGCCCGACGACATCGGCCTGATCTCGCGCTGCTACAAGCATACCCGCACCTATGCGCGGCCGATGGCCGTCCTGTTCACTCGCGACCTTTTGCGCGGAGCCCACTGATGAAATATCTCGATTGCTTCCGCGCGCTGGCGCGCCAGCGCACCGACGAGATCGTCGTCGCCTCGGCCGGCAATTCCTGCCAGGCATGGTGGGCGGCGACCCGCGACTCGGTCGGCAGCTTCTATCTCGACGCCTCCATGAGTCTCTCCAGCATGTTTGCCTCGGGGCTCGCTCTGGCGCGGCCGGAGCTGAAATTCTGGGCCTTCATGGGCGACGGTGCGTTCGCCATGAATCCCGGCATGCTGATGGTGGAGCGGCAGATGAACCTGCCCAACCTGACGCACTTTCTGGTGTCGAACCGCGTCTACGGCGCCACCTCCAACGCCGGGCTGCCGAACTTCAAGGACAACGACTACGCCGCCATCGCCCGCGGCATGGGGCTCGAGCGCGTGTTCGCGTTCTCCGACGTGGCCGCGCTCAATCGCGACTTTCCGGCAGTGAAGTCCGCCAACGCGCCCGGCCACGCCTTCGTGGTGCTGGAGGTCGAGCCGTTCTCCGACGACGAGCAGAAAATGGAGCAGCCGCCGTTCGACGGTCCCGAGCTGAAATTCCGCTTCGGCCGCCACGTCGAGAGCCGCACCGGATGCGACGTGTTCGGGTATAGAATCGAATAAAGCCCTCAATTCCCGGAACAGCGTCGCCGGCTTTCACTGGGACGCCAGTTGATCGACGAGCTGTGCGACAATTCGATCCCGTTTCGCAATATTGTCGACCACATTCTTCTCGTTCGTTACTGCCATGATCTGCAGATTGTATGACAGCATTTTTCTGAGTGCTTGAGCATTCGATGTGGCTTCATGCTTCAAACTGTCAAAAACAAGCTCGGGATAATTTGGAGGCTGCTGGCCTTTGTTGAGGCACTCGACAAGAAATGGTCCTTCCGACGGATTGTTCAGCAGGGCATAGAATTGTTGGGGCTCCGCCATTGCGAGAAAAGTTCCGTCTTGTCGCGCTATAACCACAACCGCCGTCCAATTCGCCGAAAGCAATGTTTTGATCTGATCCTTTGCTACATCGAGATCGTATCTCTGGCTTGACGTTTGGCTATTGAGCGGGCTCGATGTTTGGCCTGCGAGCCTGAACGTAAAAGTGATCGGCGTTCCAGGCACGATGTTTGCCAAGCCTGTCGTAAACTCCGCGCTCGATCCTTTCGCGACTTGGGTAATAGGTCCTTCATATGAAACGGGCTTGACCGAGGTAAAATCTACGCGCGCGCGGGCAACCTCCTGAAACTTCGCGCCGACTCCGCCAGGGCCGGTAAATTCTTGAATTTTTCCCGAGGCAACGCCGAGGACGAGAAGTGGCGTAACTATTATCGCCAATAGCGTTGTTGTGTCGCCGATTTTAATCCTGCTGTTTGCAATAGCGAGAGTGAGCCCTATGAGAAAAACACAAGCAGCTAGGATAGTCGCTCCGATCATCTCGGCCTCCTGCATTGCGAAACAGCAGTGCCATCTTAGGCGCCAAATCAAACGCTAGAAATAGCTCTCCAGCACGACTTTCTTGAATTCCGGCAGCCGCGGGCCGACGGCCCGCATCAGGTCGCCGACCAGCTTCTGCAGCGCGGCGCCCGATGCGTATTCGATCTCGCGATTGGTGCGCGCGCCTTCGGCGAGCACGGCCGGATCGGTGAGGACTTCGCCGAACGCCGCGCGCAGATAGTCGACGCGGTCGGCCGGCACATCGGGCGCGGCCACCATGGCGCGCTGCGCTTCGCCGATCTGTTCGCGCAGATCGACCAGCCAGACCTTGTCGGCCGGCAGGGCTGCGACTTCGCGCAAGGTCGGCACGTCCGGCAGGTGTTGCCAGTGCTTCGCGCCGAACAGCGCGAGCGGCTTGATCGAATCGATGTGCGGCAGCGCCGAGTCGGCCGACAAAATCCCGCAATCGACCTCGTTGCTGATGACGGCGAGCGACATGTCGCCGGCGCCGCGATAGCCGAGCACGATTTTCGAATGCAGCCCGAGCACGTCGGAGATGATCGCCTGCACGTCGCTGATGTCGTCGGCCGGCGCGGTCGCCGACCAGGTCAGTCGCGGCGCCTGCCGCGCTTCGGCGACCGAGCCGTAGCGCGCGGTCTTGCTGACGAACCAGAGCTTCGGCGCGCTCGCGAGCTTGGCGAGCCAGTTCAGCTTGGTGACGTCCCAGGTCGCGCCCGGCCGGCCGAGCATCTGGCTCAGGATCGCGGCCTCGGCGCTGCCGTTCATGATGGTGAGGCCGTCGGCCGGCCGCGTCAGCAAGGTCGCCAAGGCGGCAAGTCCGCCGTTGCCGGCTTTGTTCTCGACCAAAACCTCGGCGCCGATCTTTTGCGCCAGCGCCGGTGCCACCAGCCGCGCATAAACGTCGTAGCCGCCGCCCGGCGGCGAGCCGACCAGGATGCGCAAGGTCTTGCCGCGATAAAACTCGGCCGCCGAAGCGGCGCGGACGCGCGCGGGCGCCGCAAGCGCACCGGCGACTGCGGCTGTTGCGCCGCCGGCCGCGCGCACAAAATCGCGCCGTGTGAATTGCAATCGCATTGAACCCCCGACCGGATACCCGCGACGAATATCTAGCGAAGCCGCTTTACCGAGTCACCACATGAGCCTGCGACTCATGCGGGGGCTGCCGCTATTGCGCTTCAAGGGGGACAACTCATGAAAATCGTCTTTCTCGGCCTGGTCGGCTTGTTTCTCGGCGCCATGCTGGGCGGCGTGCTCGGCGTCATCTTCGGCCTCGTCTACACCAAGCTCGCCCACACCACGTCGTTCGAAGGCTATGCGGGCATGGTGGTGTTCATGACCTTCATGCCGCTCGGCATCCTGCTCGGCGGCGCGATCGGCGCCGTTGGCCTCGGCTATCTGGCCACGCGCGACGTCACCCCGCGCTGATCGACTGGCGCGATGACTGGATGCTCCGCTTTCACGGAGCATGACACGTTCGGGATTCCGGTGCCGGCCTACACCTTCCGCAGAAAATCGAAATCGCAGCCCATCTCGGCCTGCAGCACGGTCTGCATGTAGAGCCGGGCGTAGCCGCGCTCGGGCGTCTTGGCGAACGGCTTGTGCGCGGCGCGGCGTTTGGCGAGCTCGCTCTCGTCGACCAGCAAATCGAGGCGTCGCTCGGCGACCGACAGCTTGATGCGGTCGCCGTTTTGCACCAGCGCCAGCGGCCCGCCGATGGCGGCTTCGGGCGAGACGTGCAGCACGATGGTGCCGTAGGCGGTGCCGCTCATGCGCGCGTCGGAAATGCGCACCATGTCCTTGACGCCGGCGCGCGCCAGCTTGGCGGGGATCGGCAGATAGCCGGCCTCCGGCATGGCGTAGCCGCTCTTCGGCCCGGCGTTCTGCAGCACCAGAAAATCGTCGGGCGTGACGTCGAGATCGGGTGCGTCGATGCGCGCGGCGAGATCGTCGAGCGATGAGAACACGACGGCGCGGCCCTCGCGCTCGAACAGCCGCGGATCGGCGGCGGAGCGCTTGATGATGGCGCCGTTCGGCGCGAGCGAGCCGAACAAAGCGGCGAGCCCGCCCTGTTTCTGATACGGCTCGCCGAGCGGCCGCACGATGTCGCGGTCGACCCAAATCGCATCACCGGTCGCTTCGCCGGCCAAGCGCTCGCCGAGCGTCTCGCCCGTCACCGTCATGCAGTCGAGATGTAAGAGCGGCTTTAGTTCGCGCAACACCGCGCCGATGCCGCCGGCCGCGAACAGATCGGACATGTAATGCTGCCCGGTCGGCTTGAGATCGACCAGGATCGGCGTCTCGTCGGACAGCGCGTTCAGGCGCTTGAGCGACACCTCGATGCCGGCGCGGCCGGCGATCGCGGTAAGATGAATAAGTCCGTTGGTCGAGCCGCCGATGGCAAGCAGCACGCGTAGCGCGTTCTCCACCGCTTGCGCGGTGACGATGCGGCTCGGCCGCAACGCCGTACCAACCAGTTCGACGGCGCGGCGGCCGCTCAATTCGGCGGCGCGCAGCCGGTCGGCGTGCACCGCCGGAATCGCCGCAGTGCCCGGCAACGTCATGCCGAGCGCTTCGGCGATGGACGCCATGGTGCTGGCGGTGCCCATCACCGCGCAGCTGCCGGTGGTGGTGGCGAGGTTGCTCTCGATGTCGTCGATGTCACGCGCCGAAATTTCACCGGCGCGGTACTTGGCCCAGAAGCGCCGGCAATCGGTGCAGGCGCCGAGCCGCTCGCCGCGATGCGCCATCGGCAGCATCGGCCCGCCGATCAGCATCACCGCCGGCAGGTCGGCCGAGGTGGCGCCCATCAACAGCGCCGGCACCGTCTTGTCGCAGGCGCCAATCAGCACCACCGCGTCCATCGGCTGGGCGCGGATCATTTCCTCCGCGTCCATGGCCATCAGGTTGCGGAACATCATGCTGGTCGGATGCAGAAACACTTCGCCGAGCGACACGGTCGGAAAATCGAGCGGCAAGCCGCCTGAGGCAATCACACCGCGTTTCACCGCGTCAACGAGTTCGGGAAAGTGGCGATGGCAATTGTTGAAGCCGCTCGCCGACTGGGCGATGCCGACGATCGGCCGCGCCAGCATGTCGGCCGAATAGCCCATCGACTTGGCGAACGAGCGCCGCAGATAAAGCGAAAAGTCGGCGTCGCCGTAATTGGTCAGCCCGCGCGCCAGCCCGTGTTTTTGTTGTTCCGCCAAAGCCGCCTCTTTTACTGGGATTAAGGTGTCGCGTGCTTATTTTACCTCTCCCCGGAGGGGAGAGGTCGAGCGAGCGCAGCGAGCGAGGGTGAGGGGGTTCGGAAGCCTCAGAATAATCTGCAGCATCCGAACCCCCTCACCCCAACCCTCTCCCCTCCGGGGAGAGGGAGTTCGCTGTGTCACGTCGGCGCCCAAACTAACTCGATCTTATCACTCGATCGCGTCCGGATCGCCGGCGAATTCCATCGGCGTGTAGAATCCGCCGTGGAATTGCGCGGCGATTTCGTTTTCTTTATCGCCCTTCGCCAGAATCTCGGCGGCGAATTGCTCGGAATCGTCCTGCGGCCGGTAGCCCAGAAATTTGGCGTTGGTGTTGTCCCAGCGGCTGCGCAGATTGTTGGACACGCCGTAGACCACGACGAAATGATAATGCGGATAGTCGATGCAGCGGCGCACGAGCTGCACCATGTCGCGATGGCTGATCCAGGTGAGGAGTTGGCGCGCCTCGGTCGGCCGGTCGGGCGTGACGAAGCTGCCGATACGCAGGCAGGCGACGCTCATTCCGTATTTGTCGGCATAGAGCCGGCCCACCGCCTCGCCGAACACCTTCGACACGCCGTAGCGCGTGTCCGGCCGCGGCACCACTTTGTCGTCGATGAAGCGCTCGCGGCGATGAAAGCCGATGGCGTGATTGGAGCTCGCGAACACGATGCGCTTGACGCCGCTCCGCCGCGCCGCCTCGAACACGTTGTAGCAGCCCTCGATGTTGAGCGGCAGCACCTTGTCCCAGCTGGCTTCGGTCGACTGGCCGGCCAGATGCACGACGCAATCGATGCCGGCGGTGGCGCGCTCCATCGCGGCGAAATCGCGGATGTCCGCGCTCAGCACCTCCTCGCCGCTTGTCGCCGCGCCGAGCGGCACCACGTCGAGCAGGCGAATGAGCGCATAGGACCCGCGCAAACCCTCGCGCAGGGCCTTGCCGATCTGTCCGGCCGCGCCGGTGATAAGAATGCGCTGCATCGTGTTCGCTCTGTCGGCTTGCGTACCAGCCGCCGCACGCTGCGATATAATCCGGCCGCGACGAATTAGGCAACTCGCGGGAACCGTGCCGCGGCCAGCCGATTGACCGCCTGAGGCGGGGCGCTGCGCTTTTTGTTGTTGGGATGCGATGACCAAGCGGCATGAGATCGTTTTTCTGTTCGACGTCGACAATACGCTGCTCGACAACGACGCCGTGCAGGCCGACCTCAAAGCGCATCTCGCCGAGCACTACGGCGCCGCGGCGCGAGACCGCTATTGGGACATTCTCAACGATCTTGTCGACGAGCTCGGCTATACGGACTATCTCGGCGCGCTCGAGCGCTATCGCGTCGAGGCGCTGCACCGTCCGGAAGTGCTGCGCATGTCGAGCTGGCTGGTCGACTATCCGTTTCCCGAGCGGCTCTTTCCAGGCGCGCTCGACGCCGTGCGCCATGTGCAGCAATGGGGACCTGCGGTCATTTTGTCCGACGGCGACGCGGTGTTCCAGCCACGCAAGGTCGAGCGCTCCGGGCTGTGGCACGCGGTCGACGGCCGCGTCCTCATCTATATCCATAAGGAGCGCGAGCTCGCCTATGTGGAGCGGCTTTATCCCGCCGATCATTACGTGCTGATCGACGACAAGCTGCGCATTCTCGCCGCGGTGAAGACAATATGGCGCGAGCAGGTTACCACGGTGTTCGCCAGGCAAGGGCACTACGCCGCCGATCCGCAGATCCTGCGCAGCTATCCGCCCGCGGACCGCGAGCTTGCCAGAATCGGGGACCTCTGCGGCTGGGATTTGAATGCGTTTCTGAAAAGACCATAGCCGAGGATTTGTTGGACGAGGATGCCATCATGCACATCGGTGTTTTTCTGATACTCGCGGCTCTGCTCGGCGCGTCCGGTGTCATCCTGGCCGCGGCTGGAGCGCACGCCGCGCCCGGAGCCGGGCTGGAGAGCGCCGCCCACATGCTGCTGTTTCACGCCGTCGCCGTGCTGGGCGGGGCGTCGCTCGTGCAACAGGGCTTGTTGTGGCGCCCGGCCGCCTTCCTGGCGCTGGCCGCCTGGATCGTCGGCGCGTCGTTGTTTGCCGGTGACATTGCGCTGCGCGCCTTCGTCAGCCATCGCTTGTTCCCGATGGCGGCGCCGAGCGGCGGCAGCATCATGATCGTCGGCTGGCTCGCCCTGACGGCGGCAGCGATCGGCGCGGCTTTGCGCGGCTGAGTTATTCCAGTGCACGGTCGATGTCTGTCACAATGACGGCAGCAGCGTCCAAGGAACTGCCGGCCGCGCGTCAGTGTTGATTACCGACCTCATTCACAGAAAGCGAATGCTATGAGAACCAGCGCATGCGTGGCCGCCGCGTTCCTGGTCGCGAGCTTGTGCGCGCAGGCCGAGGCGCAGCAGCAATCGGTCCTCACCTATCACGGCGATCCGGCGCGCAGCGGCAATTTTGTCGTGCCGGCGCTGACTTGGCAGAACGCGGCGTCGGTCCAGCTCGATAACACCTTCGATGCGCGCGTCGACGGCCACCTTTACGCACAGCCGCTCCTCTGGCGCGATCCAAATAATCCGCAAAACGCGCTCCTCTTCGCCGCGAGCGAAAGCAACGTCGTCCAGGCTTTCGATGCGCAGAGCGGCAAGGAGGTGTGGCGGCGCGCGGTCGGCCGGCCGGTGCCGCGCTCGTCGCTGCCGTGCGGCAACATCAGTCCGCTCGGCATCACCGGCACGCCGGTGATCGATCCGCAGACGCAGGCGATCTACTTCGATGCCGCAGTCGACGGCCAGGATGGGCCGCGCCACGAAATCTTCGGCCTGTCGCTCAAGGACGGCAGCATCCTGCAAGGCTTTCCGGTCGATGTTGCCCGCGCGCTGCAAGCGACCGGCCGGCGCTTCGATCCGCGCACGCAGAACCAGCGCACCGCGCTGACATTGCTCGACGGCGCGGTCTATGCCGGTTTCAGCGGCCACTTCGGCGATTGCGGCGATTACCGCGGCTGGGTGGTCGGCGTGCCGCTGCGCCAGCCCGGCAAGGTGGTGAGCTTCGCCACGCGGGCGCGCGGCGGCGGCATCTGGGCGCCTGGCGGCATGCCCGTCGTCGGCCACGACATCTTCTTTTCCACCGGCAATACGTTCGGCGCGCACGCGTGGAGCGACGGCGAGGCAGTGTTCCGGGTCGGGGTCGATCTGGTCCGCAGCGACAACAAGCGCGACTTTTTCGCGCCGGCCGATTGGCGCGCGCTCGACGATCGCGATCTGGATTTGGGCGGCAGTAATCCGCTGCCGCTTGACGTGCCCGGCGCGGGTGGCCGTCAGGCGCTGATCCTGGCGCTCGGCAAGGACCGCAAGGCCTATCTGCTCGACCGCAACAATCTCGGCGGCATCGGCGGCCAGTTGGCCGGGGCGACGGTGGCGCGACGCGCCATCCTGGCGGCGCCTGCGTCCTATCCGCTGGGCAACGACACGATGGTCGCGTTCGCCGCGCCGGGCAGCCAATGTCCGGGCCATGGCCGCGGCGGCGATCTGACTGTTCTGAAGATCACGGCGGGATCGCCGCCGGCGCTGCGCACGGCGTGGTGCGGCGCCGTCAACGGCTACGGCTCGCCCATCGTGACCACGACCGACGGCCATTCCGATCCGATCGTCTGGATGCTCGGCGCCGAGGGCGACAACCGCCTGCACGCATTGCGCGGCGACACCGGCGTGCCGCTGTTCGAGAGCCAGCCGCTCGCCGGGCTGCGCCACTTTCAGACGCTGATCGCCACGGCGGACCGGCTGTATGTCGGCGCCGACGGTCAGGTGTATGCGTTCAAGATAAACGCGGAGAAATGAGCGAGCCTGACGATCAGAGAAAGCCGTCGATCGCAATGGCTAGCCTCTTTTCCGAACAAATCAGGATGTCAAGGGGTGAAACCGCTTCGCAGCCCCGAAGGCGCCCCTTGACATCCTGATTTGTTCGGAAGTTTTTGCGGCCATTGCGATCGACGGCGCCCCGCGACCAAGAATAAGGTTGCGCGACAATGCGTCACCTGCGGTCGAATCAAAAACAGACCCAAGCGGGGCCGAAATTGTTGCTATAGTCCTTCGAGACTAAGGGGAGGAACATGAAAACACGCACCACATCCGCACCCTCGCGCCGCCGCGTCTTGACCGGCGCGCTGGCCGCCGGCGTCGCCGCGCCGGCGCTGCTGCGCTCGGCATACGCCGCCGGCTATCCGGAGCGGCCGGTCAAGTTCGTGGTCGCCAACACGCCGGGCGGGCCGTCGGACCTCGTCGGCCGCTTCGTCACCGCCGCGCTCGAGCAGGCGACCGGCAAGACCTTCATCGTCGACAACCGCGGCGGCGCCGGCGGCAATATCGGCATGGAATACGCCGCCAAGTCCGAGCCGGACGGTTACACCATCCTGCTCGCCACCAACGCCTATTCGGTCAATTACGGCCTCTACAAGCATCTGCCCTACGATCCGCACAAGGATTTCGTCGGCGTCAGCGAGCTGGCGACCTCGCCCAACACCTTCGCGGTCAAGGCAGAGTCGCCCGCCAAAAATATGAAAGAGTTTGCCGACTTGGCGCGCAGCAACGCCGACAAATACAACTGCTCGACGCCGCCGATCGGCACCACGGCGCAGCTGCAGTTCGAGCTTTTCAAGCTCCGCGAAAAGCTGCCGAAGCTGCCCGACGTGGTGTTCAAGGGCGGCGGCGACGCCATCACAGCGCTGCTCTCAGGCACCGTGCAGATGACGTCCGGCTCGCTGGCGCCGGCGCTGCCGCACATCAAGAGCGGCACCTTGCGCTGCCTCGCGGTGAGCGCCGCCAAGCGCTGGCCCGAGCTGGCGGACGTGCCGACCATGGAGGAGGCCGGCTACAGCGATTTTGTCTCCGCGGTCGATTGCGTGCTGCTGGCGCCGGCCAAAACGCCGAAGGACCGCGTCAAATGGCTGGAGAGCGAAACGCTCAAAGTTCTCTCCAAGCAAGACACCAAGGACAAGCTCTACAAAGCCGGCTTCCTGGTGCGTCCCGAAGGCGCTGACGCCGCCTGGACGCGCGTCACCAAGGAGATCGACGAGTTCAAGAAGATCATCGACCAGGCCGGCATCGAGAAGCTGTAACGTCGACCTGTTCACCTCATCCTGAGGCGCGAGCGAAGCGAGCCTCGAAGGATGCAGGCCGAGGCGCTGTGGCCTCGCCCTTCGAGGCTCGGCGCTGTGCCGAGCACCTCAGGGTGAGGAATATCAGGTAGAGAAAATCTGGAGCGTGTGAGGACCGAAATAGTGAAAGCAACCAAGATATTTATTGGAGCGGCTGTTGCTCTAATTGCCGCTGCACTTGTAGCCACGCATGCACACGCCCAACCCGCCGCCAACTACCCGAGCCGCCCGCTCACGCTCGTCGTGCCGTATCCGGCCGGCGGCGGCAATGACGTCATCGCGCGCCTCGTCGCGGCGAAGATGAGCCAAAGCCTCGGCCAGCCGATCGTCATCGAGAACCGTGCCGGCGCTGGCAGCACCATCGGCACCCGCGACGTGGCGCGCGCCGCGCCCAACGGCTACACGATCCTGATCGCGACCAGCTCGCTCGCCATCAATCCGTCGCTCTATCCGGACGCCGACTACGATCCGAAAAAGGATTTTGCGCCGGTCGGGCTGATCGCCACCAGCGCCAATCTCGTTCTGGTGCGCCCCGGGCTGCCGGCGCATTCGCTCGCCGAGCTGATCGCGCTGGCGAAGCAGGCGCCCGGCAAGCTCAACTTCGCCTCGACCGGCACCGGCACCAGCACGCACCTCTCCGCGCTGCTGTTCGCCAGCATGGCGGGCGTCACGCTCACCGCCATTCCCTACAAGGGCGTGGCACCTGCGGTGACCGATCTCCTCGGCGAGCACGTCGACCTGATGTTCTGCCCGACCGCGAGCGTCACCGGCCTGGTGCACGAAGGCAAGCTGCGCGCGCTCGCGGTGACGTCCGCCAAGCGCTCGCCGCTGTTTCCCGAGCTGCCGAGCGTCGCCGAAGCCGGCCTGCCGGGCTATCAGGCCGAGCTGCATTACGGCATCGTCGCGCCGGCCGGCACGCCGCGGCCGGTCGTTGACAAGCTCAATGCCGCGCTGAACGCCGCGCTCGGCGACGCCGACATCAAAAAACGCCTCGCCGTCGACGGCGCCGAAGTGCTGCCCGGCACGCCCGAAGCCTACGGCGCCGACATCGCCGCCGAAGAAACCAAATGGTCCGCCGTGATCAAAAAGACCGGCGTCAAGGCGCAGTAGGCCCGCGCTCCGTCACGCGATGCCCTGCGCGATGGCGTTGCCGTAGTCTGTTAACGATGGCGGCGGATTGCCGAGGCCCAACGTGGCCCAAAGCGAGGCCCCTCTCGAGTGAAATCCCGTCGGCTGCCCGGTATTCACGTCCACCCAGTTCTTGAGCTGCGCGACCACCTGACTAGGGGTGTAGGTCGGGCCCTCTATGCAGGAGACGATTGGCCAGATCAAGGAATCGGGGTCTGCGATGCCGGAGTTTTTGAGGCTCGCCGCCCAGTCCTTGGGGTCGTTGCCTTGACCGCCCGAATAGGTCTGCAGGTTGTAGCCGACGAGCATGCCGGGCCAGGTGGAATTGACCGCATCGAGGGCTTTCCTCCAGGCGGGTTGATCGCTGTACGGACAGAAGGTGATGCGGCTTGCGAACTGGCTGATAAAAAACAGGCTCACGTTGTTGACGACCGAAGCCAGATCCCCGTTCTCCTCGTAATCCTGGTCGAAGCCGACGGATTTGACGCCGTTGATGTTCTTGAGGGCCCGGACGATAGCGTCAAAGTTTGCCAGCAGTGCCTTGTATGACGGGTCGCTCACGCCCTTGTTGAGAATGTTCTGGATGTTCATGAATGCGGATGTTCCCTTCGGGTTATTATTCCAGTCGACGGCGCCGCCGATGACAAGCCACACGCGCCTGCACTTGCCCTTTTGCACGCCGGTGCGCACGACCTCGCACAGGTGTGTCTTGGTCCACTCCGTGATCTGGCAATTGCTGGCGAGAACGCAGGGGATGTTCCAGCCGTAATTGATGTCGGGGCTGGTGTTGGTCACGTTCAGGCTGCACAGCAGGTAGTCGGTGGTCACGCTGCCCGGAATATTTTTCAGCGCGGTCTGCAGGCCATTGGGCTGATCCAGCCCGTTGAAGTAGGCGCCGTTCATCGGCGGCGAGAGCAATGGTGCCATGATAATGATCCTCCAATAGTTGTTCTAAATACTCAGACAACTATTGCGTAGAGTCAATCATTTCCAGGTAGGCCACGCCCGGTGCACGCGCGGGCGCGTTGCGAACAAGGACGGGTGGTGTAGAATCGCCACGCAGGAGGGCGGCCATGATCTTCCGCCAGCTCTTCGACTCGGTTTCGGGCACCTACACCTATCTGCTCGCCAGCCGGCGCGGCGGCGAGGCGCTGATCGTCGATCCGGTGCTCGACAAGATCGAGCGTTACCTGCAGCTCGTTCGCGAGCTCGACGTCAAGCTGATCAAGGCCGTCGACACCCATCTGCACGCCGACCACGTCACCGGGCTCGGTGCGCTGCGCGACCGCACCCATTGCATCACCGTGATGGGCGAACAGACCCACGCCGACGTCGTCTCCATGCGGGTCGCCGAGGGCGACCGCATCGAGATCGAGGGCGTGCGGCTCGAGGTGCTGTACACCCCCGGCCACACCGACGATTCCTATTCGTTCTGCATGGCCGACCGCGTCTTCACCGGCGACACGCTGCTCATTCGCGGCACCGGCCGCACCGACTTCCAGAACGGCGACCCCCGCGCGCAATACGATTCGATCTTCAACAAGCTCTTGCGGCTGCCGGACGAGACGCTGGTCTATCCGGCGCACGACTACAAGGGCGACACGGTCTCGACCATCGCCGAGGAGCGGGCGTTCAATCCGCGGCTCAAGGTGAAATCGGTCGAAGAGTATGCCGACCTGATGAACAATCTGAAGCTGGCCAACCCGAAGATGATGGACGTCGCGGTGCCGGCCAACATGCAGATCGGGCTGCGCCAGGAGGAGGTCGCGCGCCGCGGCTGGGCGCTGTCCGCCGACGCCGCCATGGCGCTGCGCGGCCGCACCGACGTGGTGCTGATCGACCTGCGCGAGAAGAGCGAGCGCGACAAGCACGGCATCATTCCCGGCTCGCTGCACGCGCCGTATCCGGATCTCGCCGTGCACATCGGGCCGGGCGGCATGCTCAACGAGCTTGCTGCCGCCACCGGCAAGCGCCTCGTGTTCTACTGCGCATTCGGCGAGCGCTCCGCCATGGCGGTTCAGGCCGCGCAGGACGCCGGCTTCGCGTCGGCCTGTCACGTCCAGGGCGGCATGGACGCCTGGAAGCGCGCCGGCGGCCCGGTCGCGACCAAATAACGCGGGCGATTCAGGTTTTCCGATTTTGCTTCCGCCGACCCGCAAGCGTCGCCGCCACGCGCGACGTTTGCTCGATCAGGTCTTGCGGATTCATCGGAGCGTCTACGACATTATATCCGCCATGTGGGCTTTGTTACCGTTCGCAATAAGGCATCATCGAGTCCGGGCCGCAATCTGATCTCAATTAAGGCCTGGATCGCCGCTTTTGCTGCGTAATTTGGACATTCGGCAAAAGCTATTTTCGTCGTGTCGATTCGAAGGGGGAGTCAGATCATCAGTTCAGATCAGATCAGCGGGAGGGAATCATGCGGCCAATCGCCAACCCCATTGGGCCCAGTGCCGTTGTTGCTCTCGTCTTGATGTCGGCAGTTTCCGTCGGCGCCGGCATCGGCAGCGCCCGTGCGGAAGATTGTCTTGCGGCTCCGAACGGCGCATCCCCGGCCGGCCAACATTGGTATTACCGCATCGATCGCACGACGCGACGCCATTGCTGGTATTTGGCCATGCTGCGGAGTGCGCACCATACGCGCCACGCAGCTGCGTTGGTGAACGAGAACGCGGATCAGCCGGAGGCTGCCGCGCCCACGCCCGTCGCCGCTGCGCCAATCCCGTTCGCCACGGCGCCCATACCGTTCCCGGCCGCGGCGGTGCCGGCCGCACCGCTGCCGGTCGCGGATCCGCCGGCGGCCGTGGCCGCGCCGGCTGCAGACAACGCGCCGAGCTTGCCGCACGTCACCGTCCTTGCGGTGAAGACGATCGCCGTGCGGCCGCCCGGTGCCCACGCGCAGTCGCGGCAGCGCGCGGACGGCGCCGCGGCTTCCGAAGCATCGGCGCGCGTCTACAGCGCGGCGCCGGACAAGAAATCCGAACCGACCATGTTCTTTTTTCTGGTGTTCGGTCTCGGCCTGATGACGTTTCTGATGGGCATCGTTATCAAGCGTGTGGCGCCGCAGGCAACCCTGTTTTGGCGGGTGCGGACTGCAGACGACATGGCCTGGCAGCAGGAGCGGCCGAATTATCCGTCCGCCGGACCGGCTCGGCTCGATTCAGGAGCAGTGATCGGCTTCCGCAGGATTGGTCGTCGGGTGATCGAAACCCGCCAGTACGCGGATGAAAGTGCCGAGCCCGAGTACGAGCGCGCGTAGGGGGGCTGCGCCGGCCAAAGGTTGCGCGGTCTTAGGGGACGAGGATGAAGCAAGCGTAGCCGGATGGAGCGTCCGAGGCGACTCTCTTTCCTGGTGCAGCAGGTTGGATGCCCCAAGCGTCACCGTTCGCACATTAGTACGGCCACAATTCCACCCGAGCAGAAGGTAAGTGCAGCAATCGCAAGTATTGCTGACGCAAAACCAAAGAAGTCTGCAATCAAACCCGCCGACAGAGCGCCAATCGCATATCCGAGATCGCGCCAAAAACGATAGACGCTGAGCGACCGCGCTCGCCAAGTCGGATGGGACGCGTCTGATACAGCTGCGATCAAACTCGGATAGACCATTGCTGTGCCAATTCCGAGCAACAGGCTTCCGAGCAGCCACCATTCGAACGATCGCGTGAGTGCGGTAAGAAAAAGCCCGGCTGCTTGCACCCACATGCCGCCGACGATCAGGCCCTTACGGCCCCAACGATCACTCAAAGGGCCGGTGGCGACTTGGAGAATGCCCCACGTAGCGGGATAGACGGCTTTCAAAATCCCAATCCGCTCGACGCCGAGGCCAAACGATACGAAGAACAACGGAAAGATTCCCCAACTCATTCCGTCGTTGAGGTTGTTGACCAGACCGGCTTGGCACGCGGCAAATAAGTTACTGTCACGAAACGACGTGAGCGAAAAGATTTGCCAAAAGTTTGCCGGCGCAGCCTGATTTCCTCGCGCCTCTAGCCGGACATGCTCGCGCGTGTCGCGGACCAGCAGAAAGGAAAGTATCGCGCCGAGGACCGCATAGCCAATGCCAAGATAGAACGGTGCGGGGCGCAGGCCGTGGTGGGCAGCGACGTAACCGGTGAGAAACGCCGTTACGCCTACGGCAAAGTATCCAGCAAATTCATTGAGGCCCACCGCCAAGCCGCGGGATTTCGGCCCAACCAGATCGACTTTCATAATCACGGTCATCGACCAGGCGAATCCCTGATTGATGCCGAGCAGCGCGTTGGCGGCAACGACCCATTCCCAACTCGGTGCCCACATCACCATGAATGGCACCGGCAACCCGAACAGCCAGCCAATGACGAGCACGCGTTTCCGGCCCCAAACGTCAGCGAGATGGCCGGAGACCAAATTGGCAAGTGCCTTGACGACGCCGAAGCTCGCAATGAAAGAGACGACTAAGGTCGTCGAAGCGATCTTAAATTCCTCGGAACCGATCAGTGGCACGACGGTCCGTTCGAGACCAACCATGCCGCCGACGAACGCATTGATAAGAACGAGCAGGGAGAACTGCGGCCAATTAGCCCGCAGTCCAAGGCTAACCCGAGGAGCGCCTTCGGCGGCGCTCATTCTGAGGCCATGAGACCGGAATTGAGCGCACGGACTCGAGTCGCTTGCGGCGGAACGGGTGGAATGTCCGCGAGCATTGTGCGTAGAAACGTCGGCTCATCCTCGATGCGAAATGCTTTGTTGTAACGCTTCTCGAAGCCAATCGTCGATGTGGCTTTGCCGCTGAGGCTGCGACCGCATACCGAGCCGGAGTAAGCGCCCGGCAATATTTCCAGATGGTCCGGGAGTGCTTTGAGCCTTTGCACGCTGGCAAACAGGTCGCGTGCGCCTTCCTCTGCGCTCGTTGCCAGTTCAGTCCTGCCGAGATCGCCGACCATGAGTGTATGGCCGGTCAAAACGAACCAGGGCTCCTCCGAGCGCGTGTGATCGGTGACCAGAAGCGAAATGTGCTCCGGCGTATGACCGGGTGTGTGCAGTACCTTGATGGTGACATTGCCCAATTCGAGCACGTCGCCATCCCGCACTTTGTGGAATGGAAAGCTCGCCTTTGCATCGGCGAACAACACGTACTGCGCGCCTGCGGCCTTGGCCAACTCGCGGCCGGCGGACACATGATCGGCGTGCAAGTGCGTGTCGATGACGTATTGAAGGCGCATCCCGGTGTCTTCGGCCGCTCGGAGGTAGGGCGCCATGTCGCCAAGGGGGTCGACAACCGCTCCCATCGCCTTGCCGCCGCACCCGAACACGTAGGACGCGGCTACAGGATCAGCGTGCAGGAATTGGCGAAGAATCATGGGTTCTCTCCGTGCCTAGAAGCCATGCGCCTTGACAAGTCCCTATCATTCAATTATTCGATTGAATGATTTTAAATACGGAGCCATTTGAATGTCAATACACGGCCCCAAGCACGCGGTGTTCGCCCAGTTCGCCGCCATTGCAAAAACATTGGGCCATAGCCATCGTCTGGAATTGCTTGAGTTGCTTGCACAGGGAGAGCGTATCGTCGAGGTTCTAGCTGAGGAGACGGGCCTCTCGGTCGCGAACACGTCGCAGCATCTACAGCATTTGCGACGCACGGGACTTCTGAAATCAAGACGTCAAGGTAAGTTCGTCCATTACGCGCTGGCCGACGACGGCATTCTTTATGTTCTCGCGGCGCTGCGGCGAATCGCGGAGCGCAACGTCGCCGAAGTCGAGCGCGTCGTCCGAAGCTATTACAATAAGCTCGACGACCTCGAGCCGGTCACCCGTAAGGAACTTCGAGAGATGATCCGTGGGGGCGCGGTGACCGTGTTGGACGTGCGTCCACCGGATGAATTTGCCTTCGGTCATGTGCCGGGCGCAGTGAACATTCCGCTTCGCGCGCTGAAAAAACGACTCGCCGAAATCAATCCAGATCGAGAAATCGTCGCGTACTGTCGCGGCAAATATTGCGTATGGTCCTATGAAGCGGTCGCACTGTTGCGCGTTCGTGGCTTTAGGGTGCGGCGATTGGAGGAAGGTTTACCAGAATGGCGGGCCGCCGGCTTGCCGATCAAAGTCGGGAACTGATGAGCGCCAGCTAAAGCCGGGCATCAAGGCGGGTGCCGACATCTGGAAATGCCGGATACGTCCGCAGCGTGCGGTAGTGAACCTATCAAAAATGTCACCTGCAATAATGACCTCAAATGGCGCCGTAGGAGGGTCGCTCCATCCGGGCTACGTGATTCGCTGCCATAATTCCAAAAACGTCCGCACTCTCCGCATCTTAGCGGAAAAAGTGCGAATCAAGGCAGCGTGTCACAATTTCGGCGCCTGCGAACCGAACAAACAGCGCGAGAAATATATCGTCGGATCAAGGCGATGGCTTCCACCGGCGGAATTTCTTGAATTCGCGTCTCGCGACGAAATAAAAAAGCCGCAACTCGCTCCCGAAGGGCGCTTTCTAGATGCGATCCGGAAGGTGGAGCGAGTGCGGTGCCTGCGCGCGGTCTCGCAAACCGCTCCCGGGCGGCTTCGGACCCTGCCTCTCCGGCACTACGGTCGGGGCGCGAGGAGCTCGCTAGTAAAAGGGGTTTGTGGCGGCGCAAGCTGCGGCAGATTCCGGTAAGCGCAGCCCGAAGCTGAGCCAGGCCTAAAAATCTGGCGAGCGCCGCGACGGAGCGCCGAGAGGCGAGCGCGCCCGAAGCGCGTTGCGGCGGTAACGTCGCAATTGCGTGGCGCGCGCCGCGCCCGGAGCATCGGCAGGCGGTAACGCTTGTTCGGTGTGGCGCGGTTAGTAATGCGTATGCGCCTGTCGGCGCTCCGCCCCCTTCTCTTTTTTTCGGGGCAGCTTTCGTGCAGTGGCGTGGCCAGGCTCCGGTGCGAACAAAAAAACGCGCCGCGAGGATGAGGATGCTTGTGCCTGCATCCTCCCCCGCGCAAGCGGGGGAGGGGGACCGCGCGAAGCGCGGTGGAAGGGGCTTCGGCCCAGACGCTTCGCTTTCGTCGCCGGAGTTTCGTCGAGTCCCCGTAACCCCCACCACCATCGTCGCTCGCTGCGCTCGCTCGATGGTCCCCCTCCCCCGCTTGCGCGGGGGAGGACTAAGTGACGGCGCGCCGCCGCGGCGCTACGATCTGTGTTCCGCATTTGCCGAAGGATACGCCTGCATCATGCTCGACCAGCCCGCCGATTTGAAAACGAAGGCCCCGACGCACAAAGGCCCCCGCCTCGACTTCCAGCAGCACCTCGCCGATCTCGAGGCGGCCGGGCTGGTCGAGCGCGTCGATGCGCCGATCAACAAGGACACCGAGCTGCATCCGCTGGTGCGCTGGCAGTTCGTCGGCGGCGTGCCGGAGGACAAGCGCCGCGCGTTCGTGTTCACCAACGTCACGGATTCGAAAGGCCGCAAGTACGACATTCCGGTCGTGGTCGGCGCGCTGGCGGCGTCGCCGGAGATTTATGCCATCGGCATGGGCCGCAAGGTCGAGGACATCGGCGCGGCGTGGCTCGACGCCATCGCGCATCCGACCGCGCCGGTCACCGTCGCGAACGCCGCCTGCCAGGAAGTCGTGATCACGGGCGATGCGCTGAAAGCGCCGGGCGGCCTCGCCGCGCTGCCGGTGCCGGTGTCGACGCCCGGCTTCGACTCGGCGCCGTATCTCACGGCAACGCTGTGCGTCAGCCGCGATCCGGAAACCGGCGTGCAGAACATGGGCACCTACCGGGCGGCGCTCAAAGCCGCCGATCGGTTGGTGGTGCGCATGGTGGCGCGCGAAGCGACCGGCGCCGGCGGGTTTCTGCATTGGCTCAAGTACCGCAAGCTCGGCCAACCGATGCCGATCGCCATCGTGATCGGCGCCGCGCCGGTCGTGGTGTTCACCGGCCCGCAGAAGCTCGCCATCGATTGCGACGAGCTCGGCGTTGCCGGCGGCCTGGCCGGCGAGCCGATCCGCGTGGTCAAGGCCAAGACCGTCGATCTTGCGGTGCCCGCCGACGCGGAGATCGTCATCGAAGGCCTGATCGATCCGCAAATCCTCGAGCCCGAGGCGCCGTTCGGCGAGAGCAACGGCTACGTCGCGCTCGAAGGTTTCAACATGCCCATGCGCGTCACCGCAATCACGCGCAAAGCCAAGCCGGTGTTCTGCTCGATCATCAGCCAGGTGACGCCGAGCGAGTCGAGCGTGATCAAGAAGGTGGCGTACGAGCCGCTGTTCCTGGCGCACCTGCGCGACGGCCTCGGCATCAAGGGCGTGCGCAAGGTCGCCATGCACGAACGGCTGACCAATCTGCGCCCGGTGATCTTCGTGCAGATCATGCACGGCACGCCGCGCACCGAGATCTGGCGCGCGCTGCACGGCGCGTCGTCGCTGATGTCGAACTGCGGCAAGATCGTCATCGCGGTGAGCGACGACATCGATCCGGCGAGCGTCGATGCGGTGCTGTGGTCGCTCGCCTACCGCTCCAATCCGCTCGACGACGTGCAGCTGGTGCCGCACCGCGGCGGCGTGCAGGGCGCGCAATACGGCCCCGAGCAGTCGGATTCCTCGATGCTGATCGACGCCACCCGCAAGCGGCCGATGGCGCCGCTCGCCTTGCCGACCCGCGAGCACATGGAGCACGCCCGCGCGCTGTGGGAGCGGCTTAACCTATACCCGCTCACCGTCACGTCGCCGTGGCACGGCTACCAGCTCGGCGACTGGACCGAGCGCTGGGAGACGTTCGCGCGGCGCGCCGCCGCCGGCGACTGGGAGCTGTCGGGAAAGGAAACGCTGGCGCGGCAACGCCCCGGCGTCATGCCGGAGACGTCGGTAAGGGCGGTGGAAAAAGAACAGGCGTCGATTGCGGCAATCGGCGCGCAGCAACCCGAGGTGCAGCGGCCTGGCGGCTCTTAGAACGCCAGACAAAGCGCCACGAAAAACGCGGCACCGATCGCCGTGAAACCGATCTGAAAGGGATCGAGTCGGGGAAAACGCATGATCGCCGTTCCCGTGCCCACCCGGCAAACGAACGCCACATGGCGTCGTTTGTTCCAACCCGAGCCGGAATCCATGCTCTCCGCCGCAGGATCTTTGGCATGGCGTTCCAGGCCTCACGCGTTCGGTGAATACAGTTTCCGACCGGCCGCCAAATGACGAACAGGTTGCGCTCTACCGGCGCCGCCGCCTATCTATGCCGAGCATGGACGCGACCAGCACCACATCCGCCGCACCGCAGCCGAATACGGCTGCGGCCGCCCGCCTGATCGACGCCCGGCTGACCGCGATCACGCCGGTGGCGCGGGATACCAACCTCTACACCTTCCAGCGCAGCGACGGCGCCGCGCTGCCGGCCTATAAGCCCGGCGCCCATATCGACCTGCATCTGCCGAACGGGCTCATGCGGCAATTTTCGCTGGTGGTGCCGAACGCCGATCCGCAGAGCTACGTGGTCGGCGTCAAGCGCGACGAGAACAGCCGCGGCGGCTCGCGCTACATCATCGACGAAATGAAGGTCGGCGATCAGATCAAGATCAGCGCGCCGCGCAATACCTTTCCGCTGGTCGCCGACGCCGAGCACGTCGTGCTGTTCGCCGGCGGCATCGGCATCACGCCGATCTGGTGCATGGCGCAGGAGCTCGCCGCGCTCGGCCGCTCGTACAAGCTTTATTACGCCTGCCGCTCGCGCGCCGACATGGCGTTCGTCGAGGAGCTGGAAAAGCTCGACGTCAATCTCCGCCACCTGCATTTCGACGACACCGCGGGCGGCGTGCTCGACATGGCGGCGGCCATCGCCGAGACCCCGGCCGGCGCGCACATCTATTGCTGCGGCCCCAACCCGATGCTCAAGGCATTCGAGGCCGCGACAGCCGGCCGGCCGCGCAATCTCATCCACGTCGAATATTTCACGCCGAAGGACGAGGCTGCGGCGGGCGGCGAAGCCAAGCTCGGCGGCTTCTGGGTCGAGCTCTCCCGCTCCGGCGAGGAGTATTTCATCCCCGAGGGCAAGAAGATTCTCGAAGTGCTGTACGAGGCCGGCGTCGACGTCGACTATTCGTGCGAGCTCGGCATCTGCGGCGCCTGCGAGACCAAGGTCATCTCCGGCATCCCCGAGCACCACGATTCGGTTCTTTCCGAAGAGGAGCAGGCGACCAACGAGAAGGTCATGATCTGCTGCTGCGGCTGCAAGACCGAGCGGCTGGTGCTGGATATGTAGGCATCGTCATTGCCGGGCTCGACCCGGCAATCCATGCTGCGCTAAAGTGTTCGCGAACACTGCCGACTTCGGCAGCCAAACCTCAGCATGGATCGCTGGGTCAAGCCCGGCGATGACGAAGAAGAAGAACATGGACACCGCCGTCAAAGCCCGCCCCGTCAAGAAATCCGCCGCCGTTAAAGACCGTCAGGACCTGCGCTCCTGGCTGGCGCAGTTGCGCGCCGCCGACGAAGTGCAGGACATCGCGGGCGCCGACCGCGAGAAGGAGATCGGCGGCATCGTCGACATCTATCAGCGCAAGGTCGGCAACAAGGCGGTGCTGTTCGACGACGTGCCGGGATTTCCGCGCGGCCATCGCATCCTCGCCAACATCCTCACCTCGGTGCGGCGCATCAACATCACGCTCGGCCTGCCGGTCGACGGCAGCGCCGTCGAGCTGGTGCACTACTGGCGCCGCTACATGAAAGAGGCGCGCGCCATCGCGCCCGCCATCGTCAAGAGCGGACCGCTGCTCGACAACGTGCACACCGGCAAGGATATCGACATCTTCGAGATCCCGGTGCCGCGCTGGCACGAGCACGACGGCGGCTACTACATCGGCACCGGCGACATGGTGATCATGCGCGATCCGGACACCGGCTGGATCAATTACGGCGCCTACCGCATCCAGGCGCACGAAGGCAACATCGCCACCGTCATGTGCTCCAAGGGCAAGCACGGCGACCTGATCAAGCGGCGCTACCACGAACGCGGCGAGCCGTGCCCGATCGCCGTGGTGTGCGGCATGCATCCGGCCATGTTCATGATCGCTGGCCTGGAAATTCCGTACGGCCGCAACGAGTACGACGCCGCCGGCGGCCTTATCGGCGAGCCGATCGAGGTCATCACCGGGCCGCGCACCGGCCTGCCGATCCCGGCCCATGCCGAGATCGCCTTCGAGGGCTTCATCCATCCGGGCGACGAGCGCAACGAAGGCCCGCTCGGCGAATGGACCGGCTACTACGCCGGCGGCCTGAAGAAGGAGCCGGTGATCCGCATCGAGACCTTCATGCACCGCGACGATCCGATCCTGCTCGGCGCCATTCCGGGCATCCCGCCGGACGACGATTCGTTTTATCGCGGCACCTATCGGTCGGGCGCGGTGTGGAATCAGCTTGAAGCCGCCGGCGTGCCGGAAGTCAAAGGCGTGTGGGCCCATGCGGCGGGCGGCAGTCGGCTCTGGCTCACCGTCGCGATCCGCCAGCAATATCCCGGCCACGCCAAGCAGGCCGGGCTCATCGCCTCGCAATGCCACGCCGGCGCCTATGCCAACCGCTTCGTCGTCGTGGTCGACGACGACATCGATCCGGCCGACATGGATAAGGTGGTGTGGGCGATGTGCACGCGCTTCGATCCGCGCGAGGGCATGGAGACGCTGCGCGGCTGCTGGTCGACAGTGCTCGATCCGATGGTGTACGGCACCGACGACCCGCGCAACGCCCGCGTCGTCATCGACGCCTGCAAGCCATTCAAGCGCCGCGACACGTTCCCGCAAGTGGTGCGCAACAGCCAAGAGGTTGAGGATCTGGTGCGCGGCAAGTTTTCCGACGTGCTGCCGCGCTGATTAGCCATGAACGAAAAAATCGACATCACGCTCAACATCAACGGCCGCGATTATCCGATCCGGGTCGAGGCGCGCAAAACGCTGGTCGACGCCATTCGCGACGATTGCGGCCAGACCGGCACCCACATCGGCTGCGAGCACGGCGTGTGCGGCACCTGCACCATCATCGTCGACGATCTGGCGGTGCGCTCGTGCCTGATGTTCGCCGTGCAGGCCGCCGGCAAAAAGATCCGCACCGTCGAGGGGCTCGCCGACGGCGACGAGCTCAACGTGCTGCAGCGCGCCTTCATCGAGAACCACGGCCTGCAATGCGGCTATTGCACGCCCGGTTTTTTGATGCTGGCGACCAACGTGCTGGAAAAGAACCCGCAGATCGACGACGAGGCGCTGATCGACGTGCTCTCCTCGAACCTCTGCCGCTGCACCGGCTATCAGAACATCATCAAGGCGGTGAAAGCCGCGCGGGATGAGATGCGCAAGTAATTAAACCTTCAACGCCCCAAGCGCCGCCTTCGCCACCTCGACGTCCTGCTCGATCTTGGCGCCGCCGGCGGCGACCGCGCCGATGACCTCGCCATCTACCACGATCGGAAAGCCGCCCGGCACGTTGGTGAAATCGCCCATGCGCACCGCCATCGACAGCGCATTCTCCTCCGGCGCGTAGCCGGTCGGCTGGCGCTGCGACGCCGCGGTGATCGCCTTGCGCTTGGTGGTGATGATCGAGAAATGCCGCGCGCCGTCCATCATCAGGAACGCGATCAGCCGGCAGCTGGCATCGACCACCGCGAGCGACACCTTGCAGCCGAGCGCGTCGGCCTTGGCGATGCCGGCCTGCAGCATTTTCAGGCTCGCCTGCTCGGTAAGCCGATGGGTGGCGACAAAGTCTGGCATGGCGCATCCTTGATTGCGGCTGGACACACATGTCATAGCACGGCACAGCGCATGACGAGGTGCGAATGAGCGTGGGAAAGTGGGACCGCGAGGCCGATGTGGTCGTGATCGGCTCCGGCGCGACCGGCATGCCGGCGGCGATCGTGGCGCGCGAGGCCGGCGCCTCGGTGATCGTGGTCGAGGCCGAGAATCACATTGGCGGCCACGCCATCACCTCGGGCGGCAACCTACCGCTCGGCGGCGGCAACCGCTATCAGAAGAAGTACGGCATTGCGGATTCGGCCGAGCTGTTCTTCCAGGACCTGACCGACTGGTCGGTGGTCGAGACCAACGGCTTTCCGCCGTACCGTTACAACGACCGCGAAATCATCCGCGCCTTCGCCGACAACAGCGCCGCGGCGCTGGAATTTCTGCTGGCCCATGGGGTAAAGATCATCGACCGCATGCCGAACAAGATCGGGCACGAGATCGGCGTCTCGGTGCTGCGCACCATGCAGATCGACGTCGCCGATTGGCCGATGGTGCATACCGGCGGACCGGCGGCGCCCGACGATGACGAAATCCGCGCCGGCGCCGGCCTGATGCGGCCGCTCGAGGCAGCGGCGCGCCAAGCCGGCGTCGATATCCTGCTCGCGCACCGCATGACGGCAATCCATCGCGAGGCGTTGCGCTCCGGCCGCGTCACCGGCATTGCCGTCGATAACAATGGCCGGACGCTCAACATCCGCGCCCGCAAGGCGGTGATCGTCGCCACCGGCGGCTCGACCGGCAACGTCAACTTCCGCCGCATGTTCGATCCGCGTTTGACCGAGGAATATTGCGGCCTCGCCGGCATGCCGTGGTCCGACCAGGACGCCAGCGGCGAAATCGCCGCCATGGGCATCGGCGCGGCGCTGTGGGGCCTGTTCAACTACACCGGCGAATTCGGCTCGGCCATCACCAAGCCGGGCGCGATCGGCTGCCAGTACGGCTATGTCAATGTGCGCTGGTATCCGGGCAGCGACGTGTTCGACAAGGCGCGCGCCAGCGGGCTGCCGGTGAAGGATTGGCAGGACGTCATCCTGGTCAACATGCTGGGCAAGCGTTTCTACGACGAGACCGCCGGGCACTTTAAATACAACACCTATCAGAGCACCAATCCGTACGAGCCGCATTCCTATCTGAACGCCAAGAACCAAAAATACGATCCCAGCAATTTCATCAATGCGGCGCTGGCCGGCATCGGCGACGGCCATAACGGCGGCGGGCCGATCTGGGCGATCTTCGATGCCGACGCCGCAGCGCGGGAAAAATGGAGTCCGCAGCCGCCGCACGTCGATGTCGATGCCGGATTTTTCTTTGCCGCCGAAAGCGTCGAGGCGCTGGCCGCCAAGATCAAGATGAAATATCAGCGCGTGGCGATGCCGCCGCAAAACCTCGCCGACACGGTGGCGCGCTACAATTCATTCGTCGATGCCGGCAAGGATGCCGAGTTTGGCAAGCCCAAGCCGCTCTACAAGATTGCCAAGCCGCCATTTTACGCGGCGTGGGCGACGCCGGTGATCCACGACACCCGCGCTGGCCTGCGCATCAACGCGCGCTGCCAGGTGATCGACATGAACGGCGAGGCGATCCCGGGGCTCTACTGCGGCGGCGAATCGGCCGGCGGCTTTTCCATGCACGGCCTGCCGCGCGCCATCGTGCAGGGCCTGATCGCGGGCCGAAACGCGGTGACGCAGAACGACGGCGCCTGAAATCGCGCGGCGTTGACTACACCCGCTCGACCACCTTGCGCGACACCGTCATCTCTTGGCCCGCCGAGCGGATCATCAAAAACTTGCCCGACCACATACCGGCGATGATCCAGCGGCCTTCGATCTCGGTGCCGTCGGCGTTGAGCGCGCCTTCATAGCGGACCGGGCTGCCAGTGCGCGGTCCCGGCGGGTCGTAGCGTTTGGTGAACGTCACCGCGGAATTTTGCCGCGAGCCTGAGAGCGTCGCCAACAGCGTGGCTCCCGGCGCATCGCCGCTCGTGCTCGGCTCGTGCGTGGTGCCGCTCAGCGAACCCGCCGTCTCGATCAGCGTGGCGACGAACGCGGTCGATTGGCCGTGCGGATAGGTATAGAGGCCGTTCCAGATCCCGGTCAGGTTCGACTTGCCGGCGCCGCCTCGTTCGCTCATTTCAGCCGGCTCAGAGATGAGGAAGAGCTACACCGAGGTCTGCGCCATGCCGGCCCGGAATTTCAGCGCCTCCTTGGCGCCTTCCTTGAACGACACTTCGGGCGGCAGCACCACCGAGCAGGAGCGGATTTTCTGGTGCTCGGGATCGATGCCGGGCGGCGTCACGCCCTTGTCGGCCAGCGCCTTGGCGGCACGCATCAGGCGGTGGCGCGCCATGATGATGCCGTTGTCGGTCGAGACCAGATTCTCTTTGGTGCGATCGCAGATCGGCCCCATGCTCTCCTGCAGCGACGCGTCCTGCATGGCAAAACCGGCGACGCCGCTAAATGTCTTGCCGGCCCGCTGCGCCGCGCGGTCGATCAGATAATCGTTGTCCTTGTTGGCGAGCGGCCGGAACGTGCCGGGCACGTATTTGCAGTGGATGCCCTGGCCGTCCTTCATGGCGTCGACCTCGGTCTTGGTCAGCGCCCGCACCGGATGGAAGTCGTAGGACCAAGCCCAGCAATTCTCGTCGTCGATCGGCACCCAGAAATGGCCGTGCACCGGGTGATCGCCGCGCGGCGGGATCATGGTGAAGCACGGCATCACCCACGGCGTGATGCGCCAGTAGTATTTGCCGTTCTCGGCATTACGGCGCGCGCCGATGAACAGGCCGCCGGGCATTTCGACCACTTCGAAATGCGGCTGCATGTCGGACAGATTGTACTGGTTGCCCTTGGCACCCTTGAACAGCGGATCGGACGACAGATCGCCACGATGCAGGAACGAGACGTGGCTCGAATCGATGCCGCCTTCCATGGCCTGCAACCAGTTGGATTCCTGGATGCGCTTGGAGGCAAAAGTCTGCTCCGCCGGCACCATGGCGAATTCCCATTCGGGCAGCGGCGGCTTCTGGTCGGCCGGTCCCATATAGGCCCACAGCACCGGTCCGATCTTCACCAGCGGATACGAGGTCAGCTTGACCTTCGTGCAGAAGCCGCTCTCGATCGGTTCCGAGGGCACCTCGATGCATTGGCCGGAAACATCGTACTTCCAGCCGTGGTACGGGCAGCGCAGCCCGCCCTCCTCGTTGCGGCCGAACCACAGCGACACGCCGCGATGAGCGCAGAACTCATCGATCAGTCCATAGCGGCCTTCGGAGTCGCGGAACGCGAGCAGGCGTTCGGAGAGAAGTTTCACCCGCACCGGCGGGCAATCGTTGTCCGGCAGCTCGTCCGCCAACAGCGCCGGCAGCCAATAGGAGCGGAACAGCGCGCCCATGGAGGTGCCGGGTCCGGTTTGGGTCAAGAGCTCGTTCTGTTCTTTCCTGAGCATCGCACGCGTCCGTTATCGCAATCCTTTCCCTAACAGTAGGGATTAGGGGTTCGGCCGGCAAGCGCGCCTTGTCGCGGCGCACATGGCTCCAGTTGCCCTGTACACGCGATTACGGTAAGTCGGCACTGGGCACACGCGATCAGGAGAATGCGATGGCCGACCACGCCGAAGTCCAATATGCCAACGCAACGGGAAACGATTATCCCGCGCACGAGCAGACCTATGAGACCTTCACCCACATCGTGATCGTCGGCATCTGCCACGTCGTCAATATCGTTCTGGCGCTGGCGATCGGCACCGTGCTCGGCCACGTGGCCATCATGACCGGCATCTTGATCGTGGCGACCGTCATTGCCGCGCATGGCCTCCTCTCCGGCGAACGCGTTCCGAGCGGAGTGATGGTGCTCGTCTCGCTTCTGCTGCTGGCCTTCACCGCCCTCGCCTGACGCCATCAGGCACGGCGAGGAGGCCTTCTCGTCAAAGAGGAGTGGAATGCGGATTGCCGTCGCGCGTGAGACCGACGCCGCGGAACCGCGGGTGGCGGCAACTCCCGAGACCGTCAAGAAAATGATCGGCCTTGGCGCCGAAGTTGCCGTCGTGCCCGGCGCCGGCGTCAAATCAGGCATCCGCAACGCCGACTATACGGACGCCGGAGCCGAGGTGACGGCCCAGGCGCTCGACGGCGCCGATATCGTGCTCATGGTGCGGCGTCCGGACGGCGCCACCCTTGCCCGCATGAAGAAAGGCGCGCTCGCCGTCGCCATCATGGATCCGTACGGCAACGACGATGCCCTGCGCGCCATGGCGGAAGCCGGGGTCACCGCCTTCGCCATGGAGCTCCTGCCGCGCATCACCCGCGCCCAGGTCATGGACGTGCTGTCGAGCCAGGCCAACCTCGCCGGCTATCGTGCCGTGATCGACGCCAGCGCCGAGTTCGGCCGCGCGCTGCCGATGATGATGACGGCGGCCGGCACGGTGCCCGCCACCAAGGTTTTCGTCATGGGCGCCGGCGTCGCCGGCCTGCAGGCGATCGCCACCGCGCGCCGGCTCGGCGCCATCGTCACCGCCACCGACGTGCGGCCGGCCGCCAAGGAGCAGGTCGAAAGCCTCGGCGCCAAGTTCATCGCGGTCGAGGACGAGGAGTTCAAGGCCGCCGAGACCGCCGCCGGCTACGCCAAGGAAATGTCCAAGGAGTATCAGGCCAAGCAGGCCGCGCTGGTCGCCGAGCACATCAAGAAGCAGGACATCGTCATCACCACGGCGCTCATTCCCGGCCGGCCGGCGCCGCGCCTGATCACGAGCGACATGGTGGCATCGATGCGGCCGGGCTCGGTGCTGGTCGATCTGGCGGTCGAGCGCGGCGGCAACATCGAAGGCGTCAAGCCCGATGCGGTGGCCGAGACCGGCGGCGTGAAGATCATCGGCTATCGCAACGTGCCGGGCCGGCTCGCCGCCACCGCTTCGAGCCTCTACGCCAAAAACCTGTACGCCTTTGTCGAACTCCTGATCGACAAGAAGACCAAGACGCTTGCGGTGAATTGGGACGACGACATCATCAAGGCGACGGCACTGACGCGCGACGGCGCCATTGTGCATCCGGGTTTCAGGCCGAAGAGCGCGGCGTAATTTCCTGCGTCTCCCCGCTGCGCGGGGAGAATGGAGCTAGCAATGATCATTCTCTCGATTCTCGCCCAGGCGGCAGCGCTGCCGGACGCGGCGCACGCCGTCACCGAGATGGTCGATCCGTTCGTGTTCCGGCTGTCGATTTTCGTGCTGGCGGTGTTCGTCGGCTATTACGTGGTGTGGTCGGTGACGCCGGCGCTGCATACGCCGCTGATGTCGGTGACCAACGCCATCTCATCGGTGATCGTGGTCGGCGCGCTCCTTGCGGTCGGCGTCGCGCTGGTGTCGAGCGACACCGGCCCGATCTATGCGCGGGGGCTCGGCCTGGTCGCGCTGACCTTCGCGTCGGTCAATATCTTCGGCGGCTTTCTGGTGACGCAGCGCATGCTCGCGATGTTCCACAGGAAAGACAAGCGATGAACGCCGATGTCACCGCGCTCTGTTACCTCGCTGCCGGCGTTCTGTTCATCCTGGCGCTGCGCGGCCTGTCCAATCCGGAGACCAGCCGGCGCGGCAATCTCCTCGGCATGATCGGCATGGCGATCGCCATCGCCACGACGCTCGCCTCGCATCCGCCGGTCGGCTTCGGCGCGTGGGTGCTGGTCGTGGTCGGCATGGCGCTCGGCGGCGGCGCCGGCGCGGTGATTGCGCGCCGCGTGCCGATGACCTCGATGCCAGAGCTGGTCGCGGCGTTCCATTCGCTGGTCGGCATGGCGGCGGTGCTGGTCGCCGCCGGCGCGCTCTATGCGCCCGCCGCCTTCGGCATCGGCACCGAAGGCGCCATCCACGGCCAGAGCCTGATCGAGATGTCGCTCGGCACCGCCATCGGCGCCGTCACCTTTACGGGCTCGGTGATCGCGTTCTTAAAGCTCTCCGGCCGGATGAGTGGCAAGCCGATCGTGCTGCCGCTGCGCCATGTCGTCAACATGGCGCTGGCGCTCGGGCTGATCGCGCTCATCGTCTGGTTCTTCGAGTCGCAGAGCCACATCGGGTTCTGGGCCATTGCCGGCATCTCGTTCCTGCTCGGCATCTTGATCATCATTCCGATCGGCGGCGCCGACATGCCGGTCGTCATCTCCATGCTTAACTCGTATTCGGGCTGGGCCGCCGCCGGCATCGGCTTCACCTTGGAGAACACCGCGCTGATCATCACCGGCGCGCTGGTCGGCTCCTCGGGCGCGATTCTGTCCTACATCATGTGCAAGGGCATGAACCGCTCGTTCATCTCGGTGATCCTCGGCGGCTTCGGCGGCGAAGTAGCGGGACCCGCAGGCGGCGCCGAGCAGAAGCCCGTCAAACTCGGCTCGGCCGAAGACGCCGCCTACATCCTGAAAAACTCGTCGAAGGTCATCATCGTGCCGGGCTACGGCATGGCGGTGGCGCAGGCGCAGCATGCGCTGCGCGAGATGGCCGACAAGCTCAAGGCCGAGGGCGTCGAGGTCAAATACGCCATTCACCCGGTAGCGGGACGCATGCCGGGCCACATGAACGTATTGCTCGCCGAAGCCAACGTGCCGTACGACGAGGTGTTCGAGCTGGAAGACATCAACTCCGAGTTCGCCCAGTCCGATGTCGCCTACGTGATCGGCGCCAATGACGTGACCAATCCGGCCGCCGAGGAAGACAAGACCTCGCCGATCTACGGCATGCCGGTGCTGCAGGTATGGAAGGCCGGCACCGTGATGTTCAACAAACGCTCGCTCGCTTCGGGCTATGCCGGCATCGACAATCCGCTGTTCTACCGCGACAACACCATGATGCTGCTCGGCGACGCCAAGAAGATGACGGAGCAGATCGCCAAGGACGTGTGATCCGAAATCCGCTCATTCCCGCGAAAGCGGGAATCCAGATTGGGCGTATTGGAAAGAACCGGGTCCCCGCTTCCGCGGGGACGAGCGGATGCAGGTTCATCGCCGGATAAGCGCCGCCCGCAATGAACTCAGAAAATTCACCGCCCAATTCCCCTGCCCCGCGCCGCGTGTCACGCTGGACCCCACCGCCGACTGCCCGCAACAATCCGTATCGCCTCGTCTTCCGCCTGGTCGGCATTCCGCTGATCGCCGTCGCCGCGGTCTTGCTCTATCGCGGTTTCAACTCACGCTTCTTCCTGCCCGAATGCGATTCCAGCACCGCGAAACAGACGCTCCAGCCGGTGCTCAAAGAGCTCAAGCTCGAACCGGTGGAATACGCGCCGATGAAGACCGTGTCGTCGAGCAAGACCGAGGTGGTGTGCAACGCGCTGATGCCGCTGGCCGACGGCGGCAATGTGGCGGTCGATTACAGCTTCTATTGGCAAGGCAGCAAAGCCAACATGCGCTATTCTGTCCATCGCGAGCCGGCGCAGCGTTCCCGGCTCGATCCGCGTTTTCGCATCAGGGGGCGTTTTGATGTCCGCAGCCGAGCTTGAACAAACCATCGATGCCGCGTTCGACAAGCGCGACGGCATCGGTCCGTCCACCAAGGGCGCGGTGCGCGACGCGGTCGAGGCCGCGCTCGACCTGCTCGACCGCGGCACAGCGCGCGTCGCCGAGCGCGGCACGGGCGGCGCCTGGCGGGTCAATCAGTGGCTCAAGAAGGCGGTGCTGCTGTCGTTTCGTCTCAACGACATGACCGTCATTCCGGGCGGGCCCGGCAAAGCGGTGTGGTGGGACAAGATCGCGTCAAAGTTCGACGGCTGGGGCGACAACAGCTTCCGCGATGCCGGCTTCCGCGCCGTGCCGGGCTGCGTGGTGCGCCGTTCCGCCTATATCGCGCCGGGCGTGGTGCTGATGCCGTCGTTCGTCAATCTCGGCGCCTATGTGGATACCGGCACCATGATCGATACCTGGTCGACGGTCGGCTCGTGCGCGCAAATCGGCAAGAACTGCCACATCTCCGGCGGCGTCGGCATCGGTGGCGTGCTCGAGCCGCTGCAGGCCGGGCCGGTGATCATCGAGGACAACTGCTTCGTCGGCGCTCGCTCCGAGGTGGCCGAGGGCGTGATCGTGCGCGAAGGCGCGGTGCTGTCCATGGGCGTGTTCATCGGCGCCTCGACCCGCATCGTCGACCGCGAGACCGGCGCGGTGCTGCAAGGCGAGGTGCCGCCCTATTCGGTGGTGGTGCCCGGCACGATGCCGGGCGAAACGCGCGGCGGCAAGGCGGCGCCCAATCTCTATTGCGCCGTCATCGTCAAGCGCGTCGACGAGAAAACCCGCGCCAAGACCAGCATCAACGAGCTGCTGCGCGATTGAGTTTGTGGGTGGGTTTGTGAGCGCAGGCGAGACGATGGATTGGCGATATCTGCTCGACGCTTTCCACGGCCGCATCGGCCGCCAAACGTTTTGGATCGCGCTCGGTGCGGTGATCGTGCTCAACGTGCTGGCGTGCTACTTCGCCTTGCTGGTCGGCGGCGATAAGCTCAATGCGGTCGTCGACCTCGTCTTCACCTATCCGGAATTCGCCATCGCGGTGAAGCGCGGCAACGATCGCAACATGCCGCTGTGGCCGATCGCGACCTTCTTCGGCGGCAGCGTGCTGCTCGATCTCATTGGGGTGCTGGGCCTCGCCGGCACCTCGGAGCAGCCGAGCACGCTGACCTACGCCATCACGGTGCCGTTCACGATCTTCGGCATCGGCCTGCTCATCGAGCTCGGTTTTCGCAAGGGCACGACCGGCCCGAATCCCTACGGCCCAGACCCGCTGGCGCACGCTTGACGCAAAGCCGTGTTACGTGCGCGGCCGCTGTTGTATGAGTCGAGCAGCCTCCGCATGAGGCTGACTGGAGTATGATGCCTGCGATGCCTGCCGATCCCGTCGCCATTGCCCGCGATCTGCTGCGCTGCCCGTCGGTGACGCCCGCCGAAGGCGGCGCACTCGCCTATTTGCAGGAGCTGTTGAGCAAGGCCAGCTTCACCGTGCAGCGCACGACGTTCGCCGAGCCGGGCACGGAGTCGATCGACAATCTCTACGCCCGGATCGGCACCGCCAAGCCCAATCTGGTGTTCGCCGGGCACACTGACGTGGTGCCGCCGGGCGACGACACGGTTTGGCGGCACCCGCCGTTTGCCGCCGCGGTCGAAGACGGCATGCTGTACGGGCGCGGCGCGGTCGACATGAAGGGGGGCATCGCCTGCTTTGTCGCCGCGGCGCTCGACTACCTCGCGGCGAACGGCGGCACGCCCAAGGCCGGCTCGATTTCGCTGCTGATCACCGGCGACGAGGAGAGCGTCGCCATCAACGGGACGGTCAAGCTGCTGCAATGGGCGGCCGAGCGCGGCGAACGCTTCGACCATTGCATCCTCGGCGAGCCGAGCAGCCGTGAAGTGCTCGGCGACACCATCAAGGCCGGCCGGCGCGGCTCGCTCAACGGCACGCTCATCGTGCGCGGCCGCCAGGGCCACGTCGCCTATCCGGACCGCGCCGATAATCCGATTCGCGGCCTGATGACGCTGATGGCGGCGTTGGCGGCGCCGCTCGACCAGGGCAGCGCGCATTTCGATCCCTCGAACCTCGAATTCACCTCGGTCGACGTCGGCAATCCCACCGTCAACCTCATTCCCGGCGAGGCGCGCGCCCGCTTCAACATCCGCTTCAACGACCATCACAGCCAGGACTCGCTCAAGGCGTTGGTCGACCACCGCGCCGAGGCCGCAGCCGGGGGCCGCATCCGCTACGCGTTCGAATGGCTGCCGTCGAACGCCGACGCGTTTCTCACCGCGCCCGGGCCGTTCACCGATCTCGCCATGGCGGCCATCAAGGACGTGACCGGCCGCCAGCCGCAAATCTCCACGACCGGCGGCACCTCAGACGCGCGCTTCATCAAGAACTACTGCCCGGTGCTGGAATTCGGCCTGGTCGGCCAGACCATGCACGCCGTCGACGAATGCGCCCCGGTCGCCGACCTCATCGCGTTGACCGCGATCTACCGGCGCATCATCGAAAAATATTTTGATTGAGCGGGCAATACATTTGCGACGCTAAAAATATATCAGCCGAGCAATGCTCCGACATTCAGCGCAAGCACCACCCCCGAAGCCAGCAGCAGAGCGATACCCAGCGGCGCGCTCAGCCGCCTGCCCCACGCGACGTTCTTCTCGATCGCCATCGCGGCGCCGATGGCCAGCATCCAGCCGACGCTGCCGGTACCGACGACAAACATCAACAGCATGATGGCCCAGCAGCAACCGACGCAGAACAGGCCATGGTGCACGCCGAGCAGGAAGGATTGCCGCCGGTCCGCACGTCCGCGCCAATGCTCGTTGACGAAGGAAAACGGCGTTCGACACTTGTCGAGACAGCGGTATTTCAGCCCGCTGAACTGAAACAAGCCGGCAATTGCCAGCACGATTGCGCCGACGATCCAGCCATTGGAGCTCAGCACGGCGTTGCGGCCCGCGATTGCATGCAGGGCCATGTCGGCGGCGTGCGCGAGCAACCCGAACGCGGTCCAGATCGACAAGTAGCCGACAATCAGCAATCCGAGGAGCAGGCTGCGATCAGCTCTTGCCGAGGTGATGCGGGCGAAGATGGCCAGCAGCGGCAGCGTGGTTGGCAGCATCATCGCCACCGTCATCAACACCCAACCGCTGACATAGAGCAGCGCCGGCAGAACGATCGAACCCGCCGGCAATGCGCGGCAGATGGCGCCGGCAAATCCGAGCTGCAGCCATTCGCCGTGATCGAGGTAGCGGCCGTATGGGCTTTGCTCCCAGAGTGCGAGCGTCAGCCAAGTCAGCACGATGAGGCCGCCGATCACAGGCAGCCACGCATCGCGTCGATCGAACGCGCCGAGCTTCAAGGCGGCCTCGATTGCGCCGCAACGATCAGGCGTCGAACACGAACGTGCTTTGCAGCGCGTTGTGGCCGCTGAGCTCGATGTCATGTCCGAGCGCGGCATTCCTTGAGCGATAGCGCGAGGCTTTGCCAACGAATACTGGCGCACCGGGAACGGTGGAGAAGATCGTGTCGGCGAGCGTCGTGACCGCGCCACTCGGGCCGAGATAGGGTTCAAGCTCCGCGAAACCGGCGTCAGCGATCCGCAGGGTGCCGCGCCCCTCGTTGACCGCGAAGGTGATCGGCACTCGCTCTACCGAAACGACCTCGCCGACCAGCTTGGCGAGGTCGGCGACCGGCCCACCATGCTTGCCCGAATACACCTCGAGAATCGCCTGTTGCTGCTGGTCCGAAGCGCCGTCATCGATATAGAGCGCGGCGCGAAATCCGCCTTTCAGCACGTTGCCCGGAATGTGAAACGCCGCCGCGATGGTGCGGCCGCTGACATCGATTCCGTTGATATTGCCCTTGTCAAAATGCCAAGCCTGCATGGAATCGCAGGTGCCGTTGTCGGGATCCTCGCCGATCCAGCACGGGCACAGCACGCGGCAGTCACAGACTTCGAGCAGACGGCCTTCCAGGTGATACGCCATGTTCGCCCCCATGGTGAGACCAAGACCGAGCGCCGAGCATATCATCGCCGTGGCTACCCGGCCAGCACCGGTTCCGGGCCGCGGCTTTCTAGCTAAAGATGTCGCACGCTCAGTATTCGACCCGTACCAGATAAAGCCCGTGCGGCGGGGCGACTTGGCCGCAGGCTGCGCGGTCGCGTGCCGCGAGCGCGTCGGCGAGATCGCCGGCGCGCCATTTGCCGTCGCCGACATGGACCAGCGAGCCGACCATGGAGCGCACCTGATGATGCAGGAACGAGCGCGCCGAGGCGGCGATGCGCACCTCGTCGCCATCGCGGGTGACGTCGAGGCGGTCGAGCGTCTTGACCGGCGATTTCGCCTGGCACTCGGCGGCGCGGAACGTCGTAAAATCGTGGCGGCCGATGAGGCACTGCGCCGCCTCGTGCATGGCGCCGGCATCGAGCGGCCGCGCCACGCGCCAGACGCGGTTCTGATCGAGCGTGAGATCGGCGCGGCGATTGGCGATGCGATACAAATAATGCCGCCTGCGTGCCGAGAACCGCGCGTCGAAATCGGCGGCGACCTGTTCGGCGGACAGCACCGCGACCGGCTGCGGCCTCAAGTGAAAATTGCAGGCGTCGCGCACGGTGTCGTTGTCCCACGTCTTAGTGAGATCGACATGCGCCACCTGGCCGAGCGCATGTACGCCGGCATCGGTGCGTCCCGCGCCGGAGACGCCGACGCGCTCGCCGGCAAACGCCGCGACGGCTTCGGCAAGCACGCCCTGCACCGACGCGCCGTTGTCCTGGGCCTGCCAGCCGACGAACGGCGTGCCGTCATATTCGATGATGAGCTTGTAGCGCGGCATCGTCCGGCCTTAGGCCAGCACGCTCTGCGGCGCGACCGGCGTGCCACGCAAGAACTCGTCGGCCAGCATCGGCTGACGGCCGGCGCGCTGCACTTGCACGAGCCGCACCGCGCCGGCGCCGCAGGCAATTGTCAGCTTGTCGTCGAGCACGCGGCCCGGCGGTCCCGAGCCGGCACCTTTGGTCGTGCGCAAGATCTTGATGCGTCCGGCACCGGCGAGCTCGGACCATGCGCCCGGAAACGATGACAGCCCGCGGCAATGGTTGTGCACCTCCTGCCACGGCCGGGTCCAATCGATGCGCGTTTCGCTTTTGTCGATCTTGGCGGCGTAAGTCACGCCGGTCTGCGGCTGCGGCGTCGCTTGCAGCGAGCCGCGCTCCAGCGCGCCGAGCGCGATCGCCATCAGGCTCGCGCCGAGACGCGCCAGGTCGTCGTGCAGATCGCCGGTGGTCGCGTCGGGCGCAATCGTGATCGCGCGCTGCAGCACGATCGGTCCGGTGTCGAGGCCCTCTTCCATCTTCATGACGGTGACGCCGGTCTCCTGGTCGCCGGCCATCACGGCGCGGTGGATCGGCGCCGCGCCGCGCCAGCGCGGCAGCAGCGAGGCGTGCACGTTGAAGGCGCCGAGCGGAAAAGCATCGAGGATCGGCTTCGGCAGAATGAGCCCGTAGGCGACCACCACAGCCGCATCGGCGCCGTGCACCTGCATGGCGGCCGCCGCATCGTCGCCGCGCAGCGATTTCGGCGTCAGGACGGCAAGCCCGAGCCGCTCGGCCTGACGCGCGACGGCGCTCGGCTGCGGCGCCAGCCCACGGCCGGCCGGCTGCGGCGGCCGGCTATAGACCGCGACGATCTCGTGGCCGGCGCCGGCAAGCTCGACCAGCGTGGGCACGGCGAACTCGGGCGTGCCCATGAAGACGAGGCGAAGCGGCAATCACGCCTCCACCTTCTTGGCGGCTTTGCTGAACTTTTTGACGATGCGGTCGCGCTTGAGCTTGGAGATGTGGTCGATGAACAGCACGCCGTTGGTGTGGTCGATCTCGTGCTGCAGGCAGGTGGCGAGCAGGCCCGAGGCCTCGATCTCGTGCTCCTTGCCGTCGATGTCGAGATACTTGACCTTGACCTTGGCGGGCCGCTCGACCTCTTCGTAGAACTCCGGGATCGACAGGCAGCCTTCCTCGTATTTCGCGGTCTCGTCCGACGCCCAGCTGATCTCCGGATTGATGAAGACCTGGGGCTGGTGCTCCTCGTCCTTCTTCGACAAGTCCATGGTGACGACGCACTTGGCGATGCCGATCTGGATGGCCGCCAGCCCGATGCCGGGCGCCTCGTACATAGTCTCGAACAGGTCGTCGACCAGCTTGCGGATGCCGCTGTCGATACGCTTGACCGGCTCGGATTTGAGCCGCAACCGCTTGTCGGGAAGCTTGATGATTTCGCGCACCGCCATGCTTGGCGATGTAAGCGGTGCGTAAATCGCGGTCAATGCGCCGGTCCCGGTTGCGCGCCCCGTGCCAAGCGGATATGACCGTTCGCTCTTCGTTCCAGCGGCAGCGAATCGCGTAGACTGGCCCCATGCTCGATCCGTCGATCCTCGCGCTCTTGGTCCTGCTCGCCGCCTGCTTGACGCTGGCGGCGGTCGCTTTCGTGCTATGGCGCGGCCGCAATAGCGGTGAGCCGCATGCGGTGGTGATCGCCGAACTGGCGCGCGTGCAGACCGACACCGCGGCGCGGCTCGAGGCGCTGATGGGGCATTTCACCAATACGCAGTCGCAGCTGCAGCGCTCGGTCAACGAGCGGCTCGATTCGGTGACGCACCGGCTCGGCGAATCGATCCAGCACACCACGCTCAAGACCACCGAGAACCTGCAGAAGCTCAACGAGCGGCTCGCGGTGATCGACAGCGCGCAAAAGAACATCACCCAGCTCGCCAGCCAGGTCACCTCGCTGCAGAGCATCCTCGCCAACAAGCAGTCGCGCGGCGCGTTCGGCCAGGGCCGCATGGAAATCATCATCCGCGACGGGCTGCCGAAGGACTGCTACGCGTTCCAGTACACGCTCTCCAACAAGCTGCGTCCGGACTGCGTCATCTTCCTGCCCGATGAGCGGCCGCTGGTGATCGATTCGAAATTTCCGCTTGAGGCGGTGACCGCCTATCGCGACGCCAAGACCGACGACGAGCGCAAGTTTGCCGGCGCCCGCGTGCGCCAGGACGTCGTCAAGCACATCAACGACATCGCGGAAAAGTACCTGCTCCCTGGCGAGACCCAGGAGCTGGCGTTCATGTTCGTGCCCTCGGAGTCGGTGTATGCCGAGCTGCACGAGGATTTCGACGACCTGGTGCAGAAGGCGTTCCGCGCCAAGGTCGCCATCGTGTCGCCGTCGCTCCTGATGCTGGCGATCCAGCTGGTGCGGCAGAACCAGCGCGACGCCCGCATGCGCGTGGCGGCCGACCATATTCGTGACGAAGTCGGGCGCTTGATGAAGGACGTGGGCCTTCTTGGCGATCGGATCCGCAAGCTGCAGGCCCATTTCAACCAGTCCAACGAAGACATCAGGCAGTCCATCATTTCCATCGAGAAGATCGAGAGCCGCGGCGAGCGCATCGCCGATGTCGAATTCGACGGCGCGGCGGCGGAAGATGCGCAGGCGCTGTCCGCTCCGGTGCGCAAGCTGCAGGCCGGGGAGTAAGTCCGTATGAGTGTTGCGCCGGAGGCCGGCGGCAGCGCCGCGCCCGTCCGCCGCTCGTGGACCGAGACGTTCGCGGTTTATTGCAAGCGGCGTGTGCTGATCGTCCTGTTTCTCGGCTTCTCGTCCGGACTGCCGCTGGCGCTGTCCGGCTCGACGCTCCTGGTCTGGATGACCGAAGCCAGAGTCAGCCTCGGCACCATTGGCCTGTTCGCGCTGGTCGGCACACCCTACACGGTGAAATTCCTCTGGGCGCCGATCATCGATGCGCTCGACGTGCCGCTGCTGTCGCGACGGTTCGGCCGCCGCCGCGGCTGGCTCTTGACCTCGCAACTGTTGTTGATCGCGGCAATCCTGTTTCTCGGCGCCACCGATCCGGCCAAATCCGCTTTCGTGGTCGCCTTGGGCGCGCTGCTCGTTGCCGCCGCCTCGGCCACACAGGATGTCGTCATCGACGCCTTCCGCATCGAAAGCCTCGACGAGAGCGAGCAGGCCGCCGGCATGGCCTCCTACGTGGCGGCCTATCGCATCGGCATGCTGGCCTCGACGGCAGGCGCACTGTTCCTGGTCAGCGGCCTGGAGCATGTCGGATTGGCCCAGCACGCCGCCTGGAGCGCCGGCTACGCGATCATGGCGGCGCTCGTGCTGGTCGGCATCGCAACCACGCTTGTCGCCACCGAGCCCGAGCAGTCGCGCGCAGCCGACGCGGTCCATGCCCGCGAAAACAGCCTCGCCCGCGTCATCGAGGCCGCGTGGGGTGCCTTCGCCGAGTTTCTGTCGCGCGACATGGCATTCGTCGCGCTCGCCTTCGTGGTGCTCTACAAATTCACCGACGCGCTGTCGGGGGCGCTGACTGCACCGTTCGTCATCGATCTCGGCTTTTCGCGCAACGAATACGCCGCCATCATCAAGGGGCTCGGGCTCGCCGCCACCTTGATCGGCGGCTTTGCCGGCGGTTTCTTGGCGCGCGCCTGCTCGTTGCCGATGAGCCTGCTGATCGGCGGCGTGCTGCAGTCGCTCGCCAACCTGGCCTTCTCCTGGCAGGCCATCGTCGGGCTCAACGCCGCCTGGCTCAGCTTTGCCATCACGGTCGAAAACTTCACCAGCGCCATCGGCACTGTCATCTTTGTCGCTTACCTGTCGGCGCTGTGCCGCAATCCGCTGCACACCGCGACCCAATACGCGCTCCTCACCGCGCTCGCGGCCTTCGGACGCACCTATCTGTCGTCGGGTGCCGGCTTTCTCGCCGCGGCCACGGGCTGGCCCTGGTTTTTCGCGATCTGCGCGGCGGCCGGGCTGCCGGCACTGCTTCTTCTCGGCTGGCTTCAGCAATCCCGGCATTTCGATGCGCTTCATACGGCAAAGCCATGATCGGCCGGCGCGCACGGTCTTTGAATCGCTGCGGCGTTCGGTGCCGTTACGCCAAATTCATGGGTTTTGCCTAACTTCCGGGCTGTTGCGGCGGCGCCGCTGCGTTCGACGTGAACGACCGCCGCCGGCGCTCTAAAAAAAGTCCTTTTGTAAGGATCGGATCGCTATATTCGCCGTTCAACGTAGGCCGCCGCCCCCAAACCCAAGACTAAACCCAAGACTCAGCCTCAAGCCGCACCGCTCGATGGACCCGATCCTCGTCAAGATCTTTGCGACCGCGCTGGCACTCAGCGAGGTCATGACCGCGCCGCAGGCGGTGAAGACCAAGTTCGATCCGGTCGCCGACCAGGCTGCGGTGGTGCAGATCTTGCGCGACGGCTGCGCCCATATGCGGCACGCGTTCGACATCGAGTCGATCAATCTCGACGACCTGATCACCACTGCGCTCGACGATCCCAAGGCCACCGGCGCCAACGCGCAAGCCTTTCACGGCATCAACTTCGCCGACCTCAACACCGCCTATCATCAGTTCTGCAAGAACGAGACGATCGACAAGCCGGTCGTCGATCTCGCCAAGGTCATCCAGTTCTTCGACGACGCGGCGGCCGACCTGCCCGATCCGGCGCAGCTGAAGGACAAGAAGCTGCCGGCCATGAGCGTGGTGCTCGACGGCAAGGGCGCGCGCTTCGCCGACGTCTTCCAGCCGGGCAATCGGCGGGTCTGGGTGACGCTCGCCGACGTGCCCGATGTCGTCCAGAAGGCGTTCATCGCCGCCGAGGATCAGCATTTCTACAAACATCACGGCATCGACGAGCACGGCATCATCCGCGCCTTCATCGGCAATCTCGCCAGTCCGGGACGACCGCAGGGCGGCTCGACCATCACCCAGCAGGTGGTGAAGAACCTCTTGGTCGGCGAGGACGTCACCTATCAGCGCAAGATCCGCGAGATGATCGTGGCGTCGCGGCTGGAAAACACGCTGAGCAAAAACGACATCCTGCAGCTCTATCTCAACACCGCTTATCTGGGCCGCGGCTCGTGGGGCATCGAGATGGCGGCCAAGAGCTATTTCGGCAAATCGGCGAAGGACCTCACCATCGCCCAGGGCGCGATGCTGGCCGGCCTGCTCAAGGGGCCGAGCTACTACAACCCCGACCGCCATCCGGACCGCGCCAGGGACCGCCTCGCCTACGTGCTCGATCGCATGAAGGATGACGGCTACATCACCGCCGAGCAAAAGGATCAGGCGCTGGCGACGCCGCCAAAGCCCATCGCGTTCGAGCCGCCGCACCGCGACAGCGGCTTCCAGTTCGTCGACTACCTCGGCCGCGAAGCCAAGACTGACGGCGTCAACAGCCTGACCGCCGACTCCTACACGGTGCACTCGACCATCAATGCCGAGCTGCAGCGCCAGGCCGAGGCCGCACTGCAGGAAGGTTTGGCCAAGTACGAAATCTCCATGGGCCGCATGCAATTCCACGGCCCGGAAGCCAATATCGCGGACGCCATCCAGAAACTCGGCGGCAAGGCGAGCAACGGCTCGCCGGCGTGGCAGCAGGCGCTCAATGCCGTGCATCTGCCGCTCTATGACGTGCACTGGACGCCGGCGGTGGTGGTGAGCAAAGGCGGCAAGCGCGGCGATGGCGCGATCCAGGTCGGCCTGTCCGACGGCCGCATCGTGCCATTGAACACCTACACGGCGCAGATCCGCCGCGGGCTGAACCTTAATGACGTGATTTATGTCCGCGTCATTGAGGGCAGAACGCCGGCTCCCCGGGCACGAAGCCGAGGTCAAAACGAGAGGACCAGGGCGCTGCCGTCGGCCCGCGCCGAAATCCGCGTCCGCCCGACCGTGCAGGGCGCGACGCTGGTTCTGGAAAACAAGACCGGCCGCATCCTGGCCATGGCCGGCAGCTTTTCCTATCCGCTGAGCCAGCTCAATCGCACTTGGCAGACCGAGCGCCAGCCCGGATCGGCCGTCAAGCCGCTCACCTACCTGACCGCGCTGCAGAAGGGCCTGCAGCCCAACACGCTCATTGCCAACGACCCGATCACGCTGCCGCCAATCGGCAGCAGGGGCAGCATCGTGAGCTACGGCTCCGAGCGTGAGGAGGATTTCTGGTCGCCGCGCAATGCCGGCTACAGTGCGGGCGGCGTCTACACGTTGCGGCGCGGCCTGGAGAACTCGGTGAACATGGTCACCGCGCACCTCTTGGAGGGCGGCATCGACGCCGACCCGGAGAAGAGCCTCGACGACGTGTGCGCCACCGCGGTCGCGGCCAAAGTCTACAAGGACTGCATCCGCTATTACCCGTTCATTCTTGGCGCCCAGCCGGTGCACATGATCGACCTCGCCGCGTTCTATGCGGCGGTCGCCAACGAAGGCATGCGGCCGCAGCCGCACACCATCGATTCCATCGAGCAGAACGGCCACGTCGTCTACGAGTATCCGAAAGTGCCGGTGTTTCCGATGATCGGCGCCGCCGACCGCGCCAGCTTCTATCAACTCAAAACCATCCTGCAGGGCGTCGTTGCGCGCGGCACCGCGCGCGGGATAGCGGCGCTGTCGCCGTACGTCGCCGGCAAGACCGGAACGACCGAAGACGCGGTCGACGGCTGGTTCGTCGGCTTCACCAATGACGTGACGATCGCCGTGTGGGTCGGCTACGACAACAACGACGGCAAACGGCGCTCGCTCGGCGGCGTCGACGGCGCCCGGGTGGCGCTGCCCATCTTCCAGCCGATCATCGACGACGTCTGGGCCGACAACATCGCCCCCAAGGCGCCGCTCGCCGGGCCGTCAGCCGAGGCGAAGCGCCAGCTCATCGATCTGCCGATCGAGTACTACAGCGGGAATTTCGAGCGCGGCGGCGGCGGCAATTTCGTCGAGCACTTCCGCGTCGGCAGCGACGGCCGTATCGCTGACACGCAATACAGCATGCTGTCGCACGAAGAAGCCGATCTGCGCCGCGAGGAAGGATCGCCCTGGGCGAATAACGGCGATTCCGGCTATTACGGCAACTACAATCAAGGCTGGCAGCCGTTTGGCCGCGGCTTCTTCGGCAACTGGGGCAATCAGTACCCGGCGCAGCCGCAGCAGCCCCAGCCGCAGCCGCGCCAAGCGCCCACGGCGCGCGGCTTCTTCACGCCGTGGAGCAGCAATCCGGCCTATCAGGGACCGCTGCAGCGCGACCCGGACTATCCCGGTGGCGGCCGTTTTGACTGAGCTCTGCAGCCTTAAGGACTCGCGCATGCTGATCCGGCGCGCCGCGGCGCTCTGTGTGCTGCTTGGCATCAGCTCGGCCGCCGGCGCGCAGCCATTCGGCATCGAGGACGTTGCCGCCGCGCGCAATGTCGCGGTGACGGAGCTCAAGCCCGCCACCATCGCATTCAGCGACAAGCCGCAAGGCGCCAGCGCCGCGGGCGTCGATCTGGCGCCGTTCGACGACTGGGCACAGGCGCACCCGGCCGAGAAGAAATTTCTGGCGCTGTTTCCGTCCTATGCGGAGCCGACCGTCACCAAGCTGATCAGCACGACGAGCGACTCCGGCAAGACCGACAGCGCGCCGAAGCCGGTCGTGCAGAAGCTCTACATGTACGTGGCGCAGGCGCGTTTCATTCTCAATCGCGCGCCGGGCAGCCTCGATCTGCCGCACGACGTGACGCTCGGGTTTCTGGAGCGCATCGACCCGGCGATCAAGCACAAGCAGATCACCGCCGCCGACGTGGCGCCGTTCACCGACGAGGCGGGCGCGGGCAACGAGAATACGGACCGCAAATGGTGCACCGGGCGACCAAGCTCGATCTGCATCCAGTCGACCTACAAGCTCGAGGGCAAGATCCCGCTCGGCATCACGCTCGTCAACAAGCTGCGCGAGAGCGCCAAGAAGATTTCCGACCACATCGACTTTCAGAGCGAATTCTCCGCGCTCGGCCCCGGCGATATCGACGACGCCGGCCTCCGCCAACTGACGACGCTCGACACGCCGGTTGTGGGCACGCTCGAGCAGGACATTTTCCACGTCAATCAGATCATGAAATTCGGCAAGTTCCTGGCCGTATTTCAGAACCATCCGACCGATGCCGGCAAGACCGTCGTCACCGCGTTCATGACGTTGGCGATCGAGGCGAGCGTGTTCGACAAGAAGAAGGATTTCGAGAAGGTGCCGGTGCTGCGCAACCTCGTTCCCGCCGAGGTGCTGATGGGCCGCTCGTCGTTCAATTCCGGCAGCTCGATCAGCGCCGGCCTGCCGCAATACGCGCGCAACGAGATCAAGACCGTCGCCGGCATGCTGGCCGACGGCGTCGCGGCGAAGTAGATTTGCTGCGCTAGCTATTCTGTCTGGGTGGGGCTCAAAGGAGATTGCACATGCGCAACCGAATTTGGCTCGCCGTCGCGGCGTTCCTCTTGCTGACCGGTAGTTCCGCCTGGGCGGACGACCGGTCGCAATGCCTGTCCGGCATCAAGGCCATCAAGGCCGCGATCGCCAAAAAGCCGCCGCAGCCGGCCCTCGACCGGCTGAAGCGCGCACTCGATTCCGCCCAACAAGAAGAGTTCGAAAAAGATTGGGACGAGTGCCTCGATGCGATCAAGCAGGCAGGGCTGCGGAAGAAATAGCGGGTCGCGCTAGCCGCCGCTCGCTCCCGGCAGCGGCACGAACAGCTGTTCGAGCGGCATCGGCTGCGCGATGAAATGCTGCTCGACCATGTAGCGCACCAGCGCTTCGAGCGTCGGCCGGTTCGGCTCGACGCCGTAGGGAAACGGATCGCCGCCGGGAAAGATTGCGTCGATCTCTTCGATCTCGTCCTGCAGCCACGGCAGCATGGCATAGAGCGAACCGGCATAACGCAGCCGCGCCCGCGCAATGCGCTTTGATTCGACGAATGCCGCGTACAGGCTGTTGGCGATCCAGGGATGCCGCTCGTACAGCGCGCGCCGGATGGTGACGAGATGCATGATCGGAAAGATGCGCTCCCGCTCGAACAATTCGCGCTCGAGCGCATGATGGTTCGGCAATAACCGCACGACGTCCGGATGCACGCCGAACGACGGCGGCTTGCGCGAGCCGAGATAGGCGTCGATGTCGCCCGCGGCGAGCAGATCGCCGAGCGAGCGTCCGCTGCGGTTCTGCTCGATCGCGACCGGGCGAAGGAGCGGCAGCGCGTGCGGATGGCCATGGCTGCCGCCGCTCTCGACCGCGCCCTGCACCCACTGCACCGCGGAAAGATCGACGCCGAACTGATGCATCAGATGGCCGCGCTGCCAGATCGCCGCGGTCTGGGTGTAGAGCGGCACGCCGATGCGGCGGCCGGCCAAGTCCTTGGGCGCGCGAATGCCGGCGCGGTTGTTGACGAACATGTAGCCATGGCGGAAGACCCGCGACGGAAACACCGGGATGGCGACGAACGGACTGTTGCCGCGGCCGGCAAGGCTGATGAACTCCGACGCCGACAGTTCGGACGCATCGAACTCCTGGCCGCCGACCATGCGGTCGAAAATCTGCCGGCCCGACGGAAACACCATGACGTTGAGATCGATGCCCTCGGGCTCGACCTCGCCGGCGCGCAAAGCTTCGATGCGGTCGTACTTGCAACTGGCATAGGTCAGCTTCAGGCGCGGCATATGAGGACTTTCTCCGAGCGCTTCTTGCCATAGCAAGGCGTTGTCCGGCATGGTGCGGCCAGCGCGGCAGCAATCAGGCGAACATGCACGAGACCGACTTTCTCCACGAACATGCGATGACCGAGGCCGAGCGTGCCGCCATCGCGCAGACCATCTGGGCCCAGGAGAACGTCGAGTTCAAGACCGTCGGCATCGATATCGGCAGCTCGACCTCGCATCTGTTGTTCGCCAAGGTATCGCTGCAGCGGCAATCGCAAGGGCTGTCCAGCCGTTTTGTGGTGATCGGCCGCGAGATCGTGTGGCGCTCGCCGATCCTGCTGACGCCGTTTCTGCCGGACGGCACCATCGATGCGCAGGCGCTCGGCGCCTTTATCGCGCGCTGCTATGCGGATGCGGGCTTTGCGCAGAGCGACATCGATAGCGGCGCCGTCATCCTCACCGGCGAGGCGATCAAGCGCAAGAACGCCCGCGCCATCGACGAGCTGTTCGCCGCCGAAGCCGGCAAGTTCGTCTGCGCCACCGCCGGCCACAAGCTGGAATGCAGGCTGGCGGCGCACGGCTCGGGCGCTGTGGCGCTGTCGAAGGCGCGCGAGACTTGCATCCTGCACGCCGACGTCGGCGGCGGCACCACCAAGCTCGCGGTGATCGACAACGGCCAAATCGTCGGGCTGTCGGCATTCGCAGTCGGGGGCCGGCTGTTGGCGACCGACGCGCAGAGCGCCTGGATCCGCATCGACGACTCGGCGCGGCTGGTCGCCGAGGACCTCGGCATCGAGCCGACGCCGCGCACTCTCGCCGATGCAGCGGTGCGTCAGAAAATCGTGCGGCGCCTCGCCGCCATCGCGGCCGATTACCTGACCGCGCGCCCGCTCGATGGGCTCGCCGAAGCGCTCCGGCTGACCGAGCCCCTGCCCCGCGGCCATGCGCCAAGCGCAATCAGCTTTTCGGGCGGCGTCGCCGAATACATGTTCGGCCACGAGCGGCAGGAATTCGGCGACATCGCCAAGCCGCTTGCGGCTGAACTCGCCGCCGAATTGAGCCGGCGCTCAACACTGCCGCTCGTCGATCCGGGCCAGCGCATCCGGGCCACTGTGATCGGCGCCTCGCAGTTCACCGTCCAGGTCAGCGGCAAGACCATTTATCTTCCCGATCCCTACGTGCTGCCGGTGCACAATGTGCCGGTGCTGCGGGTCGAACTCGATTCCGCCGACATCATCGATCAGGCGCGGCTCACCGAGGCCATCCGCGTGCGTCTCGACGAATTCGACCTCGATCGCAATCCGCGCCTCGCTGTCGCATTCTCCTGGCGCGGCGATCCGGAACATTCGCGGCTGAAAGCGGCCGGTGAAGCCATCGTGCGCGCGCTGACCCCGCTCGCCGCGCGCATAAAGCTCCTGCTGCTGATGATCGACGGCGACGTCGGCAAGACGCTCGGTCGCCTCCTGCATCGCGAGCTCGGCTGGCCGGGAAAGCTCGTGTCGATCGACGGCATCGAGCTGCAGGACCTCGATTACGTCGACCTCGGCGAGCTGATCGCGCCGCCCGGCGTCGTCCCGGTGGTGATCAAGTCGCTGCTGTTCGGGTAACCCCAGCGTTGTCATGGCCCGCGCAGGCGGGCCATCCAGTAACCGCTGCACGTACAAGTTCAACCATAAGGATTGCGTTTACTGGATCGTCCGCATGCGCGGACGATGACACTAGGAGAGTCGACGCATCATGCTGAATGTATATTATTGGGCGCAAAGCTCCCGGAGGAACGCATGAACGTCCGTGAAGTCCCGCAGGCTGCCGCGCAGCTCGCGACGCCGCGCTATGGCGTCGATCCCTATCTCGACTGGCTCAAGCACGAAGGGCTGCCGCTCACCGAGGACTACGGCGTCTACCTGTTCGACGTGCCGACCGCGCCGTGGCCGCGCTACGGCGTCAAAGGAGCGGCGGTGCACCTCAAAGGCCGCGGCGATTTTGCCAACATGTTCGTCTACGACATCGCGCCCGGCCGCGCCACGACGCCCCAGCGCCACCTCTACGAAGAAGTCGTCTACGTGCTCGAAGGCCACGGCTCGACCCAGCTCGAGTTCGCCGACGGCAGCCGGCGCAGCTTCGAATGGGGCGAGAAGAGCCTGTTCGCCATTCCGCTCAACGCCAAGCACCGCCATTTCAACGGCAGCGGCACCGAGCGCGCGCTGCTGGTCAGCACCACCAACCTGCCCATGGTGATGAACGTCTTTCATAACGAAGCGTTCGTGTTCGGCAACGATTTCGATTTTACCGAGCGCACCGGCAAGGCCGGCTATTTCTCCGGCGAAGGCGATTTGATCACGGTGCGGCCCGGCAACCACATGTGGGAAACCAACTTCGTGCCGGACCTCACCGCGATCGAGCTGAAAAGCTGGGGTGACCGCGGCGCCGGCGGCACCAACATCATGTTCGTGCTTGCCGACGGCACCATGCACGCGCACATCTCCGAGATGCCGGTCGGCACCTACAAGAAAGGCCACCGCCACGGCCCGAGCTTCCACGTCATGTGCGTCATCGGGCTCGGCTATTCGCTCATGTGGTTCGAAGGCGACAAGGACTTTCGCCGCATCGACTGGAAGCACGGCATGGTGCTGGTGCCGGCCGATCGGCAATTCCACCAGCACTTCAACACCGGGCCGCAGCCGGCGCGCTATCTCGCCACCGCGGTCGGCGGCTTGCGCTATCCGACAACGCAGGCGAACCGCGTTTCACTGCTCGGCACCGGCGGCGACGATAAGCCGGCGGTATCGAAGAGCATCAAGGAAGGCGGCGACCAGATCGAATACGAGGATCAGGATCCGCGCATCCACCGCATCTGGCTCGAAGACATGCGCAAGAACGGCGCGCCGGCCAAGATGGAGAAGTTCATCCCGACGCCCGAAGACATGAAGGCACCGGCCTAGTCATCCGGCACCGTCGGTCGCACCGGCAAAAATAAATTCGGGTTGCGCCCGCAGCGCGCTCCGGAAATACGGGGAGGAGACGTGAAGAATCTGGTTCGCATCGTTTGCGCCGTCGCACTCGCGCTCATCGTCGGCCACGCCAACGCCGCCGATCAATCCACCATCGATGCCGCCAAAAAGGAGGGGCAGGTCGTCTGGTACACGACGCTGATCGTCAACCAGATCATCCGGCCGATCAAAACCGCGTTCGAGAAAAAATATCCGGGCGTCACCCTGCAATTCACCCGCGCCGACGACCTGGTGACGTCGGCCAAGATTCTCGCCGAGGGCCAGGCCGGCCGGGTGCAGGCCGACATTTTCGACGGCATCGCCAACATGCTGCCGCTGCAGGAAGCTGGCCTCTTGGCGCCGTTCACGGTGCCCAATGCCGCCGATTATCCGGCCGAGTTGAAAGCGCGCGACGGTTATTGGATCGCCGAGATCATGTACGTCTTCACGCCGGGCATCAACACCAGCCTGTTGCCCAAGGACCAGGCACCGAAAACGTTTGCCGACCTGCTCGATCCCAAGCTTAGCGGCAAGATGGCCTGGAACGGCTCATCGATGGCCGGCGCCTACGGCTTCGTCGCCAATGTGCTGACCAGCATGGGCGAGGAAAAAGGCATGACGTATCTGCGCGCGCTCGCTAAGCAGCGCGTCGTCAACGTCGAGGCCTCCTCGCGCGCCGTGCTCGACCAGGTGATCGCCGGCGAGTACTGGATGAACCTGATGGCGTTCAACCATCACGTCGTCATCAGCGCGCGCAAGGGCGCGCCGTGCGACTGGCTCAAGCTCGAGCCGACGCCGGTGACGCTCGACGCCGTCGGTTTACTCAAGGATGCGCCGCACCCGAACGCGGCGCGGCTGTTGCTCGAATTCCTGTTGTCGCCGGAAGGCCAGAAGGTGTTTCAGCAGAACGAATACCTACCGGCCTTGCCGAGCGTGCCCGCCATGGTCGCCGGGCTGCGGCCGAACGACGGCGGCTTTAAGGCCAATTTTCTGCGGCCGGAGCAAATTCATCACGAGCTGCCAAAATGGCAGAAGGTCACCCAGGATCTGTTCCGATGACGGCCGGCGTCGAGGTCGAGGTTTCGGCGCGCGGCATCGCCACGATCCTGCTCAACCGGCCCGAGCGCTCGAACGCGATCGATCAGGCGACGCTCGACGAACTGGCCCGGCAATTTGCGGCACTCGCCAAGGATGAGCGCGCCCGTGTCGTGGTGCTGCGCGGCGCCGGCAAGCATTTCTGCGCCGGCGCCGATCTGGTGGCGCGGGCGAGCGCACCCGAGCCTTCGGCCGCGCAGACCACGATCGTCGACATGCTGGCGGCGCTCGACCGGCTGCCGAAGCCGACGGTCGCGGCGGTGCATGGCGCCGCCATCGGCGCCGGCGCTGCGCTCGCCGCCTGCTGCGATGCCGTGGTGGCGGCCGACAGCGCGTTCTTCTCGATCCCCGAAGTGCGGATCGGCATGGCGCCGCTCGGAGTCACGCCGTTCGTGATCCGCGCCATCGGCCACCGCAGCTTTCGCCGCTACGGGCTCTCCGGCGAGCGCTTCGGCGCCGCCGAGGCGCTGCGCATCGGGCTCGCGCACGAGGCCGTGCCGGCCGAACAGCTCGATGCAAAACTCGGCGAAGTCGTCGATGCGCTGCTGCACGGCGCGCCAGGCGCGCAGCGTACTTTGAAGGACGGCATGGAGCATTCGGTCATGCCGACCATAGCGGCTATCGTCGCCGCGAGGCCCTCGCACGGTTCCTCGCGCACGGCCGAAGCGCAGGAAGGCATCGCGAGTTTTAAGGAAAAACGCAAGCCAAGCTGGTATCCGCAATGACCAAGACGCGCCTCGCCTGTTGTCTGCTCGCCACGATCTTTGCCGTGGCGTGTTCCCACGCGCACGCTGACGATGCTGCCGCGCTCTACGAAGCGGCGAAAAAGGAAGGCCAGGTGGTCTGGTACACCTCGCTGATCGTCAATCAGGCCGTGCGCCCGCTGGTCGCCGCGTTCAACAAAAAATATCCCGGCATCGAGGTCAAATACGCCCGCGGCGATTCCGGCCCGAACGCCATCAAGGTCATCAACGAGGCGCGCGCCGGCAAGGTCGAGGGCGACGTGTTCGACGGCATCGCCACGACGCCGCCGCTGCTCAAGGCCGGCCTGGTCGAACCGTTCGCCCCCTCCGACGCCAACAAATATCCGGCCGCGCTGCGCGATCCCGACGGCCGCTGGAACGCGCTGGTGCTCTATTTCCTCACCCCCGGCATCAACACCCAGCTGGTCGGCAAGGACGACATCAAGACCGCGCAGAACCTGCTCGATCCGAAATGGAAGGGCAAGATCGCCTGGGGCAACGAGCCGTCGTCCGGCGCGCCGGCCTATATCGGCGCCGTATTGCAGGCGATGGGCGAGGACAAGGGCATGGCGTTCCTGCACGCGCTCGCAAAGCAGAGCATCATCAATGTCGAGGCCACAAACCGCGCCATCCTCGATCAGGTGATTCTGGGTCAGTATCCGATCGCGCTCAGCATCTTCAATCATCACGCCGAGATCAGCGCCAAGAAGGGCGCGCCGGTGGCGTGGCTCAAGGTCGAGCCGATCCCGGCGCCGTTCCATTCCATCGGCCTGGTCAAGAACGCGCCGCACCCGAACGCCGCGCGGCTGCTGATCGACTTTTTGTTGTCCGAGGAAGGCCAGCGCGCCTTCGCCGCGGTCGATTATCTGCCGGCCATGCCGTCCGTCCCCGCCCGCACCGCGGAGCTGAAGCCGGAAGGCGGCAGCTTCCGCGCCACTTTCCTGTCGCCCGCTTTGATGAGCGCCAACATCGACCGCTGGGTGAAACTCAAGAAAGAGCTGTTCGAGTGACGCGGCGACACGGATGCAGCACGCGCGTTCCATTCCATTAGCACCCGTCCGCGCCGCACCCGATCCGACGCGGCTATTGGTCGGCGGCCTGACGCTGGTGCTGCTGCTTCTGGTCGCGCCGCCGCTGTGGTTTCTGCTGCAAGGCAGCCTGCACACCACGACGGTCAAAGGCGGCCTCGGCGATTTCACCTTCGACTATTACCGGCGCCTCCTCGCCGACCGCCAGTTCTTCGGCAGCCTGGCCAATTCGCTGATCTTCAGCATCGGCGCCACGGCGATCGCGCTGTGCTTCGGCGGCCTGGTCGCCTGGCTGGTCGAACGCACCAACGCGCCCCTGAAGGCATTCGCCTACCTGACCGCGATCATCTCGCTCGGTACGCCGTTCGTGCTCTACGTCATCGCCTGGCTGTTTCTGCTGGGCCGCGCCGGGCCGCTCAACGACCTGCTCACCGCGGTCGGCCTGCCGCGCTTCAACGTCTATTCGATGTCGGGCATGATCCTGGTCGAAGGCTTTCTGTGGTCGCCGCTGTCGTTTCTGCTGCTGTCGTCGGTGTTCCAGTCCGCCAATTCCGAGTACGAGGAGGCGGCACGCATGAGCGGCGCCGGCATCATGCAGACGGTGACGCGCATCTCCATGCGCATGGCGCTGCCGGCCTTCGCCGCCGTCGCGCTGCTCATGATGGTGCGCTCGATCGAGGCATTCGAAGTGCCGGCGCTGGTCGGGCTACCCGGGCACGTCAAGGTCCTGACCACCGACATTTTCCTCGACATGCGCGAGAACGTGCCGCCGGACCTCGGCTATTCGAGCGCGTTCTCGATCGTGCTCCTTGTGCTCGCCGGCGGCCTGCTCAGCCTCTACTCGCGCATCTCGCGCCATGCCTCGCGCTTTCACAGCGTCACCGGCCGCGGCTTTCGTTCGCGGCCGTTCGATCTCGGTTGGCTGCGCTATCTCGGCAGCGCCGTCATCGTGTTCAATTTCCTGTTGATCCTGGCGCTGCCGGCGCTCGGCTTGATCTGGCTGGCGCTGATGCCGTTCACCCAGAGCATCAGCCGCCGTGGCTTTGGCCTCGTCACGTTGGATAATTTCCGCACCGTGCTGAACTCGACGTCCTATCTCGATCTGGTGTGGCAGACCCTGTTGATGAGCGCCGGCGCGGCGACCTGCGTGATGGCCCTCACCATGCTGTCCGGCTGGCTCGCGGCGCGGCGCCGGCCCGGCGGCTGGCTGGTCGATCAGCTCGCCACCGCGCCGCTGATTTTTCCCGGCATCGTGCTCGGCGTCGCCATGATCCAGATCTTTCTCGCCGTGCCGTTCGCGATCTACGGCACGCTGTGGGCCTTCATCATCGCATTCACGATCCGCTATCTGCCGTATGGCATGCGCTACGCCACCGCAGGCGTGATGCAGATTCATCCCGAACTCGAGGAGGCGGCGTCGGTCGCCGGCTCGCCGCTGCGCACCGTGCTGCGCCGCATCGTCATGCCGCTCACCATGCCGGCGCTGCTCGCCGGCTGGCTGTTCATTTTCCTCATCGCCGCGCGCGATCTGTCGATGGCCGTCATCCTGGCGTCGCCGTCGGCGCAGCCGGTTTCGGTCGCGATGTTCGATCTATGGGCCAATGGCCAGGGCACCGAATTGGCGGCGTTCGGCCTCGTTTGGACCGCGATCATGACCCTGATCGCCGCGGCATTTTATCTGCTCGGACGGCGGACCACCGGGTTCGCGGTCCGCGCCTGAGCACTCTTCAGCAGGAGCATCTGGTGGATCTGGAAACATCCAAGAAAAAGGTCGCGGCGCTGACCGAGCCGCGTAACGCCGTGGTGATCGGCATCAGCGACCGTCCCGGCAGTTGGGCCGCGCGCGCCTGGCGCAATCTCAACCGCTACGGTTTTCCCGGCCCGGTCTATCTGATCCACCCGCGCCGCAAGGATATTTTCGACACGCCCTGCTACCCGGATTTCGCCGCCCTGCCGGAGCCGCCCGACCATCTGGTCGTGGTAGTGCCGGCACCCTCCGTGCCCGAGCTGTTGCGCAGCGGCGCCGCCGCGGGCGCCCGCAGCGCCACGGTATTCTCCTCCGGCTTCGGCGAGGCGTTCGACCGCGGGGCCGAAGCGCTCGGCCGCGACCTGAAAGCGGCGATCGCCGAGACCGGGCTTGCGGTGTCCGGCCCGAACTGCATGGGCAACATCTGCGCCAAGAGCCGCCTGGTCACGCTGACCGAGGACCGCCCGCTCGGTCTGAGCGAGGGACCGGTGGCGCTCGTCGGGCAGAGCGGCGGCATGCTGATCTACATGAACGTCGCGCTGGAAGAACGCGGCATCGCCGCCGAGTATCTGATCACCAGCGGCAACGAAGCCGGCCTCTCCATTCCGGACTATGTCGCCTTCTTCGCAGATCAGCCGGAGTTGAAAGTCATTCTTCTCTACATCGAGGCGATCACCGACCTGGAAAAATTCAAGGCGGCCTGCCGCATGGCGCGCCAAGCCGGCAAGGCGATTGTCGCCGTAAAACTCGGCCAGTCGGAAAGCGGCCGCACCGCCGCGCTGGCACACACCGGCTCGCTCGCCGGCACCATGGAAGCGTTCGATGCGGTCGCCGCCGATCTCGGCGTCATCCGTGCCGACACGCTCGACGATGCGGTCGAGATCACCGAGCTGGTGGCGCACACCGGGATGCCGCGCGGCAAGCGGCTCGGCGCGGTGACCCATTCGGGCGCGTTTCGCGGTTTTCTGATCGAAGCCGCCGAGCGCAACGGCCTGCAATTTCCCGCGCTGGCGCCGGAAACCACCGCCAAGCTCAACGGCATCTTGGGCGTCGGCTCGCTGGTCGGCAATCCAAGCGACGGCGGCTTTGCGGTATTGAGCAGCTCCGAGAATTTCAAGGCGACCATCACGGCACTGCAGGCCGATCCGAACGTCGACATGGTACTGTTTCAGGAGCGCCTGCCGCGCGAGCCCGGCTCCGAACGTGCCGAGCACCACACCGCCATGGTCGAAGCCATGGTGGTCGCCGGATTGCCGAAGCCGATCGCCGCCGTCGCGCCGGTGTCGCACAGCCAGACTGATTACAGCCGCGCGCTACGCGCGAAGACGCCGCATCTGTCGTATTTGCAGGAGGCCAACAAAGCGCTGCGCGCCATTGAACACGCTGCGCGCGCTGCCGAGCTTGAAAACCTCGCGACAGCATCGGCACCCGCGCGCGCCGCGCCGACGCCGGCCGAAGCCGCCGCCACCGCCAAGGCGCGCCAACTTATCGCTGCCGGGGCGGCGGCACTCAACGAAGTGCAGTCGAAAGACTTGTTGCGCGCCTATGGCATCGCCACACCGAAGGAGATTGCGGTGCAGTCGGCGGATGACGCCGTGAAAGCCGCGGCCGAAGTCGGCTACCCGGTGGTGCTCAAAGCAGTTGCGGCCAAGCTGTTGCATAAATCGGACGCCGGCGCGGTGGCGCTTCAACTGCGCGATGCCGAAGCGGTGCGCGCGGCCTACGCCTCTATCGAAGCCAGCGTTCGGCGCGCCGGCATCGACCAAGTCGAGGCGATGCTGGTGTGTGAGCACGTCAGCGGCGGCTTGGAGCTGGTCCTCGGCCTCAATCGCGATCCCGAGATGGGCCTCGTCGTCATGGCCGGCAGCGGCGGCGTGCTGCTCGAATTGACCAAGGACGTGGCGTTCGCGGCGCCACCGATCACTGCCGCCAAGGCCCGCGCCATGCTGGCGCGCACTCACGCGATGCGGCTCCTGTCCGGCTATCGCGGCGGCGCGGCGCTCGATGCCGATGCCGTGGTCAATGCACTGGTCGCGCTCGGCCGCATCGCCGACGATTTGACCGACGTCGTGCAATCGGTCGACATCAACCCCTTCGTCGTGCTGCGGCGCGACGGCGTCGCCCTCGACGCTCTCTTGGTGCCACGCACCGCGCCGAAGACCTAACGCCTGCACTGTCCATTCAGGAGACCGCAATGCCCGACACCTGGCGCACCTGGAAACAATGGCCTGAGCTCATTCTGGAACGGCTCGACGATGCCGGCGTGGCGCGAATCGTGCTCAACCGGCCGGACAAGCGCAACTGCCTCAACGAGGCGCTGGTGACGGCGTGGTTCACGGCACTCGATCTCATACGCGACGAGCCCGACGTGAAAGCGGTCATCACCAAGGGCGCCGGCGTGTGCTTCTCGTCCGGCCTCGATCTGCATTTCCTGCGCCAGGTGAGCGAGGCGCCGCGCGACTGGGACCGGCCGACGCCGACGGTGCGCATGGCGGAGGCGCTGCGCGCCTTTCCGCGCGTCGTCATCGCCCAGGTGCACGGCTACTGCCTCGGCGGCGCGCTCGGCATCGTCAACTGCCACGATCTCGTGTTCGCCGCCGACGACGCGCAATTCGGCATGCCGGAAATCCTGCGCGGGAGTTTCGGCCAGCTCGTCACCTCGACCCTGGTGCACGGCGGCATCCCGATCAAAAAAGTCGCGCTGATGCAGCTGGTCGGACGCAACATCTCGGGCGCCGAAGCCGATCGCTGGGGCATTATCTCGCAGGCGCTGCCGGCGGCGGAGCTGGAAAGCACCGTGACCGGCATCGCCCGCGAAATCGCCGCGCGCCACGCTGCCCCGCTCGAGCACGCGAAAATCACCGTGCAGATGGGCCGCGATCTGTCGCTGTCACAGGCGATCCAGCTCGATCAACTGGTGGCCGCCCGTATGCGCCGCGTCATGGACCCGACGGAACATGTGGAGTCGTACCTGCAATCGCAGAAGGGCGGGCCGAATGCGGAATACAAGCGGCCGGATGTTTGAGAAATGCGTTTCCCGGGCGCAGCGCAGCACGAAGTGGTGCGCTGCAGACCCGGGATCGCTAAAGGCTCCGAGTTTGGGACGATCCCGGATCAGCGGTGCACCGCTTTCGCGCTGCACCGCATCCGGGAAACAAGATTTAAGCCGCCACCTTCTTCGCCCCGCGCTTAAGCGACTCGACCGCCTCGTCCACCGTCTGCACGTCGCCGAACTGGCCGTAGAAATTCGACAGCGTGGCGTTGTGCTCCTCGTCGGTGTGGGTAGCGAGCCCGTCGGCCACCATCACGACCTTGAAATTGAGCATCATGGCGTCGCGCGCGGTCGACTCGCAGCACACGTTGGTGGCGGTGCCGGTCACGAGAATCGTATCGATGCCGCGGTCGCACAGATGGCGCTCGAGATCGGACGAGCCCTGGATGAAGGCGCTGTAGCGTTTTTTGGTGATCTGCGCGTCCTCGGGCCGAATATCGTTGAGGTGCCAGTACTCGTAGCCGTCCTCGCCGATCTCCATGGATTTGAGCCGCCGCTCGGCGCGGTCGCGGCTCTGCAGGTAATTGTGATAGTTCGACCAGCTCTCGCGCGTGTCGTTCGTGCCATTGCGCACCCAGACGACGTGACCGCCGCGGCGGCGCAGCTCGGCGGCGAGCCGGTTGATGTTCGGCACGATCTCGCGCGCCGCCGGCACCTCGCTCTGATGCCCCTGCTTGACGAAATAATTCTGCATGTCGATCACGACCAGCGCCGTCTTGGCCGGATCAAGCACGTCGAACGGGTGCAGCTTGCCTAGCCGCATCTGCAGGCGCTCGGCGTTGGCTTTGTTAATCGCGATCTTGTGCATTTCGTTTCCTCATCCGTAGGGTGGGCAAAATCGTGCAGTGAATTCCGCGTGGGCAGCGCGCCGGTACGATTTTGCCCACGCGGACGCTTGAGCGAACGCGGTGCCCACCCTACAAGTCTCGGCGGGCTCATTGGCGCCCAGTGTGACACAGAAGACGGGCGGAATCGAGCGCATGTCCGGCACTTCGGCAATTCCCGCAAACGATAGCTGGGAGTTCTGGATCGACCGCGGCGGCACGTTTACCGACGTGATCGGCCGGCAGCCGGACGGCGCGCTGGTCACCCACAAGCTCCTGTCCGACAACCCCGAGGCGTATCGCGACGCGGCGGTCGAGGGCATTCGCCGTCTGCTCGGCCTTGCGCCCGGCGCGGCGATCCCGAGCGCGCGTATCGGCGCTGTGAAGATGGGCACCACGGTCGCCACCAACGCGCTGCTCGAGCGCAAGGGCGATCGCACGCTGCTGCTCATCACCAAAGGCTTTCGCGACGCGCTGCGCATCGGCTACCAGGCGCGGCCGAAAATTTTCGCCAAGCACATCATCAAGCCCGACATGCTGTACGAGCGTGTCGCCGAGGTCGACGAGCGCGTGCGCGCCGACGGCACGGTGGAGCGCGCACTCGACCTCGAGGCGGTACGCGCCGAACTTATGCGCGCCAAGGCCGACGGCATCGGCGCCGTGGCGATCGTGCTGATGCACGCCTACCGCTACAGCGACCACGAGCAGCGCATCGCCGCCTTGGCGCGCGAGCTCGGCTTCGCCCAGGTATCGGCCAGCCACGAAGTGTCGCCGCTGATCAAGCTGGTCGGCCGCGGCGACACCACGGTGGTCGACTCCTATCTGTCGCCGATCCTGCGCCGCTACGTGGCGCAGGTGGCCGAGGAGTTGAATTCGTCACCCTCCCCTGCAGGGAGAGGTAAAGAAGAGCCCCGCCTGATGTTCATGATGTCGTCAGGCGGGCTCACCGCGGCCGAATTGTTTCGCGGCAAGGACGCGATCCTGTCCGGCCCGGCTGCCGGCGTGGTCGGCATGGCCGAGACCGGCCGGCAAGCCGGCTTCGACCGGCTGATCGGCTTCGACATGGGCGGCACCTCGACTGACGTGTCGCACTACGCCGGCGAGTATGAGCGCGCGTTCGAGACCGAGGTGGCCGGCGTGCGCATGCGCGCGCCGATGATGCGCATCCACACGGTAGCGGCCGGCGGCGGCTCGATCCTGCATTTCGACGGCGCGCGCTTTCGCGTCGGCCCGGATTCGGCCGGCGCCAATCCGGGGCCGAAATGCTACCGGCGCGGCGGACCGCTGGCGCTGACCGACGCCAACGTCATGGTCGGCAAGCTTCTTCCGGATTTCTTTCCGAAAATCTTTGGACCGCAACAGAATCTGCCGCTCGATGCCGAGGCGGTGCGCGCCGGCTTCGAGGCGCTCGCCAAAGACATCGGCGACGGCCGCTCCGCCGAACAAGTCGCCGACGGTTTCATCAGGATCGCGGTCGAGAACATGGCGAACGCGATCAAGAAGATTTCGGTGCAGCGCGGCTACGACGTAACCCGCTATGCGCTCAACTGCTTCGGCGGCGCCGGCGGCCAGCATGCGTGCCTGGTTGCCGACGCGCTCGGCATGGAAAGCGTGCTCATCCATCCGCTGTCGTCGCTGCTCTCGGCCTACGGCATGGGGCTTGCCGACATCCGCAGCGTGCGCCAGCAGGCGATCGAGGAGCCGTTCGGCGACAAGGCGCGCGCCATCGTGCAGAAGATCGCCGCCACCTTGGCGCGCGACACCATCGCGGAAGTCGCCGGCCAGGGCGTTGCGCCGAACAAGATCACGGTGCACGTGCGGGCGCACATCCGCTACGCCGGCACCGACACGCCGCTGATCGTCGAGGCCGGCAAGCTTCGCCCTCCCCTGCGGCGGCAGCTTGCACTCTCGCCGCTCGCCAAAATGAAATCCGCGTTCGAGCGCGCTCACAAAGCGCAGTTCGGCTTCATCGACCGCGCCAAGGAGCTGGTCATCGAAGCGGTTTCGGTCGAAGCGGTCGGCGGCGGCGCGCAGTTCAAAGAGCCGAAGCTGAAGACGACGCGGACAAAGCTGCCGAAACCGGCGCGGCGCACGCGGTTCTTTTCCGGCGGCAAATGGCAGCGCGCGCCAGTCCATACGCGCGATCAGCTGACGCCCGGCCACAAGGTGAAAGGGCCGGCGATCGTCATCGAGCCGCATCAGACCATCGTGGTCGAGCACGGCTGGCAGGCCGAATTGACAGCGAAGAACCACCTGGTGCTGCGCCGGGTGCAAAAGCTCGTGCGCGCCCGCGCCATCGGCACCAAGGCCGATCCGGTGATGCTCGAAGTGTTCAACAACCTGTTCATGTCGATCGCCGAGCAGATGGGCGTGTCGCTGCAGAACACCGCCTATTCGGTGAACATCAAGGAGCGCCTCGATTTCTCCTGTGCGGTTTTTTCCAGCGATGGCTCGTTGGTCGCCAACGCGCCGCACATGCCGGTGCATCTCGGTTCAATGGACCGCGCGGTCGAGACCATCATTCGCGAGAACAAAGGCAACGTCCGCCCGGGCGACGTGTACGCCATCAACGCACCCTACAACGGCGGCACGCACCTGCCGGACATCACGGTGTGCACGCCGGTGTTCAACACGGAGAAGAAGAAAGGGGAGATATTGTTCTGGGTCGCGTCGCGCGGCCACCATGCCGATGTCGGCGGCATGTCGCCGGGCTCGATGACGCCGAATGCCACCGAGATCGAGCAAGAGGGCGTCTACATCGACAATTTCAAGCTGGTCGACCGCGGCCGCTTCCGCGAGAAGGAGCTGTACGCGCTGCTCACCGGCGCCAAATATCCGGCGCGCAATCCACTGCAGAACGTCAACGACATCAAGGCGCAGATCGCCGCCAACGAAAAGGGCGTGCAGGAGCTGCGCAAGATGGTGCGCTATTTCACCTTGCCGGTGGTGCGCGCCTATATGCGCCACGTCCAGGACAACGCCGCCGAGAGCGTGCGCCGCGTGCTCGACCGCCTGCACGACAGCGCCTTTGCGGTCGAGACCGATCAGGGCGCGCGCATCAAAGTGCGCATCGCGGTCGACAGGAAGAAGCGCGAAGCGACCGTCGATTTCACCGGAACGAGCCCGCAGCAGACCACGAACTTCAACGCGCCCGAGCCGGTGACCCGCGCGGCGGTGCTCTACGTGTTCCGCGTCATGGTCGACGACGATATTCCGATGAACGCCGGCTGCCTGCGCCCGATCCGCATCATCGTGCCGAAAAAATCCATGCTGTCGCCGGAATTTCCCGCCGCCGTGGTCGCCGGCAACGTCGAGACCTCGCAGGAGGTGACCAATTGCCTGTTCGGCGCGCTCGGCGCCATGGCGGCGGCGCAGGGCACCATGAACAACCTGAATTTCGGCAATGCGCGCTATCAGTATTACGAGACGATCTGCTCGGGCTCACCGGCCGGGCCGGGCTTTCCCGGCACCGACGCCGTGCACACCCACATGACCAACACCCGGCTCACCGATCCGGAAATTCTGGAATTCCGCTACCCGGTGCTGCTGGAAGATTTTCACATCCGCAAAGGCTCGGGCGGAAGCGGGCGCTTTGTCGCTGGGGACGGCGTCGTCCGCACCATCCGCTTCCTGGAAAAGATGGAGTGCACGATCCTGTCAGGCCACCGGCGCGTGCCGCCGTTCGGTCTCGAGGGCGGCACCGACGGCCAGGTCGGCGAGAATGCGGTGCGCCGCAACGACGGGCGCGTAGAAAAACTCGCGGGTTGCGACGCCACGGTGCTCGACGCCGGCGAAGCGATCATCATCCGGACGCCGACGGCGGGTGGATACGGCCAAGCGTAGTCAACGATCGCCCTTTACTATTCACCTCACCCCTGGGTTGCTCGGCGCGTAGCGCCGAGCCTCGAAGGGCGAGCCTTCGCTCGCGCCTCAGGATGACGGCAACAGCTTGCGCAAAAACTCCGCGAGATCGTCGGTCACATGATCGACGTGCGGCGCGTCGCGGCCGGCGAGCTCCCAGTCCTCGCGTAGGACCACGCCGGCGCCTTTGGGCACCACCAGCACGGTGATCATGCCGAGCGCGTGCGGCACTTCGAGATTGCGGGCGAGGTCCTCGAAGATCACGGCGCGTTTCGGATCGACGTTGTGGCGGACGAGAAAACGCGCATAGACCTGCGGCTGCGGCTTCGGCTCGAGATCGGCGGCGTGGATATCGAACACGTCCTCGAAATGCTCGGCGATTTCGAGCCGGCTCATCACCGCGTCGGCATGGGCGCGCGTGCCGTTGGTGAGGATGAGCTTGCGGCCTGGCAGCGCCGCGATGGCGGCGCCGAGTTGCGGGTTCGGCGTCAGCGCCGAGTGATCGATCCGGTGCACGATTTCGAGGAATTCGTCGGGCTTGAGCCCATGCTCCGCCATCAGGCCGCGCATGGTGGTGCCGTAGCGCCGGTAATAGTCCTTCTGCAGCCGGAACGCCTCGTCGTGGCTGACATGGAGGAAATCGGCGACATAATTGCGGATGCGCTCGTCGACCTGCTGCCACAAATTGAGGTGATGTGGATAAAGCGTATTGTCGAGATCGAACACCCAAGTCTCGATCCCGGAAAATCCGCGGCGCGCGCGCTTGCTCATCAAGCCTGACTCGTTCTTGCCACTTTTCATGGTGACAAGCTTTTAAAGGGTGCCGAATCAGTTGCAATCCCTTCGGGTCAGGTCGGGTCAGGGTTCTGGGGTAATGCGCAAAAAGTTGCGGAAGACGTTGCCGTTTTTCGTCGCGATCTTTCTCGGCACCTTGGCGGCCGCAATGGTCGGCGCCGCCGCCCTGCTCGCCGCGCATCCGTGAGCGAAGTCTCCGCTACCCGGCCTCGCGCCAGGAGGTTCGCGGAACCAGGCACTCGAGCGCGCCGTCGTGCAGGCGCACCGGATCGCGCTCGCCTTCCATGGCGAGCCGCAGCACCGAGCGGGCGAGTTCGTCCGGCTTGATCGAGGTGTTGCCGATCGCTTTCAGCGTCAGCCAGGCCTCGTCGAACGCCGTCTCCAGCACGATCAGCGTCTTGGGATCGAAGGCGTTGCTGTGAAAGCCGCGCATCAGGGCCTCGTCGCGGTCGAAATGGCGGCGGCCGATGCAACCGCGCCGCCGTACGAAGTCTCCGCGCAAAGTATGCCGAGTTTGTGACGCCCCCCGCGGCTAACGCTTTGCCGTTCGCGAGAATGTGGGCGGTTGCGTCGCGGCGATCTCGTTGATCAATTTCTTGAGAACGGCATCGGCAAAATTGTCATAATCCTTGACCGGAATCATGAACGCGCCCGGGCCGCCGATCACATAGTCGCGATAGTAGCGGTCGAGACCGGGTTCCACGGTGAGGATCGGCAGGCCGTTGATACCGACGCCGTCGCGCACCGCTTCGTCGCGCGCCTGCGTCACGTCGCGGCCGCTGTTGTTGGAGCCGTCGCCCGAAACGTCGATGATCTGGCGGATGGCACGAAACGGACTACCGGCCAACAGCGTCCGCGAAAAATCGATGGCGCCGCTGATCGAGGTGCCGCCGCCGAACAGCCGGCGCGGCGATGCTTCGATCGCCGCTGCGAACGCGTTGGCGCTCGCTTCATCCTTGATCGGCGACCAGTCGACGACCACGACATGCAGAAACGGCCCGGTCCACTGCATCATGGTGACGGCGGATCGACCGCGTGGCGAGCGAGCGGATGGCGTTGAGCACTTGCGGATTGCGGAACGCCGCCGCGTAGCCCTGCTTCTGCAGCTCGAAGCGTCCCATGCTGACGCTGCCCGACGTGTCGACCGCGAGCACCAGCGCAACGGCGACATCGGCTTCGGCGGGCTGCGGCGCCGGCGTTTTATTCTGCGCAAGTGCGACCGCGGCACTGCCCGCGAACAGCAAGGCGAGTGCACATAAACGCGCGCACCAGCCTAAACCACCCTGCCCTGCTCTGCTCACGCCTATCGCCCCCGCGATGCGAATGGGCCTCAGGTCTTGAGCCGCGGTAACAGCCGCGCTGCATTACCGCCCTCGATCGCCGCGAGATCGGCCGGCGCCAGGCCGAGCTGGCGCAACTCGGCAATCTGATCCAGCGCGAAATACGGATAATCGGTGCCGTAGGTGATCTGCGACATCGGCACCAGCTTCTGCAGTGCCGCCATGGCGGCCGGATGCGTGGCGTTGGCGGTGTCGTAGTGCAGGCGGCGGAATTCCGCCTCGATGCCATCAGGCGCAAAGCCGCCCGGGCTGCGCGCCTTCTTGTCGTAAAACGCCTCGATGCGGCCGGCCAGGAACGGAATGGTGCCGCCACCGTGGGAGAACAGCCATGTGATGTCGCGCAGCTGGGTGAGCGAGCCCGACAGCAACAGGCTGACCACGGTGCGCGTCGTGTCGTGCGGCACCTCGATAACCGCCGGGAACGTACCGACGCTCAAGTGCGCGTCGCAGCAGCTCGCGACCAGCGGATGCACGAAGATCACGGCCTTGCGGCGATTGAGCTCCTCGAGGATCGGCTTGTAGAACGCATGGCCGAGCCACTTGTCGCCGTAGTTGCTCTGCAGGTTGATGCCGTCGGCTTTCAGCGTATCGAAGGCGTATTCGATTTCCTTCAGCGTAGTATCGACGTCCATCATCGACAGCGGCGCGAAAAGGCCGTAGCGGCCGGGCCGGTCGCGCACCATCTCGGCGCCGAACTCGCAGCACAGGCGCGCCATGTCGTGCGCCGCCTCCGGCCCGGCATCGAACCAGACGCCGGGCGTCGACGGCAGCGACAGCACGCCGGTGGTGATGCCGGCCTTGTCCATGGCCTCGAACGCGTGGTCGCGCGTCCAGGCGAGCTGCACGCCAAGATGCGGAATCTTGCGCTTGTCCTCCCAGTCGCCCCAGGCCTTCTGGTATTGCGGCGGATAGAAGTGGTGATGGGTGTCGATCAGCTTTGTCGAGCCAGACTGCGCGGCCGCCGGCATGGCGGGCAGCGCCGCGCTGGCGCCGAACGCCGCAACGGCGGCGAGAAAGCCCCGCCGCGACGCGCAGCAGCCGCACGCCGCGCCGTGATCAAGCGATGTGTGGTGGTGATGCCCGGCTTTGCCGCCTGCCCTGCTCATATGACGTTTCCTCCGCGACCCCCGCGGCGGAGGTTAGCACCGTCAGCGCCGGGACTGAAACGCCGCCAAAGCGGCCAGCATGATGGCGGCGCCCAGCGCCTGAACGGGCGTGATCACCTGGCCGAGCAGCGGCACGCTCAGCACCGTTGCCAGCAGCGGCTCGAGATTCATGATCAGCGCGCTGCGGAACGGGCCGATGCGGATCGTCGACATGTAGAGGGTGAGGATCGCAATGGCCGTGCCGACGCCGACCACGCCCGCGAGCAGCCAGCCCCCGACATCGTGCGACGCCGGCCAGTTCAGGGTCGCGATCGCCGCCACGGCAAAAATCGCGGTCGAGGAAAGGAGCGAATACCAGGTGGTCAGCCGCGGATCGAGCTGCTGCAGCTCGCGGCGCGCGATCAGCAAGAACGCCGCGCGGCACAAGGCGGCGCCGAGCGCAAAGCTCAGCCCGGCGAGCGAAAGGTGTTGCGGGTAGGCTTCGATCGTCAGCGCGAGCCCGCAGAACGCGACCACGGCCGTGGCCATACCTTGCCAGCCGATCCGCTCCACGCCGAACAGCGCGCCGCCGATCGCGGTGAGCAGCGGATAAATGAAATAGGTCAGCACCGCGACCGGTACGGTGATGCGGTCAATGGCCTCGAACAGGCCGTAGACGATGCCGGCGAACAGCACGCCCAACGCCAGCGCGAACGCGCGTTGCCGCGCACTCGCGGGCGCCGGTGTCGCGCTCAGCCGCAGGTATGCAAACAGGATCACGACGCCGACCACGCCGCGGATCAGCGCCAAGGTCAGCACATCGATGCCGGCGGCAAGGACGAGCTTGACCAGCGTGTCGCAGACGCCGAACGCCGTCGCCGCGACCAGACCGGGCCACAGTGCATGGAGCCGCTCGGGCGCGCCGCTCGATTTCATTGCCGTCGATTGCGTCAGTTGTGAATGAGCGTTCCGGCGCCGAGCTCGGTGAACAATTCGAGCAGCACCGCGTGCGGCACCTTGCCGTCGAGAATCACCACGCCTTCGACGCCGCGTTCCAGCGCGTCGATGCAGGTTTCGACCTTGGGGATCATGCCGCCCGCGATGGTGCCGTCGGCAATCAGCCGCCGCGCGTCGTCGACCGACAGCTCCTTGATGAGTTGCTTCGACTCGTCGAGCACGCCCGGCACGTCGGTCAGCAGCAGGAACCGCTTGGCCTTGAGCGCGCCGGCGATGGCCCCGGCAAACGTGTCGGCATTGACGTTGAAGGTGCCGCCATCGGCGGCCGCGGCGACCGGCGCCAGCACCGGAATGAGCTCGCGGCCGAGGATTTGCATCAGCACCGTGGTATCGACCTTGTCGGGCTCGCCGACAAAACCGAGATCGACCACCCGCTCGACGGCTGATCCCGGATCGATCACGCTACGGGTCAGCTTGCGCGCCACCACCATGTTGCCGTCCTTGCCGCACAGCCCGACCGCCTTGCCGCCGGCCTCGTTGATGTAGCCGACCATCTGTTTGTTGATCGAGCCGGCCAGCACCATCTCGACGATTTCGAGCGTCTTGGCGTCGGTAATGCGCAGCCCGTCGGTGAATTGCGACTGCACGCCGACCTTCTTGAGCATGGCCTCGATCTGCGGCCCGCCGCCGTGGACCACCACCGGATTGATCGCGGTCTGCTCGAGCAGCACGATATCGCGCGCAAACGCGCGGGCCTGCTGCTCTTCCCCCATGGCATGGCCGCCGTATTTGACGACGACGATCGCCTCGTCATAACGCTGCATGTAGGGCAGCGCTTCGGCCAGGATTTGGGCCTGCTGAAACGGTGTCACCTCCATCGGGAACTCCTTGCGCGGAATGGCTATTTAGCCGCGGGCGGGCTGCGGCGAAAGGCCCTTGGGGCGCCGCGTGTGGGAACGCTGCAACGCTCGGTCACGTTATTTGATTACAAGGCGCGCACCGGACCAAGGGCGTGCGAGAGCAAGAGCGGAACCCGCGGCGCAAGCAAGCCCCGTTCCGCGTGCAAGTTCCCGAAAAAATGGCCCGGCGTCGCCTCCCCCGTACGATTAAAGGAGGTTGACATGTCAGTGACCTATTCTTCTACGACGTCACCAGGCGAAGCCGCAACATATGGCGGCTTTGTCGATGCACTTGGCGGTATTGCCGCCATCGTTCTGGCGATCATCGGGTTAGCGGGTGTGCATCCCGAGGTGCTGGTCTCAATCGCGACCATCGTGTTCGGCGCGGCGCTGCTGATCCAAGGCGGCACCATGCTGAGCGAGTTTGCCACGGACATGACGCCGGAAGGCAGCTCGGCGATGGGCGGCGGCGGTCTCTCGGCACTGTTCCTGGTCGGCGTCGCCGGCATCGTGCTCGGCGTGCTGGCGCTTCTCGGCGTGCATGCGGCGATGCTGACGGCGGTGTCCGTGATCGCGTTCGGCGGCGCGCTGGCCATCTCGAGCTCGGCGGTTTGGCAGCTCCTGACCTCGCGGGCGGTGGCCTCGCGGTTCGAGACGCGCAGCCCGGTGCTGCGTGTGATGGCCTCCGAGGTCGCCGCGGGTTCGGCGGTGGTGCAGGCGATGGGCGGCTTGGCCGTCATCGTGCTCGGCATCCTGGCCGTCTCCGGCACCTTCACCGTCCCGTTGACCTTGATCGCCATCCTGGTCTCCGGCGCTTCGATCCTGCTCACCGGCGGGACGCTGAGCGGCACGATGGTCGGGTTCATGCGGTCGAATCCCACGACCGCCCAGGCCCGGCCGATCAGCTAACCGGACCGACCAACGGAGGTCCAATCGAGACCAAGACCCGCTGCGGCAATTCCGCAGCGGGCCTTCTTTTTGTTTGGGGCGTGAGCGGATCGTGTCTGCTGCGGATACCGTCAGCGGCGCTCGTTCAGCAGGCGGTGGATGGTGGCGCGCAGTTCGGCAATGCCGCTTCCCGTCTCCGCAGAGGTTGCCAGCACGATGGGGTACGCCGCCGGCCGCCGTGCCAGCTGCGTCCGGAGCTCTGCCAAACGCTCGGCCAGCGCGGCCGCCGCCAGCGCATCGCATTTGGTGAGCACAACCTGATAACTGACGGCAGCCTTGTCGAGGCGAGCGAGAATGTCTTCGTCCGGAGGCATCAGGCCACGCCGCGCGTCGACCAGCAGATAGACCCGCGCCAGGGTGGCGCGGCCGCGCAAGTAATCGTGAATGAGCCGGGTCCACGCACCGACCTTGGCCTTCGGCGCAGCCGCATAGCCGTAGCCCGGCATATCGACCAGCGCGAGGCCGGCCGCGGCCGCGCCCTGCGCGCTCTCGAAGAAAATCAGCTCCTGGGTGCGGCCCGGCGTCGACGAGGTGCGCGCCAGCGCCCGCCGCCCGGTCAGCGCGTTGATCAGGCTCGACTTGCCCACATTGGAGCGGCCGGCGAACGCGATTTCCGTCGTGGCCATGGCCGGCAGCGCCGGCAGCGCACCGGCCGCCGCCGCAAACTGCCAATCGCCGGCAAACAGGCGGCGGCCGGCCTCGATCTCCGCGTCCGAGAAACCGCTGTCCGGCTCGCCGGCGCCGCTCATGGGAGAAGCGCCAGGCGCACGTAGCCGCCGCCGACGGGCCCGGGGAACCATTGCGGCCGCATGCGGTTCTCCCCAGCGCCAGCCCTTTCTGCGCGGGAGGATGCCGTGGAAGAATGGTCGAGCCTGCGGCTCTGCGACGTGGCGAACCTGTCGCTCGCGGTCGTGCTGTTCTTCTCGCCCTGGCTGTTCGGCCTCTCCAGCGGCGCGCCATGGCAGACGGCGTCGGTCGTCGGCATCATCATCGCGGTGCTCTCGATCGCAGCGCTGGCGGCGTTCGCAGTCTGGGAGGAATGGCTCAATCTGGTCGCCGGGCTGGCGCTGATCGTAGCGCCCTGGCTGCTCGGCTTCCAGGACAGTCAGGCCGTAACGATCTTCGTGGCCATCGGCATCGCGGTCGCCTCGTTTGCCGCATTCGAGGCTTGGCTGGCGCGCGACGAGGCGCCGGAACTCGAAGCCTAAGAGCAAATCCGAGACCTAAAATCAGAAATCGGAAGCCGGGGTCCCGACTTCCGATTCCGTCGCCATTTCAGACTTCGCGCCGTTTCTGATTTTGGCGGCAAACGTCCGATCACGCCGCCTCGTCGGCCGGCTCGTACCAGGCGTTCGCAACCGGGGCGTAGGCCGAATTCTTGGCCTCGCCCTGGTAGCGCGCCGCGGCGGCCACGGCCGAGATGCCGATGTCGCCATAGCGGCGGTCGAGCGCGGTTTCCTTCGAGGCTTCAGCTCTTTGTGCGGTCTTTTTGGCCGTTTCGGCAGCAGCGTTTTTCATTTCCCGTTCCCGTCCCAATGTCCCGTGTTTGGATGGCCGCTTGGCTATCGGCGGAGTGCGGCGGAAATGGGCGGCAAATCGACCACCGTCGTGACATTTCCGATGCCGCCCGCAGCAATGCCCGGCGGTGGTAGACGCTTCCTTTCCGCTGGTAGTAAACCCTCACTTAATCAGTCTCTGGGACACTCGAAACCACCCGGGAAAAGCGGTCTGCTGCGGGCCGATTTCGTCAGTTATCCAACGGCATCGGCCAAGAGTGCGGCATTCCTGCAACACCTGGGCCGGACGTGACCGTTTACCTTCTTCTCGGCTGGTGAGTCGGCGGCAATTTCGCTAGACATTGCGGGAGTCGGGTGTAGTAGCGGCGAGGGGCCAAAACCCATGACCATGCGCGCAATTATCTTCGTCATCATCGGCCTGATGCTGGGCGGCTGCATGGAAGAGACGCTGGCCCCGACCAGTCAGGCCGGCTGGACCGCGCGCGACAAGCAGTTGATGTCGAACCTGCCCTATGCGCAGGCCACCATCCCCGAGCAGTTCCGGCGCCACATCGTCTCGTTCGATCGCAAGGAAGCGCCGGGCTCGATCGTCATCGATCCCGACAACAAGTTCCTGTACTACGTGGAGCCGGGCAACAAGGCGATCCGCTACGGCATCGCCGTCGGCGAGGACGCGCAGGTCTGGAGCGGCATCGCCAAGGTCGGCCGCATGGAGCAATGGCCGGGTTGGACGCCGACCGCCAGCGAACAGCAGCGTCTCGGCCCGCTGCCGGCTTTTGTCACCGGCGGCCCGCATAATCCGATGGGCGCCCGCGGCCTGTATCTGTATTCCGGCGGCAAGGACACGCTGTACCGCATCCACGGCACCAATCAGCCGGAATATATCGGCCAGGCGATCTCGTCCGGTTGCATCCGCATGACCAACGAGGACGTCATGGACCTCTACAGCCGGGTCAAGATGGGCACCATCGTGGTGGTGCTGGCCCCGCACAACAACACCGCGCCGTTCGCTGCGCACGTGGCGTCGTCGGGACCGAGCCCGGGAAGTTCGTACTGATAGCGGCAACAAGCTTCTGAATTCCGTCATGCCCGCGCTCGTCGCGGGCATCGACGTTTTAATGGATACCAATCAAACACCTGAAAGACCGGAACAAGTTCGGCCGCAAAGTCTCAATTGGCGTGAAGTGTCGGGTCGTGTCTCGCTATGGGGCTGGCGATGAGCATCGTGCTGAGACTTTTGATTGTGGCTGTGGTGTTCGCTGCCGCCACTGTAGCTGCGTACTTTGCCAAAAGAGTTTGGGTATTGCCCCCGGAGGCTGGCAGCACGCGCTCAGTATCGGCATTGTCGTTGCGGTTACCGGAATTGCTTGGCGGAATGCGTTCCCGAAGCGGCCACAATCAAACTGAGACACGACCAAGCGCCGCCTTCGGCGGGGCAAGACCGTTGAACGGCAAAATCCTTTAGAAACACACGGACGCCGTTGCGATCGACGGCTTTCTCTGATCGCGCATGAAAAATACGCGGCAGATAGGTCGCGCCGCTTACGCCCCGAGCCGCACGTGCACGATCTCCGGCGGCACGCCGAGCCGCGCCGGAATGATGCTGGCGCCGAGCCCGCCCGACACGACCATGTGCCGCTCGTCCTCGACCACGTGGCCGTAGGCGTAGCGCGCGCCGAATTTCGACGGCACGAACAGCGGCCAGACGAGCGGCAGCCGGATCTGTCCGCCGTGCGTGTGGCCCGCGAGCGTCAGCGCCACGCGCGAGGGCACGCGCGGAAAAATGTCGGGCTCGTGCACCAAGAGCACCACCGGATCGTCGGTGCGGATTTGCTCGAGCGTGCCGGGCAGATCGTCGACGCCGCGAAAGCGGCCATGGCCGAGCGGATGGGCGAGCTGATCGCCGAGGCCGGCAAGCCAGAATTTGTGCCCTTCCCGGTCGAGCAGCACCGCCTGATTTTCGAGCACGGGAATCTTGACGCCGGCGAGTGCGCTGCGCACCGCCGCAACGTGGTACCACCAATCGTGATTGCCGAGGATCGCCCAGACCCCGAGCGGCGCTTGGAGCCGCGCCAATTCGGCCGCCCAGAGCCGATCGGGCACCCGCTCGGTCGGGAACTTGTAGCGGGCGATGTAATCGCCGAGCAGCACGATCAAGTCCGATTGCAGCGCGTTGGCGGTATCGACCACCTCGCGCAGGTGCGGCAGCAACATGTCGGGACCGCCGGCATGCACATCGGCAATCACCGTAATGGTGAGCGGGCGCCCCGCCGGCCAGCCGCGCGGCGCCGGCGCATAACGGGTGACGACGAGTTCCTTCGGCTCGACCGCGGCGGCATACACCGCCGTACTCGCGCTCGAGACGCCCAAAATCCCCGCTGCGCCGAACAGCACTCGCCGCCGCGTCAGGCGCGCGGCCGCTGGCGGCGGCGCGCCGCCTTGCGGCGCAGCCGGAGCGTCGGTCGGTGCCGGATCTTCGGGAAGCATTGCCCTCATGAGCTTTTGCGAGCGCGCATGGTTATCACAGCGCGCCCTCGATAGCCGATCAGTGGCGACAGAAGGTTAAGACGCGATCACGACTGCGCGAGGCGTTCGCGCGTCACCCAGTCGAGGGTCTTGTCGAGGGCGCGCGTGAGCCGGTCGAACAGCGCATCAACTTCGGCGGCGCTGATGATGAGCGGCGGCGAGATCGTGATGACGTCGCCGATCACCGAGCGCACGATCAGGTTTTCGGCTTCGGCGAGCGCCACCGCCCGCGCCCCGACGCCGTGCGGCGCGGCGAACGCGCGCTTGGTCTTCTTGTCGGCGACGAGCTCGACGCCGCCGATGAGCCCGAGGCCGCGTGCTTCGCCGACCAGCGGGTGGGCGTTGAGCTCAGCAAGCCGCGCCTGGAACTGCACGCCGCGTTCGGCGGCTTGGTCGACGATGCGGTCGCGCTGATAGATCTCGATCGCCTTGAGCGCCACCGCTGCGGACACCGGGTGGCCGCCGTAGGTAAAGCCGTGGCCGAACACGCCGATCTTTTTGCTCTCGACGAGCAGCGCCTGGTACATGACCTCCGGAATCATGACGCCGGCGATCGGCAGATAGGCCGACGACATCATCTTGGCGATCGACAGCGATTGCGGCCGGTAGCCGAGCTTGTCGCAGCCCCACATGGTGCCGAGCCGGCCAAAACCGCAGATCACCTCGTCGTCGATCATGAACACGTCGTGCTTGACGCACACCCGCATGATCTTCTCGAAATAGGTTTGCGGCGGCACGATCACGCCGCCGGCGCCCATCACCGGCTCGGCGATGAAGGCGGCGACAGTATCGGGTCCTTCCTTGACGATCAGCGCGTCGAGCTCGTCGGCAAGCCGGGTCGCAAACTCCTCCTCGCTCTCGCCGTCGTGGGCGAAGCGGTAATGATGCGGGCAGCCGGCGTGCAAAAATCCCGGCAGCGGCAGGTCGAAATCGCGGTGATTGCCGAGAAGGCCGGTGAGCGAGGCGGCCACCAGGGTCACGCCGTGATAGCCCTTCATCCGGCTGATGATTTTTTTCTTCTGCGGCCGGCCGAGCGCGTTGTTGAGATACCAGACCAGCTTGACCTGGGTGTCGTTCGCCTCCGAGCCGGAATTGCAGAAGAACACCTTGGAGATCGGCACCGGCGCGATCTCCTTGAGCTTCTCGCCGAGCTCGATCGCCGGGTCGTGGCTCTTGCCGGTGAACAGATGGGCGAACGACAGCTTGCGCATCTGCGCGGTCGCGGCCTCGATCAGCTCCTCGTTGCCGTAGCCGAGCGCCGTGCACCACAGCCCGGCCATGCCTTCGATGTAGGGCTTGCCGTCGGTGTCGTAGACGGTGACGCCCTCGCCGCGCTCGAGGATCAGCGGGCCGGCGTCGCGAAACGCCGCCAGATTGATGTACGGGTGCACCAGCGTTTCGACGTCGCGGGTCGCAAGGTTGCTGAGCGGCATGGCGGCGGTCCCTTTCGGGCGCGGTATAGCACGATCGGCCCGCAATGCGCTCGTCCCGCGGAAGCGGGGACCCAGGTCTTTGCATGCGCTGGATTCCCGCTTTCGCGGGAATAAGCGGATGACTGACGAGGAACTCACACGGCGATTGCAGTGGCGTCGTAATCGTACAGCCAGTCGAGCCGTTCCTTGACGTGCTCCTGCTGCCAGTATTGCGCGACTTCGCTGGCCAGCGCGCCGGCATCGGCGAGCGCGGGACTGAAGACGTGGCGGCGGTTGTCGTGCGACTTGCGCACCACGGCCGAAGTCCGCTCCTTGCGGATGTCCTCGTAGCGCACGAACGCGCGCCGCGGGTCGTCGGGGTATGCCGCCAGACAAGCGGCCACCACGTAGGCATCCTCGATCGCCATGACGGCGCCCTGGCCCAAAAACGGCAGGGTCGGATGGCAGGCATCGCCGAGCAGCGTGATCCGCCCCTCCACCCAGCGCTCCATCGGCCCGCGCGCCAGCAGCGCCCATTTGTAGGGCGTGTCGATCGCGTCGATGAAGGTGTGCACGTCGTCGTGCCAGCCGCGGAAGTCGTCGGCGAGTTCCTCCTTGCTGCCTTCGACGATCCAGGATTCGACCTGCCAATCGTCGCGCTCGACGATGCTGATGAAATTCATCAGTTCGCCGCGCCGCACCGGATAATGCAGGACGTGGCCGTGTGGACCGATCCAGTTGGTGGTGAGCATTTGCGCCAGATGCGGCGGCAAACGGTCCATCGCGATGAGACCGCGCCAAGCGACACAGCCGATGAACGTGGGCTTGCCCGGGCCGAACAGGCACTGCCGCACCTGCGAGTGGATACCGTCGGCCGCAATGATGGCCGTCCCCGCGGCGCTGTGGCCGTCGGCGAATTGCACGGTCGCCGCATCGGCGGTTTGCGCGACCGCGCTGGCGCGCATGCCGAGCTTGATCGCGTCGGGCTTGAGCGCGCGCACCGCGGCGACCAGGAGGCCGTGCAGGTCGTTGCGGTGCAGGAGGAGATGCGGCGTGCCGTAGCGCGCGACCGAAGCCGATCCGAGAGCGAACCAATCCCAGGTCTCGCCGGTGCGCCAGTGCCGCAACACGCGCCGCGGCGGCAACACCTGAACGCGTTGCAGCGCCTCTTTGAGTCCGAGCGCATAAAGCACATGCGTGCCGTTGGAGCCGATCTGGACGCCGGCGCCGACCTCCCTGAGCACCGGCGCCTGCTCATAGACTTCGACGTCGAGCCCGCGGCGCAGCAGTGCCAGCGCCGTGGTCAGGCCGCCAATACCGCCGCCGATGATGAGGATGGGATTTTTGGAAGTCATTGCGGGACTCTAAACGCGAATGGCGAAGTGGCGAATAGCGAATGGCTAAGGGCTGCTCTTATTCGCTATTCGCCACTTCGCCATTCGCCTTCTTCTATTCCAGCTTGATGTGCGCCTCTTGAATCACCTTCGCCCACTTGGCGGTCTCGGCAACCAAGAACTTGCCGAAATCCGCCGGCGTGCCGGGCATCATCATGCCGCCGAGATTGGCGAGCTTGGCCTTGAAGGTCGGATCGGCGAGCCCGGCATTCACCTCTTTGTTGATCTTGGCGATGATCTCGGGGGGCGTGCCTTTGGCGGCGTTGAAGCCGTAGAAGGCGCTCGCCTCATAGCCGGGAATCACTTCGGAAATGCTCGGCACGTCCGGCAGCTGCTCGGACCGTGCGTTAGTGGTAACGCCGAGCGCGCGGAACTGGCCGTTGCGGATGTAGCCGATCGAGCCCGGCAAATTGTCGAACGAGATCTGGACGCGGCCGCTCAGCATGTCGGTATAGCCGCCGCCGTTCATGCCCTTATAGGTGACGCCGTCGAGCCTGACGTGGGCCAGGATCTTGAACAGCTCCGCCGACATCATCACCGAGGTGCCGCTGCCCGGCGAGGCGTAATAGACCTTACCCGGATTGGCGTTGGCGTAGGCGATGAATTCCTGGATGGTCTTGGCCGGCACCTGCGCGCCGACCGTCATGACGTTGGGCACCCGCATGATGCCGGCGACCGCATCGCTGTCCTTGAGGAAATTGAATTTCAGATCTGGATAGAGCGTAGCGTTGATGGCGTTGGTCGGATTGGTGAGCAGCAGCGTGTAGCCGTCGGGCGGCGAGCGCACCATGAGCTCGGTGGCGATGTTGTTGGCGGCGCCGGGCCGGTCCTCGACGAACACCTGCTTGCCGAACCGCTCCGACAACCATTCGCCCATCAGGCGCGACACGATGTCGACGGCGCCGCCGGCGGCAAAGCCGGAGAGGATTTTCACCGGCCGCGTCGGATAATCCACCGCCGCCGTGGCGACATGCGGCAACGCCGGAGCGGCCGCGGCAGCGCCGGCAAGCTGCAGAAAACGGCGGCGTCGAAGTCTTTTCATTGCATTTCCCTCCCCTATGGCGACGCGGCGGTTATTTGGCGGTGCCGCGCCGCTCGCTCCTCAATCTCACACCGGCAGGCACAGCGCGTTGTCGACCAGAAGATTGTCATAGACGCAGCGCCGTTCGGCGAGCTTGAGCGCATCGCCGACGCGGCGAAACTTGTCATGATAGACGCCGACCTGGTGCAGCTTGGCCTCGGGCCGGTCGAACAGCACCTGGACCACCACGTAATTGGCGCGGGCGCGGATGTCGCCGTTTTCCTCCTCGCCCAGCACCTGGGTGTTGCCGATGATGTGGCGCAGATAGCGCGGCGCGAACATCTCGGTCTTCTCGTGCGCATGGGCGCGGTCGTAGATCATGCCCTTGTTCTCGCAATAGATCAGGCCGACCGGCATGCCGCGGTCGGCGTTCTCGCGCGAGATGATGAGATAGAACGCGTCTTCGGTGAACATCTCGGCCCAGTCCATGAGCCGCTGGTCGTCGAGCGCCGCCGCGTAGGCGTTGTTGAAGGCCTCGATCTCGTGATGGAGCAGCAGCGCCTCGAGACGCCGGTCGTTCACTGCGGAATGGGACGGCTCGAGCATCGGCAATTACACGCCCATCGCCTCGCGCCAGTGCCGGTACATGGCGCGAATGGCGGCTTCGGAGATCAGCGTGTCGGCCGTGCCTTGCTCGTTCTGCGGGTCGAGCTTGACCGGCTGCGTGCCGCCGGGCACCCGCCGCATGCCGTCCTGCACGAACTTGATGGCCTCGTTGTCTTCGAGCCCCAAGAAGCCCGCCGGACCCATCAAATTGCCCTGGCGCAAGCGATGCCGCGTCATCTCCTCATCGTCGCCCTCGAAGCCGAACATGGTCCACTTCATGACGAACTCATGCGGTCCGTCCGGCACGATCTGGCGCACGCCGAGCGTGTTCATCTCGCGCTGCACGATGAGATTCGGCCAGATCGTCGCCATGGTGACCGACCACGGACTGTCGAACTCCTCGACGAAATTCATGAAGCGCTTTTCGTGAAGCGTCAGCCCTTCGTTGAAATTACGCATCTCCTTCTTGGCGTCGCCGGAGAGCGCCTTGGCGTCCGATTTGGCGGACGCCATCACGCCGTGCCGCCCGCTCTCGTCGGCGAGCATGAGCGACCGGTTGCCGACGACCAGCAAGCCGAACGTCACCAAAAACGTGTGCAGCAAAGTCGCGTGGTACGGGTCTTTCAGGTTCTCGTGATAGAGCTTCCAGTTGCCCGGCAGCGAATGCCGATAATGCCCAAGCACTTTCAGCTTGCGGCCGTCGAACGTCGCCTCGAATTCGCGCAAGATTTCGGGCCCGAGATAATCGGCCAGCGGCTCCATGTCGGCCGCGTACGACGCAAACACCACGCCGCGATGGCTGGTCACGGCAAGCCGCCGCAGGCTGTGCCGCTCGGTGTCGAAATCGGCCGGCATGCCGCCTTTGCCGTTGATGCCGCGGCGGAACGGAATGCCGATCAGGTTGCCTTTGAGGTCATAAGTCCATTGGTGATACGGGCAGACGAATTCCTTGGTCGTGCCCGACAGTACGCGGCAAAATTCCGAAGCACGGTGCGCGCAGCGGTTTTCGAACACCGCGATCGAACCGTCCTCGGCGCGCGTCACCACGACCGGCGTCGGCCCGACATGCGAGCGGATGAAATCGCCGGGTTTTTCTATCTCGGCTTCGAGCGCCACGTAGTTCCAGGTGTGGCCGTGAAAAATCCGCTCGATCTCGCGCTCGTAGATGTGCTGATCGGTGTAGACCCAGTCCGGGATCAGCGAGAGATCGTTGTCGGGCCAGACGTAGTTTTGCGCGAGCGCTGTGCCGTTGCCGGATGGCGCGTCGACGTGCTGCGCGCCGCCGTTGCTATTATGGATACCGGTCGCCGGCACAGCTTCGCGGCTATGCTGGCCTGCGGACGCCGCCGGCGCATCGGCCGCTGCGGCGCTTTCCGGATCGATGAAAACGTCGGCGCCTTCGATTTTCACCTTGTAGATTTTCAGGCATTCGCTCGCCGGCGCGCAGAGTGCGTGGCCGGTGCGGATATCGAACAACGCCTGATGCAGCGGACACTCGACCGTGCCGTCGGCAGCTTCGACAAAGCCGTTGGCGAGGTCGGCGAATTCATGGGTGCAGATGCCGCTCGTGGCATGGACGTCGTCGCCGAGCCGAAACAGCGCGACCGCCGCGCCATCAAGTTCAACACCGATGACGTCCCGGTCGCCGAAATCCGCAAGCGACGCCACTTTCTTCCACGCCATGCGACGATCCACCTCGCAGCCTGCAGGGGAGCTTTTTCAGCATATCCTATTGGGTTAGGCTTGCAATCGGCTCCGCTGTTGCGATCCGGCCGCGGCCGGCGCGCGGCGACCCCGAATCAAGGAGAAGCGGCATGGCGCAGGAACCTCTCGCCACCAAGGGCAACTATCTGCACATCTACGATTTCCGCGTCGAGAAAGGCAAAGAGGCGGAGTTCATCCGGCTGTTCGAAGCCTTCGACTATTCGGACGGCAACCCGATGCACAAATCGTGGGCGCAGGTGAAAGACGGCGTCCTGTGCCGCGACACCGAGGACCCGCAGCGCTTCTTCCTGATCGCCGAATGGTCGGACATCGAGGAGCACGCCCGCATCCGCAAGGTCTTGGCCAACGAGATCAAGCCGGAATTCATCAAATACATCGAGGGCCGCACCTTCGTGCCCAAATACGTCGAGGTCGTCTCCTCGACGCCGGAGGAGATTCTCAACAAGGCTGCCGCGGAGTAATCCAAGGCCGCCACGGCTGCCGCATCGGCCCTCGCGCCATGCGGGCTACCGCCGCCGGTGCATGCCGGCAGCGCGCCCCGACGCGTTGACAGCCACCGCGGCGGGTCTACATTAAGCCTGTTCCGAGGGGAGCGCCGGCAGGCGCTGAGAGACCGCGCGATGCGGTGACCCTTTGAACCTGATCCGGGTCATGCCGGCGAAGGGACGGAAACTTCTGGTCACACCCGCCCCGCAAGAGTCCGCCGGCCGACCGGATCGCCCTGTAATGGAGCGACCGCCAAGGAGCGCCCGATGAACAAGCCTTTGTCCGAAGCCGATTTCGCCACCCCGAAGGTCACCACCGGCCCGATCGCCGGCTCGCGCAAGATTTATGCGACGCCCGAGGCGGCGCCCGACCTGCGCGTGCCGCTGCGCGAGATCCCGCTCACGGAAGGTTCCGGCGAGGAGCCGGTGCGGGTCTACGATCCGTCCGGCCCCTACACCGACAACGACGCGGTGCTCGACGTCGAGAAGGGCCTCAAGCGCACCCGCGTCGAATGGGTCAAGGAGCGCGGCGGCGTCGAGCAGTACGACGGCCGCGTCATCCAGGCGGTCGACAACGGCAACGCCACCGGCAAGCATCTGGCGCGCAGCTTTCCGAATACGCCGAAGCCGCTGCGTTCGGTGTCGGCGGACAAGCCGCTGACCCAGCTCGAATGGGCCCGCGCCGGCGCGATCACCAAGGAAATGATCTACGTCGCCGAACGCGAAAATCTCGGCCGCAAAAAGATGCTCGACTGCGCGCAAGCCGCACACGACGACGGCGAAAGCTTCGGCGCCTCGCTGCCGCTCTTCGTCACTCCCGAATTCGTCCGCGACGAGGTGGCGCGCGGCCGCGCCATCATTCCCTCCAACATCAATCACGGCGAGCTCGAGCCGATGGCGATCGGGAGGAACTTCCTCACCAAGATCAACGCCAATATCGGCAACTCCGCCGTCACCTCTTCGGTGGAAGAAGAAGTCGACAAGATGGTGTGGGCGATCCGCTGGGGCGCCGACACCGTGATGGACCTGTCCACCGGCCGCAACATCCACAACACCCGCGAATGGATTCTGCGCAACTCGCCGGTGCCCATCGGTACCGTGCCGATCTATCAGGCCTTGGAGAAAGTGAACGGCGATCCGGTCAAGCTCGACTGGGAGTGCTACAAGGACACGCTGCTCGAGCAGTGCGAGCAGGGCGTCGATTATTTCACCATCCATGCCGGCGTGCGGCTCGGCTACATCCATCTCACCGCCAACCGCGTCACCGGCATCGTCTCGCGCGGCGGCTCGATCATGGCCAAGTGGTGCCTGGCGCACCACAAGGAGAGCTTCCTGTACGAGCGGTTCGACGAGATTTGCGACATCATGCGCAAATACGACGTGTCGTTCTCGCTCGGCGATGGCCTGCGCCCGGGCTCGATCCGCGACGCCAACGACCGCGCGCAGTTCGCCGAACTGGAAACCTTGGGCGAGCTGACCAAGATCGCCTGGGCCAAGGGCTGCCAGGTCATGATCGAAGGCCCCGGCCACGTGCCGCTGCACAAGATCAAGATCAACGTCGACAAGCAGCTCAAGGAGTGCGGCGAGGCGCCGTTCTACACCTTAGGCCCGCTGGTCACCGATATCGCGCCGGCCTACGACCACATCACGTCCGCAATCGGCGCCGCCATGATCGGCTGGTTCGGCACCGCCATGCTCTGCTACGTCACCCCGAAGGAGCACCTCGGCCTGCCGGACCGCAACGACGTGAAAGACGGCGTCATCGCCTACAAGATCGCCGCCCACGCCTCCGATCTCGCCAAGGGTCACCCCGCCGCGCAACTGCGCGACGATGCGCTGTCGCGCGCCCGCTTCGAGTTCCGCTGGGTCGATCAGTTCAACCTGTCGCTCGACCCCGACACCGCACTGAAATACCACGACGAGACGCTGCCCAAGGAAGCCCACAAGGTGGCGCACTTCTGCTCCATGTGCGGCCCGAAATTCTGCTCCATGAAGATCACCCAGGACGTCCGCGACTACGCCGCGACGCTGAACGACCCCGCCACGCGCGCGGTCGCCGGCGAAGCGCTCACCGCCCAGGAGGGCATGGCGGCGATGTCGAAGAAGTTCCTGGACCTCGGCGGCGAGGTGTATGTCGACGAGGCCGTGGCGGCGAAGGAGAGCAACAAGGCGCTGTAACCCCGAGCCGATGAGTGCCGCAGGTCATTATCATCGCCGGACCAAACGGCGCTGGTAAGACGACGTTTGCTCGAGAGTACCTGTCGGAAAAGCATGGGCAACTTGTCTTCGTTAATGCTGACGAGATTGCTCGCGAGGTCGCAGACCAAGGCTTGTCGCGCGCTGAATTGGACATTCGTGCCGGCAGGATCATGCTCGAACGGATCGACGATCTCGCCCGGGCAAGTGCCGACTTTATGTTTGAGACGACACTGGCGACGCGCAACTATGCACCCAAGATCGCCCGCTGGCGGGAGCGCAGCTACAGCGTTTTGTTGATCTATCTGCGATTGGTTTCGACAGCAGCTTCGATCGCGCGTGTGAGAAAGCGCGTCGCGGCTGGCGGTCACGACATCCCAGAAGAAGTGATCCGCCGGCGCTTCGAGAAGAGCATGACTTACTTCGAGACGATCTATAAACCTCTCGTAGATGAGTGGTATGTTAGGTGCAGCGGCGAGGGTACGTTCACTTTGGCCGAATCGTGGGACCAGAAATGAGCCGCCGGCTTGACATTGCAAATGTCGACGCGGCGCTAAGCCGGGCTGCCTATAAGGCGGTCCACGGCACACGCGAAGATCGCTTAGGGCAGTATCAGCACGTTCAGTCGACTGCGATTACGTCAATAAGATACAACGCGGATGCTCGTGAGCTGGATGTCATGTTCACGAACGGCACTACTTATTGCTACGACAATGTCCCACTCCAGGTTTATCTGGAGTTTGTTGACGTCGAGTCGAAAGGCAGATTTTTCAACGAAAAGATAAAGGATCAATTTCCCTTCACAGAAGTGAGCGCCGCCCGGCGATAGGCTTGCTATCGCGACGCATTTGTCAAAACTCCTATCCCGGCTCCTCCATCGTAAATCCCACCGACAGCGTCACCTGATAGTGGCGCACCTTGCCGTTTTCGACGTGGCCGGAGGTGCGCATCACCACGAACAAGCGCAGATTGCGCAAGGTCTTGTGGGCGCGGGCGACGGCGCGGTGATTCGATCTACTTCGTCAGCAGCCCCGCGATTTGTGCCGCCTGCTCCGGCGACATCAGATCCTGGTTGTGAAACACCGTGAACCACCAGGTGCCGTCAGCCTCGGTCGCGATGATGCTGATCAGGCCGTGGCGCTTTGGCCAGGGCTTGCCGTGCGGATCGCGCGCGCCGGTCATCTCCCAGCGGACATCGACGGCGGCGACGTCGTCGCGGATGAAGCGGATGCGCCGCTCGGTCAGCGCCAGCGTGCTGTCGCTGAACATGCCCTTGAAGATGGCCGCGTGCGCGGCAGCGACCGGCGCCCGGCCCAGCACGTGGAGCCCGAACACGTTGGTGAAGTCGACGTCGTCGGCAAAGCCTGCGACGAAAGCCTCGGCGTCGTGCCGGTCCCATGCCGCCGCCATCGCGGCGAGCCGCGCCTCGATCGCCGCCCGCGCGGCTTCCCTGTCCTTCATTCGGGTGTCACCCTCGATGCCATGAGACAAACAAAGAATGGCTTGAGCGGCGGCGGCGCCCCATCACGAGCCCGGCTCCTCCATGGTAAACCCCACCGAGAGCGTCACCTGATAGTGGCGCACCTTGCCGTCTTCGATGTGGCCGGAGGTGCGCATCACCTCGAACCAGCGCAGATTGCGCAAGGTCTTGTGGGCGCGGGCGACGGCGCGGTCGATCGCGTCGGAAATGCTTGTGCTCGAGGTGCCGACCACTTCGATCACGCGGTAGACATGCTCGCCGCCGGCGAGCGGCACCGCAGCGGTGAAGCGCGCGGCTAAATCCCGGCTTCTCGTCTTTACCGCTGTCCTTGCGCTCTTCATGGCGTCCTCCTGATGGCCCGCTCACCGGCGCGCCGAAGTGCAGGCCGGGCCTCCAGGAGGGACAACGTGGACGCCACGGCCGAAGTTGCACGCGTCGGCGCTGCCGGAACCTCTCCCTTACCCTCACCCCGAGGCGCTCAGCCGGCAAGCGACGGCAAACGATTCCTCGTCCGTCTTGGCTAAGCCGGTTGGAGAGAGGCGCATTTTGCGTCGCTCGGCGCTACACTGCCGCGCATGATCACGCTTTATTCCTATCCCGAGCTGTTCGGCGTAGCAGACAACAATGGCTATGGGTTGAAGGTGTTCGCGTTCATGCGGCTTGCCGGCGTGCCGTTTGCCCACGAGCACATCTTTGATGCGTCGGCGGCGCCGCGCGGGCAGTTGCCGTACATCGTCGACGACGGCGAGACTGTCGGCGACAGCGAGACCATCATAGCCCACCTCGACAAAAAATATGCGCTCGCCATCGACGCGGGCTTGAGCGCGGCAAAGCGCGGTCAGAACCTCCTGGTCACGCGCCTGCTCGACGATCTCTACTGGGTGATGTCCTATTCGCGCTGGAAGGACGAGCGCTATTTTCCGGCGTTCCGCGACGCCCTGTTGCGCGAGCATCCGCAGCTCACCGTCGAGGGTTTGCGCAAGGCGCAGGAGTTCAATTTCCAGCGCTACTACTATGCGGGTATCGGCCGTTACGCGCCGGAGGCGGCCTATGCGCGCGGCCTTGCCGATCTCGGCGCGCTGGCGCGGCTCGTGCCGGCGGACGGCTATGTCCACGGACCGCAGCCAACCAGCATCGACGCCGGCATCTACGGCTTCATCGCCAACATCTGGTTCTTCGATATCGACACGCCGCTAAAGCGCTCTGTGGCGGCGCAGCCTAACCTCGTGCGCCACTGCACGGCGATCCACGCAATGGTGATGCAGCCGCGCGCGTGAACTAGCCAACTTGAGGTACTGGCCCCTATTGCCCCAAAAGGGACCGGCCGGGATTTGAAAAGGGGCCAGCGATAGACTCTGCGTGCGTTAAGGAAGTTTCACAACCCCGGTTGCAGATAGGGGCTGTTTGGCAGACAATTGCCTGCGATGGGGGAATCGGCCGTAGGACTTCTACCTTTGGGCGGCGATGTGATAGCCGCTGGGACGGTATTGGCTGGGCTTATTCTTGTTTATCTCGGTGCCGTTGCCACTGAATACGCTAGCTTCCAAAAGACAGAGCAAGGTGCCGTCCGGCCAGTGTTCATGCGCCGGGCGTGGTTTGCTGTCCTGGGAATCGTCTTTTCCATTGCCGCCGCTGGCTTGGCGGTTTTAGGGAAATGGTTAGCCCTTAGCTGCGTGGTCGGAACTGCCGCCATTTTGCTGGCGCTCGCCTTGGTTTGGTCGGTCGTGATCGCCCTTCTGCTTGCCGCCGAGATTAAGTGATGAGCCTCACTCTCTATTGGGAAAAGAGACTAAGAGAGGCTGAATTGGTCGGATTCTTCGAAGCTAATCGTCCTGCTTGGCTCGCTGCGGCTCGCGAGGCTTATCAATACGCTCGGACCAGTTTTCCACAGGGCTCGCCGATCCGCCGAGACGATGCCGCCCAATTCCTCGTTGACGTGATCGAAGTGGATGACACGTTCAAAAACCATCTTGCAGCGAATAGGCTGAGGCAGAGATACTGGGCGAATCATTTCGCTGATCTTGTAATCGACCGAACGTGGAACGAAATAACCAACGAAGGAGGTCCAGCATGAAGAAGAATCAGACGGAAAAACAGCGACAAGACCTTGAGAAGGCCGAGCAATTTGCCCGAAAAGCCTTGGCTGCGGTTTCACGGAAGCCGGTTAGCGAAACAAAGGTGCGGGCGGTCGCCCGGAAGGTGTCCAAGACGATGGCGGAGGTCTTGGCTCACGTTTAGGGGAGAGGCGCGTCAATATGACTCGCCCCTCCGTCCGCTTCACTCGAACAGGTCGCCTTGGATTACCCGGAACGACTTGCGACGCTGCGCAGGCGTCGGAGTCGGCACGGGCGGCACCGCCTTAAGCGCCGCGTCAATCAACTCGCCAGTCGTCCAAACGTGGTCCGCAATCCCGAGCGCCATTGCCGGGGTTTGCTTCAACGCCTCATGCGTGCGGCAGAGATTGTAAAACGCGACGTACAGGCCGACCGCAGCCAAGTGGCAATCGATCTTTTTCGAAAAGCCATTGCTAAGCCGGGCAAATCGCTTTGAGGCCATGCGCAGCGACAAATTCGACCGCTCAACGTAGCTGGTCGAAATATGTTCGGGCTCGCCCATTACGGCCTGCCGCTCTACTGCGATTACTTGAGCTGGGCTGTAGCGGCGCGAGGCTTCGGTTACGTTCAGGTGGGTTACCGAATAGGTCTTGTTGATGACGCCATGCGCGGCGCGGCGGCCGAAAGCATCGCGGATGGCGGGGCGATAGTAGTGCAGGCCATCCGTGCTGATTTCCGGCGCGCCGATGACCCGGCCGCGTAGGTCCTGAATAAAATCGTCCGTGGTCGCGCTGTCGCGCTTGCCGGTGCGATAGCCGATGATTGCCCGCGTAGCAGAGGCCAGCGCAACGTAGGTGTACTGGTCGCCCATTACAGGCGACGGCCGACGCTTCGGCCCAGCCTGCGGATTGCGCTTGTGGCCGACGTAGGCCCATAACTCATCGCATTCGATCCGGTGCACATGAAGCCCGACCATCATGCGGTCGTGCAGCTCGGCGCAGCCCTTGCCGATCGCCAGCGCCAGCCGGGCGACTGTCTTGCGGTCAGTCTCAGTGAGGCGGCTCACGGCGCGCTGGCCGACGCCCTCACAAAGCATTCCGATGATTTCAATTTGCTTGTCGCGAGAGAGGATGTTCATGGGGCCAATCCACGAGTTTGGGGACTGGTCTTCCGCAACTCTGGAATGAGTGAGCAAATCGCGCTATATGGTTCGAAGCGGTCATAGCTCAGGGGCCAATCCTGGGTTTGTGATCCGGGGCCGGCGCTGTTGACGCAGCGTCGGCCCCACTGGAAGTTCCCGGGCTACGATTCGAACGTAGGTTTCCGAGGGGTAAATCAAGGCGTCCTACCACTAGACGAACCGGGAAATCTCGAAGGAAGTCAAAGGGCTACTCTGTATCCGTCAGGTTCCAGGGTGGCCCTTTCTTCGACCTTCGACCGTCAATATAACTATATTGTTATAGGAGGTCAATAAGCGTCGGGCTTGAAAAAGAACAATTTTGTGATATCTTATGCCCTATCAAGTTCTACAGTCGCCGGACTCTGTGTTTCCTGGTGAGGTTCAAAAAGAATGCCCGGAAGCAGAAGGGGTTGTCGCCATCCTGATTCAGGTGCTGGCTGCGCAAGGGCCTTCGCCCGAAATCTACAGCGTCAAGACCTTGGGTAAGGAGAAGGGGTATCTTTGGCAGATAAATCTGAAAGTAGAAAAGCGCCAAGTTCGCGTGCTCTATGCTCCATACGGGCAACGGATCGTATTGTTCCGGATACACAAAAAAGGATCGCCGCAAGAGCAGCAGCGAGCCTACGATTTGGCGATGCGGCGCAAGAAAGAGTTCGAAGAGGCTGATCGAAAGTTACGGCGGGATCAAAATGGTCGAGGCGTACCCCATTAATCTGAACCTTTCCGACAAACTCCAAGATCGGGAGTATCGTCAGAAATTTTTCGTGGCCGAATCGTCCGCGCAAATTGCGCAGCAGCTTGTTAACCTCAGAAAACGTCGCGATCTGAGTCAACAACAGCTAGCGGAGCTGTTGGGAACGCAGCAACCAGCTATTTCCCGCATTGAAAAGGCTGATTATCAAAGCTGGAGCTTTAGTGTACTGCGGAAAATTGCTAGCGTTTTGGACGCTCGAATCCGTGTGTTTATCGAGCCATCTGAAGATGTGCTTGCGGAATACGATGAAGACACTACTGATGAAGAGATTCCAGCCGAAGAACATCTCGGGCAATTCGCGCCCGGATGGATAAACGTTGATCCAAGCCAACTTTCGATAGTCGCTGGGTACGTTAATTACCCATCGCTAATCAACGGGTCCTCTTTCCTTAGTGACTATTTAAACGCGACCCAAACCGGGGGAGTGTCGAGTTCCCCACCGCCGATGCCGCGCGCTATTACTGCTGCTGCCGATAAGAAAGATGAAAAGATTGCCGAACAAAATGCTGAAATAGAGAGGCTACGTGCTCGATTAGCGGTTTGGGAAAATACCGCAGGAAATTCCGGCCTGTTGATGATGATAAACGTCGGGCATCAACCCCGGCTAGGCATGTAAATGAAATTCGTGCACTCAATCCAAGGCGCGAGTGCGCTCCACGTAGCTGTTGATGAGGTTGTGCCGCTGAAGGGGCTTGTCTCTGAGGATCTTATTCGGCTGGTTGGCGATACTTACAAATTTGCCGTTAAGCCACAAATCCCACCGGGGATGGCCCCGGGCCTAATGGTTCCGCATGTTTTTCAGTCCGGATCAGTAACGTTGGAAGACGCAAAATTCCCTGTATATCAGCTTATTATTTTGCAGATGGGTGACATCGTTGTAGGCCCCGACACCGATACGTCAGACAAGATATTGGGTCATTACATGAACTTGCTGGACACCCAACTAGAATATCGATTTGACCGATCGTCAACGAAGCGAATTAGTCACCAAAGCCACGTTGTAGTTGACTTCGACGATGAGATTGGCCGCAAGATGGCGGCTATTGGGAAATTAGAGCGTCTGTTGGATGAGCACGTGCGGGCACCGGGTGCGCCTTTTAACCTGCGACGGCTTGCATTTGGCTCATCGCCTGCAATCTTACAAACGCAGCCGATGACGTTAGAAGCCTTTGATAGGATGGATTTTGTTATTGAGCGACGCGCAATAAACGAAACGTCGAATCCTCCGAATAGGTATTATTCAGGCGCTCCTTTGGACACGTCTGCGCATCTCAGCTTGTTGGAACTGCTTGAACGAGAACTCGATCAAACCTAGGAGGCCGCCAACTGAGGCGGCCTAATCATCCGCCTCGGATTGCTCGGCGGCATCAGCCAATTTCAGCCAATGTTCGGCAATCGTCAGCCACTGTTGCTTTTCTTGCGGGATGCCCGACTTTTCCGCTTGTCGCTGACATTCGGCCGCGTTTTGTCTGAACTTCTCGACTTGGCTCATAGGCTATTCCGATGGGCGTTCTTGAGCGGGGTTTTTTATGGTGGGCCAAGTCGTCTTTCCGTTAGCCTTCAGTTCCGCATGGACTGCAGTCGCCAGCCATAATTGTGCAAGTTCAAGAAACTGCCTACGCACGGCCTCCGTAGTCGCAATGCGAGCGCTGTCCATACATTCTTGAGCGTATTGGCGGTATTCCGATGCGGTGTGCATGAAACGCCTCCCTAGTTGCCGTACAGGCGGGAGCGCTACCGAACTCTCAGTCACCGGCGCCTGGGACGAAGCCGCGGCCGATGATGGTCCTCTCTACAAAATTGTTAACCAATGTGTCTGAGCACAATCGAACACTCAGGGAGCCAATGCTGGCGTAGCCGTATCGGCTTCAAAAGGGACCAGTCCGAAATTCAAAAGGGACCAGACGCGATGGAAAGGGGCCAGTACCCAACTTGACATTTGGAACAAACCATGAACAATGATTAATGTCAATGAGTGCGCGGGGGCGTGTCGTGTCAGAGCCAGGCGAAGCAAGCGGCGGACTGTCGAGCCTTAGCCTGACCGAGCTTGAGCAGGCATATGTCGACAGTATCCAGGCGGCCGAAGCATCGGAGCATGTCGGACGACACAACAGGCTCGTGGGCCGTTGCAACGAGATCGCGCAGGAACTGAAGGCCCGGGGCGAGGCGCGTTCGGTTCTTACCCGGCTGGCGGATCATCCCGATGCGAAAGTACGCGTCTGGGCCAGCGGCAATCTCGCTTGGCTCGACCAGCCAAGTCCGCCATCTGAGGCGGCGCGCGAGAAAGGCAGGTTCTGGCCGAATATTATTTGGCAATGCGATCATCCGCCGCCGCCCGCGCTGCCGCGCGATGAGATCGCCAGAGGTCTGCGCCGAAGCCTGCCGGAATTTTGCGATCGCTTGATCGAGTTGGCGCTCCCCGCCATCGGCCTGTGGCCGCAGCGCCGCGCCGAACCGGGGCCGAGGGCCTCGCGTTTCGGCGGCATGCCGGTGGCGCCCCAAGACTGGCAATGGCCTGTTGCCTCGCAGGAGCCGCTTCTCTTCGTCGGCCAAATCAACTGCGCCGAACTGCACAGGTTGCCAGGCGCCGAACTTCTGCCCGCTTCAGGTCTGCTCGCCTTTTTTGGCGATCATGACGCGGTGACGGGCTGCTTCCCATTTGGTGACCATTGTGTTTTTCACTGGCCGGATGTCGGACGACTGGTGCCCACCAAGCCAGACCTCGATCCACTTGAGGTCTTTCCCTCTTGCGCACTTGTACCCCGCCCATTCGTCGATCTGCCGCACCCGCATAGCCGAACAATTCGAGACATGAAGCTGAGCGAAGGGGACAAATCGCTTTACTACGAGGCATGGGCGGCAGTGCGCTATCACGGCATACCCGACGGCCTCCGGGGGTATTGCGGTTTCGGCAAGCTGCTCGGTTGGCCGGCGTTGGTGCAGAACGATCTCGACCGCTTCGAAGATCGCGAAGACGCGCGCCTGTTGCTGCAGGTCGACCAGTACTGCAATGGCGAGGAGCTGCACGGCTGGGGTCCGGGCGGGTCGCTCTATTATGTGTTGCCCGAGGAGGAGTTGCGCGCGCAGGTTTTCGAGGGCTGCGAACTGGAAGGTCAGTTCACGTGACGGCCGGCAGGGCTATGCGATCAAGCTCGCCAGGATGAATCCGGCCGTGCCGACCGCCATGATCGCGCAACGAGTCTGCGGAGACGGCTGCGGCCACAGTGCAAAAGCGATCGAGGCCATGATCGCGAGCGGCACTGTGCCGGCCGGCAATTGGCCGAAGTCGCTGCCGGCAATCGCGTAGGCGAGAACGACGCCGAGGCCCCAGCCGAACGGCAACGCCAACGTCACGGCTGCGATCACGAAAAGGACCGGAGGTATCCGCATGGCCGTTCTCCGTTGCGCGGCGCGTTGTCAGAACGCCACGCCGACGCGGCGGCCTTTCTGCCAGACCAGATAGCAGGACTTTTTGGTGCCGCCGTGGTTGAGCGTGAAACGGCGCGGGATGGGGGCGCTGCCCGGCACGTCGAGGCAGGCGCCGCCGGCGCTGATGTCGACCACGTAGCAGGAGGTCGCCGGGCTTTTCAGGTCGGCAAAGATCGTTCCGGTCCTGGGCACCAGGCCCGAGGGACGAACACGATGAAAACGTCTGTTCTCTATGCCCATTGCAGGCTTCCGATCTCACCGCGACTATGCGTTGCGGCCATTGTCGGGAGGTTAATTTTCCCCATCCGGCGGTGATTTCACGGGCGCATTCTAAATTCGTACTTTTTCACCATTTGAGAATTTGCGCTGCACTTTATCTAAAATTGCTCGTTTTCTGTTGAGCATTGCCCGCTAGCCGCGGCGTGAAACTGGGCGGTTCCTTCGTTGATCAGCTAACACGATACCGTGAACCCCGTCGCGGGCGGGCGGCGTGCGCAGAGCGCTGTTGTCCGACACGACCGCACATTGTAACCTCCGCTGCCGATTGGGGGGAGGATTGCAATGGCCAAAGTCAAAGCCGCATCCAAAGCTAAAACCAAACCAAAAGCCGCAGCCAAAGCCAAGGTCAAAGCGCCCGGACCGCCGACGCCGCCGCCTGGATATTTCCTCGGGGAAATCGAGATTTTTGGTTTCAATTATCCGCCGGCCAATTTCGCGCCCTGCAACGGCGCCCTCATGTCAATCATGCGGAACCAGGCGCTGTTTGCGCTCCTCGGCACGACTTATGGCGGCAACGGCGTGAGCACTTTCGCTTTACCGACGCTCGCGCCGGTCAAGCCGGGAGGGCCGTTCTATTTCATTTGCATCAACGGTACCTTCCCCTCGCGATAGTTAGGCGCTTGCGCCGATTAGCGCTCGGCTAGTGCTGCGTCGCCCTCGGCGAGCGGCGTGCCGCCATGGATTTGTCGCGTCCGCTGGGCCGTGCTACCCGCTCGCCTTCTGGAGTCTCCAAAGCCATGCCCGACGCCCTCGACCTGTTGAAAACCCGCCGCTCCTACAAGGCGCGCGAACTGTCCGGACCGCCGCCGTCCGCGGCCGAGATCGACACGCTCTTGACCGTCGCCTCGCGGGTGCCCGACCACGGCAAGCTCACGCCGTGGCGCTTCATCGTGTTCGAGGGTGAGGCGCGACGCGCCGCCGGCGCCGCGATCGTCGCCGCGTTCCGCGTCAAATACTCCTACGCCACGCCGGAGCAGGCCGAGGCCGAGCGCGAGCGGCTCACCCGCGCACCGCTCGTTATTGCCGTGGTCAGCCGCGCCGCGCCCCACGTCAAAATCCCCGAATGGGAGCAGGTGCTCTCCGCCGGCGCCGCCGCCATGAGCCTGGTGCTGGCCGCCAACGCACTCGGCTACGGCGCCAACTGGATCACCGAATGGTACGCCTATGACCGCGCCGTGCTCGACGCGCTGGGCTTAAAGCCGCACGAACGCATCGCCGGCTTCGTCCACATCGGCCGCCCGCCGCAGCCCACCGAGGATCGTCCGCGCCCGCCGCTTGCCGAGATCGCGACGCGGTATCAGACTTAGACGTAATAAGACCGAGCACGTCTCCCCAAGCCCGCTTGACAGAGAGCGTGCCGCCATGCCGCGCGTGCAGTCATCGGTAATGACCTATGTGCACTACGACGAAGAAGCCGCCGAGCTGGACGTAACCTTCGTGAGCGGGAAGATCTATCGTTATTTCGGCGTGCCGCTTGCAACTTATATCGATCTGCTCGACGCAGACTCGCTCGGCGAATTCTTCAACCAGAACGTCAAGGATGCTTTCCGTTTTATCGAGGTGCAGCGCGGCAGCAGGCGCTGAACCGATCGCCGGGCTTCTTGGATGACTGATCGGCCTGCCCTGCGCTAAATTTGCCCCGCGCGAATCGCGGTAAGGGGCGCGGGGCACATGGCGGAAACCGACATCCGGGCCGCACCGGGCGTCACCGCGTTGCGGGTGGTCGCCGCGGGCCTGTTCGCCGGCTTCAACCTGGTGCCGCTGTACGGCCTGGTCGTCTGGCATTGGGACGCGTTTCAGCTCCTGCTCTTGTACTGGGGCGAAACCGCCATTCTGTTTCTCTGTACCCTCGCCCATATTGCGTTCATTCCGCCGGCGCAGCTTGGCACCATGCTGGTCAACGGCAAGAGCGTGCCGGCGAGCCGGCTGATGATGGTCGGATTCTTTGCGGTGCATGGCGGGATGTTCATCGCCGGGCATCTGTTCTTCCTGTGCGTACTGTTCGGCGACAGCAAACTGACCCACATCGGCGGCGTCGCCGGTTTCGTGCGCACGTTCTTGATCACTTCGGGCGCTTGGGCGCCGCTGCTGCTGGTGGCGCTCGCCGGGGCGCTCGACGTGTTGACCGGCCCGTATCATCCGGCCTTTGTCGATGCGTTCGCGCGCGCCCTGCACGTGGCGCTGGCGCGGCCGACGGAGGACGCCGCGCCGGGCCAGGCGATCGGCAGCGTCGTCGGCGGCCTTTATGTGCGCGTCATCATCATGCAGGTGGCGATCATCTTCGGCGCCATCGCGTCGGCGGTCCTGGGCAGCGCCGCGCCACTCGTCATTTTGGTCGCGCTCAAGACCGTGGTGGATTTCGTCGTCCGCTATGACGCGATCGCAGGCGCGCCGCCGGCGCTGCTGCTGTCGCGCGCGCGAGCGGCGCAATCCGGCTGAGCGCTTATCCGCCCCCGCGAAAGCGGGGAGCATACAGGACCGCTTCAGCCCCAAACCTGATCGGCGAGTTCCACCACCATGCGCAGCTTGGCCCACTGCTCCTCCTCGGCGAGCACATTGCCCTCTTCGGTGGAAGCAAAACCGCATTGCGGCGACAGGCAGAGCTGGTCGAGGGCCGCGTATTTGGTCGCCTCGTCGAGGCGGCGCTTGACGTCGTCTTTCTTTTCCAGTTGGCCGCTCTTGGTGGTGACGAGCCCGAGCACGACGATCTTGTTGCCCTTGGGCAGGAAGCGCAGCGGCTCGAAGCCCCCGGCGCGCGCGCTGTCGTATTCGAGGAAGTAGCCGTCGTAATTGAGCTTGCCGAGCAGCGTCTCGGCGACCGGCTCGTAGCCGCCCTCGGAAATCCAGGTCGAGCGGAAATTGCCGCGGCACACGTGCGTGGTGATCGTCATGTCGGCGGGCTTGCCGTCGAGCGCGGCATTGAGGACGCGGGCATAATCCTGCTGCAGGCGATCGGCGTTCAATCCGCGGTCGCGCGCCTTTTTCAGCTCCGCCTGCGAACACAGATACGCCCAGGCGGTGTCGTCGAACTGCAGATAGCGGCAGCCGGCGTCGTAGAAGCCGCGGATCGCCTGCCGGTAGGTCTTTGCCAGATCGTCGAAGATGGCATCGCGGTCGGCGTAGTATTTGGTATCGACGGAGTTCGGCTCCAAGCGAAAATGCAGGGTGGCGGGGCTCGGGATGCACATTTTCGGCATCACGCGCGTGTGCGCCTTGAGAAACTTGAAATGGTCCAGCATCGGATGATTGGAAAAGCCGAGCTTGCCCTTGACGCGGATGCTCTCCATGCGGCTCTGCACGCCGTGAAACTGGATGCCGTGATCGAGCGTGTAGCGTTCCATGCCGTCGAGCAGACCGTAGAAGTCGAAATGCCACCATGAGCGGCGGAATTCGCCGTCGGTGGCGACCTTGAGCCCGACCTCTTCCTGCTTCTTGATGATCTTCTCGATCTCGCGGTCCTCGACCTCCTTGAGCGCCGCCGCGCCGATCTCGCCCTTCTCGTGCTTGGCCCGAGCCTCCTTGAGCGGTGCGGTGCGCAAGATGCTGCCGACCACGTCGGCGCGGAATGGCGGTCTGGGTCTCGTCATCGGGCGATTCCTCCGGAAGGCATGCTGTTCGAAACCTTATGTGCGTCGTAACAAGCCCGCGCCAAGCGCTTCGTCAACTGGCAATCGCGTCATGGGACGTGCAATGGGCAAGCTCCCATTCACAGCCTTGAAGTCACGTCGCAATACGCCGTCGATCGCAATGGCCAGCAAAAGTTTCGAAAAGGCCGCCATTGCGATCGATGGCTTTCTCTGATGACGATACCCAAACCGGGCGCCGCGATCCCTCACCCCTCGATCGTCACCTTGCCGTCGACCACCAGTACCGGATAGGTCTTTACCGGCACCATGCAGGGCGGCGACACCACTTCGCCGGTGCGGATGTTGAACTGGCCGTTGTGGAAATTGCACTCGACGACGTCGTCCTCGATGTAGCCCTCCGACAGCGAGCCGGGCCCGTGCGTGCACAGGTCGTCGGTGACGTAGAACTCGCCGCCGACGTTGAACACCGCTAGCGTCAGGTCTTCGGTCTCGACCTTGAGGGCGGCGCCGGGGGCGACGTCGTCGGTGCTGCAGAGCTCGATACGCTTGGCGGACATCAGGGGTTTGCGCCTCTTGGACTTCCGGTCGAATGCGCGCTCTTATACAAGACGCGGAGGATAATGAAATATGCCGGTAGAGCCGCTATATCCAGGGAAAGCGCAGACGGGCGAAGCCGGCGAGGAGAACGGACGATGCAGAGCGAATCGGCGCGCATGAGCTCGGCGGCGGAGGCCAGATTCCGCATCGATCGACCGAACTCGCGGCCGCGCGCCGTCAAGGTGATCGCGCTCGACGCCGCGAGCGAGCGCGTGGTCAAGGAGCTGGCCGGCGGGCCGTGGCAGAACGCCACGTTCCTCACCGCGTCGGCGTTCTCCGGCGCGCCGCGCCGCGGCGAGCCCTTCTCCAGCTGGCTCAACGATCTCGCCGGCCGCACCAAGGATCTGGTCGACGAGGTCAACAGCGCCGACCTCGTGGTCATGGTGGCGACCGCGGGCGAGAGCGCCGCGGCGGCGGCGCTGATCGGCGAGGCCTGCGGCGTCAAGCACGTGATGACCACCGCGCTTATTCTCGGCGGCGCCACGTCGAGCGACGAAGCGTTGTCGAAAATGCTGGCGCAGCTCCGCCCGCACGCCATGATGCTGGTGATCTCCAGCGCCGACGAATACATCGCCGACATGCTCACGGCGTTGCGCGCTTAAAGCGGCGCGGCGTCGCACCATGGCCGAAGCGCGTTCCCGCAACATCGTCGTGGTCGGCAGCGGGCCGGCCGGCGTATTCGCCGCGATCGAGGCCAAGCGCACCGACCCGGCCGCGCACGTGCTCCTGCTCAGCGACGAAGCCTGCGAGCCTTACGAGAAGCCGCCGCTGTCCAAGGCGGTGCTCACCGGCAAGGCGCTGCCCGAGCATGCGCTGATCGCCGGCCCCGGCGGCACCGCCAAGCACAACGTCGTGCTGGAGCGCACCGCGGTGGTCGCTGCGATCGACCGCGCGGCCCATGAGGTCGTCACCGCAAACGGCCGGCGTATTCCGTACGATGCGCTGGTGCTGGCGACCGGTTCGCTGGTGCGCGAGTTGCCGCAACTGCCGCTCGGCATGCCGCGCGTGCATTACCTGCGCACCGAAGCCGACGCGCGCGCGCTCAGCGCGGCATTGCGCGGCTGCAAACGCCTGGTCGTGGTTGGCGGCGGCTTGATCGGGCTTGAGGCAGCGGCCTCAGCCGCCGAGCTCGCCATCGCCACGACGGTGCTGGAAGTGGCGCCGCGGATTCTGGCGCGGGTCTGCGACGAGGAGACTGGCGCCTTCATCGCCGAACACCATCGTATTCACGGCGTCGATATCCGCACCGGCACGACGATCGCCCAGGTGCAGCCGGCCGCCGAGGGCATCACGTTGATCACGGCGGCCGGCGAAAATTTTGCCGCCGATGTGGTTGTAGTCGGCACCGGCGTGAAGCCGAACGACGCTCTTGCGGCGTCTGCCGGGCTCGCCGTCGACAACGGCATCATCGTCGACGAACAGTGCCGCACCGCCGACCCGGCGATCTTTGCCGCCGGCGACGCGGTCCGCTTCCCGGCGCCGCACGGTCTTGTCCGGCTGGAGAACTGGCGCCACGCCCAGGACCAGGGCGCGGTCGCTGGTCGCAACGCCGCTGGCGCCGGCGAAATCTATCGCACCGTGCCGTCGTTCTGGTCGGAACAATACGATCTCTACGTCCAGGGCGTCGGCTGGCCGCCGGCGCAGCCGGCGCGGCACATCCGCCGTCCGCTTGCCGGCAACACCCTGCTCGCGTTCGACGTCGCCGACGGCGTGCTGGCCTACGCCATGGGCATCAACGCGCAGCGCGACTTGGCCGCCGCACGCCGCCTGATCGAGCGCCGCATCAAGGTCGATCCGGCCGCGCTCGCCGATCCGGCGCGCCCGCTCGTGTCGTTACTGAAGGCGAGCGTGTGATAGAGTTGCCCTGAGCAAATGGAGTGCCGATGAAATTCGCCGGCGAACTCACCGTGAAAGCGCCACGCGCCGCGGTTTACGAGAAAGTGCGCGATGCGCGCTTTTTTGCTTCATGCGTTGACGGCGTGCGCGATCTGCAAGAGACCGCGCCGGACACGTACGCGGCGGTGTTCGAGACCAAGGTCGCCTATATGAAATTCGCCTTCAAGGTCGCAGTTCAGGTGGTGCGTGCCGAACCGCCGGAAAAGATCGAGGCGAAGATTGAAGGGACGCCGCTCGGCATCGTCGGCCGTCTTACCGCCACGTCGCTCACCACGCTGAGCGACACCGGTGACGAGACCAGGATCAGCTATGACGTCGAGGCGGCGTTGACCGGCAAGCTCGGCAGCCTCGGCCAGCCGGTGCTGCGCTCGAAGGCGAAGGAGATGGAGAAGCAATTCGCGGCGCGCCTTGCGGCCGCGTTTACGGGTGATGGCACGGCGTAAACAATGATTATAAAGCACCACGACCAAAGAAAGCCGTCGATCGCAATGGCAAGCAAACAGAATGAATAGGCGATGTCCGCCGCAGAACCCATAACCATCGCCACCGATGTGCTCGTCATCGGTTCCGGCGCCGCCGGCATGTATGCGGCGATCGAGGCGGCGCGCCGCGGCTCAAGCGTGCTGCTCGCCGATCGGAGCCTGATCGGCCGCGGCGGCGCCACCGTGATGGCGCAGATGACGGTCGCGGTCGCGCTCGGCGAAGAGACCCCGGACGACCCACGGCATCACTTCGACGACACGATCGCCGCCGGCCGCGGCCTGTGCGACGAGGCGCTGGCGCAACTGCTCTGCGAGGACGCGCCGGACTGCATTCGCGAGCTCGACCGCTGGGGCGTCGGCTGGGCGCGCAAGGACGGCCATATCACCGCCGCCCAGGCACCCGGCCACGACCGGCCGCGCTGCGTCTATGTGGACTTCATCAGTACCGGGCCGGCGGTGTCGAAGACGCTGCGCGCCGAGATGGCGCGCCACCACAAAAGCATTCGCAAGGCCGGCGATCTGTGCGTTGTCGATCTCATCGTGCACGACGGCGCGGTGGGCGGCGCGATCGCCTGGCATTTGTCGTCGGGCGCGCCGGTGGTCATCGCAGCGAAATCGACCGTGCTGGCGACCGGCGGGCTGACTCGGCTGTTCGCACGCAACAGCGCCTCGGCCAATATGGGTGGCGACGGCTATGCGCTGGCGTTGCGCGCCGGCGCGCCGCTGATCGACATGGAGTTCGTGCAGTTCTTCCCGATCGGCCATCTGGCGCCGCGGCTGATCGGCATGGATCCGATCATGTGGGATCCGTTCCGCTACAAGCTCGGCGGCCGCCTGCTCAACGGCCGCATGGAGGAATTTACCTCGGCGTATGGCTCGAGCGAAGACGGCAAATACGTGCTCACCCGCGATCTCGCGACCTACGCGATCTTCAAGGAGGTCGAGGCCGGGCGCGGCTCGCCGCATGGCGGCGCCTGGCTGTCGTTCGAGCATTGCAGTGCGCAAGCGCTGCGCGCCGCGTTCGGTCCGGTGATCGACCGGCTTGCCGCCAATGCCATCGATCTGACCCGCATGCCGATCGAGGTGGCGCCGATCGCGCATTATCACATGGGCGGCGTCGAGGCCGACGTGCACATGGCGACGCAACTGCCCGGCTTGTTCGTCGCCGGCGAGGTGGTGGGCGGCGCCAACGGCGCCAATCGGCTGTCCGGCAATGCCATCACCGAGGCATTGGTGTTCGGCCGCCGCGCCGGCGCGAGCGCGGCCGCGCGTGCCGCGAGCGCTGCAGCATCGCGGGCGGCGCCTCAAGCCGCACGCCGAGCGCTCGCCCTCGTTTGCGGCAATGGTAACGCGCACGCCTCGATCAACACCGCAGCGATGATCGCGCATCTGCAAGCGGTCATGAGCGAAGACGTCGGCCCGTTCCGCACCGGCGCCAAGCTGGAGCGCGCACTGGCCGAAATCGCAACACTCGAAGGTGAGCTCGGCGAGGCGCCGCCCGGCTCGCAACTCGGCGGCGCCGGCGCGCCGTTCGATCTGCAGCGACTCGAATGGTTCGACCTGCGCAACATGCTGCTGGTGGCGCGCACCGTCGTCGAATGCGCGCTCAAGCGCGGCGAAAGCCGCGGCGCCCATCAGCGCGAGGATTGCCCGGCCATGCTGCCGCAATGGCAGCGCCACCAAACGGCGCGCTGGCGCGACGGCCGCCTGCATATCTCCGGCGCGCCGCAGGCCGCCGCGACGGCGGCGGTCTCATGAGCGCAGCGAGCAAACAAATCGCCACGCTGAAAATCCAGCGTGGCGGCGCCGGCCAGGGCACGCGTTTCGAGCGGTTCGAGGTGCCGTTCGAACCGGGTCAGTCGGTGCTCGACGGACTGCGCTGGCTGCGCGTCACCAAGGACCCGACGCTTGCGATCCGCTTCTCCTGCATCAACGCCAATGCCTGTAAGGAATGCATGATCCAGCTCGACGGCGAGACGGTCTATGCCTGCACGGCGCGGCTCGAGGCACGGGAGATGACGTTGACGCCGCTGCCGAACAAAAAGCTTATTCGCGACCTCGTCACCGAGATCGCGCCGCCGTCCGAGCGATTCAGATAAATGAAGATGCGACTCCTGGAATGCGATGCGGAAGCCTTGGGAGCGGCTCACAGCTCCATCCCGCGCGCGGCAAAATAGACCAGCGCCATGAGCACGCTGGCGCCGCCGGGAAATTCCGGATGCCGGCACAGGCTGTTGGCTTGTTGGCAGACATCGAGCGCCCAGGTGCTGCCGAGTTCGCTCTGCTGGCCGGCGAAATAGAACAGTGCGGTAAGCGCGATGAGCACCACCACGAAACCAGCGGCAAAGAACGAGACCGAGGGGCCCCCCGCCGCCTCCGCCGCGTCGAGCGCGTAGACTCCGACCGGACTGTGAAATCCGGGCGGCAAGTCACGCGGCGGCTCGGCGGTTTGCGGCTTGGCGGCGGGCGCGTGCTCGTCATCGCCGCCGCGCAAGAATCGCACGCCGACCTGCGCGCCTTTGCGCCACATGACGCGGCAGCGGTGCGCGGTCGTCTTGTCCAGGATCAGCGTGAACAGGTCCGGTAATTTGCCGGCCTGCGCCGGGGCGAGCCGCGCGCCATCCTCGGAAACATCCCACAACACGCAGCGGAGCGGTTTGGCATTGCCGTCGACGTTGATCCAGGCCGCACGGCGGGTCCGTACGCGTCGGCGCCGTCTTTTCTCGCGCTGAGATTGGGGCATGCCAACGAGACCCTGCGTCGACCAGCGACGCCTGCAATGTGTCGAATGCCGGGTTTCCCTACGCTGGGCAGCCCTGGGTTGTCCGACGCAGTTGCCGCAATTTAAACCGAGTCCGACTGCGATTCGATTAAACACTGCGTCGATTCTCCGACTCGGTCGGCAATACTCGGTTAACCAGTTTGGCCGTGCCCCGCTGGCCGCCGCGGGCGCCTAAATCGCTGGCTTCGCAGGCGAATCCGGCTTCCCGGTCCGGCTTGCGCCAAACCGGCCGCTTGTGCATTTATGGTTAACGATTTGATCTCAAAGCTGCCGCAATGATGCTGTCAGCTTTGCTCCATCACCCGATCTCGGGGGTCGGGTTTGGCCTTGCTCGCAGTCTGCTGCCGCCTCGCGGCGATGCTGACACGGACAAGGTGGGTGTCGGGACGCGAGGGGGAATGACGGTCAGTACCGGGTGGCGGTCGCCTGTTTGGGCATGCGATGGCGTGTGCGATTCGGCACGCGACGCGCGACGTGCTCTGCCGCAGCGGCTTTTAGGCAGCGCCGGCTTGGCCGGCGTGGCCACGGTCTGCGCCTGGGCGCTTTGCACCATTTTCGCCGGCAGCGACAGCGACGCCGCACTCGCCGTACAGGAAAGTCCGGCGCAGAGCGTGGTGCAGCGGTCCGGGCCGGCGCCGGCCATGTTCGAAGCGCGATTCTATGTCGGCGGCAACAGCGGCTTGAGACTCGCCGCAGCGCCACAACCATCCGAGCAAGTGTACGCGCTGGCATCGGTGCCGTCCCTCAACACGCTCCAGCTGGATGAGCCGGCACCGGCGCAGACGCAGCGACCGATTCGCAGCGCGGCCGTGCACCACGCCGAGCCGCGCTGGCGGCCCCATCACCGCGCCGTTGCCGAAGAGCAGCGTATCGCCGCCGCATCGACCGGGGAGCCGAGTGTTCTCGAAAAGCTGTTCGGCAAGCCGCCGTCGATCTTCGACAAGCTGTTCGGCGCGTCGCCGTCCGGCGTGTCGCTCGCCTACGCAACGCCGGGCAATGTCGCGAGCGACGGCAGCAACGTCACCGGCGGGCTCTACGACCGCCAGACCGCGGTCTACGATATTTCCGCCCACGTCGTGTACATGCCGGACGGCACTACGCTTGAAGCGCATTCGGGCCTCGGCTCGCGGCTCGACGATCCGAACCATGTCGACGAGCGCATGCACGGCGCGACGCCGCCCGACGTCTACGACCTGCGCCCGCGCGAATCGTTGTTCCACGGCGTGCGCGCGCTGCGGCTGATCCCGGTCGACGAGAGCAAAGTGTTTGGGCGCAGCGGCCTGCTCGCCCACACCTACATGCTCGGCCCGAACGGCGATTCCAACGGCTGCGTCTCGTTCAAGGATTACAACGCCTTCCTGCACGCCTACGAGAGCGGCAAGGTCAAGCGTCTCGCGGTGGTGGCGCATCTCTGACGCCACCGGCGCCCGTCAGCGACGCCGCGCATGAAAAAGATCCTCATATCGCTCGCCATGGCGGCAGCCACCGTGGCGTTGCTCTATCAGTGGTCCGGCTCGCATCGCCCGCCGCACGCCGACCTGGTCGCGCCGCTTCAGAACAATTGATCTGACTGGCGCCCGCTAATGCGGCGCCCGGCGGGTGAATGCGGTGAGGATGAGCGAGCCGTCGGCGACGTGGTCGTAGAGTAATTTGCCGGAAACGACGATCAGCGTGACCGCGAGCAAAAAGCGCAACGCCGGCTCGGAAACGCGCACCGCGATGTAGCTGCCGACGACAATGCCGGGCAGCGAGCCGGCGAGCAGCGCCCCGACGGTCGGCCAATCCACCGTCCCCATGACCCAGTGCCCGGCGCCGGCGACCAGCGTCAACGGCACCGCATGGGCGATATCCGAGCCGACGATCTTGGCCATCGGCAGCCGCGGATAAAGAATGATCAGGGCGCAGACGCCGACCGCGCCGGCGCCGATCGAGGAGATCGTGACGATGACGCCGAGCAGAGCGCCGAACGCCGTCGTGGCGAGAGCGGTTCTGCGCTCGTCGAGCGCGGCAAAGCGGTCGCGATAAAATCTGATGATCGTGCCGCGGAAAATCAGCGTCATCGCGGTGATCAGCAGGGCGAAGCTGAGAATAACGGTAATCAAGCTGCGCGCGGTTTCGCTCTGATTGAAAAACGACAGCACGATGAGCGTGGCGATGCTCGCCGGCACGCTGCCGGTTGCGAGTCGCCGCACCAGCGGCCATTCGATGCTGTGGGCCAAGCCGTGCGCGACGCTGCCGGCGGTTTTGGTGGCGGCGGCATACAGCAAATCGGTGCCGACGGCGGTAGCCGGGTGAACGCCGAACAGCAAAATCAGTAGCGGCGTCATCAACGATCCGCCGCCGACGCCGGTCATGCCCACAAGCAGCCCGACGGCGAAACCGCAGAGCGAGTAGAGCGGATCGATCATGCCGCGTTCATAGCGCAACGGCGCACGCGCGGCTAAGGATTTGACATGCCGTTCGATGCGATCGGGAACTGTGACGCTTTCAAGACTTTGGCGTAAATCCGATCCGCTGCAAGGCATTGCATGGTCGCGCATCGACTGCGGCGGCTGCGGCAGCTCGAAAAAATATTCGGCGGCAGGTACGATGCATCGGCCGCGAACATCACGCATCGAGCGGCGGATCGGCCAGCACCACCGAAGTGGCGATTTGGCGCTCGGGGATGTCCCAATAGGTCTTGAGCAACCGCGTCTTCTGCGCCGGCGACACCAGCGCAAAACCGTGTCGCTGGTAGAAGCGGATCGCCCAGGCTGCCGCCTCCCAGGTGCCGACCAACATGCGGCGCGTGCTCAGTCCGCGAAGATGGCGCAGCAACACACCGCCGATGCCGTCACGCTGGCTGCCCGGCATGACGTAAGCGTGGCGAATGAGGTCGACGTCGCCTTTCGACTGCAGGCCCATGACGCCGGACAGACCGCCGTCCTCCTCATAACCCCAGAACTTCACCCCGGCGGCGAGTTCGCCGTCGAGTTCAGCGCGCGGCATGTAAGGCTCGTGCCACCGGTCGGCCGGGATCACGCCGCGATAGGCTTCGGCGGCAGCATTGACGATGGCAACAATCGCGGCGCGATCGCCGTCGCCGCAGGGGCGGACGTGAGCCGTGGGTTTCCGATCGGCGTTCATGGTCATCCACCCGCAGCGCCGTAGCGCGGCGGCATTGTAACCGAACGCAGGCCGCTTTCGCGATCAGATGCTGCTCAGCGTCGGCCGCAGCCGCGCCATGGAAGCCGGCGAAGCCGGTGCAAGCGGCGGCGCTGCCGCGCTGCTCGCCCGTTCGATCAGAACCAGCGGCGCCGGGGCGACGCGGTTGCGGCCCTCGGCCTTGGCACGATAGAGCGCGCGGTCGGCGTTCGCCAACAGCGAGGCAAGCGGTTCTGCCGTCTCGCTCGCCATGGCGAGACCGACGCTCACGGTCGGATGGCAGGCCAAACCCTCCACCCGCAGCGCATCGAAGCCGTGCCGCACCGTTTCGGCGATCTGCAGCGCCCGGGTCATGCTGGCGCCGGGCAACAGACAGGCGAATTCGTCACCGCCCATCCGGGCGAACAGATCGTTGGCGGCGAGCGTCGGTGCGACCAGCTGAGTAAGGCCGCGCAACACCTGATCGCCGGCGTGATGGCCGGCGCCGTCGTTGACGTCCTTGAAGCGATCGAGGTCGAACAGCAGGAGCGCGACCGGCCGCCGTTCGCCGAGCGCATCGGCCAGCAGGCGCTCGCCGCGTTCGAAGAAGTCGCGGCGATTGGCGATGCCGGTCAGCGCGTCGGTGAGCGCCGCCTTTCTTTGCTGCAGCTCGACGCGCTCCTTGGCCATGCTGACGCGCAGAAACGCCAGCGCAAAGGTCGCGAACAGCGCCTCGAGCGCCATGATGGAAACGAACAGGCGCTGTGCGCCGCCCATGACGGCGAACGGCAGCGCGCCGGCGAGCGGGATACGCACCAGGACGAAGCCGGCATGGATGATCAGAAGCGCGAGGGTCGGCCAGCGCGATATCAGTTCGGGGTCGCGCCCGCGCCATACTTCGCGGGCGGCCAGCAGCACGTAGCTCGCCAGGATGGCCGAGAGCGCGGCCAAGCGCGCCGGCTGCGTCTCGGCAAAGGCGGGCCACTGATAGAGCGCGAGCCAGAGCGCGGCACCGGCGAACGCGCAGCCAAGCGGCGCCTTGCGCGCCTCGAATGTGCGCGCACCCGCCCACATCACGCCATAGGCGCAGCAGATCAGCGCGCTCGACACCATCTGGGAGTCATTGCCGGGGAACGCACCGCGGATGCCGAGCAGGCCGACGCCTGCGGAGCCGAGCAGATAGCCGAGCCCCCACAACGCCAGCGCCGGCTCGCGGCGGTTCTGCACCCAGGCGAGCACCAGCAGCACGCCGGCGGTCGCGGTGAGAAACACGCTGACCAGACACAGTGTCGGCAGATCGACGATGAAAGGCGAACGCGAGAAGTCCGGCACAACCCATCCCCGCTGGCAATGCAGCGCGGACCTTTTAAGGCCGTAATGCTGGCAATCCGCTTGCGCTTTTGCCTAAAATTTTAAGCAGCTGGAGCCCGCATGGGCACCCCGGATAGCGCGACGCTCATCCGGGCAACGTTGCTATTTGGCGTTCGATGCGTCGCGCTCTTGTTCCGCATGCTTGGCCAACTGCTCATAACCGTCGGCGATCCGCAGCATGACCGCCTTCGCGGCAGGATTGATCATGTGCTCAGCAAGCGTGCGAATTTCTTCCGCCCGCGACGACCAATTGCGTTCATTGTGCCAAAGCGGTGCCGGCATCTATCGCTCCAAGCGATAGCTTATTGCGCCTGGAGGTAGCGGCATAGGTAGACGACCGGTTGTACCCGCACCCGGCCGCGGCGGAGAAAGCTCGCCCACATTGACTCCCCGCGCACCGACAGCGCACAACAAACGCGAGCCTTTTGAACTGGAACGAACGATGACGACACAACGCAATCCGATTGCCTTCGGCGATATGCGCGGCTGGATGAAGGCACTCGAAGCGGCGGGCGAGCTGCACGCGGTCGATGCCGAGGTCGATTGGAACGTCGAGCTCGGCACCGTGGTGCGGCTGGCGCAGGGGCCCGGCACCGGGCCGGCGATGCTCTTCAACAATATCCGCGATTACGGCGCCAACAGCCGCTGCCGCCGCGTCTTCACCGGCGGGCTGTCGAGCGCGCGCCGCGTCGCCATGATGCTCGGCCTGCCGCCGGACACCCATCCGCGCGAGCTGGTCAAGATCGGCCGCACCATCCTGAGCGAAGGCATCGCGCCAAAAATCGTCAAAACCGGTCCGGTCAAGGAGAACGTGGTCAAGGGCGACGACGTCGATCTCAACGAATTTCCGGTGCCGCACTGGAACAGGATCGACGGCGGCCGCTACATTCTCACCTACGCGGGCGTGGTGACGAAAGACCCGCACACCGGCGTCATGAATGTCGGCGTCTATCGCGGCATGGTCGGCGGCAAGAATGCGATTCCGATCCTGATGTGGCGGGCCCAGCATATCGGCCATCACGTCACCGCCTGGCAGCAGGCCGGCCACAACGAAGTGCCGATTGCCGCCGCCATCGGCTGGGAGCCGTCGCTCGGCTTTGTCGGCGGCTCGCCGGTACCCAAGGGCATCTGCGAATACGACGTCATGGGCGCGATCCGTGGCGCGCCGGTCGAGCTGGTCAAATGCGAGACGGTCGACCTCTACGTGCCGGCAACGGCCGAGATCGTCATCGAGGGCTATCTGCAGCTCGACCCCGAGACCTACGTGATGGAAGGCCCGTACGCCGAGTTCACCGGATATGTGGCGGGCGACAAGTCGCCGAAGCCGGCCATTCGCGTCACCGCGATCACGCATCGCACCGATCCGATCCTGCGCGGCACCATCGAAGGCTCGATGCCGGGCAGCTTTTCGGAGAACGGCACCTGCTCGTCGATCATGCGCGCCGCCACGGCCTGGAACGTGCTCGACCGCGCCGGCGTGCCCGGCGTCACCGACGTGTGGTGTCCGCCGGTGCAGGCCGGCACCAACGTGGTGGTGCAGATCAAGCAGAGCTATCGCGGGCAGGCCAAGCAGGTCGCCAACGCGCTGTGGGGCTCGTCGGCCTCGCACGTACGCTACAAGCACGTCACCGTGGTCGACGACGACATCGACATTCACGACTACGCCGCGGTCGACTGGGCGATCGCCTATCGGGTCAATGCCGGCGAGGACGATGTCGTCATCATGCCGGCCACGTTCGGCGCCGGGCTCGACCCCTCGACGCGGCGCCGCGACCGCAACGTCGACCAGTTCGGCACCGGCAAATGGCACCGCCTCTTGATCGACGCCACCGTCAATCTCGACTACGACCCCGACCCCGATCTCGGCGGCGCACGCTTTCCGCCCAAGGTGTGGCCGGAGCAGAAGGACATCGACGCCGTGCAGAAGCGGTGGGGCGAACTGGGGTTGGATGGCAAAGCGAACGGCAGATGAGAAAGCCCTTCCGCTATTGTCCTGCGATCACGCTCGATGTTGTTAGGTCGCATTACGCCATCGATCGCAATGGCAGCAAACGCACGGCCGCCATTGTGATCGACGGCGTGCTCTGATCGCGAAGAAAGATCGGTACGCCTTACCCCACCGGCAGAACCGGCTTGCCCTCGGGCACCTGCATGTCGAACGCGCACAACAGCGCCGCCGTTGCAGCGTAATTGCCCATCAGCATCACCAGCTCGACCAGCTTGTTGGGCGGAAACAGCGCTTTCATCCGAGCAAACGCTTCCGACGTGACCTTGTGATCGCGGAAGATCTGGCGGCCGAATTCGATGATCGCGGCGGTGCGCTCGTCGAGACCCTGCGTGCTCTTGCGGTGCTTGATGATGTCGATGATCTCTTGCGCGACGCCTTCCTTGAGCGCCTCGGGCTCGTGCGCCGCCCATTCGAAGCGGCTGTCCATCTCGCGCGCCACGGTGAGGATCGCGATCTCGCGCGTCTTGGCATCGAAGCATTGGAAGCGCAGGTGCTGGTTCATCACATTGTGGGCGTCGATGGTCTTGGTGCTGTAGAGATGAATGCCCGACGGCCCGCGCAGCCCGACGATGGTCTTGCCGGGCGTGTTGGCGCGGTCAAAGGCGCGCTGGCCGGCCTCGTCCAACTCCTCGCGCTTGAGCAGCGGCAGGCGAAAGGTGGAGTGCGGGTCGATATCGGCGGGCATTGTCATGTCGGAGTCCTCAGCATGGTCATGCCCGCGACGGCGGGCATCCAGTAATCACAAGGGATGCCATGCCTCTCTCCGCATTGCCAGCCCACCGCGTTTACTGGATCATCCGCTTGCCGGGATGGTGGCGATTGGGGGGAAATGAGAGATGTTCTTTGAGAATTTCACCCGCACCGAAATTCAGACCTCAGGCGCCCGCATCGTAACGGTCCACGGTGGCAACGGACCGCCGTTGCTGCTCATGCACGGCAACCCGTTCAGCCATCTGTCGTGGTTCAAGATCGCGCCGCGGCTGGCGCAGGACTTCACCGTCGTCGCCACCGACCTGCGCGGCTATGGCGATTCGGAAAAGCCGCCGGGCGGCGACAAGCACCAGAATTATTCGTTCCGCGCCATGGCGCAGGACCAGATCGAAGTGATGGCCGCGCTCGGTCATGACCGCTTCTATGCCGCCGGCCATGATCGCGGCGGGCGCGTCCTGCACCGCATGTGCCTCGACCATCCGGACAAGGTGGCGCGCGCCGCCATCCTCGACATCCTGCCGCAGCATCATCTGCTCAATAACGTGACACGCGCCTGGGGCACGTTCTCGTGGCACTGGTTCTTCATGATCCAACCATACGATTTTCCGGAACGGCTGATGAGTGGCGATCCGGATTTCTTCATCGAGAAAAAACTCGCCAAGACCGCGCAGGGTTTAAGCTTCTTCGATCCGCAGGCGCTCGCCGAATACAAGCGCCATTTCCGTAATCCGGCGACGGTGCACGCGATGTGCGAGGATTACCGCGCCACCCACGGTATCGATCTCGCCATGGACACGCAGGATTTCGAAGCCGGCCGCAAGATCGCGTGTCCGCTGCTGCTCTTATGGGGCGCAACCGGCGGCGTCGGCCGCAATCATCAGGCGGCAGAGATCTGGCCGCGCTACGCCACCGACATTCGCGGCGCCAAGGCGCTGCCTTGCGGACACTATCTGTCCGAAGAGGCGCCCGAGGAGACCTATCGCGAGTTGCGCGAATTTTTCAGTCAGGGCGAGTTGCACGCGTAGCGGACCGGCGCGGCAAGGCTTTTATCGCCGTCGCAGGCTCGCGCAACCGGCCATTCGCCATTCGCTAGTCGCTATTCCCCACTCCATATAGGGCATGCGCGGGATCGGGACCGGCCCGTGCGGAACGGCGATGGAACCTCGGTTGCGGTTGCGCGGCCGACGCTGCCGCGCGGCCAATCGACGCCGCGAACTTCGGTGGAAGGCTCGGTTGTGCGCTGTGGCCGCGCTCGCGCCGGCACACGACATCTGGTAGGTGGGACTTGCCGTGAAAGGCGGGACGGAACAGCCGATCGATGACCAGGCGGGCGGCCCGGAGCGCGGAATGCTGAAAGCCGAGCGCGGCATCGCGCCCGCATTCGTGCCGAAAACGCTGCTGAGCCGGATTGGCTTCGCTCTGAGCCTCGTCGTCTTCATCGCCGCGGTGCTGATGGTCTACCACATTCTGCGCGGCATCGATCCCGATCGGCTGATCGCCGCGCTCAAGGCGACCGACCCGGGCACGCTCGCCGTGGCCGCGTGCTTCGTCGCCGCGGGCTATCTGACGCTCACGTGCTACGATCTGTTCGCGCTGCGCGCGATCGGCCGCACCGACCTGCCCTACCGCGTCGCGGCGCTCGGCGGCTTCACCAGCTACGCGGTCGGCCACAATATCGGCGCCAGCGTGTTTTCCGGCGGCGCGGTGCGCTACCACATCTATTCCGGCTGGGGCCTCTCGGTCGTCGACGTCACCAAGATCTGCTTCATCGCCGGCCTGACGTTCTGGCTCGGCAACGTCACCGTGCTCGGTCTCGGCATCCTCTATGCGCCGGAAGCCGCCCGCGCGCTCGACCAATTGCCGGTCTGGGCCAATCAGGCGTTGGGGCTGTTCCTGCTGGTGCTGCTCGCCGCGTATGTGGTCTGGGTGTCGACCGCTCCGCGCATCATCGGCCGCGAGAAATGGCACCTCACGCTTCCGGGCGGCGGCCTGACCGTGTTGCAGATCCTCATCGGCATCGTCGACCTCGGCTGCTGCGCGGCGGCGATCTACATGCTGCTGCCGCCGCAGCCCAATCTCGGCTTCGTCACGGTCGCGGTCATCTTTGTCGCCGCGACGCTGCTCGGCTTCGCCAGCCATGCGCCAGGCGGCCTCGGCGTGTTCGACGCCGCCATGCTGATCGCGCTGTGGGAATTCAACAAGGAAGAGCTGGTGGCCGGGCTGCTGCTGTTCCGCCTGCTCTACTATATCGTTCCGTTCGTGCTGTCGCTGCTCATTCTCGGCACGCGCGAGGCCTTGCTCAGCCGTGGCGGCCGCCGCTTCGCAGGACCGGCGCCGGCCGTCATTGCGGAGAGAGCCGATTATATTCGCCGGCAATCGGACGCGACTTGAAGCGTCCACGCCAACCTCTGTTTGCGTCGGACCAGCGCGTCATGAGCCATAAGCACGAGCCATGAGCTTGACTGAGCATCGCCTGGCATTCGGCAAGCGCCGCGGCGGTGGCGCGGTGTTGGCGGTGCTGGCGGCCGCCTTGGTGTTTGCCGTCATGGCGGCGAGCGGCGTGCTGGCGCCGGCCTATGCGGTTGTCGGATTCGTCATCGTTGCGGTGGCTGCTTTGCTCGGCGTGCGCACCAGCGACGCCGAGGCCGGCGTGGCGCGGCCGCCGGTCACCGCGGCGCGGCCGGACGAGCCGCTGCAGTGGATCCTGGCCGGCCTTGCCGACCCGGTCATCGCGCTCGGCCCGGATGGCCGAGTCATAGCCTTCAACGAGCCGGCGCGCGCGCTAGCACCGACGCTGCGACAGGGCGAACCGGTATCGCTGGCGTTGCGCATGCCGGAGCTCAGCGAGGCGGTAACGCGCGCGTTTGCCGAGGCGGCGCCACAGCACTTCCAATACTCCGAACGGGTGCCGGTGGATCGCTGGTTCGAAGCGGTGGCTGCGCCGCTCGGGCTTGGTGCCGGCATGCGCGTCGCCGAGCCCGGCAAAGCCGACATGGTGCTGTTGAGTTTTCGCGATCTCACGCCGCTGCGCCGGCTCGAGGAGATGCGAGCCGACTTCGTCGCCAATGCCAGTCACGAATTGCGCACCCCGCTTGCCGCGCTGTCGGGCTTCATCGAAACCCTGCAGGGTTCGGCCCGCGACGATCCCAAGGCGCGGGAAAAGTTCTTGGCGATCATGCAGGAGCAGGCATGGCGCATGGCGCGGCTGATCGACGACCTGCTATCGCTCTCGCGCATCGAGCTGAACGCCCATCGCCGTCCTGACGGCGCCGTCGATCTGGTTCCCATCGTGCAGCAAGTGGTCGACGGCTTGCACACGCTGGCGCGCGACCGCGGCGTCGCGGTCAACGTCGAGGCCTCGGGATCACTGTGGGTGCAGGGCGACCACGACGAACTGGTCCGCGTGCTCGAAAATCTGGTGGAAAACGCTCTCAAATACGGCGCCACCGGCAAGCGCGTCGACGTAACGGCGGCGCTGGTGCCGGCGTCGACTGACCGCCAGGCCGAGGCACAAATCAAGGTTCGGGATTACGGCCCCGGCATCGCGCCCGAGCATCTGCCGCGGCTGACCGAGCGCTTTTATCGGGTCGACGTGCGGGACAGCCGCGCCCAAGGCGGCACCGGCTTGGGCCTGGCCCTAGCCAAGCACATCCTTGCCCGGCACCGCGGCCGCCTCACCATCGAGAGCGCGCCGGGCGCCGGCGCCGCGTTCACGATGCTGGTGCCAATCGCGGAGCCGGCAAAGGCAAAATAAGTGTATTTCTTCAATGGCTTGCATTTGTCACCGGATTGTCATGCGGCCATCATAGAACAAGCCCGAGAGGCATCATGAACGCAAGCCCCGCTATCTCGGTTGCCGCGCCGCCGAGCGCCGCGCGCCGCGCGACCGCCGAAAAAATCACCATCAACGACCTCGACTTCTTCTACGGCGACTTCCGGGCGCTGAAATCGATCAGCCTGCCGCTCTACGAGAACAAGGTGACGGCGTTCATCGGCCCGTCCGGCTGCGGCAAGTCGACCCTGCTGCGCATCCTCAATCGCATGTACGATCTTTATCCGAACCAGCGCGCCACCGGCCGCGTGATGTTCGACGGCGCCGATATCCTGTCGCCGCAGCAGGACATCAACGTTTTGCGCGCGCGCATCGGCATGGTGTTCCAGAAGCCGACGCCATTCCCGATGTCGATCTACGAGAACATCGCATTCGGCATCCGGCTGTACGAGAAACTGCCGAAGTCCGAGCTGGACGGCCGCGTCGAGCATTCGTTGCGCCGCGCCGCGCTGTGGGACGAGGTCAAGGAAAAGCTCCACGCCAACGGCCAGAGCCTCTCGGGCGGCCAGCAGCAGCGGCTGTGCATCGCCCGCACCGTCGCGGTGCGGCCGGAAGTGATCCTGCTCGACGAGCCGTGCTCGGCGCTCGATCCGATCGCCACCGCCAAGATCGAGGAGCTGATCGACGAACTCACCGAGGACTACACCATCGTCATCGTCACCCATAACATGCAGCAGGCGGCCAGGGTCTCCGAGTACACCGCGTTCATGTATCTTGGCGAGTTGATCGAGTTCGGCTTGACCAGCAACATGTTCACCGCGCCGCGCGATCAGCGCACCCAGGATTACATCACCGGACGGTTCGGCTGATCACGAATAAAGCGCCGGGAGCGCCACAGAAAGCGATAAGCAGAGCGACATGACCGAATACAATGCCAGAATCGATCACACGTCGCGGGCCTTTGACAGCGACCTGCAGGAGATTGCCCGCAAGGTCGCCGAGATGGGCGGGCTCGTCGAAAGGCAGATCGCCGATGCCACCCGCTCGCTGCTCGATCGCGACACCGAGCTCGCCGGGCGGGTGATCGCCACCGACGGCACCATCGATGGCATGCAGCAGGTGGTCGAGGAGAAGGCGATCCTCACCATCGCGCGGCGGCAGCCGATGGCGGTGGACTTGCGCGAGATCGTCGGCGCCATGCGGGTCTGCAACGACCTCGAGCGCATCGGCGATCACGCCAAGCACATCGGCAAGCGCGTCGTCGCGCTCGGCGGCGACCTCTATCCGCAGACCCTGATCCGCGGCGTCGACCACATGGCCGAACTGGTGCTGGCGCAGGTCAAGCAGGTGCTCGACGCCTACGGCAGCCGCGACCTGCAGTCCGCGCTCGCGGTGTGGAGCGGCGATGCCGAGATCGACGCGCTATGCACCTCGCTGTTCCGCGAGCTGCTCACCTACATGATGGAAGATCCGCGCAACATCACCTTCTGCATGCACCTGATGTTCTGCGCCAAGGACATCGAGCGCATGGGTGACCACGCCACCAACATCGCCGAAACCGTCTACTACATGATCGAGGGCCGCCCGATCACCGAGCAGCGTCCCAAGGGCGACACCACGAGCTTTCCCTCGGCGCTGATGCAGCAATGAACGGGAGCGCCGGATGACTGCCAACATCCTGATTGTCGAGGACGAGGAGCCCCTGACCACCCTGCTCCGCTACAACCTCGAGGCCGAAGGCTACGAGGTCGACGCCGTGGCCCGCGGCGACGAGGCCGATACGCGATTGCGCGAAACCGCGCCCGATCTCGTGGTGCTCGACTGGATGCTGCCCGGCCTGTCCGGCATCGAGCTATGCCGGCGGCTGCGGGCGCGGCCGCAGACCCAAACGCTGCCCATCATCATGCTCACCGCCCGCGGCGAGGAGAGCGAGCGCGTGCGCGGGCTGGCCACCGGCGCCGACGATTACATCGTCAAGCCGTTCTCGGTGCCGGAGCTGCTGGCACGCATCCGCGCGCTGTTGCGGCGCGCCAGTCCGGAGCGCGTCGCCACGGTGCTCTCGATCGGCGATCTCGAGCTCGACCGCGACAAGAAGCGCGTGTCGCGCGGCAGCCGTCCGGTCGAGCTCGGGCCCACCGAATTCCGCCTGCTCGAGTTTCTGATGGAGCGTCCCGGCCGGGTGTTTTCCCGCGAGCAACTGCTCGACGGCGTCTGGGGCAGCGACGTCTACATCGACGAGCGTACCGTCGACGTGCATGTCGGGCGGCTGCGCAAGGCGCTCAACCGCGGCCACATCGGCGATCCGATCCGCACCGTACGCGGCGCCGGCTATTCGCTCGACGACCGGTTCGGCAAGGCGAGTTGAGCGAAGCTCAACTCGTCCCCGGGAAAGCGGGGACCCAGTTTTTTCGAGCAACTGGATTCCCGCTTCCGCGGGAATGAGCGGAAGAAGGTTGCTTCAGCGCGACGGCCGCCGATCGCGCCGCCGGTCGGCCGCCGGCTGGTAGGCGATGCGCGCGTGATAGGCGCAGTACGGCAGCGGGCTGATGGTGTTGCCGCCGCAGAAGAAGAAATCGCCGCCGCCGGGGTCGCCGACAGGCCAGCGGCAGGTCGACTCCGTCAGCTCCATGATGGTGCGGCGCTGGCCGATCGGGATGATGTTGTCGATCAGCTCCGGCTCCGCCTCGACTTCGATCTCGTAGGCATGCGCCAGCGCGGTGTTGCCGCGGATCGCGGCGCGGCCGATGCGCAACAGCGCCGGCGAACGGGACTTGCGCTGCCGCGGTGCGCCGGCGCTCGCGCTCTTGGCGCGGCCCGACAAGCCGAGACGGTGCACTTTGCCGATCACCGCGTTGCGGGTGATACCGCCGAGCTCGGCCGCAATCTGACTGGCGGAAAGGCCATCGGACCACAGCTTTTTCAGAAGCTCGACCCGCTCATCCGTCCACGACATGCCATCCTCCTCAACGGTGCGGGCACAGTCTGCTGGGCACACCGGCACACAGACTTGGCAGAATCCCCCATCGGGCCAGGAAGCGTGTAGCCGCCGCCCAACGCAACGCCAGAACCCGACGCTTTAGTGAACTGTCCGCCGCACGAGATGTCGTACTTGACAAGTGAAAGGCTACAATATGGCGCGAGTCAGGCGCAAGAGTCGTCGGCGCCGCTTCCACATGTTCCTTCCCCGCTGTGGACCGGGTGAGAACGAACCGAGTCCGCGGCGCGGTTTTGTCTTTGCTGTCCGCTGTTGACAGCGACCGGCGCGCCAATAAAATGTGAATCGTGCCGCCCAACAGAGGCGGCACATTTTATTTGACCGCGCAGACTGACAGGGGCCGAATAGCGCGGCCCCATGACATGGCGCGGCAGCCGCGGACCTCGACCGTGACATCGCACCTGATGGCGACCTTTGCACGCGTCAACCTCGCCTTCGAGCGGGGCGAAGGCGTATGGCTGATCGCGACCGACGGCGAGCGCTATCTGGACTTTACCTCCGGCGTCGCCGTCAACGCGCTGGGCCATGCCCATCCGCGGCTGGTCGCGGCGCTGACCGAGCAGGCCGGCAAGCTTTGGCACGTCTCCAACCTGTACGAGATCCCGGAGGCCGAGCGCGTGGCGCGGCGCCTGTGCGAGGCGAGCTTCGCCGACGTGGTGTTCTTCTGCAATTCCGGCGCCGAGGCCGTCGAAGGCGCGATCAAGACCGCGCGCAAATACCAGTCGGTGAGCGGGCACCCCGAGCGCTATCGCATCGTCACCTTCGAAGGCGCCTTCCACGGCCGCACCTTGGCGACGCTCGCGGCCGGCGGCCAGAAAAAATATCTCGACGGTTTCGGCCCCGTGGTCGAAGGCTTCGATCAAATGGCGTTCGGCGACTTGGCGGCGACCCGCCGCGCGGTGGGGCCCGAAACCGCCGCCATCATGATCGAGCCGCTGATGGGCGAAGGCGGCGTGCGCACCGTCGAGCCGTCGTTCCTGCGCGCCTTGCGCGAGCTGTGCGACCAGCATGGCCTCCTCCTCGTCTTCGACGAGGTGCAGACCGGCATGGGCCGCACCGGCGACCTGTTTGCTTATCAGCGGACCGGCGTCGTGCCCGACATCATGTCGCTCGCCAAGGCGCTCGGCGGCGGCTTTCCGGTCGGCGCCGTGCTGGCCACCGGCGACGCCGCCAAGGGCATGACCGCCGGCACCCACGGCTCGACCTTCGGCGGCAACCCGCTGGCCATGAGTGCCGCCAACGCCACGCTGGAGGTGATGCTCGAGCCCGGCTTTCTCGATCACGTCAAGCGCATCGGACTTTTGTTCAAACAGCGGCTGGCCGAGATCAAGGATCGCTATCCGGCATTGATCGCCGAGGTGCGCGGCGAAGGCCTGTTGGTCGGCTTGCGCGCGCTTATCCCGGCCGGCGAGCTGGTCGATGCGCTGCGCGGCGAAAAGATGCTGACCGTGGCGGCAGGCGACAATGTGGTGCGGCTGCTGCCGCCGCTCATCGTGACCGAGCAGGAGCTCGCGGAAGGGCTGGCGCGGCTTGATCGCGCCTGCGCCACATTGAATCGGGCGGCGATTGCGCCGTCGCCCGCGTCGCCGGCGGGAAAGGGGAGCAAACAGGGGGCGGTGCGGTGAGCATTCGCCATTTCCTGGACCTCATCGACATCCCGGCGGCAGAGCTGCGTCGCATGATCGACAATGCCCGCGCCATGAAGGCCAATCGCGCCGGCAACGACCGGCCGCTCGCCGGCAAGACTTTGGCGATGATCTTCGAGCGGCCGTCGACGCGCACCCGCGTCTCGTTCGAGGTCGCCATGCGCCAGCTCGGCGGCGACGCCATCCTGCTGAGTGGCGAAGAGATGCAGCTCGGCCGCGGCGAGACCGTGGGCGACACCGCGCGGGTGCTGTCGCGCTACGTCGACGCCATCATGATCCGGACGCTCGACGCCGACGAGCTCAACGAGCTGGCTCGCCATGCCACGGTGCCGGTGATCAACGGACTGACCCGGCGCTCGCACCCGTGCCAGGTGGTGGCCGACGTCATGACGTTCGAGGAGCATCGCGGACCGATCCAGGGCCGTACCGTCGCCTGGGCCGGCGATGCCAACAACGTGCTGGCGTCGTGGATGCACGCCGCCGAACGCTTCGCCTTCCGCCTGCGCGTCGCCACGCCGCCGGAGCTGGCGCCGAAAAAGCCATTGCTCGATTGGGTGAAATCGTCGAAAGCCGACATCAGCATCGGCACCGATCCGGACGCCGCGGTCCACGGCGCCGATTGCGTCGTGACCGACACCTGGGTGTCGATGGGCGACGCTGACGGCGCGCGCCGCCATAACCTGCTCAAGCCCTATCAGGTCAATGCGGCGCTCATGGCGCGCGCCAAGCCGGACGCGATCTTCATGCATTGCCTGCCGGCGCACCGCGGCGAGGAGGTCACCGACGCGGTGATGGACGGCCCGCAATCGGTGGTGTTCGACGAGGCCGAGAACCGGCTGCACGCGCAGAAGGGAATCTTGGCCTGGTGCCTGCAGGCGAACGGCCGCTGAAGCCTTCGGCGTTTCCGGCAACGGCGCACAAATCTCGCGGGGCTCACAATCGGGGCCGGAGCGCTTATATTCTCCGGCGATGCATGATCCCCACATCGCCATCCCGACCCGCGCCCCCGCTGCCGAAGCGGTCGACGACACGATCCTGCCGTTCGCCGTGAAGGCGCTCGACCTGCGCGGCCGCATCGTGCGGCTTGGCGCGGCCGTCGACACCATTCTGACGAGCCACGACTATCCGGCGCCGGTGGCCAAGCTCCTGGGCGAAGCCATCGTGCTCACGGTGATGCTCGGCTCGTCGTTGAAATTCGACGGCCGCTTCATCCTGCAGACCCAGAGTGACGGGCCGGTGCGCATGCTGGTGGTCAATTTCACCGCCCCCGGCAAGGTGCGGGCCTGCGCCCGCTTCGATGCCGAGCGGGTGGCCGCCGCCATTGCGGCCAATGCGGCCGAACCCGGCAAGCTGCTCGGCCACGGCCACATGGCGATGACCATCGACCAGGGTCCGGACATGAGCCGCTATCAGGGCCTGGTGCCGCTGGAGGGCGGCGACCTGGAGGACGCCGCGCATCAGTATTTCCTGCGCTCGGAGCAGATTCCGACGCGGGTGCGGCTGGCCGTGGCCGAAGAGTTTCGGCCGGGCGCCGGCGGCCAGCGCCGGCATTGGCGCGCCGGCGGCATTCTGCTGCAGTTTCTACCGAACTCGATCGAGCGCGCGCGCCAGGCCGACCTCGATCCCGGCGACGCGCCCGCGGGCACGGCGCCCCATATGGTGACCGAGGACGAAGCCTGGGTCGAAGGCCGCTCGCTGGTCGCCACCATCGAGGATATCGAGCTGATCGACCCGGCGCTGTCGAGCGAGCGGCTGGCGTACCGGCTGTTCCATGAGCATGGCGTGCGCGTGTTCCGCGCCGCGCCCGTAGAGGCGCAGTGCTCGTGCTCGCGCGACGGCGTCGAGAACATGCTCAAGAGCTTTTCGCAAACCGACCGCGACGACATGGTCGAGAACGGCAAGATCACCGTGACCTGCGAGTTCTGCAGCTCGACCTACGTGTTTGCGCCGGGCGAGATCGCCGCGGCGGATTCGCCCGCGCTCTAGTTCAGCGTCCGCTTGGCCTCGCCGGAGTCCAGCGAGAACGCCGGTATCTCCACGTCGAAGTGCTCGCCGGTCGCGCTCACCATGCCGTAGGTTCCGGCCATGAATCCCGACGGCGTCTGCAGCGGCACGCCGCTCGTATATTCGAACGCCTCGCCGGCCTTGAGCACCGGCTCCTCGCCGACCACGCCGGCGCCGCGGACTTCCTGGCGCCGCCCGGTCGCATCGGTGATGCGCCAGTGCCGCGTCTTGAGCTGCACGGTCTCGTTGCCCTGATTGGTGATCGAGACCGTATAGGCCCAGAAGAAATGGTTGTTCTCGACAGACGAGCGGTCGGCGATGAAGCGCGGCGTGACGATCACCTCGATCGCGCGGGTCACGGCACGGTACATGTTGTCGTTCCTCACCCTCTCCGACGGTGCTTTGCCGAAACCCACGGCTGGCGCAAGATACCCTGCGCGGACACATGGAAATCCACGCATAAGTGAATAGATTTCGCCGCATTGTTGCAATAACCGTGCGGGCGCGCATTCTCAAGCGGCTGGGCGCCGCCCAAAGAGATCGACGAGCATACCGTGATCCGTGGATTAGGTTTGACCTCGCTTCTGCGCACGCCGGCAGGTTGGGCCGACCGGCAGACCGAAAAGTCCCGCGCGCCGGCGGCGGCGCGTGCAACGGCGTCCGCGGCCGCGCTGCCAAGCGGGCGCGATTTGCGGCTCGATCTGTTCCGCGGCATCGCGCTGTGGCTCATTTTCCTCGACCACATCCCGGAAAACGTCGTCAACTGGTTCACCATCCGCAATTACGGCTTCTCCGACGCCACCGAGATCTTCATCTTCATCTCCGGCTACACCGCGGCGTTCGTCTACGGCCACGCCATGCGCGAGCGCGGCTTCATCGTCTCGGGCGCCCGCATCCTGCGGCGAGCCTGGCAGATCTACGTCGCGCATATCTTCCTGTTCACCATCTTCATGGCCGAGATCGCCTATGTGGCGGCGACGTTCGAGAATCCGCTCTATGCCGAAGAGATGAACATCCTCGGCTTTCTCAAAGAGCCGGACGTCACGATCTTTCAGGCGCTGTTGTTGAAGTTCAAGCCCGTCAACATGGACGTGCTGCCGCTCTACATCGTGCTGTTGCTGTGCTTTCCACCGATGCTGTTCCTGCTGTTGCGGCAGCCGGCATTCGCGCTGATCGGCTCGGCCGTCGTCTATGTGCTGGCGCTGCACTACGACATCAATTTCCCGGCCTATCCGAACGGCGTCTGGTACTTCAATCCGTTCGCCTGGCAATTGCTGTTCGTGTTCGGCGCCTGGTGCGCGCTCGGCGGCGCACAGCGGCTCGAAGGATTCCTGCGCTCGCCGATCGTTTTCGCCGTCGCGGTCGCCTATCTCCTGTTCGGGCTCGACGTGACGCTGACTTGGCACTTCGACTCGCTGAAGTTTTTGGTGCCGAACTGGCTCGGCAAACTGATCTATCCGGTCGACAAGACCAATCTCGACGTGTTGCGCTTCGCCCATTTTCTGGCGCTGGCTGCCGTCACGGTGCGGTTCGTGCCGCGCGATTGGCCGGGACTGAAATGGCCGATCTTCCAGCCGGCGATCCGCTGCGGCCAGCATTCGCTGGAAATCTTCTGTCTCGGCGTGTTCCTGGCGTTTGCGGGCCAGTTCGTTATCAGCGAATGGTCGGGCGGCCCGCTGATCCAGACTGCAGTCAGCCTTGCCGGCATCCTCATCATGATCGGGACAGCGAGCCTGCTGTCGTGGTATAAGAACATCGAGGGACGCACCCAGCAGAAGCGTGCGCAACCCGTCCAAGGGACCCTCGCGGGGGGCGAGGCATGAAATTCATCATCGCGCTACTCGCCGCGATCACGCTGGCGAACGGGTCGGCCGTGGCGGGCGCCGAAGAATGCGCCGTGCCGGATTCGCTCATCGCCAGCGACCATGACCTCACGCACGTCATGCAGCAGGTCAAGGAGCGGCACCGGCTCGACATCAGCGTCGTCGGTACCGGCTCATCCACATTGCCCGGACCAGACGGCGCGCAATTCGCCTATCCGGCGCGGCTCGAAGAGGCGCTGAAGCAGCGGCTGCCCGGCACCGCAGTTAAGGTTACCGCGCACGTTCAGGCGCGCCAGACGACGGCCCAAATGGCCGCCGGGATGCCGAAAATCCTGAGCGAGGACAAACCCTCATTGGTGATCTGGCAGGCCGGCACCTACGATGCCATGAGCGGGGTCGAGCCCGACGCCTTCAGCACCAGCCTTGTCGCCGGCGTTACCGCGATCAACGCCGCCGGCGCCGACGCCAACCTGTTGGACATGCAATACAGCCCACGCACCGCCTCGATGCTCAACGTCACGGCCTATGCCGACGTGATGCGCTGGGTCGCGCAGGAGCATGGCGCGTTGTTGTTTGATCGCTTGGCTATCATGCGCTATTGGAATGAGGAAGGAACTTTCGATCTCTATGCGGCCACCAAGAACTATGATATGGCCCGCCGTGTGCACAATTGTATCGGGAAGGCGTTGGCGTTTCAGATCATCGCGGCGGCCCATCTGACGCCGTGAGGCCATTGCAACAAAAGACTTTGATGCCGGACAGACAAACACAGCAAACGACAGCGTTGGGCTACCTCGGTTGGACCGCGGCAGCTTGCATCGTCCTTGCTGCGCTGCACCCGGCGCGTGCCGAAATGGCTGCCGCCCAGCCTGCGCTGCCGGCCGCAGTCGTCCCGGCCTCGACCGCGGCCCCGTTGCCGATCCCGGCACTGGCCGCGCCGAACCGGCCGCAGCCGCAAGACGCCGATCCCGAAGCGCTGCGGCCGCAAGCCGCACCCCTCGTTCGGGTTCCGCCGTCCGACGAGCCCTCCGCCAGCGCCGAAGTCGTCTGCCGCGCGCCAACACGGCTGACGCGGCTCGAGCATTCGCTGCGGCGCACGGCGCGGCGGCTCGCCTCCGGGCAGCCGCTGGTCATCGTGGCGATCGGTTCGTCTTCCACCGCCGGCGCCGGCGCCTCGTCGCCGGCCGCCAGCTATCCCAGCCGGCTCGCCGTCGAACTGCAAAAGCTTTTGCGCGGGCACGACATCACGGTGCTCAATCGCGGCGTCAACGGCGAGGAGACGCCCAACATGATGGCGCGGTTCTCAACCGGCGTCATCGCCGAGCACCCGCAGCTCGTGCTCTGGCAGGTCGGCACCAATTCGGTGCTGCGCGATCATCCGCTGAGGCCGCACGCGGTCGAGCTGCACCACGGCATCGAGGAGCTGAAGGAGACCGGCGCCGACGTGGTGCTGATCGACCCGCAATACGCGCCGCGCGTGCTCGCCAAAGCCGAAACATTCGGCATGATCGATCAGATCGCGCTCACCGCACACGACGAGAACGTCGATCTGTTCCGGCGCTTCGCCATCATGCACGACTGGTACGAAAACCAGCACCACGCGTTCGACGTGTTCATGTCGCGCGACGGGCTGCACATGAACGATTGGGGCTACGCCTGCTGGGCCAAGCTGTTGGCCGCGGGCATCGCCCAAGCCGCGAGCCCGCCGGTCGCCTCACTGCACGCGCGGTAAGAATGCCTGGCGCCGTCACGCAGCGGATCGTCTGATACAAACAGATTTATTGCTCGTCGACGGCTTTCTCTGATCGCTGCGACGTTACATATGCGATGGTGGGTCGCGTTTTCAGCGGCTCGCTACACCACCTCCAGCGCCGCGAGCACGTCCTCGACGATATCGTCGGGATGTTCGAGGCCGACCGAGACGCGCACCAGCCCGTCGCTGATGCCGAGCTCGGCGCGTTGCGCCGGCGTCAGCCGCTGGTGCGTCGTCGTCGCCGGATGGGTGATCAGGCTTTTGGCGTCGCCCAGATTGTTGCTGATGCGAATGAGCTTCAGTGAATCCTGGAAGCGGAACGCCGCCTTCTTGCCGCCCTTGATCTCGAACGCGACCAGCGTCGAGCCGCCGCGCATCTGCTTCTGCGCCACGGCGGCCTGCGGGTGATCGGGCCGGCCCGGATAGATCAGCCGCGAAATCTTTGGATGCTCGGCGAGAGCGACCGCGAGCGTGGCCGCGCTGTCGGTCTGCCGGCGCACCCGCACCGCGAGCGTCTCCAGGCCCTTGAGCAGCACCCAGGCGTTGAACGGCGACATCGAGGGGCCGGTCTGGCGAAGGAGCACGTGAATTTTTTCCTGGATGAATTTGTGCGAGCCGAGCACCACGCCGCCGAGGCAGCGGCCCTGGCCGTCGATGTGCTTGGTGGCCGAATAGACCACGCAGTCGGCGCCGAGTTCGAGCGGGCTTTGATAGATGGGCGTCGCAAACACGTTGTCGACCACGAGCGTGGCGCCGGCCGCGTGCGCGATCTTGGCCACTTCGGCGATGTCGATGACGTCGAGCGCCGGGTTGGTCGGGCTTTCGAGAAAGAACGTCTTGGTATTGGGCCGCACCGCGTTGCGCCACGAGTCGAGGTCGCAGCCATCGACCAAGGTCGAGGTGACGCCGAAGCGCGGCAGATAGTCCTGCACGATGTAGAGGCAGGAACCGAACATCGCCTTCGAGGCGACGACGTGATCGCCGGCCTTGACCTGGCCGACCAGCGCCAGCGTCACCGCCGCCATGCCGGTCGCGGTGGCGCGCGCCGCCTCGGCGCCTTCGAATTCCGCAATGCGGCGTTCGAACATGTCGACGGTCGGATTGGCGAACCGCGAATACTGATAGCCGGGATCTTCGCCCTTGAAGCGGGCCTCGGCCTGCGCGGCGTTGTCGTACACGTAGCCCTGGGTGAGGAAGAGCGCCTCGGACGTTTCTGCGAACTGTGAGCGCAGCGTACCGGATTGCACCAGGCGCGTTTCCGGACGGTAGTTTCTGGTTGCAGACGCGGACATGCGGCCTCCTTGAGTCAAAACAAAACCCGGCCGGGAGGAAAATCCTCAGGCCGGGCTCACATGTCCCCGGCCTTTTAGCCCTTTGTTTTACGTGGCGGCAAGCCGGCCGGCTCAAATGACCACGGGATAAGCCTCTCTATACGCCGCGGCTCCCTTGGCGTCAAACCCGCATCAGCGCTAGATCGCGCCTCATGGCGCTATCGTTCAAGGCATCGCAGCGCGGCATTTTGCCGGACCGCATGATCGCGGCGCTGGCGGACGACGGCGCGATCGCCGCGGCAAAGCCGTTTGCCGACGACCAGATTCAGCCGGCGAGCCTCGATCTGCGGCTCGGCGCCATCGCCTACCGGGTGCGCGCGAGTTTTTTGCCCGGGCCAGGCGCCACCGTCGCCAGGCGCATCGAAGAGCTGAAGCTGCACGAGATCGTGCTCAGCAACGGCGCGGTGCTGGAGACCGGCTGCGTCTACATCGTGCCGCTGCTCGAACGCCTGGCGTTGCCGGACACGATCGCGGCGGCGGCCAATCCGAAAAGCTCGACCGGCCGGCTCGACGTGTTCACCCGCGTGATTGCCGACGAGACGCGCGGCTTTGACCGCATCGAAGCTGGCTATCGCGGGCCGCTTTATGCCGAGATCAGCCCAAAAACCTTTCCGGTGCTGGTCCGCGAGGGCTCGCGGCTGTCGCAGATGCGCTTTCGCCACGGCGACAGCACGCTCGATGCCACGGCGCTGCGCGCGCTGCACGCGCAGGAGCGGCTGGTCGATGCCACGGAAGCCGTGATGGGCGAAGGCGTCGCCGTCAGCGTCGATCTGTCTGGCGTTGACGCGACCGGGACGCAGAACAATCGGCCTAAGGGCGGCGCGATCGTGGGCTATCGCGCCAAGCGTCACACCGGCCTCATCGACGTCGATCGGCGCGGCGGCTACGACATCGACGAATTCTGGGAGCCGGTGATCGCACGCGCCGACCAGAACCTGATCCTCGATCCCGACGAGTTCTACATCCTGGCCTCCAAGGAAGCGGTTCAGGTGCCGCCCGACTATGCCGCCGAGATGGTGCCGTTCGATCCGCTGGTCGGCGAATTCCGCGTGCACTATGCCGGCTTTTTCGATCCGGGCTTCGGCTACGCGGGTGCCGGCGGCCGCGGTGCGCGCGCCGTGCTGGAAGTGCGCTCGCGCGAGGTGCCGTTCATCCTCGAGCACGGCCAGATCGTCGGCCGTCTGGTGTTCGAAAAAATGCTGGCGCGCCCGGAGGGGCTTTACGGCGCCGGCATCGGCTCCAATTACCAGGCGCAAGGTCTGAAATTATCGAAGCACTTCCGCGTTTAGGCACCACCTGCAATCACGGCGCCGCCGGCGACGATGCCGCGGGGCGCAAATCGCCCGACCGATGAAGCGTCTGCGCCGCAGCGCGCCACGTCGCCATCGCCACCGCAAGCGCCGCGATCCAGACGATGCGCGAGCCGTAGCGGTCGTGCGGATTGGAGATGATGCCGCACACCGCGGCATTGCCGAGGAGCGACAGCGATATGGTCGTCGCCAGAATGGCGAGATCTGCAAACGCCGCGTTGCGCCAGCCGAGCACGATCAACAACGGCAAGAGCGCCATCGCGGCCCAGGCAACGGGAATGTGGACCTTGTCGATGAGATTGAAATTGAGGTCGTTGTGCTGCTGATGTGCCGCGCGCATGGCCGCGAGATTATAGGGTGTGCGGTCTTTGATGATGCCGTAGGTGTGCCACATGTTGGCGTTGATGCCCTCGCCGGTGCCGACGGTGACGAGCTGCTTGGCGGTGGCCACGAGGGCAGCTTTGATCTGCAGCGCCGGATAAGCGCGCAGGCTGCCGAGCACGATGGTGCGCATTTCGTCGTCGAGCCCTTTGAAGCGGCCGAGCTTGTCGAACACGCTGTCGCCCCACAGGAACTCGTCGGCATCGAGCGGCAACTCGTTGCGGTACGGACACAGCCGCAGTCGCGGATCGGGACAATGGTCGTTGAGGTATCGGGTGACGATGCCGTCCTGCAGCATGCGGGCGAACGCGATGCCGTAGCCGCCCGGCGTCCAGGCAATCTGCCGGGCGACGATGTAGTTACCGGCGAGCAGCAGCACGGCGCCGAGCGCGACAGCAACGACGCCATGCGGCAGGTTCGCGCGCGGCACCAGCCGCGGCAGGCGCCATGACACCACGAGCGCGACCAGGATCAGGCCGAGCAGCACGGCGTAAGTGGCGCTGTGGGTCGAGCCGGCGAAGCCGATGAACAGCACCAGGCCCAGCCGCTCGCGCGCCGAAACGCGGTCCGGCAGGCACACCAGAATGTGCAGCGCCAGCACCGCGAGGCCGGCGAAAATGTCGGTGAGCAGCACGCTCGCCAGCCACGGCAGCGCGGTGACGGCGGACAAGACCGCGATGATCGCAGGGAGCGCAAAGCGCTGCGCCGGAAATTGGTGGACGCGCAGCACCAGCGCGACGATCCACACCGCGGCGACCGCCTGCAGCACCACGGCCGGCCAGAACTGCAGCGGCGCGGACGCGGCCAGGAACAGCCCATACGTGGTCGACCGGCTCGGCACCAGCGTGCCTTCGAACCAGCGCGCCAGATAGCCGCCGGTATCCCATTCGAGCAGCGGGAACCGATTCCAGATCGCGGGCAGCAACAGGATGAAGATCGCAGCCGTCGCAGGAACGAGCCGCGCGGCGGGTCGGGCAAATGCAGGCATCGGCCGCACCATAACCGAAGGCGCGGCAGCGAGGGAACTGGCTTCGCGTGGCCCAATTGGCGCACCCTTGGCGCGCGAACTCATCCACGGCGCCCGTAAATTGTTGTGGCATTTCCGCCGAAAACGGCGTTTTTTCCTGTCGGAACTTTTCGCGGCCCTGCGGAGCACGGAAAGCGCGGCAGATGATGCGGGCACTGGTCGTGAGCATTGCCGTCCTGATCGCCGGCGCCATCGCGCTGGCCGACAGCGCCGTGGCGCAATCCGGCTACGACCGGCCGGGGGGCGATTACGCGCACGCAGCGGTTCCCAACGGCGATCCCGCGGTCTGCGCGGCGCGCTGCGAACGCGACCGCAATTGCCGGGCGTGGAGCTTTTCGTATCCGACCGGCGCCGGCGCGGCGACCTGCTGGCTCAAGCGCCAAGTCAGTCCGCCGGTGCCGTCGAGCTGCTGCGTCTCCGGCGTGCGCGGCGCCGGCGTCATCGAGCCGCGCACCGGCAAGCTCGAATATTCGATCGACCGGGTCGGCGGCGACTACCGCTGGTTCGAGACCCAGCCCGATCCAAAGGGCGCGGCCTGCGCGGAGGCCTGCCAGGCCGACTCCCGCTGCCGCGCCTGGACCTATCGGCGGCCCGGCTACGGCACCAATACCGCGCGCTGCTACCTCAAGAGCGAGATCAAGCTGCCGCGCAAGCGGCCGTGCTGCATCTCGGGCGTGGTGCGCTAACGCGCGTGGTCTCAATTCGGTGGTCACCGGACCGCGGTAAAGAACCGCGACAGCCGCAGCCCGGACGGCCAGCGCCACAGCGGCTCCCGCTCGGTCGCCAAGTCCCATGAGCCGACCAGCGCGTCGACGCGGCCGACCAGATCGCTGACCGGCAGCAGTCCGACACCGCCGGCGCGGACCGGCACGCGGCTGTCGGCGGAGTAGTCGCGGTTGTCGCCGAGCACGAACAGGTGTCCGGCCGGGACGGTCAGTTCCGGAACGTTGTCGAGCGGATCGAAGCCCGAGGCCTTGAAGATCGTGTGCTGCCGTCCGCCCGGCAGCGTCTCGACGAAGCGCGCCGTCGTCTGCCGCGAGCCGTCTTCGGTCTCCATCGGGCCGGAGCCGTCGGCCTTGAGCGGCACCGCCGCGCCGTTGATCCAGAGCTGGCCGTTGCGCATCGCGATGCGATCGCCGGGCAGACCGACGACGCGCTTGACCCAGGTCTGCGCGCGGTCGCCGGGCCAGCGGAACACCACGACATCGCCGCGGTGCGGCAGCGCGCCGAGAATGCGTTGGCTATCCGGCAACGTGACGAAGCTCGGCAGCGACGCGGCGCTGTACCCGTACGGATATTTGGTCGCCAGCAACTCGTCGCCGATCTGTAGCGTCGGCTCCATGGAGCCGGACGGCACGTAGTACGGCTCGGCAATCGCGGTTTTGGCGGCGAGCGCGATCAGGACGATGAAAAGCACGTCGAGGAGCGATTTGCCCCAGGAACACACGCGCGCCACCAAGAGTGAAGAGTCGCGATGCTCTGATGTCGTCATTGTGCCTTTGCCACGTTGAAGTTCGCTCGGCATTTCGCTTTGCTTGGCGGCGCGCCAAAATCAGGCCGTGCCGCCGACCGTGATGCGGTCGATGCGGAATGTCGGCTGGCCGACGCCGACCGGCACGCCCTGGCCGTTCTTGCCGCAAGTGCCGATGCCGCTGTCGAGCGCCATGTCGTTACCCACCATGGAAATGCGGTGCAGGTCGGTCGGGCCGTTGCCGATCAGCATGGCGCCCTTGATCGGCGCGCCGACCTTGCCGTTCTCGAGGCGATAGGCCTCGGTGCACTGAAACACGTATTTGCCCGACGTGATGTCGACCTGGCCGCCGCCGAACTGCACGGCGTAGATGCCGTTCTTGACCGAGGCGAGGATCTCGCCGGGCTCATGGCCGCCGGACAGCATGTAGGTATTGGTCATGCGCGGCATCGGCACGTGGGCAAAACTCTCGCGCCGGCCGTTGCCGGTCGGCTTCATGCCCATCAGGCGCGCGTTCTGCCGGTCCTGCATGTAGCCGACCAGAACGCCGTCCTCGATCAGCACCGTGCGGTTGGTCGGCGTGCCCTCGTCGTCGATCGACAGCGAGCCGCGGCGCAGCGCCATGGTGCCGTCGTCCACCACGGTGACGCCCTTGGCGGCGACCTGTTGTCCCATCAGCCCGGCGAAGGCCGAAGTCTTTTTGCGGTTGAAGTCGCCTTCCAGGCCGTGACCGACCGCTTCGTGCAGCATAACGCCCGGCCAGCCGGGACCGAGCACGACGTCCATCTCGCCGGCCGGCGCCGGCACCGATTGCAGATTGATCAGCGCCTGGCGGACCGCGCTGTCGACGGCGCCCTGCCAGGCGTCGGTGACGATAAATCGCTCATAGTTTTCGCGGCCGCCGAAGCCATGCGAGCCGCTTTCCTGGCGGTCGCCGTCGCCGGCCACGACCGAGACATTGACCCGCACCAGCGGCCGCACGTCCCGATAGGTCTCGCCATCGCCGCGCACGATCTCGACCGCCTGCCAGGTTGCCGCGAGACTCGCGGTGACTTGGCGCACCCGTGGGTCCTTGGCGCGCGCATAGGCATCGATCGCCTCGAGGAGCCGCACTTTGGCGTCGAACGCCGGGCTGCCGAGGGGATTGTCGTCGCCGTAGAGCTTGGCGTTGGTGCGCGCCGGCGGCCCGGCATAATGCCCCGAATAGCCGCCCTTGACCGCGCGGACGGCATCGGCGGCCCGCACGATCGCCTCCTCCGACACGTCGGAGGCATGCGCGTAGCCGACCGCCTCGTCCTTGACGGCGCGCAGCCCAAATCCCTGCGAGGTGTCGTAGGTCGCCTGCTTCAGCCGCCCATTGTCGAACACCAGCGCTTCGGACTGGCGATATTCGAGATAAAGCTCGCCGTCGTCGGCGCCATCGAGGCCGCGCGAAATGATCTTACCGAGCTTCACCCGGTCCAAACCGGCGCGATCGATCAGGGATGAGGGGGCATCTGCCATGGGGACTCCGGCAATCATCGGCGATTTCTTGGCCGCCTAGAGATAATCCGTAATGCGGCATTTTACAGCCTGCGGCGCTTCTTCATCCTCCCCCGCGCCAGCGGGGGAGGGGGACCATCGAGCGAGCGCAGCGAGCGCAGGATGGTGGACGGGGCCCGGCCTCGACGCAACTCCGGCAACGCGAGTGAAGCGTTGACGCCGGCCCCCTTCCACCATCTTGCTGCGCAAGATGGTCCCCCTCCCCCGCTGGCGCGGGGGCGGATAAGCAAGATCGTTCTCGCGATGCGGGGGGCATCCGAGCGTTCCTCCACGGCACGGCACGAAAGCTTTGCCTCCGAAAAATAAGGGGAGGCGGAGCGCCGAGAGGCGCATACGCATTACCAACCGCACCACACCCACAGACGTTACCGCCTGCCGATGCTCCGGGTGCGGCGAGCGCCACGGATGTTCCGCGTTACCGCGGGCATCCGCTTGCGGGCGCCCTCGCCTTTCGGCGCTCCGTCGCGGCACTCGCCAGGCTTTACGCCTGGCTCAGCTTCGGGCTGCGCTTACCGGGATCTTGCAGCAGCTTGCGCCACTGCAAACCCCTTTTACTAGCGAGC
>Ga0070741_10000452_pt1 | contig 150339 bp, 139 predicted proteins | sample Coa_R1_4_FD_66440 | JGI IMG/M metagenome (GOLD analysis project Ga0070741, IMG submission 66440) | Surface soil microbial communities from Centralia Pennsylvania, which are recovering from an underground coalmine fire - Coalmine... | ecosystem: Environmental > Terrestrial > Soil >... | reverse complement strand
AGCTTGTTCATCTCGAGGAGGTGCATCTCCTCGGCGCCGATCTGGGTCCGGGCGTACTCCTCGAGGTAGACGGACTGCTCCCCGACCGTCTCGAGCAGCTTGCGGTAGAGGCGCAGGGCCGTCCGCTCGTGGGTGATCGACTCCCGGAGGATCTTGTCGATGTCGTGGTCGTGGGTCTCCTCGATGGGGGCGATGCCCTGCTCGGGGTGACCGCCGAGGCCGGTCAGGATCTCGCCGGCCTGCTGGGCGTGGAGGAGGGACTCGCTGGCCTGGGCCTTCATGAAGGCCACGAGCGGGAGCCGGTTCGGCCCGGTGATCACCAGCGAGTAGTGCGTGTAGCGCACCACTCCCGACAGCTCGGCCTTGAGGATCTCGTTGAGCACAGCGACGGTACTGGGCACGTCGATCAGGTCGTCCACCGGGCGCGGTTCTCCCTCTGGCATCTCTGCGGAACGAGGGCTTAGGGTAGCCTAAGAATCGTTTTCGGTAGCCATGAGGTGACCGGATGGCAACGTTGTACGTCTGCCGCGAGTGCAAGCACTCGAAGGCCTTGCAGAAGGCCGTGGCGCGGGAGACGGACGCCACCGTGAAGCTCGTCGGCTGCCAGGACGTGTGCAAAGAGCCGGTGGCGGGCGCCCGGGTGGGCGGGCGGCTGGAGTGGTTCGGCGGTCTCGACGCCGCCAAGCGGCAGCGGGCGCTGATCCGGCTCCTCACCGACCAGCCCCGCAAGGTGCCCGAAGCGCTGGAGAAGGCCCGGGTGGCCAAGCGGTCGGGGAAGGAGCCGCGCTGAGCGCCGGCTGAGACCGGCCTTCAGCGAAGCGGCCGGTCTGCAGCGCTGCAGCGGAGCGTGCAGCGCTGCAGCGGATTTGCCATGAACGGCGCGGGCCCGTTGCCGCCAATCGGGCATTCCGAAATTTCTTCCATCGACGACTCGCATTCGGCGAAAAAGTGAGCCACACTAGCAACTTGCGCAACACCGAAACTCGGAGGGTGAATGTCATGGCGGCGAAGTTCGAGATCCGGTCGTCGAAGCCGGGCGAGTTCAACTGGGTGCTGACGAGCCAGGGTCGGACGCTGGCGACGGGCGAGTCCTACACCCGCAAGGCGTCGGCGGAGAAGGCGATCGAGTCCCTGCGCAAGGCGGCGGGCAGCGCCACCGTCGCCGACCTCACGCTGGCCCCGGCCAAGACGGCCCCGGCCAAGGCGGCCCGGGCGTCGGGCCGGGCCGTCGGCAAGGCAGTGGTGAAGGCCGGCGCGGCAGTGGCGAAGGTCGAGAAGGCGGCCGCCAAGGCGGTCAAGGCGGCCAAGCCGGCGGCCAAGAAGCCCGCCGCGGCCAAGCGGCCCGCCGCCGCCAAGAAGCCGGCGGCCGCCGCCAAGAAGCCGGCCACGGCGGCCCGCAAGCCGGCGGCGGCCAAGAAAGCCGCCGCGCCCCGCAAGCGCGCCACCAAGAGCTGATCTGATTCCGCCGGGGCGCCGGCCAACCGCCCGGCGGTTGGCCGGCCCGGCGCGTCAGGACTCGGGCGCGGAGCCGACCGGCCGGAACCCCTTCCGGAGGGCCTGGCGGGGCATCTCCGAGAAGCGGGGGGCCCCGCTGCGGGCCAGCGACCGGAGCAGGCGGTGCGTCACGCCGAACACGAGGGCCGGGACGGCGAACACCGCCACCCGGAAGGCGTTGGTGATGTCGCTGACCGGCACCTTCAGCCATTTGGCCACGAGGTCGTTGGAGGCGGCGAAGAACAGCACCGAGTAGAACGACAGCGTGGCCGCCCCGAGCGCCGTGCGGAAGGGGTGGTCCCGGAGGCGGCCGAGCAGGTGATGCTCGCCCCGGTCGCCGGTCACCCGGGCCTCCAGGAACGGCCAGAGGTAGAGGCCGAGGAACGTGCCCCCGGCCAGGAGCACCGCCGGGAAGAAGGGGTTGGGGATCTCGAAGCCGAAGGCCCGGATCTCCCAGGGCGGCATGAGCCGCAGGGCGCCCTCCAGCCAGCCCATGTACCAGTCGGGCTGGGCCGGGGAGCTGACCTGGAAGGCGTGATAGGGGCCGTAGAGCCAGATCGGATTGATCTGGAACAGGCCGCCCAGCAGGCACAGCACGGCGGCCACGGCGAAGAACAGACCGAGCGACTTCATGGCGTAGGTCGGCCACAGCTTCGGGCCCTCGACGGTGTCCTCGGTGTGCCCATCCCCGGGGAACTGCGTGTGCTTCTGGCGCCACACCATGGCCAGATGGACGCTGATCAGGCCGACCAGCAGGGCGGGGACGATGATCGTGTGGAGGGCGAAGAGCCGCCCGATGATGCGGTGCGAGGGGTACTCCCCGCCGAAGAGCATGAAGGCGATCCACGTCCCCACGAGGGGGATCGACTCGGCGATGGAGAAGGCGATGCGCAGGCCCGTCCCCGACAGCAGGTCGTCGGGCAGGGAGTAGCCGGCGAAGCCGTTGAAGATGGCGAGGATCAGCATCGTCACGCCGATCATCCAGTTGAGCTCCCGGGGCTTGCGGAACGCACCGCTGAAGAAGACCCGGCAGAGGTGGACGACGATGGCGGCGATGAACACCAGCGCCGCCCAGTGGTGCACCTGGCGCATGACGAGCCCGGCCCGGACGGAGAAGCTCAGGTCGAGCGTGGAGCGGAAGGCGTCCGACACCGTGGCGCCGACCAGCGGGTGGTAGGCGCCGTGGTACGTGACCTCGGTGGAGCTGGCGTTGAAGAAGAACGTGAGGAAGACGCCCGTCCCCAGCAGCACGATGAAGCAGTAGAGGGCGATCTCGCCGAACAGGAAGGCGTAGTGGTCGGGGAAGACCTTGTCGAGCGACGAGCGGACGAACCGGGAGGCGTGGAGCCGCTCGTCGAAGAAGCGGATCGTGCGCCGGATCATCGGTCGCGGTTCCAGAAGCCGGGGCCGATCGGCTCGTGGTAGTCGCTCCGGGCCACCAGGTAGCCCTCGCCGTCGACGGCCAGCGGCAGCTGGGGCAGCGGCCGGGTGGCCGGCCCGCTCTTCGGCTCGGCGGCGTCCAGCACGTCGAACACCGACTGGTGGCAGGGGCAGTACAGCCTGTGCGTGTCGGGTTCGTAGAGCCCGACCGGGCAGCCGGCGTGGGGGCAGACCTTGGAGAAGGCCACCACGTCGTCGACGGCCCAGTCCTCCCGGCCGGGGCGGGGCCGGTAGTCGCCGTGGCCCAGCCGGATGAGCAGCGTCTGGGCGTCGGCGGCCCCGCTGTTGCCCTCGGGGAAGACGGTCAGCACCGTGCCGACGGGAAGGTCCTCGGGGCGGACGGGCTTGTCGTGCTCGTCGACGACCCGCGAGCCGCGCCGCCACGGCGTGCGGAACAGCGATCCCCCCGGCCGCTCCCCCAGGGAGCGGACGGGGAAGACCAGCGCCGCCCCGAGCCCCACGATCGCCCCGCCCAGCAGCCGGACGAGCAGGCGCCGCCGGTCGAGGGTGGCCAGGCCCTCCTCCAGCGTGTCGGTGGTCGCCTCCTGCGACTGTTCGCCCGACGTCAGCTCGTGGCGTTGCTGGACGTAGGGCCCCTGCGGGAGGAGCTTGCCTCCCCACTGGATCAGACCGGCGGCGACGCCGCCGAGGCCGAAGAACAGCAGCAGCCCCTCGAGCTGCGGCTGCCCGCCGAAGATGTAGACGACGCACAGGGCGATCGACGCCGCCAGGCTGACGGCGAAGGACAGGGCGATCGCCCGGGTCGGCGACGGCGGCTGCGGTTCGGGCTGCAGCTCCGGTTGGGGCGGCGGGCGCTGCGGCAGCGACTCTTCGGTGCTCATCTAGGTCCTCGCCTTCATCGCCTCGGCCTCTTCGGGCTCGTTGGGACCGACCGGGGGCGGCTCCTCACCGCTGCGGGTGCCGATCCACCGGCTGACCGCCACCAGCAGCCCGAGGCCGATGATCCAGCCGACGGCGCCCTCGCTCACCGGGCCGATGTGGCCGGTGGCCAGGCCGCCGGGGTCGGCCGGGCTGCGCAGGTACTGCACGTAGGCGGCGATGGCGGTCACGTCGTCTTCGCTCAGCGTCTCCGGCCCGAACAGCGGCATCGTGCCGGGGCCGACCCGGATGGCCTCGGCCACCTCGATGCGGCTCGACGAGGTCACCGGCGGCACGAACGACTCCGGCGCTCCGGCCTCGGCGCCTTTGGGGGTGGCCGACAGCGTGCCGCCGATGCCGGTCGACGAATGGCAGGCGGCGCAGTTGGCGAAGTACAGCTCGGCGCCGTGGGACAGTCCGGCCGACGGTTCGGCGCCGACGGCCGGGATCTCGGGGCCCGTCCCGGTCAGTGTCCGGAGGTAGCCGACGATGGCGGCGCGGTCGGCGGCGGAGTAGACGGTGGTGGCCGCCCCCCGCCGCATCGGGTCCTCCGGTTTGCGCAGCGGCATGCGCCGGGTGCGCAGGACGAAGTCGACGTCGGCCGACCCCCGGGGGGCCTGGCGCAGATCGGGCGCCCGGGGCGTGCCCTCGGCCGAGCCGCCGTGGCACCAGGCGCAGTCCCGCAGGTACAGCACCCGGCCCACGTCGCCGTTGGGCGTGGCCGCCGGCGACGCCGCCTGGGGCGGGACGGACGGATGGTAGGGCCCGGGATGGTTGGTGCAGGCGGCCACGGCCAGCACCGCCGCCACCGCCGGGGCGGCCAGCGCCGCCTTCAGCGCCTTCACCGGCCGGCCTCCCCCAGCCGGGCCAGCTCCTCGGGGGCGACGCGGCGGGGCAGCCGGGCGTCGAGGTCGCCCAGGATGCGGCGCAACAGGGCCAGCAGCGTGACGAAGTACACGACGTCGGCCGGCAGCCACATGATGACGCCGGCCAGCTGCTGGTCGGCCAGGGCGCCGGCGCTCCGGCCGGCGTAGACGGTGTAGAGCGGCGTCGTGGCGAAGGCCAGCCCCGCCGCCAGCCAGATGTTGACCAGCATGGCGGCGAAGACGAACCCGCAGGTGGCGCCGAGCCCCAGGCGGCGCCGGGGCCCGGGGTCGAGGACGATGCCCCAGAACAGCAGGGCGCCGGCCAGGAACGTGCCGTGCTCGGCCATGTGGACCACAGGGTTCGCCAGCGCCGCCTGGTAGAGCCGGGGAAGGTGCCAGGCCCAGAACCCGCCGACGGCCAGCGTGAGCACCACCACCGGGTGCGTGATCAGCCGGCGGGCCCGGCGGGCCGCCGGGCGGTGCAGCGTTCGCCCGAACCGGGCCCGGGCCGGCACCGGCAGGGCCTCCAGCAGCCAGGCCCCCGGCCGGGCGGCGACGAGCAGCGGGGCGGCGGCCAGCATGAACAGCAGGTGCTGGACCATGTGGGCCGACAGCCGCCGGCCGGAGGCGGCGTCGAGCGGCGGCGACAGCGCCACGGCCATGACCGCCAGCCCGGCCAGGAACGACGCCCGGCGGCGCCGTTGCCCGTTCACAGTGGCGTCTGACATGTCTTGAGGATCACCGCCGGGCCGAACCCGGTGACGATGAGCAGCAGGAACAGGAGGCTGTTGGCCATCCCGGCCAGCGCCATCCAGTGGGCGGTGTCGCGCCGGTGCTCGGTCGTGCTGATGCCGCCCACCGGCACCACCGACGTCCGGCGCCAGCAGCGGACCGACACCGCCAGGGCCGCCAGCGTGCCGGTCGCCACGGCCAGGTTGACGAGGACGACCCATGTGCGCACGTCGAGGCCCAGGACATCGCCCCGGTGGGTGCTCGACGGGCTGCAGGCCAGGAACTCCTCCCACTGGTAGTTGACGTTGAGCTGGGCGAACCACAGCAGCGGTCCGGCCAGCACCCCGAACCACAGCCGCTTCGAGCCGGACAGTCCGGTGGCCATCAGAACTGGGGGGAGATGTAGAGGGACAGCAGGACGAAGAGCCACACCACGTCGACGAAGTGCCAGTAGAGGACGAAGTTCTGCACGCTCACGTGGCGGTGCCGGTCGAAGGCCCCCTGCCAGGCCCGCAGCTGCACCCAGGCGCTCATCAGCAGGCCGACGAAGACATGGGCGCCGTGGAAGGCGGTGATGGTGAAGAACATCGACCCGTAGGCATCGGTGCGGGGGGTGAACTCGTGGCGGGCGATGTCGGGGTACTCCTTGCCCACCTGCAGGGCGAGGAACGTGGCCCCGAGCACGAAGCCGATGGCCAGGAAGGCCCGCAGCTTCCCGGTGTCGCCCTTCTTGGCCGCCGAATGGGCCAGGTGGACGGGGAGGCTGGAGGTCCACAGGATGGCCGTCATGATGAGGACCAGCTTCAGCTTCGGGTTCTCGATGCCGTCGGGGGGCCAGATCGGGCCGGCCCGGAACCGGAGGTAGAAGTAGCTGGCCAGCAGCAGGGCGAACAGCGTCGCCTCCACGGCGATCAACAGCACCATTCCCCACCAGCCGAAGTTGGTGGGGCCGGACCCGACGGTCGGGAGGTACTCGTCGGGTTGGCCGGTGGGGACGAGGAGTTCGGCGCTGCTCATGTCTCCTGCGTCTCCCCCCGGGGCCAGAACCAGCCGGCGACGCTGATCACGCCCAGCACCGCCGCCACCGTCCAGAAGACCCACGACCGGATCACGAGCCCGTAGAAGACGCCGAGCAGCGCGGCGGTGAGCAGGAACGGCCACGGCGACTCGTGGGGCATCGGCGCCACCACCTCCGGTTCCGCTTCGAGGAGGCTCGTGACCAGCGTGTTGTGGCCGCCGCCGAGCCCCCGGCCGCCGGCTTCGACGGGCTGGCCGTGGGGGCCGAGCTCGGGCTGGTCCCACAGCGGTTCCCGGCTGCGGATGGCCGGGATGTTCTCGAAGTTGTACTCGGCCGGCGGCGACGTGGTGGCCCACTCCAGCGTGTCGGCCTCCCAGGGGTTGGGCCCGGCCGGCCGGCCCCGCTTCGTGCTCCACACCCAGTTGACGAAGGTGACGAGGATGCCCAGCGCCAGCACGAAGGCGCCGATGGTCTCGAGCAGGTTGAGGAAGTCCCAGCCGAGGCCGGCCTGGTAGGTGTAGGTGCGGCGGGGCTGGCCCCGCAGGCCGAGGATGTGCATGGGGAAGAACAGGGCGTTGAAGCCCACGAACATCAGCCAGAAGCTGACCTTGCCCCACCCCTCGTGGAGGAGGCGGCCGGTCATCTTCGGGACCCAGTAGTAGATCCCGGCGAAGATCGGGAACATCGCCCCGCCGACCAGCACGTAGTGGAAGTGGGCCACCACGAAGTAGGAGTCGGTGACCTGCTGGTCGAGGGGGATGGCCGCCAGCATCGGCCCCGACAGGCCACCGATGACGAACAGCACGATGAACCCCAGGATGAACAGCATCGGCGTCTTGAGGACGGGCTTGCCGGCCCACAGCGTGGCCAGCCAGGCGAAGATCTGCACGCCCGACGGGATGACGACGAGGAAGCTGGTGAGCGAGATGAACCCCAGCCCGATGGTCGGCAGCCCGGTGGCGAACATGTGGTGGACCCACACGCCGAAGCCGATGAGGGCGATGGCCATCTCGGCCAGGACGATGTACGTGTAGCCGATCATCGGCCGGCGGCACATCGTGGGGATGATGGCCGAGGCGATCCCCAGCGCCGGCAGCACCACCAGGTACACCTCGGGATGGCCGAAGATCCAGAACAGGTGCTGCCACAGCAAAGGCTGCCCGCCCCCGGCGGCGGAGAAGAAGTGGAACCCGGCCCGCCGCTCCAGCTCCAGGAGGATGTTGGCCAGCGTGAGCGCCGGCAGGGCGAAGACCACGGTCAGGGCCATGGCCAGCTCGCCCCAGACGAAGATCGGCATCCGGTTGAGCGACATCCCCGGCGCCCGCATCTTGAGGATCGTGACGATGAAGTTGATCGACCCGGCCGTGGTCGAGATCCCGATGAAGATCAGCCCCAGGGCGTAGAAGTCGACGTTGGGGCCCGAGGAGTACACCGAGTCGGACAGCGGCGTGTAGTTGAACCAGCCGGCGTCGGGCAGGCGGTGGACGAGGAACGACGTGTAGAAGAAGATGCCGGCGCCGAGGAAGACCCAGTAGCCGAAGGCGTTGAGCCGGGGGAAGGCCATGTCCCGGGCGCCGATCATCAACGGGACCAGGTAGTTCCCGAAACCCGACAGCACCGGCGTGGCGAAGAGGAACATCATCGTCACGCCGTGCATGCTGAACAGCTGGTTGTACGTCTCGGGGTCGAGGACGTGGAGGTTGGAGTGGCTCAGCTGGATGCGCATGACCAGTGACTCCACGCCGCCGATGACGAGGAACAGCAGGCCGGTGTAGAGGTAGCGCTTCCCGATCCGCTTGTGGTCGACGGTGGTGAGGAACGAGCCGAGCCCCGGTGTCTCGCTCCAGTGCTCCTCCAGGAGTTCGGGAGTGGCGAGACCGGTGGTGACGCCCGGGGGCGGGGGGGTGCCCCCCACGGTGGTGGCCATCAGCGGAGCCCTTCCAGGTAGGCGACCAGCGAGTCGAGCTGGTCGGCCGGGAGTGTGATCGGCGGCATGGTGACCCCCGGCTTCACCGACTGGGGATCGGCGATCCAGTGGGCCAGGTTCTCGTCGGTGCGGGGCTTCACGCCGGCGCCGAGCGTGTCGCGGCGGGCGAAGTGCGTGAGGTCGGGGCCGACCTTCCCCTGCGCCTGCGTGCCCCGGACGGTGTGGCAGCCGGCGCAGGTCTGGTGCTCGAACAGGTCGCGGCCGCCGGCCGCGCCGGCGTCGGCCGGCTCGGCCTCCCGGGCGATCCAGGCGTCGAAGCCGGCCGGCGTGTCGGCCACCACCCGGATCAGCATGTTGGCGTGCTGGAGGCCGCAGAACTCGGCGCACTGCCCCCGGTAGACGCCGGGCCGGGCCGCCTCCAGCCACAGGCTGTTGTGCTGGCCGGGAATCATGTCGATCTTCGGCCCGAGCGACGGAACCCAGAAGCTGTGGATGACGTCGTCGGTGTCGAGGTTCAGGCGGACCTTGCGGCCGGCCGGGATGTGGATCTCGTTGGCCGAGGTGGCGCCGTTGGGATAGCGGACCTCCCACCACCAGTCGTGGCCGATGACCCCGATGGTGACGTCGGGCCGCCGCCCGGCGTCGGTCAGCGCCTGGACCCGGCTCAGCGAGAACAGGAAGAACCCGACGAGGATGGCCCCCGAGATTCCGACGCCGGCCACGACGATGAACGGCTCGCCCCACCGGGGCGTGACCTTGGCGTCGTCGTCGCTCTTGCGCCGGCCCCGGGCGGCGGCCAGCAGCAGCATGCCGGCCACGAAGGCGAAGACGGCGGTGGCGGTGGCCAGCATCGGCCACCACAGCCCCGTCACCGACCGGGCCGCCGGCCCCTTCGGGCTGACGATCGAGGTCTCGCCCCCACAGGCCCCGACGATCAGCGCCGCGGCGACCGCCGGCAGCGTCCGGGCCCCGGCCGCGATCGGCCCGCGCCCGCTCGGGAACCGACCGGTCGGCACGCCCGGGAACTTCCCTTCCCGCTCACGCTCCAAACGGGCTCCCGCCGGGTACAGGGGAAACAGAGGGAACGACGACAGGAGGGATACAGCCCGCCCGGTGACCGGGCGACGACGAGGAGGACCCCATGGCCGCAGTGAATGACGGGCGTATGTTCGACACTCCGTTCAACGTGGTGGCGGGATTCCCGACCAGGCAGCTGGCCGAGACCGCCGTCCAGCGGCTGACGTCGGCCGGCGTGCCACCGGCCAGCGTCGAGGTCAAGGCGGGGTCCGGCGCCGACGACGCCGTCGAGACGGCCGAGCTGCGGGCCGAGATGCAGGACGAGCTCAACCACTGGGCGCCGGTCACCGGCCGCCAGGCCCGGGGCGCGGCGGTCGGGACGACGGCCTTCGCCGGGGCCGGGCTCGTCCTCGGCGGCATCGTCGGGCTGATCGTCGACGTCGTCTTCGGCCTCGACCTCGCCGTGGCCGGCATGATCGCCATCGGCGCCCTGATCGGCGTGGTGGCCGGAGCCACCGTCGGGTTCCTGGCCGGCGGCGGATTCGCCCCCCGGACCGGTGACGACGCCCGGGCCGAAACCTTCGACGACCCCCGGCCCCGGGCGGAGCGCGACGTCCTGCTCGCCGTCCACACCGCCGAGCCCGAGATGGCCGAGCGGGCGGCCCGCATGCTGCGCGACGACCTCCACGCCGACGAGGTCCACCTCGTCGACGCCGCCGGGACGCCGCTGCCGCCCCAGGCGGGCTCCCCCCGTCCGGCCGACCCGGAGGGCTACTGGTGGAAGGCGGCCGGCGAGGGCTGAGCCCCCCGCCCGGTCACTTCGGCGCTATCCGATGACTACTCCGACTGGGTGGCCAGGTCGGTGACCTCGGCCAGGGCGGCGATGCGGGCGGTGGCCGCCGTGACCGCCGAGTCGGGCCGCCCTTCGACCCGCACCACCGCCACCAGCCGGCCGCCGTGTTTCTCCACGGCGACGAGCCGCAGCCGGACGCCGGGGCAGTCGTCCTGCAGCCGGGCGAGGACGTCGCCCGGCGCCACGTGGTCGGCGAGGGTGGCGGTGACCGTGCAGTGCGACCGGGCGGCCGACTGCTCCATCCAGCGGCGGACGGGCCGGAGGGCGACGAGATAGCCGAGGGTCAGCACGGCGGCGATCCCGGCCGTCCCGATGTCGCCGACACCGGCGGCGAGGCCGACGGCCGCCACCGTCCAGATGCTGGCGGCGGTGGTGAGGTTGGCCACCTCGCCGTTGCGGCGCTTGAGGATCATGCCGGCGCCGAGGAAGCCGACGCCCACCACGACCTGGGACGCCACCCGGGTGATGTCGGCCCGGTAGGTGCTCGTGCGGATGTTCTGGAACTCCGAGAAGCCCAGCGTGGAGACCACGCCGAACAGGGCGGCGCCGACGCAGACGGCGATGTGCGTCCGCAGACCGGCCGTCTGGCCCGACAGCTCCCGTTCGCCGCCGACGGCCGCCCCGCAGGCCATGGCCGCCAGCAGGCGCACGACGACATCGCCGTCGATGCCGTAGTGGTTCATGCGCTGGCGCGGGCGTCGTTCTTCGACGTGCTCTCGTGCTCCTCGAGGCCCACCGCCGCCCGGAGTTCCCTCATGTCCCGGGCCAGGTCACGCTCGGGCAGGTTGCTCTCGAGCTGCGCCATGAGATCCGACAGCCCGTCGGCGATGGCGTTGAGCTTGTGGTGGACCGCCTGGTCGTTGCGGGTCTGGCTGTTCTGCAACAGGGCCACCATCAGGAAGGTGATGATCGTCGTGGCCGTGTTGATGATCAGCTGCCAGGTGTCGACGTCCCGGAGGACGAGGACGCTCGGCGCCCAGATCACGATGAGCAGCACGCAGAAGGCGAAGAACGCTGCCCGGCCGACGACCTCCGAGGCGATCCCGGCGAAGCGGTCGAAGACGCCGACCCGGGCCGACACGTCGGTCGGCATGAGGACGGCGCGCTTTTGCCCCATGGCGGCGCCCCCGCCCGTCAGCCGCGCCCGAGGGCCCGCTCGAGTTCCGCCTTGTTCATCTTCGAGCGGCCCTTGATGTTCTTCTTCTTGGCCTCGTTGTAGAGCTGCTCCTTCGTCCGGCCCCCGGGGCCCTTGTGGGAGCGCAACCCGCCCCGCCGGCTCGACGAGATGTCCTTGGTCGAGCTGCGGCTCGACTGCTTGGCCTCGCCCGACCGGGCCCGTTCCTTGTTGACGGTCCGGGAGGCGATCTCCTTGGCCTTCTTCTCGCTGGTGCCCCGGTCCTCCAGACCTTCCTTGATGTGCTCGTACTGCCGTTCCCGCTTGGCGCTCCAGGCCTTCTGCGGCATCGTCGCCTCCTACGCTCAGTGGTTGTGTCAAGGGTCTGCTACCCATTCCCCCGGCGGTTGTCACTCTCTGGTAACCCCCACATCCCCGGCGCCGAGGCCGGGGTAGGAACGGGACCATGCAGAAGAAATTGATGGTGCTCACGGCCGCCGCCACCGGAGCGGCGGCCCTCGAGGTGCGGAAGCGGCTTCGTCATCGCAACGCCGACTGGCTCCGCAACGACCAGGGGGTGGGCCCGGCCCACAGTCCGGGTACCCACCGGGGCGAGGAGCGGGTCGTCCAGAAGGGTCCGGAGGGCGGCAGCACCGTGGCCGGCCGGGTCAACCCCGGCGGCGTGACGCCCCTGTAGAAGACGCCGCGGTCGACGGGCCGGTCGACCGGCGGGTCGGACCCGCCGGGGCGCGGCGCGGTAGCTTCACGGTCGGTGAAGATGCCCGCCTTCTGCTACCACCGGCCCGACACCGTCGAGGAGGCCGCCGGCCTGCTGGCCGAGTACGGCGCCGACGCCAAGGTCCTGGCCGGGGGGCAGAGCCTGGTGCCGCTGCTGGCGCTGCGGCTCAGCCATCCCGAGCACCTCGTCGACATCGGCCGGATCGCCGGGCTCGAGGCGGTCGCCGCCGGCCCGGACGGGTTCACCGTGGGGGCCGGCGTCCGCCACGCCGCCGTCGAGCGGTCACCGGAGGCCGGGCGGGCGGCGCCGCTGGTGGCGGCGGCCATGCCCCACATCGGGCACCGGGCCATCCGCAACCGGGGCACGGTCTGCGGCAGCCTGGCCCACGCCGACCCCGCCGCCGAGCTGCCGGCGGTGGCGCTGGCCACCGGCGCCGAGCTCGTGGCCCGGTCGAGCACGGGCGAGCGGGTCATCCCCGCCGCCGACTTCTTCGTCGGCTATCTGACCTCGGCCCTCGACGAGACGGAGCTCCTCACCGCCGTGCGGTTCCCGCCCTGGCCCCCGTCCACCGGCTGGTCCGTCCAGGAGGTGAGCCGCCGCCACGGCGACTACGCCCTGGTCGGCCTGGCCGCCGTCGTCGCCCTCGACGCCGGGGGACGGGTGGAGCGGGCGGCGCTGTCGTTCTTCGGGGCCGGGGCCACGCCGGTGCGGGTCGGCGAGGCCGAGCGGGTCCTCGCCGGTCAGCCGGCCGGGGCGGCGGCCTTCGCCGAAGCGGCGGCGGTGGTGACGGCGACGATCGATCCGCCGGGCGACAACCATGCCACCGCCGCCTATCGCGCCCACGTGGCCGGAGTCCTCACCCGGCGGTGCCTGGCCGAGGCGGCCGACCGGGCCCGGGCGGGAGGCGGCGCGTGACCGCCCCCGACCGCCACCCCCTGTCGATGACCGTCAACGGGCGGCCGGTCGACCTCGTCGTCGAGAGCCGCCGCACCCTGGCCGAGGTGCTGCGGGAGGACCTCGGCCTGACCGGCACCCATCTGGCCTGCGAGCACGGCGTTTGCGGCGCCTGCACCGTGGCCCTCGACGGCTGGGCCGCCCGCTCCTGCCTGATGCTGGCGCTCCAGGCCGACGGCTGCTCGGTGGCCACCGTCGAATCGCTCTGCCTCGACGACGGCGACCTCAGCCCGCTCCAGCAGGCCATGGCCGACTCCCACTCCTTCCAGTGCGCCTTCTGCGCTCCCGGCTTCCTCATGACCGTGCACTGCCTGCTGGCCGAGCGGCCCGACCTGACCCGCGCCGAGATCCGGGAGGAGCTGTCGGGCAACCTCTGCCGCTGCACCGGCTACCAGAGCATCGTCGACGGCGTCGAGGCCGCCATCGCCGCCCTGGGCCACGCTCACCCGTCTGCTCTCTGACCGCCCGTCGCCAACCGGCGTTCCTGAGCCCGTATACAGCGGCGGAAGCACGCCGGTTCGCCCCACCCGCCGCCCGGCGGCAAACCGGCGTGCAGCAGCCCGGATAGAGCGGCGGATGAACGCCGGAATGGCCCGGCGGGGCGGGCGTCGGCCGGCGCTCGGGGGGTCGACGGGCGGCGACCGGAAAATCAGGCGCCGGGGAGCGGTGCGGTGGTTACGGTGGGGGTCATGGGGATGCAGGAGCCGGGCGGGGCGGGGATCAGCCGGCGGCGGTGGCTGGCCGGGGCCGGAGCCGGGCTGGGCCTGCTGGCGGCGAATGGGCGCACGGGGCTGCGGCGGTGGTGGGCGGGGGCGGGGCTGCCGGCGGCGGGGGCCGGTGTGCTCGAACCGGAGGGAGGGCATCCGGAGAGCGGCATCGACCACATCGTGGTGGTGATGATGGAGAACCGCAGCTTCGACCACTTCCTCGGGTGGCTCCCCGGCGCCGACGGCGTGCAGGACACGGCCACCGCCCGGTTCCCCGACCGGCAGGGGACACTGCGGGCCAACCACCACCTGACCGACCCGATGGGGTGCGGGCATCCCGACCCCGACCATTCCTACGAGGGCGGGCGGTTCCAGCGCCACGACGGGGCGATGGACAACTTCGCCCGGGGCCGCAACGACGACTACGCCGTCGGGTTCTACACCGAGGCCGACCGGCCGTTCCTCGCCGCCCTGGCCCGGCACTACACGACCTGCGACGCCTACTTCTGCTCCATCCTCGGGCCGACGTACCCGAACCGGCTCTTCCTCCACGCCGCCCAGACCGACCGGCTGCGCAACACCGACGCCACGGCCACGCTCCCGACGATCTGGGACCAGCTCAACGCCCCGGGCGGCCCGACCGGGCGCTACTACTACTCCGACCTGCCCATCCTCGGCCTGTGGGGCGCCCGCTACCAGGCCATCTCGGGGTCCTACAAGGAGTTCCTGGCCGGTGCCGCGGCCGGCGTCCTCCCCAACGTGGCCTTCGTCGATCCCGGTTTCGTCGGTGAGATCGAGGGCCGCAGCAACGACGACCATCCCCACGCCCACATCGGCGCCGGCGACGCCTTCCTGTCGGAGGTGTTCCACGCCCTGGCCGGAGGTCCCGCCTGGGAGCGCACCGTCCTCGTCGTCACCTACGACGAATGGGGCGGCTTCTACGATCACGTCTCCCCGCCCCGGGCCACCGCCGGCGTCGCCGCCGGGGCCGACCCCGCCTCCGGGCCCGACCGCGACCTCGTCGACGGCCGGCCCCTGCTCGGCTTCCGGGTGCCCTGCATCGTGGCTTCGCCGTTCTCCCGCAGCGCCGACCCCGACGATCCGGTGATCGACGGGGCGCTCCACGATCACACCTCGGTGCTCAAGCTCATCGAGTGGCGCTTCGGGCTGCATCCCCTGACGCAGCGCGACGGCTCCGACCGGCCCGACGACCCGCAGAACCTCCTGACGGCCCTGCGGCTCGACGCCCCCGATCCCACCGTGCCGGCCGGGATCCCCCGGGTCGACCCGCCGCCGCCCTCCTCCACCGGCTGCCCGGGCCATCCCCAACCGCCCTCGCCCACCATCGGCGGCGACGGCGACGAGGCCACCTGGGCGGCGCTGGCCGCCAAGGCCCGGGCCGACGGCTGGCCCGCCGCCGGCTGAGGGACGGGCCGCTCACGAGGCCACCTGGGCGGCGCCGGCCGCCAAGGGCCGGGCCGACCGCCGGCCCGCCGGCTGGGGGACGGGCCGATCCGTCGGCGCTCCGTTGAGCCGCCTCCACGCCGGCTTACGAGCCCTGGCGTCCTGTTCCCGACGGACCCACCCGCCCGGGTCCCGGCACCTTGGCGCGCCCGGGGAACCGGCGCCGGCCCGGGGTCGCCCAGCGCAACGTGTTGCGGACGGCGGCCGGATACGGCAGTCAGACGCAACGTGTTGCGCTCAGCGACCCCGGCCGGATCGGCCGGCGTGGCCGGATCGGCCGGCGTGGCCGGATCGGCCGGCGTGGCCGGATCGGCCGGCGTGGCCGGAGCAGCCGGCGTGGCCGGAGCAGCCGGCGTGGCCGGAGCAGCCGGCGTGGCCGGAGCAGCCGGCGTGGCCGGAGCAGCCGGCGTGGCCGGCCCAACCGGCGTTCACCAGCCCGGATAGAGCGGCGGATGAACGCCGGAATGGCGGTGACGGCCGGTCCGGGGGAAGCGGCGTGCAGCAGCCCGGACATGGCACGGCGATCGTGACCGGACCGCGCCGGTGGCCCGCCGGCCGGCGAGCGCACCGTTGTGGCGGGCTCAGACGGGATAGACGCCGTTGCGGCGTTCGGCGGGGGCGGCCGGGCGGCGGCGGTAGGCGGCGAAGCGGCCGATCAGGTCGTCACGCAGCCGGGCCACGGGGACGACGGCCTCGAAGGCGTTCTCCGACGCCACCTTGAAGACGTCGATGTCGGCCTCGTAGGCCGCCCGTTGCTCCTCGACCCAGCGGGCCCGGGCGACCTCGTCCTCGATGGCCACGATCCGGTTGTAGTGGATGGCGTTGACCGCCGCCGCCGGGCCCATCAGCGCCACCTTGGCGGTGGGGAGGGCGATGACGGCGTCGGGGTCCGTCGGGCTGCCCGACATGGCCAGGTAGCCGCCCCCGTAGGCCTTGCGGACGATGACCGAGATGCGGGGCACGGTGGCGGCGCAGACCGAGAAGAGCATCTTGGCGCCGTGGCGGATGATCCCGGTGCGCTCGACGTCGGAGCCGATCATGTAGCCGGCGTTGTCGGCCAGGAACAGCAGCGGGACGTTGAAGGCGTTGCAGATCGAGATGAAGCGGGCGGCCTTGTCGGAGCTGTCGGAGAACAGCACGCCGGCCTTGTGGAGCGACTGGTTGGCCAGCAGGCCGACGGGCCGGCCGCCGAGCCGGGCGAAGCCGCAGACGAGCTCGGGGGCGAAGAGCTCCTTGTAGGGGAAGAACGTCGCCTCGTCGACGACGGCGTCGATCAGCTCGGTGATGTCGAAGGGGACGTCCTCCCGGTCGGGGACGATCTCCTCCAGGGGCCGGACGGGCGGCGCCGGCGGCAGCGGGTTGGTGGCCGGCGGCTCCTCCCGCCACGACGACGGCAGGTACGACAGCCAGACCCGCACGGCGGCGATCGCCTCGGCGTCGTCCTCCACCAGCACGTCGCCCAGCCCCGACTCCGAGCAGTGCATCAGCGCCCCGCCCATCTCCTCCAGCGTGACCCGCTCCCCCGTCACCATCTCGGCCAGCCGGGGCGAGCCGATGTAGGCGGTGGCGTGGCCCCGCACCATGATCACCACGTCGCACAGCCCGGGCACGTAGGCCGACCCGGCCGGCGACGGCCCGAACAGGGCGCAGACCTGCGGCACCCGGCCGGAGAACCGCACCAGGTTGGTGAAGATGTTGCCCCAGGCGTGGCGGCCGGCGTAGCTGTCGAACTGCTCGTCGATGCGGGCGCCGGCGGCGTCGACGAGATAGACGATCGGCATCCCGGTGGCGTCGGCCCGCTCCTGGAGGTGGGTGATCTTCTCGTAGGTGCGCCGCCCCCACGTCCCGGCCTTGACGGTGAAGTCGTTGGCGATCGCCGCCACCGGGCGCCCGTCGACCGTCCCCACGCAGGTCACGACGGCGTCGCCGGCCAGGCCCTCCTCGGTGCGGGCCAGCAGCCCGTCCTCGAAATCCGGCTCGCCGTCGAGCAGCCGGGCCAGGCGCTCCCGGACCAGCAGCCGGCCCGCCGCCTTCTGCTTGTCGCGGGCGGCCTCGGACCCGCCGAGGCGGGCGGCGGCCAGGCGCTCGTCGAGCTCCCGGTGGAGGCTCACGGGGCGCTGCCCGGCCCGGCCGCCTGCGGCTCGATCACCACCAGGGCCTCTCCGGCCCGCACCGGCTGGCCGGGGGCCACCTTCACCTCGGCCACCGTGCCGGCCACGCCGCTCTTCAGGACCGACTCCATCTTCATCGCCTCCACGGCGCAGACGCCCTGCCCGGCCTCGACGACGTCGCCCACCGCCACCAGCACCCGCACGACGGTCCCCTGCATCTGGCTGGTGACCGTGCCCGACGCCGTCGCCACCCCGGCGGCGCCACCGTGGCGGCCCCGGGCCGGCGGGCGGCTCTCCACACCGGGCCGGGGGATGGTGTACCAGCGGCCGGCGACCCGCACCTCCTGCGACCGCCCGCCCGCCCCGCCGCCGTCGCCGTCGCCGTCGCCGGGCCCGGCACCGGACGGCTCGGGCAGCGCCAGCCGCTGCTCGAGCCAGACGGTGGAGTGGCGGGCATCGACGAAGTCGGGATGGCCCAGGATCGCCTGCTGCGCCGGGACGGTGGTCGGCACGCCCTCGAGGCGGAACTCGGCCAGCGCGGCGGCCATCCGGGCCAGCGCCGCCGGGCGGTCGGGCGCCCACACCACCAGCTTGCCGATCAGGTTGTCGTAGTACGGCGAGACCTCGTCGCCGGCCTCGTAACCGCCGTCCCACCGCACGCCGGGGCCCTGGGGCGGGACCAGGGCGGTGACCGTCCCGGGCGAGGGGATGAACCGCCCGCCGGCCGGATCTTCGGCGTTGATGCGGCACTCGATGGCGTGGCCCCGGCGGGCGACGCTGTTCTGGGTGAACGACAGCGGCCGGCCGGCCGCCACCCGGATCTGCTCGGCCACCAGGTCGAGCCCGGTGACCAGCTCGGTGATCGGGTGCTCGACCTGGAGGCGGGTGTTCATCTCCAGGAAGAAGAACTGCCCGTCCTCGTAGAGGAACTCCACCGTGCCGGCGCCCTCGTAGCCCGCCACCTGCGCCACCCGCACCGCCGCCTCGCCCATCGCCCGGCGGACGTCGTCGCCGAACGACGGCGCCGGCGCCTCCTCGATCAGCTTCTGGTGCCGGCGCTGGATCGAGCACTCCCGCTCCCCCAGCCAGACCGTGCGGCCCTGCCCATCGGCGAAGACCTGCATCTCGATGTGGCGGGGCCAGGTGAGGTAGCGCTCGACGTAGCACTCGGCGTGCCCGAAGCCGGCCTCGGCCTCGGCGGCGGCGCTGGCGAAGGCGTCGCGGGCCTCGGCGGCCGACGCCACCACCCGGATGCCCCGCCCGCCGCCCCCGAAGGCGGCCTTGATGGCCACCGGCCAGCCGACGGCCTCGCCGAAGGCCACGACCTCGTCGGCGCCGCCCAGCGCCACGGTCGTCCCGGGCACGACGGCCACGCCGGCCTTCTCGGCCGCCTGGCGGGCCGACAGCTTGTCGCCCATCATCTCGATGGCCGCCGGCGGCGGGCCGACGAAGGCGACGCCGGCCTCGACCACCGCGGCGGCGAAGGCGGCGTTCTCCGACAGGAAGCCGTAGCCGGGGTGGACGGCCTGCGCCCCCGACGCCTCGACGGCCGCCAGCAGCTGGCCCTGGTCGAGGTAGGACCCGGTGGCGGTGCGGCCGGTCAGCGCCACCGCCTCGTCGGCCAGGCGGACGTGGTAGGCGCCGGCGTCGGCCTCGGAGTACACGGCCACGGAGACGATGCCGAGCGCCCGGCAGGCGCGGATCACCCGGACGGCGATCTCCCCCCGGTTGGCGATGAGCAGCTTGGCGAACGGCGGCGCGCTGGTGGTCAGGCGGGAGACTTTACCGGTCGCTCTCCCTGCAACCAGGCGGTGAGCCAGGGCAGGGCGTGACGGAAGGCGTCGCTCCAGAACGTGAAGTTGTGCCTGCCGGACCGCACGACGAGCTGGGTGGTCATCCCCGCCTCCCGGGCGGCGGCGTCGAGCCGCCGGGCGGCGGCCAGCGGGCCGCGGTCGCCCCGGCCGACCTCGAACCAGCCGGCGTGGCCGTCGAAGCGGCGCCGGCCGAGCAGCGTGGCCGGGTCGTGCTCCCTCCAGGCCGCCTTCGACCCGCCGAACAGCACCCGCAGCGTGGCGGCGTGGTCGTGGCCCAGCACCGGCCCCGGCTCGCCGGAGAAGTCGGCGAAGGCGCTGAACACATCGGGGCGGCGGGTGGTGAGGAGGGCGGCGCACATGCCCCCCTCCGACAGGCCGGCCACCGCCCACGGCGCCGGGGCCGACCCGAACAGGGCCACGACCTCCCGGGGGACGTCCTCGGTGAGGTACGTCTCGGCCCGGCCCTGGGCGCTGTCGACGCACTCGGTGTCGCCCAGGTTCGAGCCGTTGGGGTCGGGGAAGACGAGGATCGGGGCGAAGCCGTGGTGGGCCCGGGCGTAGTCGTCGGCGATCTGGTCGGCGTGGGCCGCCCGGGTCCAGTCCGACACCAGGCTCGGGGTGCCGGTCAGCATCATGATCACCGGCAGTTGCGGCCGGGGCCGGGCGAACCAGGCCGGCGGCAGGTAGACCACGGCGTTGCGGTGGGCGAAGTGGGAGATGCGGGCCGGGAGGTCGACGGTCACCACCGCGCCGTGGCTGCGGGGCGAGGCCGTGGACGACGCCGCCGGGCCCGGCGCGCCCGCCGCCGCCACGTCGAGCGCCGTCTCGTCGGCGGTGGGCGGCTTGCCGTCCCAGGGGTCGGCGCCGGCCCCCCGGCCGAGGCGGGCCAGCGGACCGGGACCGGCCAGGGCCGCCGGCCGGCTGAGGCCGGCCAGGTGGCTGAGCGGCATCTGGTCGACGGCCACCTCGCCGAACAGCGCGGCGGGCGTCGGGAAGTAGGCGTAGTGCTGGTTGATCAGCGTCCCGGCCATGGCCAGCGTCACCACCACCGACGACAGCGCCACTCCCCGGCGCCCCCAGCCGGACGGCCGCCACCCGGCGGCGGCCACCCCGGCGGCGAAGAACACCAGGCCCACCCAGACGTAGAACGACTTCGGGAACGTGTCGCCGATCAGGTCGAGGCGGGCGATGACGAGGGCCAGCGCCGCCATGCCGCCCCCCACCCCGAGGGCCAGCCCGCCCAGCCGGCGCCAGCGTCGCCGGGCCGACACGACGCCCACGGCCAGCGTCGCCACGGCCAGGGCGATGACCAGGTCGGGGAACCAGCCGTGGAGGAGCGAGACGCGGGCCACCGAGCCTCCTACCCGACCCTCGCGGCCCGTATCACGAACGCTCCCCCTGGCACCGGCACGCCTTGTGACCGGCCACGATACCGCCCCGGGAGCCGGCCGGCACCGCGACCGGCGCCGCCCGCTCTCAGCCGCCGTACAACGGAGCCGGACGGCGGCGGGCGGCGCCGCGCCGTCAGACGCGTTCGACCAGCGTGGCGATCCCCTGGCCGACGCCGATGCACATCGTCGCCGCCCCCCGGGTGCCGGCCGGCCGGGCCCGCAGCTGGTGGACCAGCGTGGCCAGCAGCCGGGCTCCCGAGCAGCCCAGTGGATGGCCGAGGGCGATGGCGCCGCCCCAGGGGTTCACCACCGCCGGGTCGAGGCCGAGGGTGCGGACGACCGCCAGCGACTGGGCGGCGAAGGCCTCGTTGAGCTCCACCACGGCGACGTCGTCGAGCTTCCAGTGGGCCCGGGCCAGCGCCTTGTTGAGGGCCGGGACGGGCCCGATGCCCATCCGGCGCGGTTCCACGCCGGCCGTCGCCCAGGTGACGATGCGGGCCAGAGGCTCGAGGCCGTGGGCGGCCAGCCCGTCCTCGGTGGCCAGGAGGACGGCGGCGGCGCCGTCGTTGAGCGGGCTGGAGTTGCCGGCGGTCACCGTGCCGCCCTCGACGAAGGCCGGCTTGAGCCGGGCCAGCTTCTCCATCGTCGTGTCGGGCCGGGGCCCCTCGTCGGCCGTGACGGGCGCGGCGGCGTCCCCCGGCGGCGTCACCGGCACCAGCTCGGTGTCGAAGGCGCCGGCCTGCTGGGCGGCCACGGCCCGGCGGTGGCTCTCCAGGGCGAAGGCGTCCTGGTCCTCCCGGGTGATGCCGAGCTCGCCGGCCAGGACCTCGGCGGTGGCGCCGAGCGAGATCGTGTGCTCGGCCGGCATCTTCGGGTTGACGATCCGCCAGCCGAGGACGGTGTCGACCAGCTCCTGGCGGCGCTGCAGCGCTTCGCCGGCCCGGGGCAGCACGAACGGCGCCCGGCTCATGGCCTCGACGCCCCCGGCCACGGCCACAGCCCCGATGCCGCAGCGCAGGTTGGCGGTGGCCTGGTTGACCGCTTCGAGGCCCGAGCCGCACAGCCGGTTGACGGTGGCGCCGCCGACCTCGATCGGGTAGCCGGCCAGCAGGGCCGCCATGCGGGCCACGTTGCGGTTGTCCTCGCCGGCCTGGTTGGCATCGCCGAACCACACGTCCTCGACGGCTTCGGACGGCAACACCGGATTGCGCTCCCGCACCGCCCGCAGGACGGTGGCGGCCAGGTCGTCGGGCCGCACGCCCGACAGCGCCCCGCGGTACCGCCCGATCGGAGTGCGGCACGCGTCGACGACGAACACCTCGGCCACGGTCAGCTCCAGTCGTAGAAACCCTGGCCGGTCTTCTTGCCCAGCTGGCCGGCCGCCACCTTCTCCCGCAGCAGCGCCGGCGGCTCGAAGCGGGGCCCGAGCGTGGCGGCGAGGTGTTCGGCGATGGCCAGGCGGACGTCGAGGCCGACGAGATCGGTGAGCCGCAGCGGCCCCATCGGATGCTTGTAGCCGAGGACCATCCCCTGGTCGATGTCGGCGGCCGAGGCCACGCCCTCTTCCAGCATGCGGATGGCCTCCAGCCCCAGGCAGACGCCGAGGCGGCTGGTGGCGAAGCCGGGCGAGTCGCGGACCTCGATGCTCTCCTTGTCGAGGCGGGCCACCCAGCGGCGGGCGTCGGCCACCGCCTCGGGGCTGGTGCCCGGCCCCACCACCAGTTCGACGAGGGCCGACAGCGGCACCGGGTTGAAGAAGTGCATGCCGAGGAAGCGCTCTGGCCGGGACAGCGCCTCGGCCAGGCCGGTGATCGACAGCGAGCTGGTGTTGCTGGCCAGCAGCGCCCCGGGCGGCGTGACCTTCTCGGCCGCCGCCAGCAGGTCGCGCTTGGCCGCCGGGATCTCCGGGATCGCCTCGACCACCAGCTCCACGTCGAGCGGCCCGTCGAGCCCGATGACGGCCCGCAGCCGGGCGCGGCGGGCCTCGACCTCGGCCGGATCGACGCCCTTGCGGCGGGCGAGGCCGTCGGCGATGCGGGCCTCGGCCCGTTCGGCGGCGCCGGCGTCGGCCTCGACCACGGTGACGTCGCAGCCCGCCTCGAGCAGCACCTGGGCGATGCCCGCCCCCATGGTGCCGCCGCCGATCACCGCCGCCCGTCCCGCTGCTCCTTCGGCCATGGGGCCAAGGCTAAGCCCCGGCCGGCGGCCTCCAGCAAACGGCCAGCAGGATCGCCGCCCCACCGCCGCCGGCGACGAGACCGATCAGGAATCCGGCCGTCGACGGCGGGTCGAAGATCCCGGCGGCGTGGTCCAGCGACCACTTCCCCGCCCCGAGCCCGGCCACGGCCAGGCCGGCCACCGTCAGGGTCATCACGTACTCGTAGCCCTCGCCCGGGCGGAAGATGAAGAACCCGTTCCGCAGGTGGTTGGTGACCCAGGCCACCAGCATGGTGCCGACGATGCCGGCGCCGGCCACCGGCGTGAGGAAGCCGGCCACCAGCAGGACGCCCGACCCGATCTCGGTCAGGCTGGCCAGCCAGGCGTGGACCACGCCGGGCTTCATCCCCAGGCTCTCGAACCACCGGGCGGTGCCGGGGATCTTCCCGCCCCGGAAGACGTGGTTGATCCCGTGGGCCAGGAAGACGACACCGAGCGCCAGCCGGAGGAGGAGCAGCGAGAGGTTGGCGGCGGCGGCGTCGGGCATGGCGCTCATCTTGTCAGGGGTACGAGGAGGCCTGTGAGATCGATATCGGAGGACACCCCCGGGCCCCGGGGCGCCCCGGGGGAACGGGCCCTGCAGCGGCTGGCCGCCCACCTCGACAGCCCGATGGTCATCGTCACCGCCGCCGCGCCGGACGGGCGCCGCTCCGGCTGCCTCGTCGGCTTCTTCACCCAGTGCAGCATCCACCCGCCCCGGCTCCTGCCCTGCATCTCCAAGGCCAACCACACCTTCGAGGTGGCCCGGGCGGCGCCGGTGCTGGCCGTCCACTGGCTGGGCGACGACGACCGGAGCCTGGCCGAGCTCTTCGGCGGCGAGACGGGGGACGAGGTCGACAAGTTCCAGCGCTGCTCCTGGGAGCCGGGGCCGGAGGGCGTCCCGGTCCTCGACGGGGTGCCGGGGTGGGTGGCGGGCCCGGTCCTCGGGCGCTTCGACGTCGGCGACCACGTGGCCTTCCTGGTCGGGGCGGAGTGGGGCCAGGCCGCCGACCCCGCCGCCCCCGACCTCGGCTACCAGGCGGTGAAGGGCATCGACCCCGGCCACGACGCCTGACCGCCCCCCAAACCACCCCCTACCTGGGCAAACGGCCGTCGGGGGACAAGGGGTTCCGAAGCGCCGAGTCGAATCCAAAAGCTGACAAGTCGCACGCCGTCGTAGCTGTCGTTGAGGGCCGGTACTGCGCATGAACCTCGGTTGGACACTCCGTCGGACGAGCCCGGCGGCCGTCGTGATGCTCCTCGTCGGCGGGCTGTTCCTGGTGACCACGTCGCGGGCGCCGAGCACGCGGGACGCCTCCTACGACATCCCCACGATGGCCCTGCCCGGCCTGGTGGCCACGACGGCCACCACGCTGGCCCCGACCACCACCACCGCCGCCCCCACGACCACGACCACCACGGCGCCGATCGTCTATCCCACCATCCCGCCCGGCGGGCGCCAGAACCTCGGCGGCGACGTCCACCCGATGGTCGCCCACCCCGCCTTCGGCATGATCGTGATCCCCAAGATCGGCCTGGTCCATCCCATCTTCGAGGGCATCGACGAGACGGCCATCCACTGGGGCCCTGGCCACTGGCCCGGTTCGGCGCTGCCCGGCCAGCGGGGCAACGCCGTCTTCGCCGGTCACCGGGTCACCCACACCCGGCCCTTCCTCGACATCGACCTGCTGGCCCCCGGCGACCAGATCATCTTCCACCTGGCCACCGGCACGTACACCTACGAGGTGACCGACCACATCATCGTGTTCCCCCAGGACACCTGGATCGCCAACCCGACGCCCGACCCCACGGTGACGATCTTCGGCTGCCACCCCAAGCACAGCGCCCGGCAGCGCTACGTCGTGCGGGGCCGCCTGGTGTCCTCGGGGCCTTACAGCCCGGTGTGAGCCCGCCGGCCGGGTGGCGGCCGGCCTCGACCACCGGGCCGCCGGGACGGCGTCAGACGGCCCGGGCCAGCGCCGCCGCCGGCCGGTCGTGGTGGGCCGGGGCCACCATCGTCAGGCCGAACGGCACGCCGTCGGGACGGGCCCCGGCGGGGACGGCGACGGCGCAGAGGTCCAGCAGGTTGACGAAGTTCGTGTAGTGGCCGAGCGTCGCGCTGCAGCCGATGGGGTCGGCCAGCGCCTCGGCGACGGTGAACGTGGTCCCGGTGGTCGGCAGGGCCAGGACGTCGGCGCCCTCCCAGGCCGGCTCGGAGCGGCGCCGGAGCTCGGCCAGGCGGTGCCGGGCGGCGTGGACGTCGGCGGCGGTGAAGCGCTGCGCCCCCCGGAGGATCTCGGCCACCACCGGGTGCACGGCCTCGGGGTGCGAGTGGAGCCACGGCCCGGCACTGGTCAGCCGTTCGGCCACCAGCCCGCTGCCGTAGAGCAGCCGCCCCGCCTCGACGAAGGGGTCGAGGTCGAACTCGGCCAGGGCTCCGCCGAGGGACTCCAGCCGGTCGAGCGCCGCCTGGTAGGCCTTCTCGAAGCCGTCGTCGCCGAAGAACTCCCACTGCTCCCGCCGGGGCACGCCGACCCGCACCGCCGGGCCCGCCGGGCCGGCGGCGGCGGCCGGCCGCCAGCGGCGGCTGAACGGATCACCGGGGTCGTAGGCGGCCAGCACGGCGAGGACGGCGGCGGCGTCGTCGACGGTCGGGGCGAAGACCGACACGGCGTCGACCGAGCGGCAGGCGGGCAGGACGCCGGTGGTGCTGACGATCCCCCGCGTCGGCTTCAGCCCGACGATGCCGTTGCAGGCGGCCGGGACCCGGCCCGACCCGGCGGTGTCGGTGCCGAGGGCGAAGTCGCAGTACCCGGCGGCCACGGCCACCGCCGAACCGGAGCTCGACCCGCCGGCGATGAAGCCCGGCGCCACGACGCTGTCGGGAATGCCGAAGGGCGACCGGGTTCCGGTCAGCCCGGTGGCGAACTGGTCGAGGTTGGTCTTGCCGATGAGCAGCGCCCCGGCGTCGAGCAGGCGGGCCACGACCGGGGCGTGGGCCGCCGCCGGCTCCGTCCGGGCCGGGCAGGCGGCCGTGGTCGCCATCCCGGCCACGTCGATGTTGTCCTTCACGGCGAACGTCCGGCCGTAGAGCGGCCGGCCCGCCGGGCCCTCCCGGGCCAGCGCCTCCGCCCGCCGGCGGACCTCCCCGTGGGGGACGAGCCGGATCCAGACGCCGTCCCGCCCGCCGGCCCCGATCCGGCGGTAGGCCTCGTCGACCCGTTCGACCGGTCCCCGCGGCCCCCCGTCAGGCATCGGGCACCACGACGGCGAGCACCTGGCCCGGGCCGACCATCTGCCCGGCCCGGCACAGCACCTGGTGCACCGTTCCGCCGGAGGGCGCCACCACCGCCGTCTCCATCTTCATCGCTTCCAGCACCGCCACCGTGTCGCCGGCGGCGATGCGGTCGCCCTCCTTCACGCCGACGCTCCACACTGAGGCCGACAGCGGCGCCGCCACCACCACCCCGCCGGCCGGGACGTCGGCCGCCGGCCCGGCCTCGTCGTCCCCGCCCGGGCCGGGTCCGGCCCCGGCGCCGGCCGACTCGGCCACGGCGAACTCGCCGGCCTCGACCCAGCGGGCCCGCTCGGCGGCGAAGGCGGCCTGCTGGCGGCCCCGGAAGGCGTCGATCTCGGCGGCGTGGGCGGCCAGGAAGCGGCGGTGGTCGCCGAGGCGGAAGACCGTCTCCTCGATGGCCAGCTCCCGCCGGCCGGAGATGATCCCCTCCCGCCAGTCGAGCAGCTCGTCGGCCTCGACCGGGAAGAACCGGATCTGGTCGAAGCAGCGCAGCAGCCACGGCTCGCCCGGCCGGAAGTGCCGGGTGGTGCGGTAGCGGTTCCAGACCGGCACGGTCCGGCCGACGAACTGGTAGCCGCCGGGGCCCTCCATGCCGTAGACGCAGAGATAGGCCCCGCCGATGCCGACGGCGTTCTCCGGCGTCCACGTCCGGGCGGGGTTGTACTTCGTGGTCACGAGCCGGTGGCGGGGATCGAGCGGCGTGGCCACCGGCGCCCCGAGGTACACGTCGCCGAGGCCGAGGACGACGTAGCTGGCGTCGAACACGATGCGGCGCACGGCCTCGATGTCGGGCAGGCCGTTGATCCGGCGGATGAACTCCAGGTTGCTCGGGCACCAGGGGGCGTCGGGCCGCACCGACTGCAGGTAGCGGCGGATCGCCTCCCGGGTCGACGGGTCGTCCCACGACAGGGGCAGGGGCACGATCCGGCTGGGGATGGCGGCCTCGTCGTCGGCGTCGAGGCCGGCCTCGATCTCGGCCAGGAGGGCCTGCAGCCGGTCCACGGTCAGGCGGTCGCCGTCGACGTGGACCTGCACCGACCGCACGCCGGGCGTGACGTCGACGACGCCCGGCGGCGCCTCGGCCTCCAGCGCCCGGACGAGCCGCTGCACCCGCACCCGCAGCCCGAGGTCGAGGACGTCGGGGCCGAACTCGACCAGCAGGTAGTGGTCGCCGCAGCGGCGGTAGGTGACGGCCGGCCGCTCACCGGCCGGGGTGGCCGCCAGGATCGTCACCGGCGGGCCGCTGCGCCGCTCGAGGGCCACCGGTTCGGCCCGCAGCCCGGCGATCGAGCGGCGTTGCGCCGCTTCGGCGGCCGCCGCCCCGGCCGGCGTGACCGGCCGGAAGCGGACCCGGTCGCCGGCCCGCAGCTGGCCCAGCTTCCAGCGCTCGGCGGCGATGACCGTGGCCGGGCAGACGAACCCGCCGAGGCTCGGCCCGTCGGGGCCGAGGATGACCGGCATGTCACCGGTGAAGTCGACGGTGCCGACGGCGTAGGCGTTGTCGTGGATGTTGGACGGGTGCAGCCCGGCGTCGCCGCCGTCGGGCCGGGCCCAGCCCGGCCGGGGCCCGACCAGGCGCACCCCGGTGCGGGCCGAGTTGTAGTGCACCTCCCAGTCGGTGCCGTAGAGCATCTCGATGTCGTCGGCGGTGAAGTAGTCGGGGGCGCCGTGGGGCCCGTCGAGCACCGCCAGTTCCCAGCGGTCGGTGAGCGGCGGGCGCAGGCCCGGCGGGACGGGGGCCGAGTTCCCGGTGGCGATGTCGCCGGCCAGCCGGAGCACGTCGCCGGCCTGCAACGCCCGGCCGCCGTGGCCGCCGAAGCGGCCCAGCGTGAACGTCGCCCGGCTGCCGAGGTAGTGCGGGACGTCGAACCCGCCCCCGACGAGGAGGTACGCCCGGGCGCCCGGGCCGACGATGGCGCCGACGGTGAGGACCGACCCGGCCGGGACGTCGACCGGCGCCCAGAACGTAACGGGATCGCCGCCGCCGGCGCCGCCGCCGGACGCCGCCGGCCGGTGCAGCGTGGCCGCCATCTCGGCGCCGGTCAGGCAGATGGTGGCCGGACGGTGGAAGCGCAACGTCGGGCCGCTGACGGTCATCTCGAGGCCGGCGGCGGTCTCGGCGTTGCCCAGCGCCCGGTTGCCGAGCCGGAAGGACAGGTCGTCCATCGGGCCGCTGGGCGGGACGCCGACACCCCAGTAGCCGAGGCGGCCGGGGTGGTCCTGGATCGTCGTCATCGGGCCGCCGGCCAGCACCTCGACGGTCGACGGGTGGTAGCCGACCTCGGCCAGCGTCCGGGTCAGCACCCGGCCCTCGGCGAACTCGTCGGTGGCGAGCAGGGCGGCGAGGTGGTCGAGGTTCGTCTCGATGCCGGCGATGCGGGTGGCGGCCAGGGCGGCGGCCATCCGCCGGCGGGCCTCCTCCCGGGTGGCGCCGTGGACGATGAGCTTGGCCAGCATCGGGTCGTAGAAGGCGCTGACCTCGATGCCGGCCTCGATCCACGTGTCGACCCGGACTCCCGCATCCGGCGCCGGCCACTCCACGGCCGTCAGCAGCCCGCCGCTCGGGCGGAAGCCGTTGGCCGGGTCCTCGGCGTAGACCCGCACCTCGATGCTGTGACCGGCCGGCGGCGGGCGGTCCCCGGCCAGGAACGACGCATCGCCGGCGGCCAGGCGGACCATCCACTCGACGAGGTCGACGCCGTGCACCGCTTCGGTCACCGGATGCTCGACCTGGAGGCGGGTGTTCATCTCCAGGAACGAGAGCTCGTCCCGGTCGGTGTCGAGGACGAACTCCACGGTGCCGGCCGAGCGGTAGGCCACCGACGCCGCCAGCCGGGCGGCGGCGGCGTGGGCCTGCGCCCGCAGCCCGCCGGACAGCCCCGGCGCCGGCGTCTCCTCGATCACCTTCTGGTGGCGGCGCTGGGCCGAGCAGTCCCGCTCGCCGAGGACCACAACGCCGCCGGCGCCGTCGCCGAAGAGCTGCACCTCGATGTGGCGGGCCCGGGGGACGAACCGTTCCAGGTACACGGCCGACGCCCCGAAGCTGGCCCGGCTCTGGCGGGTGACGCGGGCGAAGGCCGCCGCCAGCCCCTCGGGCCCGGTCACCACCTCCATGCCGATCCCGCCGCCGCCGGCCGTGCTCTTCAGGATGACCGGGTAGCCGAGCGCCTCGGCGGCGGCCCGGGCCTCGGCCTCGTCGGCCAGCGGCTCGGTCCCCGCCAGGCGGGGCACGCCCGCCTCCCGGGCCAGGCGGCGGGCCACGTCCTTGCGGCCGAAGGCCCGCACCTGCTCCGGCGTCGGGCCGATGAAGGCCAGCCCGGCCGCTTCCACGGCGGCGGCGAAGTCGGCCGACTCCGACAGGAACCCGTAGCCGGGGTGGATGGCCTCGGCGCCGGTCTCGAGGGCGGCGGCGATGATCCGCTCGCCCCGCAGGTAGCTCTCGGCCGCCGGGCCGGGCCCGAGGCGGACGGCTTCGCCGGCCCGCAGCACCGCCGCCGTCCCGGCGTCGGCATCGCTGAAGACGGCCACCGCGGCGATGCCGAGGCGCTCCAGCGTCGAGATGATCCGGACGGCGATCTCGCCCCGGTTGGCGACGAGGACCTTCCCGAACAGCGGGGTCACGGGGCGGCGCTGACCGTCACCCGGACGGGCGTGGGGTTGAACCCGTTGCAGGGGTTGTTGATCTGGGGGCAGTTGGAGACGGCCACGAGCACGTCGATCTCCGCCCGGAGGTCGACGTACTTGCCCGGGGCCGACAGGCCGTCGACGATGCCCAGCGTGCCGTCGGCCAGCACCGGCACGTTCATGAACCAGTTGACGTTGCCCACGAGGTCGCGCTTGCCCCGGCCGAAGGGCGCCAGGGCCAGCAGGAAGTTCTCCACGCAGGCGTGCTGGTGCTTGGTGTGATGCCCGTAGCGGACCGTGTTCGACTCGCAGGAGCAGGCGCCGCCGATGGTGTCGTGGCGCCCGCAGGTGTCGGCCGTCACCGTCATCAGCGGGCGGCCCTCGTTGGAGCGCAGCACCGTACCGGTGGTGAGGAAGATGTTGCCCTGGGCCACGACCGTCTCGGCCGCGCTGTAGCGCTCGTCGAGGTCGGCGGCGTTGTAGCACAGGAAGTCGACGGCCTGGTTGCCCTCGAGGTCGACGATGCGCAGCGTCTGGCCGGCCCGGACGATCCGGGTCCACGGCGCCCGGGCGGGGACGACCTCGTCGTGCAGCACTGCTCCGGTCGTGTCGGCGACGCTCATGCCCGCTCCCAGCCCAGCCGCTCGTCGTCGGTGTTCTCGAAGGCCCGCCCCGCCTCGGGCGTGGCCGACCGCAGCGGATCGTCGGGCGGCGTCGGCGGGCCGGCCCAGGCGGTGCAGCGCAGCGGCGTGGCCGTGTAGACCGGCCGGGGATCGAGCGGGTGGGGGACGTTGACCACGCTGACCAGCACGTCGAGCTCGGCCCGCAGCTCCACGTGGGCGCCCGGCGCCGAGGCGTCACCGACGAACGTCAGGGCGCCGTCGTCCTCCACCCGCACGCCTTTGAAGAAGTTGACGTTCTGGGGCAGGTCCCGCCGCCCGAGGCCGTGCTTGGCCAGGGCCAGCAGGAACCGGTCGCGGCCGTTGGGGGCGGGGCCGAAGTTGTCGCCCGTCCCGTAGCGGGCCCGGTTGCGGGCCGCCGTCGCCGTCCCGCACAGCGTGTCGTGGGCTCCGCCGGTGTCGGCCAGGATCGACAGGAGGACCCGGCCCTGGTCCGACAGGAGCAGCTTGCCCGGCCCGAGGTAGGCGTTCCACTGCAGCTTCACCGTGTCGGCCACGTTGAGCCGCTCCTCGGGCCGGCGGGCGTTGTGGACCACGAGGCCGGCGCAGCCGTCGCCGTCGAGATCGGTGATCCGCAGCCGGGCGCCCCGGGGCAGGCGGCGGACGGCGTAGCCCCCGGCGCCGATCGTCTCGTCCCACAGGACGGACTCCGGGGCCACGCCGGCCGGCAGGCCGGTGGCGGACGACGCCGGGATCGTCGGCTGGGTGGCGGCCACCGTCCCGGCCTGGGCCCGGGCATGGGCCCGGGCGCCGAGCGGGTCAGCGGTGCTGATCGTGCTGGTCACTGCGTCCCGATCCTTTCGATAGCAATTCGAAATCGACGCAACACTGCGCGACGGCGGGGCCCGAAGTCAACGCCGGACGGCACTTGATCAGCAGACATTCACAGGCCGGAAACAGATCCGGCCGGCGCCGTCCGGCCCGAAACGGTCAGCGGTTGGCTACCGTCGGGGTGATGAGCGACCAGACCGCCACCAGCCGCCGGCCGGTCGGGCGGCCCCGGGCCCGGCCCGCCGCCGCCTCCGAGCTCGGCGCCCGGGCCGAGATCGTGGCCGTGGCCAGTCGCCTGTTCGCCACCAAGGGCGTGGCCGAGACGACCATGGCCGAGATCGCCGACGGCGCCGGCCTGCAGCAGTCGTCGCTCTACTACTACTTCCGCAGCCGGGACGCGATCCTCGAGGAGATCCTGGCCACGGTCAACCGCGTCCCGCTCGACTTCATCGCCCGGCTCAAGCTCGACGGCGGCCCGGCGGCCGTGCGGCTCTACCGCCTCATCCGCTTCGACGTGGCCGCCCTGTCGCGGTTCCCCTTCGACATCAACGAGGTCCACCGCCTGGCGGGGCGCCAGCCCGACCGGTTCGAGGGCTACTGGGAGGAGCGCCAGCGGCTCAACGACGAAGTCGAGGCCCTGGTGGCCGAGGGCGTCGCCGCCGGCGAGTTCGTGGCCGTCGACCCCCGGCTGGCGGCCACGACGCTGCTGGCCAACGACGAAGCCGTGCAGCACTGGAACCGGGGCCGGCGCCGTCTGGCCGGCGAGTACTCCACCGCCGAGGTCGGCACCTTCCTGGCCGATCTCGCCCTGCGGGGCCTGCTGGCCCGCCCCGCCCGCCTCGGCGCCGTCCGCCGGGCGGCCCTGGGCTACGGCGACTGAAGCGGCCGGGGCGGCCGAACCGGCCGGCGGTCTGAACCGGCCGAAAGGTTGGCGTCAGCAAACCGCAACGGCGCTGTATTTCGATGGACATTCGACCGGAACGGCGCCTTCGTAAGGTCCCATCGACGTACGGTTCCGACTGCGGAGGTCGAACGACGATGACGCCTGCTGCCCGCCGGGTTCCCGGCCTGGTCCTGCTGCTGGCCGCCCTGGTGGCCGGTGCCTGCCGGGCCGAGACGCCCCGTCCCAGCACCGGTTCCGGCGAGTCGGCCGCCGGCCCGGCCACGACGACCACCACCGCCTGGAACGCCGCCTCGACCGGCCCGGCCATCACGCTCGGCTACAGCGCCTGGCCGGGCTGGTTCGTGTGGGACGTCACCGACAAGAAGGGCTTCTTCGACAAGGAGGGGGTCAAGGTCAAGCTGACGTACTTCAGCGACTACACGACCTGCCTCCAGGCCATGACGGCCGGCAGGCTCGACGCCGACTCGCAGACGCTCAACGACACGCTGCTCGGCGTCACCTCCGGCAGCCAGCAGGTCAGCGTCATCGAGAACGACAACAGCTTCGGCAACGACGCCGTCATCGTGAAGGACGGGATCAACTCGATCGAGGACCTGAAGGGGAAGACGGTGGCCGCCGAGCAGGGCGTCGTCGACCACTTCCTCCTCCTCCAGGGCCTGGCCTCGAAGGGCCTGAAGGAGAGCGACGTCAAGTTCTCCAACCTGCCGACCGACGCCGCCGCCGCCGCCTTCGCCAACGGCCAGGTCGACGCCGTCGGCGTGTTCGCCCCCTTCACCCTGCAGGCCCTGAAGCGCCCCGGCTCCCATGTCCTGTTCAGCTCCAAGGACTTCCCCGGCACGATCTCCGACCACCTCGTCGTCACGCCGAAGCTCATCGCCGAGCGGCGGGGCGACGTGCAGAAGATCGTCAACGCCTGGTACGACACGCTCGACTGGATCAGGGCCAACCCGGCCGAGGCCACCGCCATCATGGCCGAGCACGCCCAGTTGAGCCCGGCCGACTACACCGCCCTGGCCGACGGCACCAAGCTCTTCAGCCCGGCCGACGCCGTCAAGGGCTACACCGGGAAGGACCCCGCCGACCTCACGGCGATGTTCTGGCAGGTCAACGACTTCCTCATGGGGACGGGCCTCATCAAGCAACGGGCGTCGCTCGAAGGCCTCTACGACCCGTCGTTCACCCAGGAGTACCTCAAGGCCCATGGTGGCTGAACTGACGAGCTTCACCGGGGCGGACGAGGCGGTCGCCGCCGTCGCCGCCGTGGTCCCGCCGCGGCGGCCGGCCCGGGTGAAGCCGGCCGGCCGGGGGCGGCGCCAGGCGCCCGTCCTGCGCCTCCGGGCCGAACTGCCGCTGCCGTGGCGGGTCGGGCTGGCCGGGGCCGGAATGGCCGGGGTGCTGGCGGTGTGGCTCTGGGCCTCGGCCCGCTCCAGCGGGGCGGTCGTCGTGCCGTCGCCGGCCGACACGTGGAAGGCGGTGGCGACGGCCTGGAGCAGCGGCCAGCTGCGCTCCGACTTCTCGGCCAGCATGGGCCGCATCGGCATCGGCTACGCCGTCAGCATGGCCGTCGGCCTGGTGGTCGGCCTGCTGATGGGCAGCCTCACGTCGGTGGAGTCGGCGGTGGAGGCGCCGATCGCCTTCCTCCGCTACATCCCCGCCACCGCCCTCACGCCGCTGCTCCTGCTGTGGCTCGGCATCGGCGAGAGCCCCAAGGTCACGCTCATCGTGCTCGGCACAGTGTTCTTCAACATCCTCATGGTGGCCGACGTCGTGCGGGCCGTGCCCCAGGAGCTGATCAAGGTGTCGTACACGCTGGGGGCGGGACGGGTCACGGTGCTGCGCAAGGTGATCCTCCCCCACTCGCTGCCCGGCGTCATCGACGTCGCCCGCATCAACCTGGCCGCCGGCTGGCTCATGCTGGTGGTGGCCGAGCTGCTGGCCGCCCGCCAGGGCCTGGCCTACCGGATCGTGCAGGCCCAGCGCTTCCACCAGGTCGACGTGATGTTCGCCATGCTGATCGTCTTCGGCGTGATCGGCGTGGCCAGCGACCTGGCCCTGCGCTGGCTCCGCAACGCCGTCGCCCCCTGGGCCCGGCCGTGACCGTCGCCCCCGCCCCGGCCACCGTCCGCAAGCTCGACATGACCCGGGTCATCAAGACGTTCCCGGCCCGCCGCCGGCAGAACCCGGTGGTGGCCGTCGGCCCCGTCGACCTCCACGTCGACGCCGGCGAGCTGGTCTGCATCGTCGGCACGTCGGGCTGCGGCAAGTCCACCCTGCTCAACATCGCCGGCGGGCTCGACCACGCCACGCTGGGCGGCGTCAGCGTCGACGGCGAGCCGGTCATCGGCCCCGGCCCCGACCGGGGCATGGTGTTCCAGGGCTACTCGCTCTATCCCTGGAAGACGGTGGCCGAGAACGTCGCCTTCGGGCTGGAGTGCCAGGCGGTGACCCGGGCCCGGCGGGCCGAGCGGGTCAGGGAGCTGCTGGCCATCATGGACCTCACGGCCTTCGCCGACCGGCTCCCGAAGGAGCTGTCGGGCGGGATGCGCCAGCGGGTGGCCATCGCCCGGGCCCTGGCCCCCGAACCCGACATCCTGCTCCTCGACGAGCCCTTCGGAGCCCTCGACGCCCAGACCAAGCTGGCCATGCAGGAGTTCCTGCTGCTGGTGTGGCAGCGGACGGCCGCCACCATCCTCATGGTCACCCACGACGTGGAGGAGGCGCTGTTCCTGTCCCAGCGGGTCTACGTCATGCACGGCCGGCCGGGCCGGGTCGTCGAGGTCGTCGACGTCCCCTTCGGCCGGTCACGGAGCACGATCGTGAAGCGGTCCCCGAAGTTCCTCGACCTCCGGGACGAGATCCAGGAGCTGTTCAGGCAGCCGACGTCGTGACCGTCTCGCACAGCGACCGGGCCGAGCGCAGCACGGCCGGCTCGCCGGCACCGATCAGGCTGAGGATCTCGTCGCGCCAGTCGGCGTAGGACAGCTCCGGGGCCAGGTCGGCGAAGGCGGCCCAGTTGCCCTGAGCCAGGTTGCCCGGCGGGGCCGGCAGCGGGGTGACGCCCCGGCCCCGGACGGCGAACTGCACGTCGATCGTCGTCAGGCCGGCGGAGCGCAGAGCCGCCGCGATCCGGTCGAGTGCCTCGTGGTCGCCTTCGACGAACACCTTGGCCATGGTCTGCTTACCTCCGTGATCCTCTCCGGAACGCCGGCGCTTCGCAGTGCGGAAGGGGGGAGACCGCACTGCGAAGCCCGGCACCGTCCGACCGGGCGTTGTCCCCGAGGCGGGAGGGAGGTCCACCCGGGGCTGCACGGCTGATGCTCACGGTACGGGCCTTGTGTTTCAGGAGTGCGACTCCCGCGTCACGGCCCGAGAAACACGACGCATCAACTCGACCGGCCCCGGCCGATTGACACGAACCGGCACAAACTGACATATTGCGGAGAATGTCAGGAACAGCGGGGCGGGGGCCCAGGACCATCCTGGTGGTGGCGGTCTGCCTGGCCGTGACCGGCACCGCCTGCGGGTCGCGGCTCGGCCGCGACCGCCTGGCCCGGGCCAACGGCCCCTTCCGGGAACTCCCCGCCGCCGGCGCCGGCGCCCCGGGGACAGGGTCCGCCGCTCCGGCCGCGGCCCCCGCCGCGACGGCCGAGACGGCCACGACCGTCCCGGCGGCGGTGGGAACGGCCGCCGGGCCGGTGGGGCGGGCCCCGTCGCCGGCGTCGGCCCTGTCCCCGGCGGCGGGCCGGACCGCCTCGGCCGCCGCCCCGGCCGCCGCCTCCGGCGGTGGTGCCGGCGCCGCCGGCGGGGATGCCGCCACTCCCGCGTCCGGCGGGGCGGTCGGCCCGGCCCGACCGGCCGCCGGCCCCCGGCCCGGCGCGGCGCACGCCGGGGCCGGCGCCCTCGGCGAGATCCGGCTGGGGTCGTTCGGGGTCCAGAGCGGCATCCTCGGCGCCACCATGGCGCCGTTCTTCCAGGGGGCCCGGGCCTGGGCGGCCGACGTCGCCGCCCGGGGCGGGCTGGCCGGCCACCCCGTCCGCCTGATCTTCGGCGACGACGGCGGCGACCCGGCCAAGGCCCAGGCGCTGGTCCACCGCATGGTGGAGCAGGACAAGGTCCAGGCCTTCTACACCGTGGCCGCCCCCACCACGCTGCAGGCGGCCACCCCCTACCTGGAGCAGGCCCAGGTCCCGATCATCGGCCTGTGCGAGTGCAACCCCGCCGTCGACGAGAGCCCGATGGCCTTCCAGCCGGGCATCGGCTCGACCACCGGGCTGGCCTGGGCCCACCTCGCCCCGCTGGTCGGCCTGTCCGACAAGCGCAAGCTGTCGATCTTCTACTGCCGCGAGGTGCCGTCCTGCGAGCAGAGCGCCACCGGCATCAAGAAGCTGGCCGGAGCGGTCGGGGTGCAGGTCGTCAACGAGACGCAGATGTCGCTGGCCCAGCCCGACTACACCGCCGAGGTGCTCTCGGCCCGCAACGCCGGCGCCGACGCCCTCATCGTGGTGGCCGACGGCGCCACCATCGTGCGGATCCTGCGCTCCGCCCACCGCCAGAACTACCGGCCGCAGGTGTCGACGCCGACGGCCGGCTACGAACCCGACTTCATCCGGGCCGGCGGCGACGACGTCGAGGGGACGGTGGTGGCGTCGAGCACGGTGCCCTGGTCGACCTCCCCCCGGCTGGCCGACTACCGCACGGCCATGGCCCGCTACGTGCCCGACGGCGAGATGTCGACGCTGGGGGCCGAGATGTGGGGCGCCGGGAAGCTGATCGAGCTGCTGGCCAGGCGGTTCCCGGCCAACCCCACCGCCGCCGACTTTCTCGACGGCCTCTACGGGCTGCGGGGCGAGACGGTCGGCGGCATCTTCCCGCCGCTGGCCTTCGTCAAGGGCCGGGGCCACGGGGCCACCAACCAGTGCGTCGTGCCCGTCAAGGTCGTCGGGGGCCAGTTCAAGCCGGCCTCGGACGACAAGTTCTCCTGCGCCCCGGGTTGGACACCCGTCTCCCCATGACACCTCACCCCGGTACCGCCGAACTCCCCCACAAACCGGTCGACGTCCCCAACTGGAGCGAGAACTACGTGTTCTCCGGGTTCGACCCCGCCCGGGGCGTCGGCTTCTACCATCACATGGCCCGGATGCCCTACGACCCCGACCTGTGGCGGGGGGCGTTCGGCATGATGCTGCCCGACGGGCGGGCCCTGGTGGCCAAGGACCACGGCCGCTGCCCCGACGAGTCGGCCGGGCCGGCCTCGCCGTCCCTGGCCTTCGCCTGCCTGGAACCGTTCTCCCGGTGGGCGGTCCGCTACGACGGCGTGGCCCGGCTGGTCCCCGCCGCCGACCTCACCACCGGGCTGCTGCGCGACGGCCCCACCGTCCCCGTCCGCCTGGAGCTGACCTTCGAACCCTCGACGCCGCCCTGGGGCTTCGGCGACGGCATGGAGGACGAGGCCTGGGCCGACGTCCACTACGAGCACCCCGGGCGCTTCGAGGGCCGGTTGCGCTACGGCGCGGAGACCCTGGCGCTGGCCGGGACCGGCTACCGGGACCACAGCGTCGGGCCCCGCGACGTCGGGCCGATGCTGTCGCACAGCTGGGTCCACGGCGAGTTCGGGAGCGGCCGGGCCTTTCAGGTCTTCGCCGCCCACACCCGGCCCGACCAGCGCTTCGCCTCCGCCTACGTCGCCACCGGGACCGCCCTGCGGGCCGCCCGGGTGCGGTCCGTCCCCGGCTGGACGGGCCGCGACGGCGACCCGGGGTCGTTCACCGTCGTGCTCGACACCGACGACGGCCCGGCCGAGATCGCCGGCCGCACGCTCCGCCCGCGCTACCACTGGTCGGCGCTGTCGCCCTGGGAGTTCGCCTTCGGCGCCGACCTCGACGCCCCGGCCACCGACCCCGCCGGGGCGTGGCCCGTCCTCGAGACGATGGCCGAGTTCGAGTGGGACGGCGAGCGGGGCTACGGCCTGGTCGAGGTCACCCGGCCGCGGTCGCGCTGAGGTCGGCGTCGCCGGCCAGGATCTGCTCGAGCGCGTCGAGGGCGGCGTCGGTGTCGGGGCCGACGAGGATGCCGTGCATGCCCAGCGCCCGGGCGCCGGCCACGTTGACCTCGAAGTCGTCGAGGAGGACGGCGTCGCCGGGGGCGATGCCGCCGAGCCGGGCCAGCGTCAGCCGGTAGATCGCCGGGTCGGGCTTGCGCACGCCGACCTCGCAGGAGTCGACGACGGTGTCGAACAGGCCGTCGAGGTCGACCCGCAGGCGCCACAGCGCCGTGATCTCCTTGAAGTTGTTGGTCACCACCGCCGTCCGGTAGCCGCGCCGGCGGAGGTCGGCGATCCGGTCGAGGACGGCCGGCCGCAGGGCGATCGACTCCAGATACGACACCATGGCCCGCAGGTCGAGCCGCCAACCCCGCCGGGCGCCCTCGGCGGCCGCCCACCGGCACACCTCGTCGAAGCCGAGCTGGCCCCGCTCGGCCCGGACCAGCGGATGGTCGTCGCCGTCGTAGCTGCCGATGAGCAGGGCGGCCAGTTCGGCGGGGTCGGCCCCGGAGGCGGCCGCCACGGCGGCGAACATCGGCCCCATCGGCTCGGTGAGGACACCGCCGAAGTCGAACAGGACGGCCTTCACGGTGCGGGCGGCCGCAGCGCCGGCACCAGGTAGGCGGCCAGGGCGTCGCGCCGTTCCGCCTCGGTGGCGAACCCGAACACCGGCCCGCTGGTGAGCAGCGAGAACTCGAGGAAGGTGATCCAGCGGATGACGTCGTCGAAGTCGCGGTCGGTCCGCAGCTCGCCCCGGGCCCGGGCCGCCTCCAGCATCGGGTACCACAGCTCGCGCTGGAGGCCCATGACGATGTCGGACTCGGCCAGCCGGGCCGTCAGCCCGGCCGAGTCGGGCTGCGTCAGGAGCTGGAGGTACTGGTCCTCGCGGGACAGGCGGATCGTCGTCAGCGAGGCCTCGATCATCGCCTCGACCCCGGCCTCGGGGCGGATCTCCTCCCGGATCCGGCGGTGGATCTCCCGCACCTGGCGGACGATGACCTCGAGGACGAGGGCGTCCTTGTCGGGGAAGTAGTAGTAGATCGTCGGCCGGGAGACGCCGGCCTGGCGGGCGACGTCGTCCATCAGCGTGCGCCGCACGCCCTGCTGCTCGAAGCAGGCCAGCGCGGCGGCGTAGATCTCCTCCCGCACGTTGCGGCGGCGGGAGCCGGCCGGGCCCGGGCGGGCCGGTGCGGCGGTGGTGCGCTTGGCCATGGCGCCTCATGCTACCGACTTCGTTGACAATCTGACATCTCCGGCCAGATACTGACACCGCTCCAAAATTGTCAGACATGGGTGGAGGGGGACGGATGGCGTACGACCGGGTCATCAAGGGCGGCATGATCATCGACGGCCGGAACTTCCCCCGCTACCGGGCCGACATCGGCATCCGCGACGGGCGGATCGAGACGATCGGGCGGATCCCGACCGGCGACGCCGCCGAGGTCATCGACGCCTCGGGGCTCATCGTGGCGCCGGGCTTCGTCGACCTCCACACCCACTACGACGCCCAGCTGTTCTGGGACCCGTACTGCACGCTGTCGGGCTGGCACGGCGTCACGTCGGTGGCCATCGGCAACTGCGGCTTCGGCTTCGCCCCCAACCGGCCGGAGCTGCGGGAGTACCTCGAGTCGTCGCTGACCCGGGTGGAGGCCATCCCCAAGGCCTGCATGGAAGCGGCGCTGCCCTGGACGTGGGAGACGTTCCCCGAGTGGCTCGACGTGATCGACCGCCAGCCCAAGGGCCTCAACATGCTGTCCTACGTGCCGCTCAACCCGCTCCTGATCCACGTGATGGGCTACGAGGCGGCCAAGAGCCGCGACGCCACCGACGCCGAGCGGGCCGAGATGGTCCGGCTGCTGCGGGAGGCGATCGAGGCCGGCGCCTGCGGGTGGTCGGCGCAGCGCTCGGCGCCGGGGACGGGCTTCGACGTGCAGCGCGACCACGACGGCACGCCCTTCGCCACCGACCTGATGTCGAAGGAGACGGCGCTGGCGCTGGGGGCGGCGCTGGCCGACTACGACCACACGTTCATCCAGACGCTGATGCTGACCGACGACCCGGCCGGCGACCTCGCCCACCTCGAGGAGCTGGCCGCCGTGTCGAACAGCCCCGTCCTGTTCAACGCCGTGGGCACCATGGCCAACATGCCCGACGCCCACCGGTTCATCCTTGGCTGGATCCGCAGCTGCCAGGAGCGGGGCCTGCCGATCTACGCCCAGTGCGTGACGAGCGGCGCCGGGTTCACCTTCACCTTCGAGAACTGGAACATGTGGGACGACTCGCCGGCCTGGCGGGAGGCGACGCTCGGCACGCCGGCCGAACGGCTGGCGAAGTTCCGCGATCCCGAGCTCCGCAAGGCGATGATCGCCCAGCCGCCGATGCTCTTCCCGCTCGACGAGGTCGTCATCCTCCGGACGGGGACGGAGCGCTTCCTCCCGGCCAAGGGGACCAAGCTGCCCGACGCCGCCCGGATCCTCGGCTACGACAACCAGGCCGAGCTGTTGATCGACATGGCGGTGGCCGACGAGCTCACGACGCTGCTGCAGGTGCCGCAGGTCAACACCGACCCGGCGCTGCAGGCCGAGCTGGTGGTGGCGCCCTACGGGCTGTGGGGCGTGTCCGACGGCGGCGCCCACACCAAGTTCATCACGCTCGGCGCCTACCCCACCGAGAGCCTCATCGACTTCGTGCGGGAGCGGAACCTGGTGACGCTGGAGGAGGCGCACTGGCGCCTCTCGGCCCTGCCGGCCCGGGCGGCGGGCTTCCGCGACCGCGGCACGCTGGTGGAAGGCGCCCCGGCCGACATCGTCGTCTACGACTTCGAGAACCTCACGCTGCACGACGAGGAGGTGGCCCACGACCTCCCCGGCGGCGAATGGCGCCGGATCCGGAGGGCCGACGGCTACCGCTTCATCCTGGTCAACGGCGACGTCACGTTCGTCGACGGGAAGGAGACGGGGGCCACGCCGGGCCGCCTGCTGCGGCACGGTCGCGGCTGAAGTTCCGTTCCCGCCGGATTCCGCGTTTCCCTTCGGGCCACCTCGGTGCCAACATAAGCCGCTGTTCGGCGAACAAGTGAGGAACCCAGGATGGCGGCCAAGAAGCAAGGTCCGGCGGAAGCGGTGATCGAGACGGCGGCCAAGGCCGCCGAGGCGGTGAAGGCCGCCGAGCAGAAGGTGGTCAAGGCGGCGAAGGCGGTGACGTCGAAGGCGGCCGACGTGGCCGAGGCGGCCACGCTCAAGGCCGCCCGCAACGCCGGCCGGGCCGTGGGCACGGTCCAGAAGGTGGAGCGCAGCGCCGTGCGTACGGCCAAGGCCACCGTGGCCAAGGCCACGCCCGTCGGCCAGGCGGCGGCCAAGTCGGCCAAGGCGGCCCCGGCCCAGGCGGCCAAGACGACCCGCTCGGCCGGCACGAAGGCGGCCACCACCGCCCGCAAGGCCAGCGGCGCAGCCCGCTCCACGGCCAAGAAGGCCACCGGCACGGCCCGCTCTACGGCCGGCAAGGCCACCGGCGCCGCCCGCTCCACGGCCAAGAAGGCGACGGGCACGGCCCGCTCCACGGCCAAGAAGGCCACCGGCACGGCCCGCTCCACGGCCAAGAAGGCCACCGGAACGGCCCGCTCCACGGCGGGCAAGGCCACCGGCGCAGCGCGCTCCACGGCCAAGAAGGCGACGGGCACGGCCCGCTCCACCGCCAAGAAGGCCACGGGCGCGGCGACCAGCACGGCCCGTAAGGCGACGACGACGGCGAAGTCGGCGGCGTCCCGGGCGTCGGGACGGAAGAGCACGTCGTCGGGTTCCGCCACACCGGCGAAGTCCACCTCGGCGGCGAAGTCCGGCTCGGCGACCAAGTCCGGCTCGGCGACCAAGTCCGGCCCGGCGACCAAGTCGAGCTCGGCAACCAAGTCCGGCTCGGCAACCAAGTCTGGCTCGGCAACCAAGTCGAGCTCGGCGACCAGGTCCGGGTCCGCCACGAAGTCCGGCTCGGCGACGAAGTCCTCGGCGGCGAAGTCCTCCGCGACGAAGTCCTCGGCGGCGAAGTCCTCGACGACGGCGGGCAAGGCGCCGGCGAAGCGCAGCACGACGAAGAAGTCCTGACCGGGGCCCTCGCCCGTCCTCGTCAATACCGCCCGGCGGCCCGCCGGGCGCGAAGCTGAACAACCGGCCGGGCGGCCCGGCCGGGTCGGACGCGGGAGAGGAGCGGCGGCATGGAGTTCTCGCTCAGTGCGCGGTGCCAGGAGCTGCAGGCCCAGCTGACGCAGTTCATGGACGACCACGTGTACCCGGCCGAGGCCGTCTATGAGCAGCAGCTGGCCGAGCTTGGCGATCCCCATGCCCACCCGCCGGTCATGGAGGAGCTGAAGGCCGAGGCCCGCCGCCGGGGGCTGTGGAACCTCTTCCTGCCCCACAAGACGCAGTGGACGGAGGGGCTGTCCAACGCCGACTACGCGCCGCTGGCCGAGGTCATGGGCCGCTCCCCCATCGCCTCCGAGGCCTGCAACTGCAGCGCCCCCGACACCGGGAACATGGAGATCCTGACGATGTTCGGCACGGCCGAGCAGCAGGAGCGGTGGCTCCAGCCGCTCCTGGAGGGCGAGATCCGTTCCGCCTTCGCCATGACCGAGCCGGCGGTGGCGTCGTCCGACGCCACCAACATCGCCTGCTCCATCGACCGCGACGGCGACGACTACGTCATCAACGGGCACAAGTGGTTCATCTCCGGCGCGCTGCACCCCCACTGCCGGATCCTCATCGTCATGGGCAAGACCGACCCGTCGGCCGCGCCCCACCGCCAGCAGTCGATGGTGCTGGTCCCCATGGACACGCCGGGCGTGGCGGTCCGGCGCAACATGCTCGTCTTCGGCTACGACGACGCCGAGGGCCACGTGGAGATGACCTTCGACGAGGTGCGGGTCCCGGTGGCCAACCTCCTCGGTGAGGAGGGCGGCGGGTTCGCCATCGCCCAGGCCCGCCTCGGGCCGGGCCGCATCCACCACTGCATGCGGACGATCGGCGCCGCCGAACGGGCCCTGGAGCTGATGTGCCGGCGGGCCCACGCCCGCAGCCCCTTCGGCAAGACGCTGGCCGAGCAGGGCGTCGTCCAGACGTGGGTGGCCGACGCCCGCATCACCATCGACCAGGCCCGCCTCTACACGCTCTACGCCGCCTGGCTGATGGACACCGCCGGCAACCAGGCCGCCCGCACCGAGATCTCGGGGATCAAGGTCGCCGTGCCCAACATGGCCCTCGACGTCATCGACCACGCCATCCAGACGCACGGCGCCATGGGCGTGTCGCAGGACACGCCGCTGGCCCGCATGTACGCCTGGATCCGGGCGCTGCGCTTCGCCGACGGGCCCGACGAGGTGCACCGCATGACGATCGCCCGCCGGGAGCTGCGCCGCTGGGCGCCGGGGCGCTAACCGCCCCAGTCCACCGACTTTGGAAACGGCGTCCCGGTCCGGGCCAGGCGGATCCCGACGCCACCCTCCCGCCAGCCGGCGCAGCCGTTGACGATCTGCTCGAAGTCGGGCATGCCCTCGGGATGGCTGCCGTCGTCGGTCCGGGTCAGCAGGTACTTGGTCACGACCTGGTGGTTCCAGATGTTCAGGACCAGCGTGAGCAGGTGGGTGCAGCCCTCCACTCCGCCGAGGGCCTCCATCGCCCCCGCCCGGAAGCCCTTGGTCAGCCGGAGGCCGACGAGGCGCTGGGCGGCCAGGGCCGCCGCCGGGCAGTCGGGGAACGGCAGGTAGCGGGGCCGGACGTCGACGGCGATGACCGTCAGGTCGGGGGGTTCGGCGACGAGGCGCACCTCGTAGCCGTGGATCTCCTCCTCGGCACCGTCGCCGCCGCGCCAGCGGTCCCGCAGCACGGCGGTGAAGACGAGGCGCCCGTCCTGCGCCTCCGCCTCGACGGTGATCTCGCGCCGGACGGCGCCGGGGTAGCGCTCGGGGACGAGTTCGGTGGGCCAGGCCATGGCGTCCACCATCCCATCCCCGCCCGGCCCGTCCGGAACCGGAGGGGCTGGGAATTCAGCCCAGGTGCGACTCGATGAGCGCGACGCCGCGGGCGGTGTCCTCGGAGAGGAAGAAGTGCCCGCCGTCGGCGACGACCTCGAGCTCCACGCCGGCGGCGGCCGCCGCCGCCTCCATCCGCTCCCGGGGGACCGTGGAGTGCTCGCCCCACAGCACCGCCACCTCGGCGCTCAGGTGCGCCAGGTGCTCGAAGCCCTCGTTGACGCCGGCCAGCGACGTGTCACTGGCGAAGATGGCCGCCTCGATCGCGGGCGGGCAGGCCAGCTCGACCTGGCCGTCGGGCCGGTCGTGCGTGCCCCACTCGATGTAGGCGGCCAGCGCCTCGGGGGCGAGGCGGTCCATCGGCGGCCGGCTGCCGTAGGAGCGGATCATCGCCTCCTTCGAGGGCCACACGACCTTGCGGCGCAGGGCGGCGGCGGCCATCGGCTGGGCGGTGCTGGCCGTCTGGCCCGGGCCGATGGGCAGCACGATCGGCTCGCACAGCAGGAGCCTGCGGGCCCGGCCGGGCTGGAGCTTGTCGAGGTGGACGGCCGTCCCCCCGCCGAGGGAATTGCCGACGACGTCGACGGTGCCGAACCCGCAGGCGTCGGCCACCGCCGCCACGTCGGCGGCCATGGCCGGGTAGCGGTACGGCGCCGGCGGGTCGGGCTTGTCGGTGTCGCCGTGGCCCCGGAGATCGACGCCGACCGGTTGGAAGCGGCCGCCGGCGGCGAGGCGGCGGGCGATCGGATCGAAGAACCCGGCGCAGAAGCCGTTGGGGTGGAGGAGCAGCAGCGGGCGGGCGCCGGGGGCGCCGCCCCAGTCGAGCGCGGCGATCCGCAGGCCGTCGTTCTCGACGAAGAACTGGCGGGGCCCGGTGTCGGCGGCCGGTTGGGGGTTGGCCATCGGGGCCCTACGTTGGCTTGCGGGCCCGGCTCGGCGCCACCCGGGGCGGCTCGTTGGGCATCTTGGGGTACACCGGCGGCCAGGGGGCGTCCTGGAGGCCGGCGGCCATGTCCCGCTGGTGGAGTGCCAGCAACGGCTCCAGCGACTGGCGGGGGCCGTAGGTGTCGCGCCAGGGGTCGCCCCGCTCGGCGACCCGGCCGGGCAGCGAGGCGATCGTCATCGCCTCGGGGTCGATGGTGTCGAGCTCGTCCCAGGTGAACGGCGCCGACGCCTGCCCGCCGGGGCGGGCCCGCACCGACCAGGCGCCGAACACCGTCTTGTGGGGCGAGTTCTGGTTGAAGTCGACGAAGACGCGCCGGCCCCGCTCCTCCTTCCACCAGGCGGCGGTGAGCAGGTCGGGGTGGCGCCGCTCCAGCTCCCGGGCCAGCGCCACGGCGCAGGCCCGCACCTCGATCGACGTCCAGCGGGGTTCGAGGTGCACGTAGACGTGCAGGCCGTCGCCGCCGGTCGTCTTGGGGGCGCCGACGACGCCGAGCTCGTCGAGGAGGGCCTTGACCCGCCGGGCCCCTTCCCGCACCTCGTCGAACGTGATGCCCGGCGTGGGGTCGAGGTCGATGCGCAGCTCGTCGGCGTGGTCGGGGTCGGCGGCCAGCGACGGCCACACGTGGAAGCCGAGGCAACCGAGGTTGACCGCCCAGGCGACATGGGCGAGGTCGGCGGCCACCAGGGCGTTCGACGTCGTGCCGTTGGGCGTCGACACCACCGTCGTCTGCAGCCAGTCGGGGGCGTCCTTGGGGTTCACCCGCTTCTGGAAGAACGACGACCCGCCGGCGCCTTCCGGGAAGCGCTGCAGGAGGACCGGCCGCCCGCCCATCACCGCCATCAGCGGGTCGCGCACCGCCTGGTAGTAGTGCACGAGATCGAGCTTGGTCTCCCCCCGCTCGGGAAAGAACACCTTGCCGGGGCTGGTGATGCGGACCTCCCGGCCGTCGAGCTCGAGCACCGCCTCTTCGGCCCTGGGGGCCATGCGGGTCAGGCCGGCTCCTCGGCGGCGAACTCGTCGAGGTAGCGGGCCGCCTCCACCGTGCGGCGGAAGACCGCCGGCACGGCGGCCCGATCGAGGCTGTCGAGCCCGTCGACGGGGGCCAGGGCCACGGTGGCCGGCAGCTCGCCGATGGCGAATCCCAGCCGCTTCCAGAGGCTGCGGACGGGCTCGGTCACCGGCCGGGGGTCGGGGCGGGGGGCGTCGAGCGGGACGCAGGCCACGAGGAGCCCGAGGCCGGCGTCGATGGCCTCGCCGATCTCGTCCTCGCCGATGGAGTCGAGGACGGCGCCGTCGAGCCCGACGAACCGGGCCCCGGCCTGGCGGAGGAGCTCGCCGTGGAGGGTGGTGGCGCCGATCCACACGCCGGCCAGCGTGGCGTCGGCGGCGGCGCCGTGGCCCGCCGCCACCAGCACCTGGCGGAGCCCGTCCTCGACGACCGTCTTCTCGTAGGAGCGGAGCCGGCCCCAGCCGCTCGCCGTGGCCAGCTCGCCGGCCACCACGGCGGCCAGCAGCGGCTCGTCGACCTGGACCACCAGGCGGGTCAGGCGGGGCAGGCGGCGGCGGACGTCGGCCCCGAGGCCGGTCACGCCTTCGGCCAGCGAGGCGGCGATGTCGCGCACCGCCCCCTCGTCGGCCAGGGCCTTCTCGCCCCGGGCCAGCTCGATGCCGGCCGCCAGCGTCCACGGCCCGACGAGGCGGACCTTGAGCGGGCCGGCGTAGCCCTCGGCGGCCTCTTCTAAGGCGTCGAGGTCGGTGGTGAACGTCGTCCGGGCGCGGTGCTCGTCGCGGCCGGGACGGCTGACGAACCGCCAGGCCCCGGTGCCGACCTCGACGTGGAGGCCGGCCAGCAGGGTGGCGCTGCGCCCGACGGGGTCGGCGCCGACGCCCCGGGCCGGCAGTTCCGGCAGAAAGGGCAGACCGGGCGTTTCGCCCAGCTCGGCGACGGCGATGCGGGCCGCCTCGAGGGGGTCGGCCCCGGGGAACGGACCGAGCCCGGTGGCGGTGCCCGCAGGCCAAACGTCCGGCATAGACCCGCGACCGTAGCGTGACCGTCACACCCGGTCGGTACGCTCGTCCCATGGCCCTGATCCACGCTCCGGGGGGCACCCCTGCGCCCGGGCGGCCGGCACCCGCCGGCGGCTTCCATCCGGCCGTGGCCGAGTGGTTCGCCCGGCGGTTCCCCGAGGGGCCCACGCCCCCCCAGGAGGAGGGCTGGGGCCCCATCGCCGCCGGGCACGACACGCTGATCGCCGCCCCGACCGGCTCGGGCAAGACGCTGGCCGGCTTCCTCGTCTGCATCGACCGGCTCTACCGGGCCCACGCCGCCGGCGAGGCCGTGGAGGGCCTGACCCAGGTGGCCTACGTCTCGCCGTTGCGGGCCCTGGCCGTCGACATCGCCGAGAACCTCGACCGCCCGCTGCGGGAGATCGCCGAGGTCGCCGCCGAGCTGGGCCTGCCCGCCCCCGAGCTGACCGTGGCGGTGCGGACGGGCGACACCTCGCCGAGCGAACGGGCCCTCATGGTCCGCCGCCCGCCCAACTTCCTCGTCACCACGCCCGAATCGCTGTACCTGATGGTCACCGCCGCCCGGAGCCGGGCGGTGCTGCGCACGGTCGAGACCGTCATCGTCGACGAGATCCACGCCGCCGCCCGCGACAAGCGGGGTTCGCACCTGACGCTGACGCTGGAGCGGCTCGAACGGGCCGCCGCCCGCCGGCCGCAGCGGATCGGCCTGTCGGCCACCCAGCGGCCCATCGAGCTGCTGGCCGGGATGCTGGGCGGCGCCGGTGCGCCCGCCCCGCCGGCCATCGTCGACACCGGGCACCGCCGGGAGCTCGACCTGGCGCTGGAGCTGCCCCAGGGCGAGCTGGAGGCGATGGCCTCCGGCGACCAGATGGGCGACGTCCTCGACCGGATCGCCGCCCTGGTCGGCGAGCACCGCACCACGCTGGTGTTCGTCAACACCCGCCGCCTGGCCGAGCGCCTGGCCCACCAGCTGGGCGAGCGCCTCGGCGACGACGCCGTCAGCGCCCACCACGGCTCCCTGTCGAAGGACCGGCGGCTCAAGGTCGAGTCGCGCCTGCGGGCCGGCGACCTCAAGGCGCTGGTGGCCACGGCGTCGCTGGAGCTCGGCATCGACATCGGGCCCGTCGACCTCGTCTGCCAGGTCGGCTCGCCCCGCAGCATCGCCACGTTCCTCCAGCGGGTCGGCCGGTCGGGCCACAGCCGCCGGGGGATCCCCAAGGGCCGCCTGTTCCCGCTCACCCGCGACGAGCTGGTCGAGTGCGCCGCCCTGCTCCGGGCCGTCGGCACCGGCGCCCTCGACGCCATCGTCCCCCCCGAGGCCCCGCTCGACATCCTGGCCCAGCAGCTGGTGGCCGAGGTGGCGTCGAGCGCCGAGAGCTGCGCCGTCGACGATCTGTTCGCCCTGGCCCGCCGGGCCCATCCCTACCGCCACCTGCCCCGGGAGACCTTCGACGAGGTCCTGGCCATGGTGAGCCGCGGCATCGAGACCGGGCGGGGGCGGCGGGCCGCCTATCTCCATCTCGACGCCGTCAACGGCGAGGTCCGGGCCCGGGGCGGCGCCCGCCTGGCCGCCGTCACCTCGGGCGGCGCCATCCCCGAGATCGGCGACTTCCGGGTGGTGCTCGAGCCCGACGAGCTGTTCGTCGGCACCGTCAACGAAGACTGGGCCACCGAGTCGATGGCCGGCGACATCTTCCTGCTCGGCACCCACGCCTGGCAGATCCGCCAGGTGGCCTCCGGCGTGGTCCGGGTGGCCGACGCCGAGGGCAAGCCGCCCACGATCCCGTTCTGGATGGGCGAGGCCCCGGCCCGCACCCCGGAGCTGTCGGCCGAGGTGTCGGCGCTGCGGTCGACCGTCGACGCCTTCCTGGCCGCCGGCGATCCCGACGGCGCCCGGGCCTGGCTGGGCCAGGCGGCCCGGCTCGACGGGGCGGCCGCCGCCCAGCTGGTCGACTACGTCGCCGCCGGCAAGGCGGTGCTGGGCGTCGTGCCGACCGCCACCGACCTCGTCTTCGAGCGGTTCTTCGACGACGCCGAAGGCATGCACCTGGTCATCCACTCGCCGCTCGGGGGCCGCATCAACCGGGCGTTGGGTCTGGCGCTGCGCAAACGCTTCTGCGTCTCGTTCGACTTCGAGCTGCAGGCGGCGGCCAACGACGACGCCGTCGTCCTGTCGCTCGGGCCCCACCACAGCTTCCCCCTGGCCGACGTGCCCCGCTTCCTCAACTCCAAGACGGTCCGGCCGGTGCTGGAGCAGGCGGTGCTGTCGCCGCCGTCACCGATGTTCACCAGCCGGTGGCGGTGGAACCTCAACCGGGCGCTGATCGTGCTCCGTTTCAAGGGCGGGCGGCGCAATCCGCCGCCGCTGCAGCGCATGGAGGCCGACGACTTCATGGCCGCCCTGTTCCCCCAGGCCGCCGCCTGCCAGGAGAACGTCTCCGGCCCCATCCAGATCCCCGACCATCCCATCGTCCGCCAGACGATGCACGACACGCTGACCGAGGCCCTCGACATCGACGGGCTCACGGAGCTGCTCGACGGCATCGAGTCGGGCCGGGTCGGGGTCCACTTCCGCGACACCACCGAGGCCTCGGCCTTCGCCCACGAGATCCTGACCGCCAAGCCCTACGCCTTCCTCGACGACGCCGAGGCCATCGACCGCCGCACCAACGCCGTCCAGCTCCGGCGGGGCCTGCCCGTCGACCTGTCGACCATCGGCCGGCTCGACCCCGGGGCCATCGAACGGGTGCGGTCGGAAGTCACGCCGGAGCCGGTGACGGCCGACGACCTCCACGATCTGCTGCTGGGCCTCGTCGTCACCCCGGCCCGGGAGGAGTGGCGGCCCCTGTTCGACGAGCTGGCGACCCGGAACCGGGTGGCGTCGGTCACGGCCCCCGACGGCGTCGAGCGGTGGTGGGCGGCGGAGAACGACGCCGACGCCCGGGCCCTGGTCGACGACCGGCCCGACGGCCCGACTCCGGTGGAGCAGGTGGCGGCGGCCGTGCTGCGGGGCCGGCTCGATCTGTCCGGGCCGGTGACGGCGGCCGAGCTGGCCGAGCGCTGCGCCCTCCCGCCGTCGAAGGTGGCCATCGGGCTGGCGGTGCTGGAGCAGGCGGGCTTCGCCATCCAGGGGCGCTTCACCGACCCCGACGGCGACACGGTGGAATGGTGCGCCCGGCGGCTGCTGGCCCGGATGCACGCCTACTCGCGCTCCAGCCGGCGCAAGGCGGTGGAGGCGGTCAGCGCCGTCGACTTCCTGCGGTTCCTGCTCCGCTGGCAGCACGTCGCCCCCGGCACGCAGCTGCGGGGCGCCTCCGGCGTCCGCGTCGCCGTCGAGCAGCTCCAGGGCTTCGAGGCGGCGGCCGCCGCCTGGGAGCGGGAGATCCTGGCCCGCCGGGTGACCGACTACCAGCCGGCCTACGTCGACCGCCTGTGCCACGACGGCGAGATCACCTGGCTGCGGCTCTGCCCCCACCAGCCGGCCTCCGACCGCCGTTCCGCCCCCTCCAAGGCGACCCCGGTGGCCCTGGCCTTCCGCGACGACCTTCCCTGGCTCCTCCAGGCCGCCCGCCTCTCCCCCGAGCCGATCGAGCCGCCGGTGCCCTCGGCCGGCGCCACGGCCGAGGTCGTCGAGGCCCTCGGCCGCCGGGGAGCGCAGTTCCTGGGCGAGCTGGCGGCCGTCACCCGCCGGCTGCCGGCCGACATCGAAGAGGCCCTGTGGGACGGGGTGTCGCGCGGCCTGCTGACCGCCGACGGCTTCGCCGCCATCCGCTCCCTGGTCGAGACCGGCCGCCCCCGGCCGAAGTCGGCCCACTCGGTGAGCCGGTTGCGGCGGGGCGCCCCCCGGCCCAGCCGGGCGGCGGGCCGGTGGTCGCTCATCCCGCCGGCGGAGCCGGTCGACGACCGCGAGGCGCTGGCCGAGGCGGTGGCCGACCAGCTGCTGCAGCGCTGGGGCGTGGTGTTCCGCGACCTGGCCGTCCACGAGGGGATGCCGCTTCCCTGGCGCGACCTCCAGCGGGCGCTGCGCCGCTTCGAGGACCGCGGCCTCGTCCGGGGCGGCCGCTTCGTGGCCGGCTTCTCCGGCGAGCAGTACGCCCTGCCCGCCGCCGTCGAAGGCCTGGCCGACATCCGCCGCCGCCCCCGCAGCGGCGAGCGCGTCACCGTCAACGCCTGCGATCCCCTCAACCTGACCGGCGTGATCATCCGCGGCCCCCGGACCCCGGCCGTCCGCACCAACCGCGTCACCTACGTCGACGGCCTCCCCGACGGCCTTCCCGACGGCGCCGCCGAGGGCGACGGCCACCCGTCCTAGGGGTCCCGGCTCCGGGCGGCTCACTCCCGGCCGGACAGATCGCGGGTCTCCCGGGCCACCCGGCGGGCCTCCTGCAGCGGGACGGGGGCCCGGGCGCCCTCGGTCGAGGCGGCGAGGGTCACGGCCACGGCCGCCTCGACGTCGGTGCGCCAGGCGGCGTGGGCCACCACCGGCCGGGCCCCGGTCCTCGTGCACACGGAGGCGGCGACCGCCTCGCCGTCGAGCAGCAGCGGCCGCCACCGGCCGCGGACGAGCGGCGGCTCGTCGCCGGCGGCCCGGAGCGGACGGCGGGTGACCCCCACCGTCGGCAGATCGAGCGCCCAGCCGAGGTGGACGGCCAGGCCGGCCCGGCGGGGATGGTCGGCGCCGGTGGCGTCGACCAGCAGCACGTCGGGCGGGCGGGCCAGGGCGGCCACCGCCGCCGCCAGGACCGGCCCCTCCCGCAGGGCCAGCAGCCCCGGGAGGTAGGCGGCGCCCACCGCCCGGCGCACCACGGCCTGCTCGACGACGTCGGCCGCCTGCCGGGCGACCGGGACCATCCCCGGCCCGGCCGGAACGACCCTCCGGCTCCCCTGCAGGGCCCGCCCCTCCGACCGGGCGGGCACGCCGCCCCGGCCCCGGCGCAGGAGCGCCTCGTGGCCGGGCTGCCACACCACGGCGGCGGCGAAGGCCCGGTCGCCGGGGCGCCCCGGGCCGGCCTCGCCCCGGGCGAAGGCCACGAAGCACCCCCCGATCGCGGCCGGCTCCGGCAGGCGGAAGGGCGACGAGCGCCGCCGCGCTGCGGCCAGCCGGCCCACCTCGGCCTGCAACTCGACGAGCCGGTCGGCGTCGGCGGGCCACGGAGTTTCCACCGCCGGCCATCATGCCGCCGCTGCCCCGGCCCGGGATCGGCCGGAGCGGCGAATGGGTAACGTCGACTCGTGGAGGTGACCCATCCCGACCGGGTGCTGTTCCCCGACGACGGCATCACCAAGGGCGACGTCGTCGACTACTACCGCCGGGTGGCGCCGGTCATGGTGCCGCACCTGCGGAACCGGCCCCTGATGCTGGAGCGGTACCGGTCGGGCATCGACCACGGCGGCTTCTTCCAGAAGGAGGCGTCGGAGTACTTCCCGGCCGAGATCCGCCGGGTCGAGGTGGACAAGGCCGGCGGCGTCGTCCACCACGCCGTCGTCGACGACGAGGACGGGCTCGTCTACCTGGCCAACCAGGGCTGCCTCACGTTCCACTGCTGGACGGCCCGGGCCGACCGGCCCCACCAGCCCGACCGGGTCGTGTTCGACCTCGACCCGCCGGCGGTCGACGGCGCCTTCGCCACCGTGCGGTCGACCGCCCTGCGGCTGCGCGACGTCCTGACCCGCCTCGGGCTCGTCCCGTTCGTCCAGACGACCGGGTCGCGGGGCCTGCACGTCGTCGCCCCGCTGGTGGTCGGGCCCGACCACGGCGAGGTGCTGCGCTTCGCCGGTGCCGTGGCCGACCACCTCGCCGCCGCCGACCCCGCCCGCCTCACCACCGAATTCCGCAAGGCCCGGCGGGGGTCTCGGCTCTACCTCGACGTCGCCCGCAACGGCTACGCCCAGACGGTGGTGGCGCCGTACTCCCTGCGGGCCCGCCCCGGCGCCCCGGCCGCCACGCCGCTCGACTGGGACGAGGTCCGGGCCACCCGCCTCCGGCCCGACCGCTGGACGGTCGGCAATCTGTTCCGCCGGCTCGGGGCCAAGGCCGACCCCTGGCGGGGCATGGCCCGCCACGCCCGCCCGCTGCCCGAGGCCTGGGCCCGCCTCGATTCGCTGACCGCCATCCGGGCCTCCTGACCGCCCGCCCCTCCCTCAAGGTTCCTCAACCCGGGGAACCGCCGGCCGCTCCCGGTCCGTACGCTCGAGCGGACATGGCGACGGCGGCGACCACGACGGGCTGGCGGCGGCTCTCCCGCAAGGGCGCCGGCTACCTCGCCTCCGCCCCCGGGACGCACATCCTGTTCCTCATCGTGGCCGTCACGACCCTGGTCCTGCGGGGCGTCGACGCCCCCACCGCCACCCGCATCCTGCGCCACCAGAGCACGAACCTGATCCAGATGTCCCGGGACGCCCCCCGGGTCCTCGTCCTGTCGGCCTTCCTGCTCGACCACGGTCGCCTGCTGACCGAGGCGATCGTCTTCACGCTGGTGCTCTCCCCGGTGGAGCGCTGGGTCGGCACCTACCGCTGGATCGCCACCTTCGCCGCCGGCCACGTCGGCGCCACGCTGGCCACCACCGTCGGCATCTGGCTCCAGGTCCGCCAGGGGGCCGCCCGGGGGCTCGTCTACCCGGTCGACGTCGGCGTCAGCTACGGAGTGGCCGCCCTGGCCGGCGTGCTCGTCTACCGGCTGCGGAGGCCGTGGAACCTGGCCTGGCTGGCCTTCCTGGCCGTCGACGCCGGCCGGGGCGTGATCGCCACCGGCACGTTCACCGACTGGGGCCACCTCGTGGCGCTCGGCATCGGGCTGGCCATGGGCCCGCTGGTCCGGCCCGACCGGCGCGACAAGCGCCACGTCCTGGCCGTTCTGGGCACGGCGGTGCTGGCCGCCTCGGCGGGCTGCGGCGTCCTCCTCTTCAGCGTTCCGGACCGCGACATCGCCGTCCCCGACGTGGGCCCGGCGGTCGAGGTGACCGTCGTCGGCCGGCCGCCCGACTGCGGCACGGGCTGCCACGCGGTGGTGGTCCGCTACGCCGTCCCGGCCGGCGACGCCGACCAGGGCACCGACGGTCCCGGCCCGTCCGCCCCCGGCCCGTCCGCCTCGGGGGCCATCTCCGCCACCGGCACCCGGCGGACCGTCGAGGGCCTGCTCGTCCTGCCCCAGCAGACGCTGACGCCGCGGGGCCAGCGGCTCCTGGCCGTGGCCGACCCCACGACGCCCGGGCGGCTGCGCCCGCTCCGCCCGCCGCAGCGGGTCAGCCCCGACAGCCTGTTCGGCGCCATGGCCGCCGCCGGGGCGGTGACCGGCGCCGTCCTCCTCTACTGCTCGACCAGGGCGGCGCCCTCGACCGGCAGGAAGACGGTGTCGTAGCGGCCGACCTTGTCCCACTGCTGGTCGGTGCCGACCGCCCAGCGGCGCAGGCTGCGGATCACCACCGCCAGCTGCAGCGGCCGCCACAGCAGCCGCAGCAACGGGGACAGCGCCACCAGCGACCACCGCTCGCCGTCGGCGGCCACCGCCAGGGCGGCCACCGCCAGGTCGGCCACCACGGCCACGGCCAGGACGCCGGCCGCCACCCCGAGCTGGCCGGTGAACACCAGGTACAGCAGCCACACGTCGGCGAAGGGCCCGAGGACGGGCAGGATCACCGAGCTCAGCAGGTTCCAGGGCAGGCCGACCAGGCCGATCAGGCCCGCCTCCGGCTCGAGGAGGGCGCCGCGGTGCTTGGCCACCACCTGAACGGTGCCATAGGACCACCGCCGCCGCTGGCGGACCACGTCGGCCAGCGACTCGGGCGCCTCGGTCCAGGCCACGGCGGCCGGCTCGTAGGGGATGCGCCAGCCCGACCGCTGGAGGGCGGTCGTGAGGTCGGCGTCCTCCACCACGGTGTCGCCGTGGTAGCCGCCGACCTGGCGGACGGCCGCCACCCGGAACGCCCCCGCCGCCCCCGGCACCACGGCCATCACCCGGGCGACGTCCTGGGCCCGGCGGTCGAGGTTGAGGGCGACGACGTACTCCAGCGCCTGGAGGGCGGCCAGCAGGTTGCGGCGGTTGCCGACCTTGACGTTGCCGGCCACCGCCCCCACCCGGGGATCGGCGAAGTGGGGGCCGAACGCCCCGAGCAGCCCCGGCGTCACGACCGTGTCGGCGTCGATCACCACCGCCACCTCGGTGGTGGCCAGCATGAAGCCGTGGTTCAGGGCCGCCGCCTTGCCCCGGTTCTCCTGGCGGACGAGCCGGAACCCGATCGGGCCCGCCCGCCCCCCGGCGGTGAGGTGGAGCCGGGCCGCCCGCACGGCCACCTCGGCGGTGCCGTCGGTCGACCCGTCGTCGACCACGATCAGCTCGGCCGGGGCGGGATCGAGGCGGGCCACGGCGGCGATGGCCTTGGCGATCACCAGCGCCTCGTTGTAGGCCGGGATGATGACCGTGATCGCCGGTGTGCCGGTCCCGCCCGGCGCCCGGCCCGCCCGGGGCCGGCGGCGGAGGCGGTGGATCAGCGCCAGCGGGGCGGCCAGCAGCAGGCGGGCCAGCGAGCCGAAGGCGGTGGCCACCGCCACCCACAGCAGGAGGCGGCGCAGGGCCAGCTGGAGCCGGAAGCCGGTCACCACGCCCAGCCCCCGCACGGCGTCGGCGAACCCCCGCCGCACGGCGTAGGGGCCGGGGGTGGCGCCGTCGAGGGCGTCGGCGGTGGTGAAGAGGTAGCCCCGGGCCTTGAGGGCGTCGATGATGCGGGGCAGGGCGGCCACCGTCTGGTCCCGGCGGCCGCCGCCGTCGTGGAGGAGGACGACGGTCCGCTCCGAGAGCTGCGACAGGGCGTTGTGGACGATCTTGTCGGGGCCGGGCTGGCGCCAGTCGTCGGTGTCGTCGGTCCAGCCCACGGGGTGGAACCCGAGGTCGCCGGCCAGGGCGTCGGCGCCCTTGGCGTGGGGGGCGGCGTCGCCGTGGCCGTAGGGGGAGCGGAACAGCAGCGGCCGCCGGCCGGTCTCACCCTCCACCACCCAGGCGGCGCCGGAGATCTCCAGGCGGGAGTGCCAGTCCGACGCCTTGCTCAGGTCGGGGTGGGAGTAGGTGTGGTCGCCGATGACGTGGCCGTCGTCGAGCTCCTGGCGCAGGAGGCCCTGGTGGCGCTCCGCCTCCTTGCCGATGACGAAGAAGGTGGCCGGCACGTGCTCCCGGCGGAGCACGTCGAGGATCCGGGGCGTCCACGTCGGGTCGGGCCCGTCGTCGAAGGTCAGGGCGACGACACCGGGGCCCGACACGTCGCGGACCGGCCGGCCGGGGAGCTGCGGGGCGTGCTTGGCCGGGGTGACGCCCAGCGAGTCGAGCGCCCCCGGCGCTTCGGAGCCGATCCGCCACAGGGCCACGCCCACGCCGGCGTCGGCCGCCAGCCGGGCCCGGGCGGCCATCGACCGGGCGTCGTCGTACCACAGGGTCCGGCCGTCGGGCAGCGTGCCGCCCCATTCGCCCTGGACGGGGTCGTAGGCCACCCGGCCGTTGGCGTGGCCGGCCAGCTCGGCGGCGGCGGGCACGGTGAGGTCCTCGGCCTCGCCCCGCTGGCCCGGCGCCGGCCAGGCGTACCCGTAGGCCGGCACGCCGAGGAGCAGCTGGGCCGGCGGGACGAGGCGCAGGGCGCAGTCCAGCGTCTGGTGCACCCAGGGGAGCCCGGCCACCGGCCCGGCGTCGCCGGTCGGGTCGTGCTGGTCGTAGGCCATCCAGACGATCCCCACCCCGCCGGCCGACAGGCGGGCGAGGTCGAAGGGGGCGGCCTCCTCGCTGGCGGGATCGGTGAAGGCCGGCACGGTCACCAGCACCCGGCGCCGCCGCAGCGCTTCGGCGAGATGGCCGACGAGCCCCGGCAGCGTGGCCCGGACCGACCCGTCGAGGTTCTCGAAGTCGAGGACGACGCCGTCCCACGGCGAGCGGGCCATGGCCGACGAGACGGCCGACACGAAGCGCCGCCGGGCCTCCTTGTCGTTGACCAGCGCCTTGACCCGGCCGCCGTTCCAGTCCTTCCCGTCGTAGTTGGAGATGACCAGGAGGCCCTCGGCGCCGGCCAGATGGGCCCGGACCAGCCCGTCGCCCACCGGGCGGATCTCGACCGTGCCGGGGTGGGCGCCCAGCGTGGCGCCGGTGACGGCCAGGGTCGAGAGCCCGGCGACGTCGCGGTCGATGCCCGCCGCCGTGTCGTCGTAGTCGCTGGCGGCGAAGCCGAGCACCTCGACGGCGCCCGCCGCCGGGCCGGCCCCGGGGGTGCCCGGCCCGGCCGGCGCCGCCGGCCGGGTCGTCGACGTCGCTCCGCCGGCCCCGGCCGCCCCGCCGGGCGGGCTTCCGGCCGCCGGCCCGCTGACCGGCGGCTGGGCCGAGGCGCCGACGTTGACCACCAGCGGGTCGGGCCGGCTCCGGTAGACCGGCAGCGACAGCGCCACCAGCAGGGCGGCGACGGTCGCCCCGCCGCCGAGGACGAGGACGGCCCGCCGCTCCCCCTCCCGGGAGCGGTGCCGCAGCATGAGCCCGGTGGCCACCAGGGCCGCCACCGCCACCCCGGCGGCGACCGGGTCGACCCGGTCGGCGGCCAGCAGGAGCCCGACGACCAACCCGACCACCACCAGCCGGGGCACCGCCCGGGCCGAGGGCAAGCGGAGGCGGCCAGAGGCGGGGCGGAAGGACATTTGCCGCGTCACGGTACCGACCGGCGGAGGGCCGCCCCCGCTGCTAACCCTCAAGATTGGTAAGGCGACGCTTCAGGTTTTCGGACAGGCCCGCAGCAGGTCGCCGTCGGGGAAGTGCCGCTCCTCGACCAGGCACATCGACCGCTGGAGGTCGTCCAGGGAGTAGAGGAAGGGCTGGTAGGCCCGGGGGAACCACACCACCCAGAGCCCGCCGGCCGCCGCCGCCCGGGCCGCCCGGCGGAGAAACGCCGGCAGCTCCCCGGTCGGCTCGTGGGAGGCGTAATAGGTGCGGGACGGGGTGAGGTCGGCCGGGATGCCGAGGCGGAGGTCGAGGATGTAGGGGTCGTCGCTGGCCACGGTCCCCGGGACGGGATGGGCCTTGAGCCAGGCCAGTAGCGGCGACGCCGTCCACGCCGGGGTGCTGTAGTCGAGCAGCCCGTCGCGGCGGGCCCGCATCTCGAAGGCCCCCAGCCGGGGCAGCGACAGGGCCGCCACCGCCACCACCAGCCCCGCCGCCAGGGCCGGGGAGCGCCCCCGCCGCCGGCCCGGCCCGGCCACGACCACGGCCGCCCCCACCACCAGCGGGACGAACACCGGCAGGAGGAAGCGGGGCGGCGGGTCGATGGCCATCGTGGCCTCGAACCAGGCGACGCTGGCCACGCCGGCGGCCACGAAGGCCGCCACCGGCAGGACGACCGCCGCCCGCCGGTCCCTCCGGGCCATCAGCCCCAGCGGGACCACCACCGCCAGGCACAGCCCGGCGCCGGCCACCACCCGGAACGCCTCGGGCGTCCCGCCGGGCAGGATCCACGCCCCCACCGCCGCCAGCGTCAGCCGGGTGCTGGCCGGCGGCGACAGCGCCGACGTCCCCCGCCCGTCGCCGGTGGCGTTGCCGGCGGCGGCGACGTTGCGGGCCAGCCAGGCCAGCAGCGGGGTGAGCCCGGCGGCGAGGAAGGCGGCGGCCGCCGCCAGCCGGGTCCGCCACCGGCCGGTCCCGGCCAGCAGCACGGCGCCGCCGACCGGATAGAGCACGACCGAGGCGTAGCGGGTGAGGCAGGCCAGCCCGGCGGCGAGGCCGGCGGCCCCGGCCAGCCCCAGGCCGGCCCCCGCCCGCCCGCCGGGGCCGGTGCCCGTCCGCAGGCTCTCGGTGAGGAGCATGAGGCAGCCGACGGCGAGGACGATGCCGATCGGCTCGGACAGCGCCGCCGAGGCCATGGCCACCATCGGCGTCGACAGGGCCAGCACCGCCGCCACCACCCCGCCGGCCGCCGCCGAGCCGGTGAGGCGCCGGGCCCACAGCCCGCCCAGCACGACCAGCAGGCCGAAGAGGGCGGCGTTGAGGAACCGGGCGGCGGGGAGCGGGCCGAGGCCGAGCCCCTCGAGCGCCGCCACCGCCGCCGGGAACACCGGCGGGAAGAGGGTCAGCGGGGAGCCGTCGATGTCGGCGAAGCCGTGCCCGGCCCGGAGGTGGCGGGCGGCGGCCAGGTAGGTGACCGTGTCGGGCTCCGCCCCGGGGCCGTAGTGGGAGGTGGCCCACAGCGTCAGCGCGACGGCGACGGCCGCCGCCCCGGCCACCGGGACCCAGCCGTCGCCTCCCCATCGCCGCCCGACCCGCTCGATCGCCATGCGGGGGCCGCAGCGTAGGCGGCGGCGGCCGGCCGGGCGGGGTCGCGGCGTTCCGCGGGCGATCAGCCCCCGGCCAGCCGCCCGGGGCGTTGACGGGGCCGTGAACTCCCGGCGAAAAGCAGGGATTCAGGCCGGCCGGGGGGAACTGGTCCCTAGCCCTCCCCCCGGCCGCAGGAGCACGGTTGTCTCGACGCGTCACCGCCCTCGCTTCGGCACTCCTGGTGCTGACCCTTCTCCTCGTCGCGGCCCGGCAGGCGCCCTCGGCCAAGGCGGAGGGGGCCGACCCCGTGCTGCTGGCCGCCGGCGACGTGGCCTCCTGCCAGCCCAAGCCGGGCGACGAGGCGACCGCCGCCCTGCTCAACCGGGACCCCGACGCCGCCGTGGCCATGCTGGGCGACGGCGCCTACCCCAACAGCGACCTCTACAACTACCAGCAGTGCTACACGCCGTCGTGGGGTTCGGTGACGAACATCGCCAACCGCATCCACCCCGTTCCCGGCAACCACGAGTACGACGCCGGGAACCAGGCGGCCGACTACTTCGACTACTTCGGCGCCGCCGCCGGGCCCCGCCTCGGCGGCTACTACAGCTACGACCTGGCCGGCTGGCACATCATCGTGCTCAACGCCAACTGCGCCGCCAACGTGGCCAGGCAGACGCCGAGCAACCCCGACGGCTGCAGCGGCGACAGCGTCCAGGCCAAGTGGCTGAAGGCCGACCTGGCCGCCCACGCCACGCCCTGCATGATCGCCATGTGGCACGAGCCCCGCTTCTTCTCGGTGGCCGTGCCCGACGTGACGGTGCCGACCAACCTGCAGCCCTCGTCGGATCCGACGATGAACGACATGTGGCAGATCCTCGAGAACGCCGGCGTCGACGCCGTTCTCGCCGGCCACTGGCACGACTACGAGCGCTTCCCCCGCCTGTCGCTGCCGCCCGGCAAGTCGGTCGGCCCCGGCGTGGTCGATCCCGACGGCATGCGGGAGTTCATCGTGGGGACGGGCGGCGGGCCCTACCACAAGTTCCTGACCGACGCCTCCGGGAACCCGACCAAGATCGACCCCAACTCCGAGGTGCGGATCCAGCACAACTACGGCGTGCTGCGCCTTTCGCTGCACCCGGCGGGCTACGACTGGGAGTTCCTGTCGGCCGGTATGGACGGCTCGAGCGAGCCGAAGGCCGGAACGGTGCTCGACAGCGGCAGCGACACCTGCGGCGCCGGCACCCCGCCGGCCACCACCCCCACGACGGCCACGACCGGCGGCCCCGGCGGCGATCCGGGCCCGACGACGACGACCACCGTCGCTCCGGGCGCCGGCGGCCCGCGGCCGTCGGGCTACTGGATGGTCGGCGCCGACGGGCGGGTGTACCCCTTCGGCGATGCCCGGAATCTCGGCGACGCCCCGCCGCCGGCCGGCGCCGAGGCCGTCGACATCGAGCCCACCCCCGCCCGCGACGGCTACTGGGTCGTCGACTCGGCCGGCACCGTCACCGCCCGGGGGGCGGCACCGCCGCTCGGCAGCGTGGCGCCCGGCGCCCTGTCGGCCGGCGAGTTGGTCACCAGCCTGTCGGCCACGCCGACCGGCCGGGGCTACTGGATCTTCACCAGCCGGGGGCGCGTGCTGACCTTCGGCGACGCCGTGGGCTACGGCGACATGGCCCGGACCGTCCTCAACGGCCCGGTGCTCGACTCGATCCCCACGCCGTCGGGCCACGGCTACTACATGGTGGCCTCCGACGGCGGCATCTTCGCTTTCGGCGATGCCACCTTCCGGGGTTCGATGGGCGGGAAGAAGCTCAACGCCCCGGTGCAGTCGCTGGTGCCGGTCCCGACCGGCGGTGGGTACTGGCTGGTGGCGTCGGACGGCGGGGTGTTCGCCTTCGGCGATGCGCCGTTCCGCGGCTCGATGGGCGGCGTGAAGCTGGCCCGGCCGGTGACGGGCATGGTGCCCTACGGCAACGGCTACCTCATGGTCGCCGAGGACGGCGGCATCTTCTCCTTCTCCAACCAGCCGTTCGCCGGTTCGCTGGGCTCCAACCCGCCGGCCCGCCCGATCGTCTCGGTCGCCACCCTGTAACGGCGGCGACGGCCGGGGTCACCCCCAGCCGTTGCCGTGGAACTCCTGCTCGACCGAGCAGTGCGGCAGGTTCGAGAACTTCCGGGCCTTGGCGCACACCGCCTGGGCCTGGCTCCGGCTCCGGCCGCCGTTGAAGATCTCCGTCTCCCAGTTGGTCCGGGAGATCTCCTGGACGTGCACCTTGAAGCCGTCCTTGGCGGCGGCGGCGGCGATCCGCTTCGCTTCGGCGCCGCTGCGGATGTGGCCGCCGAGAATCGATTCCCAGCCCGACGATGCGGCGCTGGCCGGCGCCGCCAGGGCGGCGACGCTCAACGCTCCGGCCGCCACGGCGGCGGCGAGAACGCGCGTGGCGCGGTTGGAACGCGTCATACCCACTGACCGACCTCCATTGTCCCCCAGCATCTCCCCAGCCGATGACGCCGGCCGTTGGGCCGCCGTTCACCCAGGATAAAGGCGCCAATCGGGCAATCCACCCCGGTGGGGACAGCGGGCGTTCAGCCCTCGCCGTTGCGTAAGTGATGGCGATCAACAGCTGTTGTTCAGGATGCTCAAGTTAAGGTGCAGCAATGAGGAAGATCCCCGAGATCACCGCCGTCTTCTGGATCACCAAGATCATCGCCACGACGCTGGGCGAGACGGGCGGCGACCTGCTGGCCCAGACGATGAAGGTCGGCTACGCCGTCAGCACCGTGATCCTGCTCGGCATCATGCTGAGCACGCTGGTGGGCCAGCTCCGCCTGCCCCGCTTCAGCCCGGCGCTGTACTGGACGGTCATCGCCACCACCAGCATGGCCGGCACCACCATCTCCGACTACATCGACCGAACGCTGCACTGGGGCTACTACAAGGGCAGCGTCGTCCTGGTGGCCCTGCTGGTCGGCGCCCTGCTCTTCTGGCGGGCGAGGTTCGGATCGCTGTCGATCAACCGGGTGAGCTCGTTCCCGCTGGAGCTCACCTTCTGGACGACCGTCCTCATCGCCAACACGCTCGGTACGGCGCTGGGCGACTGGCTGTCCGACAACACCGGCCTGGGCTTCGCCCGGGCCACGCTGGTCATCACCGCCCTGCTGGGCTTCGTGGCCCTGCTCCACTTCCGGACGGCCGTGAACAAGGTGGCGCTGTTCTGGGCCGGCTTCGTGCTCATCCAGCCGTTCGGCGCCACGGCCGGCGATCTGTGGACGAAGAAGGCGGCCATCGGCGGATTCGGCTTCCCGACCTACTACGCCTCGGCGATCCTCGCCGCGGTGCTGATCTTCTTCGTGGCGGTGTCGGCGGCGGACGCCGGCGGCCGCGTCGAGGACGGGAAGGTCGCCCTCGACGCGGCCTAGGCGCGGGGTCAGCCGAGGGCGGCCACCGAGACGATCGGGTTGGCCGGCGGGTGGCCGCCGAGGGAACCGGCGAAGGGCGACGACGAGAAGTCGAAGATGCCGCCGTCCTCGCCGACCATGAGATAGCCGTCGCCGTAGCGGACCATGCCGGTGATGGGCTTCGACAGCCGGGTGCCGCCCATCGAGCCCTTGAAGGGGGCGTCGAAGGCGAAGATGCCGCCGTCCGACGCCACCAGCCAGTAGCCGTGGCCGTCACCGTCGGGCACCAGCGACTGGACCGGGGCGTTGAGCTTCTTGCCGCCCATCGAACCGGCGAAGGCCGCATCGCCGAAGGCGAAGATGCCGCCGTCGGAGGCCACCATGTAGTAGCCCCTGCCCGTCGGCGTGGCCACGGAGTCGAGGACGGGCCCGTTGAGGGTCAGGCGGGACACGTCGCCCAGGAACGTGGCGTCGCCGAAGGCCACCGCCCGGCCGCGGCTGGTGAAGATCCAGTAGCCCCGGCCGGTGGGGGTGGCCGACAGGCTCGTCACCTGCTCGCCGGGGGCCAGGCGGGTGATGTCGAGGTTGCCGAGGGCCGGCGCGGTGCCGGTCGGGGTGACCCGCCCGTCGGCCGACAGGATCCAGTAGCCGGCGCCGTCGGGCGTGGGCTCGAGGTCGACGGCCGGCGCACCGGCCGGGCCGTCGCCGAGCCCCTTGGCCTGGCCGAAGGGATAGACCTTGGCGTCGGCGCCGAGCATCCAGTAGCCGGCCGGAACGGCGGCGGTGTGGTCGGTCGGCGGGCCGCTGTTCGGCTCGGTGCCGGGCGGCGCCGGCGTCGGGTTCCCGCCCGGGTCGGGCGTCGGGGTCGGCCCGGGGCCGTGGCCGTAGGGCGCTTCGACCAGCGTGTCCTTGTGGTTGAAGTAGGGATCGGCGGCCATGGCCTTCCAGGCGCTGTAGGCCTCCGGCGACGACTCCAGCCACCACTCGTTGTTGAGGCCGTTGGCGTTCTGGGTGTCGAAGTACAGCCAGGCCACGATGTCGGGGTAGTGCTGCATGATGGCCACGTGGGCCGCGGCCAGCCACTTGGCCTTGTCGCCGGGGTTGTTCTCCTCCACGCCGGTCTCGCCGACCATCATCGGCTTGTTGTGGGGCAGGGCCCAGTTGTAGAAGGCCTGGAACAGCTCCTGCTCCGACTCGTAGCGGGCCCCGGGCTTGTTGGGCGCCCAGTTGTACCCGTCGGCGCACATCCAGTCGACGACGTCGTCACCCGGGTAGTAGGGCTGGGCGCCGAGCGGGTTGATGGCGTGGTTGGGCGCCAGCGTGGGGTCGGTCGAGGTCTGGCCCGACGGCGGGTAGAAGTCGAGCGACACCGGGCACCACACCCACACGGCGTTGGTGTTGCCGTCCTTGGCGAAGCGGTCGTGGATGTAGCGCCAGGCGGCGATGTACTTCTGCGGCGTCTTCGACAGGCTGGCCTTGCTGGTGCGGGTGCCGTCCGGCTCCCAGAACCAGCGCAGGAAGAACGGCGCACCGAGGGCCTGCAGCCGGGTGGCGGCGGCGTCGATGGCGGCGTCGTACTTGCCGGCCACGATCTGGTCGACGTCGGCGCCGCCCCACGAGATCAGCGGGATGCGGCCGTTCTGGATGTCCCACGTCTCCCGCCAGCCCGGCAGCGTCGGCTTGGCCCCCGACAGCGGCAGGGCCGAGTCGAAGTTGGCGTAGTAGTGGTTGTCGATGTCCATCGTGCGGCCGGCGTCGGCCTCCCGCTTGGTGATCCCCATGTCGGCCGCCGTTTTGGCCGTGGGCGAGTCGGGGATCGTGTGGATCCCGAACAGCGCCCCCTCCGACGGCACCAGCCGGCCGGTCGGCCGGGGCGGCATCGGGTCGGGCGGCGTGGGCGGCGGCGGATCGACGTAGGGCACGGTCGCCGACGCCACGGCCGAGGAGGCCGGCGTCACCGACAGGCCGACGAACGGCGTGGCGAGCGTCATGGCGGCGAGCGCCCCGACGATCAGCCGCCGGCGCCGTGCCGGGGGGCACACACGCGACAGCAACATGGTTGGTCCAGACCCTTCCGAGACCCCAGCGGCCCCTGATCGACTTCCCGGACGGTTTCGACTACTCCGCAGGATGCCCCGATACCTCTGAACATCCCGTGAACAGCGTCAGTGCACGTTCAGCACCACGGCCAGCGTCCCGGCCACGAGGCAGTAGATCCCGAAGGGCGTCAACGTCCTCGTGTGGAACCACCGGACCAGGAACCGGACCGCCACGTAGGCGGCCACGGCGGCGCAGAGGCTGCCGACCAGCATCTGCGGGCGGATCCCGTCCCCCAGCGGCCCGAGGAGGTCGGGGAGCTTGTAGACCCCGGCGGCCAGGATGATCGGCGTGGCCAGGAGGAACGAGAAGCGGGCGGCGTCCTCGTGGTCGAGCCCCCGCAGGAGCCCGGCCGCCATCGTCACGCCGGACCGGCTGACGCCGGCGAACAGCGCCAGGATCTGGGCGGCGCCGATGCCGGCCGCCTCGCCGGGGCGCAGCGCGTCGAGCCGCGGCCCGTCCGCCTCGATGGCCGGGCCGGCGCCCACCGTCACCGGCACCCGGGCCTCGGCCCGGCGCCGCAACCGTTCGGCCACGAGCAGGATCACGCCGTTGGCGGTGAGGAAGATCCCGGCGGCCAGCGGCTTGGCGAACAGCGTCCGCAGCGGGTGCTCGAACAGCAGGCCGGTGAGGCCGACGGGGATGGTGGCCACGATCAGCAGCCAGCCGAGGCGGGCGTCGGGCGTGTCGATCCGCCGGGTCCGCACCGAGCGGACCAGGCCGCGGGTGATGCGGATCCAGTCCTGGCGGAAGTAGACGACGAGCGCCAGCGCCGTGGCCACGTGCAGCCCGACGAGGAAGGCGAGGTAGAACGACTCGTCGGCCGACTGGGCACCCACGAGGTTGTGCCAGCCGAACAGCGCCGGCACGAGCACCGAATGGCCGAGGCTGGAGATGGGGAAGAGCTCGGTCACCCCCTGCAGCAGCCCGATGACGATCGCCTGGAAGTAACTCAGCACCGCGGCAGCCTGTCAGAGGACGGGGCGCTTGCGGGCCAGGATGAGGAATCTTCGGCTCAGCCGGGGGAAGGGCCGGGTGAGCCGGTCGAGGAGGCGGCGCCGTTCCCCGGGGGCGAAGCCCCGCACGATCTCGACGTCGAAGCCGTAGGCGTCGAGCACCTCCTCCATGCACCCCAGCGTGGCGGCGTGGAGCAGCGGCGGCATGTTGGCGCTGGTCCTGGGGTCACGGCGCTGGCCCCGCATGCCGGCCTGGCGGTGCCGGGAGACGGCCACGGCCTGGGGCTGGTAGCCGAGCAGGAGCGCCAGGCGGTTGGCGTAGCTGGCCAGGTTGGGCATCGACAGCAGCAGCCAGCCGCCGTCCTCCAGCACCCGGGCCGACTCGGCCAGCACGTTGTCGTAGAGGTTCAGGTAGGCCAGTACGCCGAAGCAGGTGACGACCCGCTTCGTGCCCGAGGCCAGCGGCAGCGGGTCGACGTTGAGGTCGAGCAGCAGCGGCCGGATCCCCCGGGCGGCGGCGGCCTTCAGCCGCTCGGGGTCGAGGTCGACCCCGGTCAGCTCGGTGCTGCCGAGCCGGCTGCCGATGTGGACGGTGAGGGCGCCCATGCCGCAGCCGATGTCGAGCAGGCCACCGCGACGGTGGGGGTCCCGCTCGACGAGGCGGTCGAGCATCCACTCCAGGTCCCGCATGGACCGGGCCTGGGCGCTGATGCCGAGGTCGGCCTCGGTCACGCTGTCGTCAACGGTGATGCCCGGCGCCGGCTCGGTGAGGTCGACGGGGTGGGTCGTCTCGTGGATCATCGCCGCTCATCTCCTGTGGGGGGTGGGGGTGTGCGACCCGCAGGATGGGCTCGGAGCTCTGAGCAACTGATGAAGAATGTCGCCCGGCGTTCAGGCCCCCGTCACACCGGCCCCGACTCGTGGCCGGCCGGCACCCGCCTCATGAGGCCGCGGTAGGCCTCGGCGGCCGGGATCTCACCGCTGACGACCCGGCGGATCTCGGCGCAGATGGGCAGTTCGACCCCGTAGCGGCCGGCCAGCTCCATCACCGTATGGGCCGTCTTCACCCCTTCGGCCACCATGTTCATCGACGCCAGGATCTCGTCGATCGACTCGCCCTTCCCGAGCCGCTCCCCCACCTGGCGGTTCCGCGACAGCGGGCTGATGCAGGTGGCGATCAGGTCGCCCATACCGGCCAGGCCGGCCATGGTGGCCGGTTCGGCGCCCATGGCCACCCCGAGGCGGGTCAGCTCGGCCAGGCCCCGGGAGATCACCGCCGCCCGGGTGTTGTCGCCGACCGACAGGCCCTGGGCGATGCCGGTGGCGATGGCCACCACGTTCTTCAGCGCTCCGCCGACCTCGCAGCCGATGACGTCGTGATTGGTGTAGACCCGGAACAGACCCCGCTGGAGGACGTGCTGCAGCTCGGCGGCGACGGCCAGGTCCTGGGTGGCGATCACGCTGGCGGCGGCGTTGCCGGCCATGATCTCCTTGGCCAGGTTGGGCCCCGACAGCGCTCCGGCCACCCGGCCGGGCAGGACGTCGCGGATGACCTCGGTCATCCGGAACAGCGTCCCGGCCTCGAAGCCCTTGGTCAGGCTGACGACGGGGATCCAGTGCGGCACGTGGGGCGCCGCCTGCTCGAGGACGGCCCGGAACCCGTGGGACGGGACGCCGACCACCAGCACCTCGGCCCGGGCCACCGCCTCTTCGAGGTCGCTGGTGGCCCGCAGCGACTCGGGCAGCGGGAAGCCGGCCAGGTAGGCCGGGTTCTCGTGCTTGTCGTTGACCGCCGCCGCCACGTCGGGATTGCGGGCCCACAGCAGCGTCGGGTTCCGCCCGGCGGACAGCGCCGCCACCGTCGTCCCCCACGACCCCGCCCCGAGCACCGTCACCCTCACAGGGGCGCGACGTTACCTCCGCCGGTGGGGCGGCGTCGGCGACCAGATGTCGGGCGACGACCCGTCGCCGCCGAACTCCTTGAGCGGCCGCTCGGCCAGCGGCTCGAACACCAGCTGGGCGAACAGCTCCAGGTACTCGCCGACCATGCGCTCGGCCGAGAACGGGCCCTCCACCGCCGCCCGGCAGGCCCGCCGGTCGAGTTCGTCGATGCGGTCGATGACCTCGGCCATGTGGGCCTCGTTGCGGCACAGGAACCCGGTCACGCCCTCTTGGACGACCTCGCCGGCCGCCCCCTCGTCGAAGGCCAGCACCGGCGTGCCGCAGGCCAGGGCGTCCAGCATCACGATGCCGAACGGCTCGTTCCACCGAATGGGGAACAGCAGGGCCCGGGCCCCGGCCAGCAGCTCCCGCTTCTCGTCGTGGGTCACCTCGCCGACGAAGCGGAGCCGGTCGTTGAGGTAGGGGGCGACGTAGCGCTCGAAGTACCACCGCTCGGCCGGCTCCCGGACCTTCCCGGCCAGCAGCAGCCGCTGCCCGGCCTTGTAGGCCGCCTCCAGCGCCCGGTGCGCCCCCTTCTCCGGCGTGAACTTGCCGAGGAACAGCAGGTAGCCGCCGTCGCCCGCCCCCTCCGGGAAGGCGGCGGCGTCGATGCCGTGGTGGATGACCCGGGCCACCGGCACGCCGGGCACGACCTGGGCCTCCGAGGCGGCCACGATGATGGCCGAGCGTGACATGCGGCCGTAGAGGCGGGCGCCGTCGCCGTCGAGCGGGCAGTGGGCGGTGGTGACCACCGGCCCCGGCGCGATGAGCGGCCCGGCGATGGTGTGGTCGTGGACGAGGTCGCAGTCGGCCAGCGCCTCGTAGCCGGCCAGCACGTGGACGAGCTCCGTCACGGTGGCGCCGGCCGGGTCACCCTCGGCCGCCTGCTCGTAGAGGTGCTGGCGGGGGACGGGGCAGGTCGAGTCGCCCACCGTGAACAGGCGCACGTCGTGCCCGGCGGCCTGGTAGCCGCAGGCCAGGGCGTCGACCACCGTCTCCACCCCGCCGTAACGGGGGGGTGGTACCGACACCCACGGTGGAGCCAGCACGCCGATGCGCATACCCGCAGGGTACCGGGGTTCAGGAACGGCCCGCGACGGGAAGCAGCCCGTGACGGAAGGTCAGGCTCATGCGGGGGCCGGCCGACGACACTTTCGGGACGCTGTGCTCCCACGCCCGCTGGGTGGCGCCGCCGGTGACCAGCAGCTCACCCCGGCCGAGGAGCAGCCGGTGGGCGAGCCGCCGCCCGTCGGCGGCGTGCCTGGGCCGGAGCAGGAAGCGGCGGGGCTCGCCGATCGACACGATGGCCACCAACGGCTCGGCGATCTCCCGGGCGATGCGGTCACCGTGCCAGGCGACGCTGTCGCGCCCGTCGCGGTACAGGTTGAGCCCCATCGAGTCGAACTCCACCCCGTAGCGGGCCGACAGCGCCCGCCGCATGGTCTCGAGGATCGGCGGCTCGAGGGGCTCGCCCGACTCCGCCCCCCACCAGTGGGTGAGCCGCGGCTCGAGGACGTCGTGGTCCCACATCCGCCGGGTGCGCTGGCCCCAGTCGACCGTGCGGACGAGGTGGTCGAAAAGGGCGTCGGAGCCGGAAACCCACCTCGGCACCCGCTCGATCCACGACCGCCGGTCGAGTTCGATCCGCACCGCGCCGGTGAAGGCCTCGTCGACGGCCGGTTCCGGCCCGGCGTCGAGCAGCGAGGGTTGCCAGATCAGGTCGCCGGCCGACATCGCCCCCGCCAGGGTAGCGACCGGCGATCTCGATTCAGCTTGGCATAAAGGCCTGACCAAGGTACCTTGGCCAGTCGGAGGACCGGCAAGGAGGCCCGATGAACGACGGCGACGTCGCTTCGGCCATGGCCACACGGTTGCGCCACCACGGCGCCACCACCGTCTTCGCCGCCCTCGACCCGGGGGGGCCCGGGCTGACGGCGCGCCTGGAGGACGCCGGCATCGCCGTCGTCCGCACGCTCCACGACCAGACGGCGGTGTTCGCCGCCGATGCCTGGGCCAAGGTCACCCGCCGCCCCGGCGTGGCCGTCGTCCGGGGCCGGACCGGGCTGCCCAATGCCGTCACCGGCGCGGCCAACGCCGCCGCCGGCGGGTCGCCGCTCGTCATCGTCGACGACCGGGCCGGCGGCGGTCCCCTCGACGGCGTCGACCACCTCGCCATGGTGGGCCCGATCACCCGGGCGGCGGCGGCGGTGGCCGGGGCCGACCTCCCCGCCGCCCTCGACTGGGCCTGCGCCGCCGCCCTGCGGGCGCCCCGGGGGCCGGTCCTGGTCGAGGTGGACGGGCCCCGCCCCGGGCCGGTGCCGGCCGGCGAACCGGGGCGACCCGAGCCCGACAAGGCGGCGCTGGAGCACATCGCCGAACTGCTGGCCACGGCCGAGCGCCCGCTGGTGGTGGCCGGCGGCAACGTCTACTGGGCCGGCGCCGAGCAGGCCCTGCGGCGCTTCGCCGAGGCGGCGCGGATCCCCGTCGTCACCAACGGGCTGGGCCGGGGCACGCTGCCCGCCGACCACGAGCTGGCCCTGTCCCGGGCCCGGCCCGGGGCGTTGCGGGAGGCCGACCTGGTCCTGGTGGCGGGAACGCCGCTCGACTTCCGGCTGGGGTACGGGCGCTTCGCCTCGGCCCGGGTCGTGCACCTCGCCGAGGACGTCACCCAGCTGGCCACCCACGTCGAGACGGCGGCGGCCGCCGCCGGAGACCTGGCCGTCATCCTCGACCGGCTGGCCGCCGGCGCCTCGCCCGTCCCCACCCAGCAGCTGTGGACCGACCGGATCACGGCCGACGAGGCCGCCCTGCGGGCGGCCGAGGAGGCCGGCGGGCTCGGCGCCGACCCGGCCGCGCCGCTGCGGCCCCCGGCGCTGTACCGGGAGCTGCGGCACCGGCTGGCCCGCGACGCCGTCGTGATCGGCGACGGCGGCGACTTCGTCTCCTACGCCGGCCGGTTCGTCGACACCTACACGCCCGGCTGCTTCCTCGACCCCGGCCCCTACGGCTGCCTCGGCATCGGCCTGGGCTCGGCCATCGGCGCCCGGGCCGCCCTCCCCGACCGGCCGGTGGTCGTCCTCCTCGGCGACGGGGCGGCCGGGTTCTCGCTCATGGAGTTCGAGACCCTCGTCCGCTACCGCCTGCCGGCGGTGATCATCGTCGGCAACAACGACGGGTGGGGCCTCGAGAAGGAGCACATGTGGGCCCTCTACGGCTACCACGTGGTGGCCGAGCTGGCCCCGGGGACCCGTTACCACGACGTGGCGGCCGGCCTCGGCGGCCACGGCGAGCTGGTCCGCTCGGCCGCCGAGCTGGGCCCGGCGCTGGAGCGGGCCCTCGCCTGCGGCGGGCCGGCGCTGGTCAACGTGGCCCTCGACCCCGCCGACGTCTATCCCCGCTCCACCGTGCTGGCCTGACCCGTCCGAAGGAGTGCCGTTGCCCATGGAACAGCCGATCCGCATCCTCGTCGCCAAGGTCGGCCTCGACGGCCACGACCGGGGCGTGAAGGTCGTGGCCCGGGCGCTGCGCGACGCCGGCATGGAGGTGATCTACACCGGGCTGCACCGGACGCCGGAGGAGGTCGTGGCCACGGCCATCCAGGAGGACGTCGACGCCATCGGCGTCAGCCTCCTGTCCGGGGCCCACATGACGCTGCTCCCCCGCATCCTCGAGCTGATGGAGGAACAGGGCATCGGCGACCGCCTCCTCATCGCCGGTGGCGTCATGCCCGACGAGGACGTCGCCGCCCTGAAGCAGATCGGCGTGGCCGAGATCCTCGGCCAGGACACGCCCCCGGCGGCCATCGGCACCACGGTGGCGGCACTGGTCAACCGGCACCGGGCCCGGGCGGCGGTGGGAGGGGCATCGTGACCACCGGCCAGCTGCCGCTCTTCGACGACGACCGGCGGGCGGCCATCGCCGCCGAGGAGGCCGCCTGGGAGGCGGAGGAGCTGGCCGCCTTCCTGGCCCGCCAGCCGGAGCAGCGCCCCGGGTACGTGACCCGGTCCCGCCGCCCGGTGCGGCGGGTGTACACGCCGGCCGACCTCGGCGGCACCACCTTCGACGACATCGGGCTGCCCGGCCGCTATCCGTTCACCCGGGGCCCCTACCCGACGATGTACCGCGGTCGCACCTGGACGATGCGCCAGATCGCCGGCTTCGGCCAGGCCCACGAGACCAACGCCCGCTTCCGCTACCTCATCGAGCAGGGCCAGACCGGCCTGTCGGTCGACTTCGACATGCCGACGCTGATGGGCCTCGACTCCGACGATCCCCGCAGCCTCGGCGAGGTCGGCCGGGAGGGCGTGGCCGTCGACGTCATCGACGACATGCGGGAGCTGTTCGACGGCGTCGACCTCGAGGCCATCAGCGTGTCGATGACGATCAACCCCACGGCCTGGATCCTGCTGGCCATGTACGTGGCCGTGGCCGAGGAGCGGGGCTGCGATCTCGACCGGCTGTCGGGCACGATCCAGAACGACATCCTGAAGGAGTACATCGCCCAGAAGGAGTGGATCTACCCCATCCGCCCGTCGCTGCGGATCGTGCGGGACACCATCGTGTGGTCGGCCCGCCATCTGGCCCGCTACAACCCCATCAACATCTCCGGCTACCACATCTCCGAAGCCGGCGGTGACACGGTGGCCGAGGCCGCCTTCACGCTGGCCAACGCCGTGGCCTACGTCGAAGAGGTCACCGCCGCCGGGCTCGACGTCGACGACTTCGCCCCCCGGCTGTCGTTCTTCTTCGTCTCCCAGGCCGACTTCTTCGAGGAGGTGGCCAAGTTCCGGGCGGTGCGGCGGGCCTACGCCCGCATCATGAAGGAGCGCTTCGGCGCCCGGAAGCCGGAGTCGATGCGGCTGCGGTTCCACGCCCAGACGGCGGCGGCGTCGCTGACCCGTCCCCAGCCGATGAACAACATCGTCCGGACGGCCTTCCAGGCGCTGGCGGCGGTGCTGGGCGGAGCGCAGTCGTTGCACACCAACGGGCTCGACGAGGCCTACAGCATTCCCACCGAGTTCGCCATGAAGATGGCGCTGCGCACCCAGCAGATCATCGCCCACGAGACCAACGTCACCAACGTCGTCGACCCGCTCGGCGGCTCGTGGTACGTCGAGACCCTGACCAACGAGCTGGAGGCCGAGATCTTCCGGGTGCTGGAGAAGGTCGACTCCCTCGGCGGGACGGTGGCGGCCATCGAGCAGGGCTGGTTCCAGCGGGCGGAGGCCGACTTCGCCTACGACGTGGCCCTGCGCCGGGCCAGCGGCGAGGACGTCGTCGTCGGGGTCAACCGCTTCGTCGAGACCGGGGCCGACGCCGCCCAGGCGGTCGAGACGCACCGTCTCGATCCGGAGTCGGAGCGCCGCCAGGTGGCCCGCCTCCGGGCGGTGCGGGCCGGGCGGGACGCCACGGTGGTGGAGCGAACGCTGAAGGAGCTGGCCGAGGTGGCCCGGGACCCGGCCGAGAACCTCATGCCCGCCACCCTGGCGGCGGTGAAGGCGCAGGCGACGATGGGCGAGATCGTGGGGGCGCTGCGCGACGTCTTCGGCACCTACGTCGAGACGCCGGTCTTCTGATGCTCCGCCCGGCGCCGGTCGTCGGGCCGCGCCCGGCGCTGGAGCTCGACGAGGGCAACGTCGCCGGCTATCTCGCCGGACGGGGTCTGGTCGGGCCCGGCGAGCCGGTGGCCGTCCGGCGGCTGTCGGGCGGCTACGTCAACAACGTGTTCCGGGCCGAGGCCGGCGGCCGGGCCTTCATCCTCAAGCAGTCGCTCGAGGCGGCCCAGCGGACGGTCCTGTCGGCCGGCATCGGCCGGGCCCTGGTCGAGGTGGCGGCCATGAAGGCGATCGCCGCCCTGCTCGGGGCCGAGGCGCCGATTCCCCGCATCGTCGACGACGACCCCGGCAACTACGTGGCGATCATGACCCCGGCCCCCGACGGCGCCGTCCTCTACGACACCGAGCTGCTGGCCGGCCGCCTCCATCCCGGCACCGGCCGGCGCCTCGGCACCTACGCCGGCCACCTCCACGCCCGCACCGAGGGCCGGGCCGACATCGCCGCCGCCTTCGCCGCCAACCCCGGCTTCGCCCTGCGGGACCAGACGATCCGCAGCGTGACCGCCGCCCACCCCGACCTCGCCGCCGTCATCGACGACGCCTTGCGGCGCAACCGGACCGAGGCCCGGGTGCTGGTCGACGCCGACATCACGCCCAAGAACGTCCTCGTCCATCCCGGGGGGATCACCAAGCTCGACTTCGAGTGCACGCAGTGGGGGCACCCCGCCCTCGACGTCGGCATCGTCGTCGCCCACTACGTGCTGGGCGGCTTCGCCCGTCCGCCGGCCATGGCCGACCTGCTGGCCGAGGGGCGGGCCGCCTACGCCGCCTACGCCGCCCTCCGCCCCGAGGCGTCGTCGCCGGCCTTCGCCGCCGACGTGGCCCTCTACGCCGCCCTGATGATGCTCGGCCGGGCCGACGGGGCGCTGGTCTTCGACTACCTCATCCCCCACCGCCCCCGCCTGCGGGCCCTGGCCGAGGGCCTGTGCGCCGGGCCGGGCAGCATCGACGACATCCTCAGCCTGGCGGCGGATAGCGCCCCGTGAGGTGGTGCTGGAGCACCGGAGCCAGCACGGCCACCAGGGCCTCCCGGTCGAGCGCCGCCAGGGGCGGCAGGCCCACCACGTAGCGGCCCAGCGCCACGCCGAGCACCTGGCTGCTGATCATGGCCGCCCGGACGGGGGCTTCGGCCGGATCGGCCACGACCCGGCCGACCAGCGGCAGGATCTGCCCGGTGAAGATGGCCCGGGCCCGTTCGGCCGCCGCCGGGTTCGTGGCCAGTGACCGGAGCAACAGGGTCAGGGCCTCCTCGGCCCGGGGCCCCTCCCACCGCTCGACGAGATGCCGGGCCAGCACCTCCCCCCGCCGGCGGACCGGGACCCGGTCGAGGTCGGGAAGGGCGAGGTCGACGTCGATGGCGGCCTCGAACAGACCGTCCTTGTTGGTGTAGTACCGCATCACCATCGACGGGTGGATCCCGGCCTCGGCCGCCACCGACCGGATGGTCGTCGCCTCGTAGCCCCGGGCCCGGAACTGGGCCCGGGCGGCGGCCAGGATCGCCTCCCGGGTCGCCTGCGAACGGTCGCTGAACGGCACCCCGCCATCCTAGCGAACACGTGTTGGCATTCAGATGGTGGCAACGTTCGCCCGGCCACCGGATCGCCGGGGTCACCGGGGTCACCGGGGTTCAGGAGAGCAGCCTGAGCGCCAGCGACGCCGAGGCGACGGCGCCGACGCCGATCACGACCCGCCGGACCGCCCGGCGGCCGAGGCGATGGGCGACACCGGCGCCGGCCAGGCCCCCGAGCATGGCCCCGACCGCCATGAGCCCGGCGTCGCCCCACAGCACGGCGCCCCGGGCGGCGAAGTACCCGGCGGCCACCCCGTTGATGACGACGGCCAGCAGGTTCTTCAGACCGTTCATCCGGTGGAGGTCGCCCAGCCCGGCGATCCCCAGGGCGGCCAGCATCATCAGCCCGATGCCGGCGCCGAAGAAGCCGCCGTAGACCCCGACGCCGAACTGGAAGACGAACAGGCCGGCCACCGGCCGGGGCCGGCCGGCGCCCCGCCCCCGGGCCGGGAGGCGCCGGACGATCGGTCCCTGCAGGGCGAACAGCGCCGTGGCCGCGGCCACGAGGAGCGGAGCGAGCACCCCGAAGGCCCGGGGCGGCGTGCGCAGCAGCAGCACGGCGCCGGTGGCGCCCCCGGTCACCGACGGCAGGGCCAGGGCCAGGATCACCGGCCGGGCGGGCAGGTCCCGCCGGAATCCCACCACCCCGCCGAGGTTGGCCGGCCACAGCCCCACCGTGTTGGTGGCGCTGGCCGTCACCGGCGAGGCCCCCAGCCAGACCAGGGCCGGGAACGTGACGAGGCTGCCCCCGCCGGCGATGGCGTTGGCGAACCCGGCGAAGCCGGCGGCGGCCAGAACGGCCAGATCCTTGGCGAGCGCCGGAGCCGTCGCCGGTCACCTCCCTCCCGGTTTGCCAACGGTTGTTGGCAGGAGCCTAGGGTAGTGCCAACATTTGTTGGCAAACGCGAGGTGGCGATGATGAAGTTCGGACTCGAGCTCCCCACCTGCACGGCCGGGATGGCCTATCCCGTCCCCTTCGCATCCATCGACGACGTCGTGCGGATCGGCCTCGAGGCCGAGCAGCTGGGCTACGACGAGGTGGCCGGGAACGACCACCTGAGCACCATGGGCTACGTGCGGGGCGTGTGGCCCGGACCCCCCGACTACTTCGAGCCGCTGCTGGTGCTGGCCCACCTCGCCGCCCGCACCTCGACCGTCCGCCTCCTCACCGGCATCCTGATGCTGCCCCTGCGGGAGCCCGTGCTGCTGGCCAAGCAGGTGGCCACGCTCGACCACCTGAGCGGGGGGCGGTTCACGCTCGGCGTGGCCGTCGGCGGCTACCGGGAGGAGTTCGACCAGATCTTCCCCGGCCGCCGGGCCACCCGTCGCGGCGAGCTGGCCCACGAGCAGCTCGCCGCCCTCCGGGCCCTGTTCTCCGAGCGCCGGGCCACCTACCGCGGCACCCACGTCCGCTTCGAGGACGTCGAGCTGTTCCCCAAACCGCGCCAGGGGCCGCTGCCGGTGTGGTCGGGCGGCAACTCGGACGGCGCCATCCGCCGGGCCGCCGAGCTGGCGCAGGGCTGGCTCCCCGCCCACCTCGGCGCCGAGGCGGTCGCCGAAGGCCGCCGGCGGCTCGACCACCACGCCCGGGCCGCCGGCCGCGACCCGGCCGACATCACGACCGCCGTCCAGCTCAACGTCTGCCTCGCCCCCACCGCCGGCGAGGCCCACGACCGCTTCCGGCGCTCGCAGTTCCCCGTGTGGCACGCCTCCCTGCGGGGAACGATGCAGAAAGGCGTGGACCTCGACCGCTACGAGGCGCTGAACCTGGTCGGTACCCCCGACGACGTCTGCCGGAAGGTCGCCGCCCTCGAGGCCGCCGGCGTCGAGAGCCTGAGCGCCACGATGTTCGTCGGCGACACCGTCGACGAGATGCTCGACCAGATCCGGACCTTCGCCCGCACCGTCATGCCCGCCTTCCGCTGAAAGGAGACCCCCGTGAGTGAGCGCCGGCTCGAGATCCTGAAGGTGGCCCGTCCCCAGTACCAGGCGATGGTGGCCCTGGAGCGGAGCATCACGCTCGACGAAACGGTGAAGCACCTCGTCAAGGTCCGGGCGTCGCAGGTCAACGGCTGCGCCTACTGCCTCGACATGCACTGGAAGGACGCCCGGGCCGCCGGCGAGCCCGAGGACCGGCTGTATTCGCTGGCCGCCTGGGAGGAGAGCCCGCTCTACAGCGAACGGGAACGGGCGGCCCTGGCGCTGTGCGAGGCCATGACGCTGATCGCCGGCTCCCACGTCCCCGACCCGGTGTGGGACCGGGCCGCCGCCCACTTCGAGCCCGAGGAGCTGGCCCAGCTCGTCTTCGCCATCGCCGCCATCAACACCTGGAACCGCCTGCTGATCACCATCCGGGAGCCGCCCGGCACCTATCAGCCGCGGTGAGGCTCGGCTGAGAACGCCGCTTCGCGGCACTCATGCCGTTATTGCACCGAGTGCCCCGAATTCGGTAGTCTGGAAGGCGACGGGGCGGAGCGTCGAGCGGCCGGTTGAAGCCGCTCCGTTCGGCTCTGGGGGTGGATCGTGACACGGGACGTCGTGGCCAAGCTTTCCCATCTCGAAGGCCGCCGGGTCAGCGTCGCCTTCACCGACGGCTCCCGGCTCGACGACTGCGAGCTGGTCTCCACCGGGCACAACGGGGCGGCCACGTTGTGGCTCTACTCCAACGGGGCCGACGTCTTCGCCGCTCCCGAACAGGTCGTCGAGATCTGGGAGAGCGCGGCGCGCTGAGGGCGGCGGACCCGCCGGGGCGGTCCGTCCTTCCGGACCGGAGCGACCGGCGCCCTCAGGAGGGCCGGCGGTCGGCCGGGGCCGTCCACAGCCGGGAGCCGCACTGGGGGCAGAAGGCGGCGTCGGGCGGGACGGCGGCGGAGCACTGGGGGCAGAAGGGGTGGGGGGCGGCGGGCGGCGGCGCCGTCCGCAGGGCGCGGGAGCGCTGGTAGAGGTACATCGGGAGGAAGAGGATGAGGACGAGGAAGGTGGCGGCGGCCCAGCCGCCGGGCTTCCAGCTCGTCCCGCCGACGCGGATCCCCCGCTCGGCCAGCGTGCGGGCGTCGGTGTAGACCCAGGCGGCGGCGATCAGGGCCGCCAGCAGGCCGATGATCATCGGGGTGCCTCCTCGTGCCGGACGTGTCCAGGCTAGAGGTTCGGCCCCGAACCTGGGAGCCGTCTGCGAAGTGCCTGGGAATCAGAGGTCGAGGACGAGCTCGTCGGACGTGGCCCGGGCACAGCAGATCGTGACGTGGGTCTTCCGCTCCTCGTCGCTGAGGATGAAGTCGTTGTGCTCGGGGGTGCCGGCCAGGTACCGGGTCTTGCAGGTGGCGCACAGGCCCGCCTCGCACGACGTCTCGCAGGCGACGCCGGCCGCCCGCAGCACCTCGACGATCGACCGGTCGGGGGGAACGGGGAGCACCAGGCCGGTGCGGGCCAGGCGGACCCTGAAGTCGATCCGCTCCGGCGGCCCGGCGATCGTCTCAGTCTTCGAAGGGGCCGAGTCCACCGTCGTACTCGTCGAGGCGGTAGAGGACGTACTTGCGGCGCTCGGTGCTCGGCACCTGTTCGGCCTCCCGCATGATGGCCAGGACGCGGTCGCAGGTCTCCTGGATGCGCTTGCGGTCGGCGTCGCGGTCGGCCAGCCGGGGAACCTCGACCACCGTGTCGGACGTGCACCGGGCGTGCGTGTCGCCGCCCGCCTCGGACCGGCGCCGGGTCGGGTCGGGCCCGGCCTTGCCGTGGAGGGCGTCGCGCAGCAGCGACCGGCACATGTAGACGCCGACGTCGGAGCGGCCGGGGTGCTCGAGCTGGTGGATGGCGATGCCGCCGGCCCCCTGGCTGGTGATCGCCTCGTAGTCGCCGGGCACCCGCTGCTGCTCGTCGTAGGAGCGGTGCCGGGTCTGGCCGATGAGGAAGTCGATCTTGTCGACGCCGCAGTCCTCCTCCCGGCCGACATGGTCGGGGTCGACCTCGTCGTTGAAGTGGCGCCAGCCGAAGGCGATCGAGTTCTGGTCGTCGACCGGCACCTGCCAGCGGGTCATGGCCACCGTGGAGTGCCGCTGGCGGGCGGCCGACGGCGCCAGGGCGGCATTGGTGCAGAAGTTCGGGAACCCCATCTCGGAGATGCGGACCCACACCTTGGTGTCGGAGACGCGCCGCCCGGCGGTGAAGAGCATCCCGTTGCCGTCGTGGATGGGATGCCAGTTGATGACGGGCAGCTCGCCCCAGCCCCCGCCGAAGCTGGCCCCGGCGGCCAGGGCGGCGTCGACCCCTTCCACCGTCATGTTGTTGTGGAGGATCGCCGTGTGGTAGTGGTCGATGAGGTTCTCGTAGACCTGCAGCCAGTTGCAGGCGAACTCGTTGGAGAAGGCCACCAGCCTGGTGCCCTCGGGCAGGACGTAGGCGTCGAGCATGTCGAAGGGCGGGATGGCGTCGGGCGGGCCCAGGTAGGCGAAGACGAGGCCGTCGCGCTCGAAGGCCGGGTAGGCGGGCTGGCAGATCGTCTGCTGGAGGCGGCTGCCGGCCGGCTCGCAGGGCGTCTCGAGGATCGTGCCGTCGACGTCGTAGAGCCAGCCGTGGTAGCAGCACCGGATGCCGTGGGCCTGGACGATGCCGAACTCCAGCGAACTGCCCCGGTGGGCGCAGCGCCGCTGCATCACCCCGATGTCGCCGCTGCGGTCCCGGAAGGCCACGAGGTCCTCGTGGAGGATGCGGATCGCCTTGGGGACGTCGGTCAGCTGCTCCGACAGGCACACCGGCTGCCAGTACCGGCGCAGGTACTCGTTCATCGGCGTACCCGGCCCGGTGAGGAGCAGCTCCAGCGCCTCGGAGCGGTTGTCCGTCTCCTCCAGCCGCCGGTCGTAGCCGCGGTAGGCGCCGCCCGTTCGGATGCCCTTCCGGAAATCGAGTTCGCTCAGCATCGTCGAGCCTCCCGACTTGGCATGTTGGCCTGACCAAAGTACCTTCAGACCGAGCCGGGGGCAAGGACGCGAAACGGACTCAGGCGGGGCGGACCTTCTTGGCCGGACGGGCCGACGCCGACCGCTTGGCCGGCTTCGCCGCCTCGTCCCCGGACAGGACCCGGGTGTAGAAGGCGTGCACGTGGTGGCTGAAGGCCCGGGCGGCGGCTTCGGGGTCGTGGGCGGCGATCGTCTGGACCAGCTGGGCGTGCTCCTTGACCAGGAAGGCCCGCTCGGCGTTCCAGCGACCGGCCTCCTCGAGCCCCTCGAAGGCCTCGAGCATCTGGCGGGCGATGGCGTCGCGGACCGCCCCGAGGATCAGCGGCACCACCGAGTTCCCCGACGCCCGGGCCAGGGTCAGGTGGAACTCGGTGTCGACGGCCAGGAACTCCGCCGGGGACTTCGCCCGCCGCATCGACTCGATGATCTCCCCGAGGCCGGCCACGTCGGCGGGCCCCGCCCGCTCGGCCGCCTGCCGGGCGGTCAGCATCTCCAGCGCCTCCCGCACGTCGAGCAGGTCGGTGATGGGCAGCTGGAGCAGCGACGTGTAGAGCCGCAGCAGGCCCGACAGCGGGCTCTCGTTCTGGGCCGAGACGATCGAGCCCGACTCGGCGCCCGTCCCCCGCCGGGCCGAGAGGACCCCGAAGGCCTCGAGCACCCGCAGCGCCTCCCGGACCGACGCCCGGCTGACGTTGAAGATCTCGGCCAGCTCCCGCTCCGGCGGCAGCCGGTCACCGACCTTGAGGCGCCCTTCGAGGATGGCGTTCTCGACCTGGACGATGATGTCCTCGAAGGCCCGCCGCTGCTTCACGGGGGCGAAGGCCGAATCCCGGGGCTCCACGGGTCGGAGTCTACGACCAGGCCGCCGGCAGTTCCTCGAACCCCGGCTTGGCCGACAGCTCGGCGGCCACGGCGTCGAGCGCCGCCAGCGTCGCCCGGGCCACCGGCAGGCCCGAGCGCCGCCGCTCTTCGGCCAGCTCCCACTCCCGCTCCCCCGGCAGCCAGACGCGATCGACGCCCTCGGCCCGCTCCGCCCCCCGCAGGCGGGCCACGAACTCGTCGGCCCGGCGCTCGAAGTCGCCCGGCGCCCCGAAGGCCGACGGATCCAGGGCCAGCAGGAAGTGCCCGCAGCTCCAGCGGTCGTGGTGGTCGGCGCCCATCACCAGCGCCGGCGAGATCTCGGCCGAGAACCGCGCCCCGGCCAGCGCCCCCGACAGCAGCTCGTTGGCCACGATCAGCGCCGAGCCCTTCGGCCCGCCGATGGGCAGCAGCGATCCCTCCAGCGCCACGGCCGGGTCGGTGGTGGGCCGGCCGTCGGGGCCCACCGCCCAGTCGGGCGGGATCGTCTCGCCCCGGGCGGCGGCCAGGCGGATCTTCTCCTTGACCCCGGTCAGCGCCGTGTCGACCAGCACCGGCGGCGGCGTCGCCGTCGGGAAGCCCCAGGCGATGGGGTTGTTGCACACCACCGGCCGGCGGGTGCCCCAGGCCACCGTGTGGGGCGGCCCGTCGGTGGTGGCGTGGCCGATCATCCCGGCGGCCACCGCCTGGAGGGCGTAGAAGCCGGCCATGCCGAAGTGGTTCGAGTTCCGCACGGTCACCGCCCCCACGCCGTGGTCACCGGCCAGCTCCACCGCCAGCTCCATGGCCGCCCGGGCCGACACGAAGCCGAGGCCGTTGTCGGCGTCGAGCACGGCGGCGGCGCCCCGCCCGCCGACCACCTCCAGCCTGGGGGCGGGGTTGAGCTCGCCCCGGGCGATCCCCCGCAGGTACCGGGGGGCGAAGTTGGCGCCGTGGCTCTCGATGCCCGACAGGTCGGCCCGCACGAGGATCTCGGCGATCCCCGCCACCTGCCCCTCCGGCACGCCGGCGTGGGCGAAGAGATCGGCCAGGCGGGCCTCGAACTCCCGGGCGTCGACGATCCCGACGGACGGTCCGGCACTGTCGCTGGCCATCACCGCATCAGCTCCCCTCAGGGTCGACGCCGTTGAACACCACCAGCGAGCCCCGTCCGTCGGCGTCGATCTCGATGACGGTCGGAGCGGCGTAGGGAATCTCCAGCCGGAAGTACCCGCCCACCGGCAGCCCGATCACGTGGCAGAGCAACGGCTGCAGCACCCAGCCGTGGGCGATGGCGGCGAAGGTGGAGCCGAGGTGGCGGCGGACGAGGTCGAGGAACGGCCGCCGCACCCGGCCCCACACGGTCTCCACGCTCTCGCCGCCGGGGAACACCAGGCCGGCCGGGTGGTGGAACTCCTCGGTCGGGAACCGGTGGTTGAACGACACCTCCAGCCAGGGGACGAACCGGGGATGGCCGGCGTGGACGCCGGCCAGCGTCTGCCCTTCGAGCTCGCCGAGGAAGATCTCCCGCAGCTCCGGTACCACGACCGGCGCCACGCCGGCCCCCGCCGCCACCGGGGCGGCCGTCTCGATGGCCCGGTTCAGGTCGGAGCAGTAGACGGCTTCGAGGCCGACCGGCGCCAGCACCGCCGCCAGCCGCTCGGCCTGCCGGCGGCCGAGGGCGGTGAGCCCGATCGGGTGGTGGCTGTAGACCGGCTCACCGTCCTCCACCGCCATCGCCTGGCCGTGGCGGGCGACCACCACCCGGCACCGCCCGGCCGGGACGGGCTCCTCGGCCAGCTTCACCAGCGCCAGATCGCCGTTGAGGGAGCGGATCACGCCCCGCCCGTCGGGCCCGACGTCGACCACCGTCGTCGTCCCCTGCCGCACCGCCAGGCCGGGCCGGCGCCCGGCCGGGAACCCGACGACGTGGGCCAGGAAGGCCTCGGCCGCCGCCGGCGGCGCCCCGACCGTCACGGTCTGGCCCTGGTGGGCGGCGGCGAGGGCGGCGAGCGCGGCGGCCGAGGCGGCCGTGACGGTGGAGTCCTCCGGGCCGGTCAGCACCATCCGGCACGGTTCGGTGGCCGTCAACCGCCCCCCTGCAGGTCGACCAGCGCGGCGGCGATCGGCCGGCGGTCGGTGATCCGCCGGGACTTGAACTCCGTGCGGGGCAGCGACCCCGGCGGCACCGCCGTCACCGCCCCCCGCACCCCGAGCTTCTTCTTCAGCTCGTTGCCGACCGCGAACTCGAGGTCGGCCGGGCCCTCCACCTCGACGAGCAGCTCGTCGAGGGCGCCCGTCCGCACCACCTCCACCCGGAACTCGCCGGCGCAGCCGCCGGCCCGCACCGCTTCCTCGATGGCCGCGGGGTAGACGTTCTCGCCCCGGATGACCAGCATGTCGTCGGCCCGGCCGAAGAGCCCGTCGGGCAGCCGGCGGTAGGTCCGCCCGCAGGGGCAGGGGTCATCGGTGAAGCGGGACAGGTCACCCGACCACAGCCGGATCATCGGCTGGGAGTCCCGGTCGAGGTGGGTGTAGACGGGCACGCCGACCTCGCCCGGCCCGACCGGCTCGCCGGTCTCGGGGTGGAGCAGCTCGGTGTAGACGATGTCGTCCCACAGGTGCATGCCCCGGCGCTCGGCGCATTCGGCGTTGGTCATCCACGGCGTCATCTCCGCCATCGAACCCATGTCGAGGCAGATCCCGCCGAAGGCCGACTCGATCTGGGCCTTGGTCGACGGGATGCCGGCGCCGGGCTCGCCGGAGAAGAACAGGATCCTGATCCCGAAGTCGGCCGGGTCGCGGCCCGACTCCCGGGCCACCTCGGCCACCCGCAGGGCGTAGGACGGAGTGCCGTAGAAGGCGTCGGGCCGCATCTCGGCCAGCCACTCCACCGCCTGGGCCGTCTGGCCGGGGACGCCGGCGCCGAACGGGAAGCAGGTGGCGCCCAGGCGCTCGGCCCCGATCAGCGCCCCCCATCCCCCGAGGTACAGGCCGAAGAACGACCCGAGGAACACGGTGTCGCCCGGCCGGATCCCCGCCGCCCGGAGGATGCGGGCGTGGGCGCCGGCCACGCCCTCCCAGTCGGCCCGGCTGATGGCGAAGGCCGTCGGCCGGCCGGTGGTGCCCGACGTGCCGTGGATCCGGGCCACCTCCGACCGCGCCACGCACAGGTACCGGCCGAAGGGCGGGTGGGCGGCCTGCTCGGCCCGCAGGTCGGCCTTGCGCAGCAGGGGGATCCGGCGGATGTCGGCCAGCGTCCGCAGCCTGGCGGGGTCGAACCCGGCGGCGTCCCAGCGCTCCCGGTAGAAGGCCGACACCCGGTAGCAGTACTCGACCTGCCGGCGGAGCTTGGCCAGGACGATGGCGTCGCGGTCGGACGGGTCCATCGTCTCGACCGCGACGTCGGGGAGGGCAGCGTCCATCGGTACCGACCTCAACCGTTGATCTTGGTGGCGGCGGCGTGCTCGTAGAGCTTGACGACCGACGTGAAGTGCTCCTCGCCGCGACCGGCGTCGAGGGATTCGGCGTAGAGGCTCTCCACCGCCGCCGCCAGCCGGGCCGGGTAGTCCTCGGCGGCGGCGAGGTCGAGGATCAGCCGCATGTCCTTGAGGGCCAGGCTGGTCTTGAAGCCCGGGGCGTAGTCGCCGGCCAGCACGCCGGGGAAGTCGTGGTTGAAGTGCGCCGACCGCCCGCCCGACACCGACAGGATCTCGAAGAGCCGCTCGGGGTCCATGCCGCACTTCACGCCCAGCACGAACGCCTCGCTGGCCACGGCGATGTTGCCGATCGACATGAGGTTGTTGACCAGCTTGACGATCTTGGCCGTGCCGATACCGCCGGTGCGGTTGATCTTCTTCGACATGGCCTCCAGCAGCGCCCGGTGCTCGGCGAAGACCTCCTCGTCGCCGCCCACCTGGAAGACCAGCTCCCCCGCCGCCGCCTGGGGCGGCTCGCCCGACAGCGCCACGTCGAGGACCCGGGCGCCGGACCGGCCGACCGTTTCGGCCAGCGCCACGATGGCCGCCGGCTCGATGGTCGAGGTCTCGATGACCGTGTCGCCCGGCGACGCTCCCTCCAGCCAGCCGCCGGGCCCGGTGACGGCGTCGGCCACGATGGCCGAGTTGGGCAGCGACGTCACGGTCACGGCCACCTCCGCCGCCACCTCGGCGGCGGAGCCGGCCAGGCGGGCGCCGGCCCCGGCGGCCGCCTCCCGGGCCGGCTCGGCCACGTCGAAGGCGACCACCTCGTAGCCCCGGTCGAGCAGCCGCCGGCACATCCCGCCGCCGATGTTGCCGAGGCCGACCAGGCCGACCTTCCCCGCGCTGGCGCTGCCGTCCATCGGGCCCCCTCTGGCTAAGGTCAGACCAAGCTACCAAGGGCGGGAGCGGCCGACAACCGCCGGCGCCGGGTCAGGCCGCCTCTTCCTCGGTGACGGCCACCTCCCGCCGGGTCGAGCCGTAGCCGCCGAGAGCGATGGCGTACCACAGCAGCGCCATGATGACCCAGTCCATGAACAGCAGCGGGGAGCCGCCGTAGTTGCCGTCGGCCACGGCCGGGAAGTGGTAGATGTCGACGGCGGCGAAGTTGACGAACGCCCAGTACGTGAGCACCGACAGCACGGTGACGATGGCCGTGGCTGCCAGCCGGTTCAGCGCCGGTGACCAGCGCGTCGGGCGGGCGCCCCACACGAGGCCCCAGGTGAGGCCCCACAGCGAGAAGCACACGCCGAGCTGGGCCGCCTCGAGGTCCCGGGAGAAGCTCGGCAGCTTCTCGATGTGGGTCGGTGTCACGGCCCCGACGATGCCCCGGAAGGCCCAGGCCACGGCCACACCGCCGCCCAACGTCACCGCCGCCGCCACCAGGGCCCGGAGGTGCCGGTTGGGAACGAGCGCCCAGGGCCAGTTCTGCCACAGCATGGCGGCCAGGATGACCACCACGATCGAGGAGTAGATCCAGCCGGTCGCCGCCGGCAGCGCCAGCGGTGCGTCCTTGGCCAGCGCGGCGCTGAAGTTGGGGTAGACGAGGACGACGACGCCCACGGTGGTCAGGAACGAACCGAGGAAGAACCCGCCGAGGCCGTTCATCGGCTGGGCCAGGCCCTCGAAGGGATAGCCGCCCCAGCTGGCCGCCAGCAGGGCGTAGGCGAAGAAGCCGATGAGAACGACGAAGGCGGTGGCGGTGAACCCGGCGCCGCCGGCCGCCGAGTGGGAGAACGTCGGGTCCCACGAGCCGAGCACGAACGAGAACAGCCACACCGCGCCGAAGGCCGTGCCGACGTTGAAGGCGATCATGGCCAGCCCCGACCACGGCTGGCGCAGCTTGGCGAAGGGCCAGCTGCCGAAGGTGAAGCCGGTGAAGATGAACGACAGGATCGTCCAGAACAGCACGGCGCCGATGGCCGCCGACGAGGCGTCGAACACCTGCCAGCGGGGGGAGGCCAGCAGCCACCACAGCAACGAGGCGACGATCCACACGCCGGCGGTGACGACCACGGGGGTGGCCGCGCCGAAGCGGGGAACCATGGTGACGGCCGGCTCGGGCGACGGCGCGGCGGGGGCGGGGGCGGGCGGGGCCGGGACGGTGGTCGGGGCGGCGGCATCGGCGGCGGCGAGCATCTCCGCCTGCACTTCGTGGTAAATGTCGGTCATCTCGCTGGTGGCCGCCGGGCGGCCTCCTCCCTTCGCAGTTGGTGGCTGGGCTCCGGGAGCAACCCCCGTTCGTCGGACGGTACGACCGGTGCCCGGCGGGCGACCTTGGCGCCCGGACACAAGAAGGGCGGTGCCGCGCTGTGGCCGGCGGGGGGCCTTAGCGCTCCTTCGGCGCAAACCTTCCGGCCCGGCCCTGACAGGGGCGACAGCCGTGCGTAGCGTCACGGGCCGTCGTCGCAGCCGAACGGAGAAGCCCGCCGATGGCCGTGCGCTCCCTGCCCGACGGCGACGTCGACCTCACGACCTCGCCGGCCCCCCTGCCCGGTGCCGCGGCCGCTGCCGATCCGGCCGCCTCCGATCCGGCCGCCTCCGATCCGGCCGGCGCCCGGGCGCTGGCCCGGGCCCTCGGCGAGCTGCGGCGGGGCCCTCCCGGCGGGCGGGCGCCCCTGCGGTCGGGGCTGGCCGGGATGGTGGCCGCCGCCGCCGGCGTCGAGACCGCCGCCTGCGTGGTGCCGGCCGGCCGGGGCTGGCGCCTGGCCGACGACGCCCTGGACGGGCTCGGCGCCCGGGTGGCGCTCCTGCCGCCGGAATCGGCGGAGTGGACCGCCAGCCGCCTCGTTCCCGGCGCCGGCCTGATCTTCGTCCCGGTCCGGCCCGGCGCCCTGGCGGTGGTCCTGGAGCCGGCCGGCGCCGCCGCCGGCCGCCTGGCCCTCCTCGACGTCGCCGCCGGGGCGGCCGAACTGGCCGTCGGCCGGGCCGAGGGCGCCCGCGACGCCGGCATCCTGCGGTCGGAGATCGCCGCGCTGGAGAACGTGGCCGGCGAGATCCTCTCGGTCCACAACCTCGACCAGGTCCTGCTGTCGATCACCCACCGCACCCGCCACGTCCTCGACGCCGACATGTCGGGCGTGCTGTTCCGGGAGGGCGACGAGCTGGTCATGCGGTGCTGCACCGGCAACCGGTCGGCCGAGACGGCCCGCCTCCGGATGCGGGCGGGCCAGGGTCTGGCCGGCCGGGTGCTGGCCACCGGGCGGCCGTGCCGGGTCGACTCCTACCTCCGGGCCGACACGATCACCCACGACTTCAACCCGCTGGCCGAGACCGAGGGGGCCCGTTCGGCGCTGGGCGTCCCGCTGGCCGCCCGGGGCGAGGTCATCGGCGTGCTCGAGGTGTGGCGCCGGCGCCGCTCGGTCTTCAGCGACCGCCACGAGCGGATGCTGGTGGCCCTGGCCAGCCTGGCCACCATGGCCATCGAGAACGCCGGCCTCTACGAACGCCAGCGCCAGCACGTGGCCGAGCTGGCCCGGGCCCACGACAGCCTGAGCCGGCAGATCCAGGTCCTCCAGCAGTCGGCCTCGCTGCAGCGTTCGCTCATCCAGCTGCTGCTCGACGGCGAAGGGCTGCCGGCCATCGCCCGCACCATCGCCGCCCTCGTCGGCGGGCGGGCGGCCGTCTTCTCCGAAGCCCTCGAACCGCTGGCCGCCTACCCCCACGACCTCCCCGTCGACGCCGTCCGGGCGGAGCTGCGGGCGCTGGGCCGGCGGGCGGCGGTGGGCAGCGGCACGGTCCACCTCGCCATGCCCGCCGGCCGCGGCGGGCTGGCGGTCCAGGCCATCCGGGCCGGGCCCGACCGGCTCGGCTGGTTCTGCCTCCTGACCGACGAGGCGCCGGGCGGCACCGGGGTGGAGATCGCCGTCGGCGAGGCCGCCCTCAGCTGCGCCCTGTGCCTCCTCGAGCAGCAGGCCGCCTCCCTGGCCCGTGTCCAGGCCCGCGACGAGATCCTCCGCGACCTGCTGGAGGGCACGAACGGCTATCGCCAGGCGGCGCTGGCCCGGGCCAAGCGGATGCACATCGACCTCTCACCGCCGCAGCGGGTGCTGCACTGCAGCCTCGACGGGCTGGAGGAGGGCGCCCGGGCCGAGGGGTGGGACGGGCCGCGCCTGGAACGGGCCCGCCGGGACCTGGCCGGAATGGCGCAGCGGCTCCTGGCCGGGACGGCCGGCAGCGAGCTCTTCACCGTCCGGGGGGACGCCATCGTGGCCCTCGTGCCCGGCGGCGAGCGGCCGCCGGCGGAGCGGCTGCTGGCGTCGTTCGGGGAGGAGCTCGGCCGCCTCCTGCCCTGGGTCCGGCCGGCCTGGGGCGTGAGCGCCGTGCACACCGACCCGGCGGAGTACGGCCTGGCCGGCACCGAGGCGCAGATCGCCCTGCGGGCCGCCCGGCGGATGGGCGGGGAGCGGACGGCGTTCTTCGACGAACTCGGCGTGGTGCGCCTGCTGCTGGCCTCGGACGACACCGACGACCTCGCCCGCTACGTCAACGAGGTGATCGGTCCCCTGGTGGAACAGGACCGGCGCCACGGCACGCCCTTCACCGAGACGCTCCTCGTGTACTTCGACTCCAACTGCTCGCAGCAGGAAGCGGCCCGGCGGCTGTACGTCCACCCCAACACGCTGCGCTACCGGCTGGGACGCATCGCCGCCCTGACCGGGCTCGACCTGCGCCGCCACGACGTCCGGGTCCGGACGGACCTCGCCCTGCGGATCCACCAGGTCATCAGCGCCCACCGGCGCAAGGACGACCCCCGCTGATCCCGCCCGGCGCCCGCCGCCGGGTTGTCACCGGCCGACAAGTTCGGCTGCGCTCCTTGTCAGTGGCTCCGATTGGCTCCTTCGGCGAAACGACCAGGATGGAACGGGCACCTTTCCCCGGGCATCGGAGGAACCATGGAACTCATCGTGCGCTGTCCGTGCGGCTGGGAGACCGACGGCTTGGAGGACCAGGTGGTGGCGGCGGCCCAGGCCCACGGACGGGAGGCGCACGGCAAGGAGCCGACGCGCCAGGAGATCATGACGATGGCCCGTCCGGCGACGAACTGGTCGCTGTAGCCGGCCACCGGGCCGGGATCGGCACCGGCTCCTCGAAGCGCCGGTGCCCGGCCGAGTGGGGGTGGCTCATCCGCCACGCCCCGTTGGCCGGCCCGGTGAAGTAGGCGAAGCAGCTGAGGGGGTGCGGGGCGTCGTAGAGGGCGACGTCCTCCGACGAGGCGTAGCGGGACAGCGTCCCGTCCACCGCCGCCACCGGGTAGACGCGGCCCCCCGCCGCCCCGGCCAGGGCGTAGGCCAGGACGGCCTTGGGGCAGCCCGAGTTGGCCCACCCCGGGCCCGGAGCCCCGGCCGTCAGCCGGGCCCGCAGCCGCCCGAGTTCGGGGAAGGTGACGTCGACCTCGGCCGAGCCGCTCCCCACCCGGAGGGCGCCGGCCTCGGCCGACACCTCCTCCAGCACGGTGAAGTTCGAGCTCCGCTGGAAGCCGCCGGCCACCGCCCGGAGGCGGCCCTGGCCGACCTGGCCGGCGGGAACGACGTAGCCGAGGAAGCAGTCGGGCGTGTCGACCGGCGACGTGGCCGTCGTCGTGCAGACGAAGAAGCCGGCCGCCGAGCCGGCGAACGTGCCGCTCAGGGCGTCGGGCACGACGGGTTCGTCGGAGCCCGGAGGGTCGTAGGTGCCCCGGGAGAGCCCGTCGGCCGGCCCGACCACGCCCATGGCCAGGACGAGCCCGGCGGCCACGGAGCGCAAAAGAGGCGCGACCGAGCGCGACCGGCCAGAATGGACCCGCCAGCCGAGCTTCGGGGGGAGCAATGGACGAGGCCCGACTATGGCGGTCGCCCGGTGACCGTCACGCCGGCGGCGCCGACCGCCGGCCCACATCACGATGTCCAGCCGCTGCTGGACCTGGCCGTCGTCATGGCCGAGAGCGACGACGTCGAGGCGATCCTGGAGCTGGCCACCGCCGCCGTGCCGACGCTGGCGCCGGGCCGCTGCGGCGGGGTGCGGGGTCCGGGCGCCGGCCCGCCTGACGACGGCGGCGCCGCCGTCGCCTACCCGCTCCGGACGGCCTCCTACGACCACGGCTTCCTCCTGGTGGAGGCCGACCGGGCGCTGCTCCCGGAGGAGGACGGGCGCCTCCGGCTCCTGGCCCAGCAGACGGCCGTGGCCCTGTCCGGGGCCCGGCGCATGGCCGCCCACCGCAAGGACGCCTACGAGCTGGCCCGGGCCAACGTCGCCCTGACCCGGGTCGTCGACGAGCTGCGCCGCACGGTCGAGATCCACGCCCGGCTCGACGCCGTGGCCACCTCCGGCGCCGGGCTCGACGGTCTGGCCGCCACCCTCGGGGCCGTGACCGGGTTCCCGGTGGTCATCGAGGACCGCTACGGCGGTGTCCTGGCCTCGGCCCCGGCCGGGCTGCCCGCCGCCGGCCCGGCCGACGCCGAGGAGCGGGAGCGGGAGGTCAAGGCGCTGCTCGACGGGCGCAAGCCGGCCCGCATCGGCCCCCGGCTGGTGGCCCTGGCCGCCCCCCGCTACGACGTCGTCGGCCTGCTGTCGCTGCTCGACCCGGGCGGGGCGGCCGGCAAGTTCGAGCTGCTGGCCCTCGAGCACGGCGCCACCGTCCTGGCCGTCGAACTGGCCCGGCAGGCCAGCGTCGTGGAGGCCGAGCACCGGGTGGGGCGCGACCTCCTGGAGGACCTCGTCAGCGGGTGCGACCCCCACAGCGGGCTGCAACGGGCCCGGGCCTTCGGCTTCGACCTGGCCCGCCCCTACCGCATCGCCCTGCTGCACCCCGCCGCCGACGGCGCCCTCCCGCTCGTCCGCCGGGTGGCCCGGGAGCTGGGCCTCGACCTCATCGCCGCCGGACGGGCCGGAGGTGTCGTCCTGCTGGCCGCCGGCGAACCGCCCTGGGACCGCCTCCGCCAGGCGCTGCAACGGGATCAGGCCGACGTCCGCTGGCGCATCGCCGTCGGCGGCCCCTGCGCCGGCCCGGGCGACGCTCCCCGCGCCTACCGGGAGGCCGTGCTCATCGGCCCGCTGCAGCGCAACCCGTCGGCCGCCGCCGTGCTGGCCTGGGAGAAGCTCGGCGTCTACCGGATCCTGTCGTCCTTCGACGACGTGGGCGCCCTCGAGCGCCTCGTCGCCGAGCAGCTCGGCCCCCTCCTCGACCACGACGCCGAGCGGGGCTCGCAGCTCGTCGAGACGCTCCACCACTACCTGCAGAGCGGCGGGAGCCCCACGTCGACGGCCAAAGCGCTGTTCGTCCACGCCAGCACCGTCAAGTACCGGCTGAACCGCATCCGCGCCGTCGGCGGCTACGACCTGGCCGCCCCGTCGACCCGGTTCGCCCTGCAGCTGGCCACCGAGGCGTGGCTGGTGCTGCGGGCCCTGAACGAGTCGTCGCTCCCGGAGCCGTCACCGTAGACCCCGGACCATCTGGTGGATCCGCAGGGCCACCTGGAGGTTGAAGAACGTCTCCGGGTCCTGGTAGTCGCCCTCGAGCAGTTCGTTGATCCGCTTGATGCGGTACTTGAGCGTCGACTTGTGGACGTAGAGCGCCTCGGCCGTGGCCCGGAGGCTGCGGGTCTCGAGCAGCACCCGCAGCGTCTCGGTCAGGTGGGTGCCGTGGCCGGCGTCGTAGGCCACCAGCGGGCCGATCCAGCGCTCGACGAACAGCTCCAGGTCGGTGTGGTCGTCGACCTGGAACAGCAGGGCGGCCACGCCCAGGTCGTCGAACGACGACACCAGGTCGGTGTTCCCGGTCACGAGCCGCACCCGGGCCGCCCACTTGGCCTTCTCGGCCGAGCGGCGGAACTGCGTGAGGTCACAGCAGACCGGCCCGATGCCGGCGGCGGCGGTGTAGCCGGCCAGCCGGGCCTGGTCCAGGGCGCTGCGGGCCAGGGCGAAGGCGGAGCCGGCGTCGGTGGTGGGGAGGAAGGCCAGCACGGCGTCGTCGTCCCGGCCGACGATGGCGAACGGCGGCGTCCCGTCGGCCCCCCGGGGGCTCGGGGGTGTCCCCCAGCTCCCCTGCCGGGCCACGGTGCGGACGATGGCCTCCAGGCGCTCGGTCCCCGTCTCGGCCGCCACGGCCAGCGGCGTGTGCTCCAGGCGGACGTCGTAGCCGAGTTTGAACCCCCGGCGGACGAGCCGGGGCGGCGCCCGGCCCTCGAGCAGGTCGTTGAAGAAGTCGTCCTCGTCGTGGCCCAGGATCGCCTGCACCCGCAGCTCCACGGCCATCTCCAGGCCGATGTCGAGGGCCGCCGCCTCGACCAGCTTGCGCAGCTCCTCGTCCTCGGGGTCGGGATGCTCGACGGTGACGAAACCCAGCAGCTCGCCGGCCACGACGACCGGCACCACCAGCCGGGGCGGCCGGTAGCCGACATCGAGCCGGGTCGGGCCCCGCAGCGACGAGGCCCGTTTCGTCACCTGGCGGGTCACGTGGCAGTGCGCCGGGTCGAGGGCGGCCCGTTCCCCGCCCCCGGCGGCGGCCAGGATGCGGCACTGCTCGTCCTGCAGCACCGCCGGGGCGCCGACGTCCTCGGCCAGCCGGCCGAGGAGCAGCGCCAGCGGCTCGGCCTCGACCGGACGGTCCGGACGGCCGCCAGCCGGCGCGGCCGCCTCCGTCTCCATTACCGGACGAACTTGCGCTTGAGCACGGAGGCGACGTCGTCGTGAGGCCGGGGGATCACGTGGGAGGAGACGACCTTGCCGACCAGGGAGGCCGACGCCACGCCGGCGTCGACCGCCGCCTTGACGGCGCCGACGTCACCTTCGATGAGGATGGCCACGAGGCCGCCCCCGACCTGCTGGCGGGCGACGATCGTCACGTTGGCCGCCTTCACCATGGCGTCGGCCGCCTCGACCCCGGCGGCCAGGCCGAGGGTCTCGACCAGCCCGAGGGCGCCGTGCAGCACCACCCCGTCGGCGTTGCCGTTGCCTGTCGCCGGCTTGACCGCAGCGCGCTCCATGGGACGTCATCCCCTCCCGTTCCGGCCCGGCGCCGTGTGCTCGGCCAGGGCGGCCTTGCCCAGGGCGAGATCCGCCACCCGGATCTCGTCGGCGTCGATGGCGAAAATGCGGAAACCGGCCCGGTAGAAGGCCGCCGCCAGCGGCTCCGACACCGGCCCGCCGAGCCGCAGGCCGAGGCGGCACTCGGGGGTGGCGACCCGGGTGACGCCGAGGGAAGCCAGCAGCTGGGCCATCGGCCCGTCGGCCTGCTGGCGGGGATCCACGGCCAGCATCCCCCGCTTCACGTAGTCGTCGAGCGGCTCGCCGGTCAGGAAGATCGACGACGGGTAGCCGAACGACGCCGCCTGCAGCCGCCGCACGTCGAGCCACAGGAAGTCCGACAGCCGGCCGAGCTCGGGGGCCATCTGCACGCCCCTCGGGCTGGTCAGCGTGGCCCCGACGATGACCGCCCCCCGGCCCGGCCCGCTGGTCTCCTCGACGGCCAGGCGGTGCAGCTCGTGGACCTCGCCGGGATCGGAGACGTGGCGGACGGTGAGCTCGACCGGCCGGCGCAGCCCCGCCCGGTGGGCGGCGATGGCCAGGCCGGCCACCTGGACCCGCACCAGCTCGGGGACGCCGAGCGGGACGCCGGCCCGGGGCAGGGCGGTCAGCAGCCGGGGGGTGTCGAGGATCTCGACGTGGTCCTCGGAGACCAGGTCGACGGCCCGCACGGCGATCTCGGCGTCGGCGGCGGCGGCGAAGACCGGGGTCATCACGTCGGCGATGACGTCCTCGAGGCCCGCCAGGTCGGGCGGCGAGCCCGGCCGGGTGTTGACCAGGCGGTCGAGCAGCTCCTCGAAGCGGCCGGTGGTGGCCAGCACCTCGCTGACCCGCGTGGCGATGCCGGCCGCCCCCCGGCCCAGCACCGACTCCACCTGGGCCGGCGTGGTGGCGATGCCGTAGATCAGGCAGCGGGCGCCCTGGCGGGCCACGGCCAGGACCGTCTCGATGTCGGCCGTCTCGGCCCGGCCCTCCGAGGTGGGGATGCCGCCGAGGAAGATCTCGCCGGAAGCGCCGTCGACCGACAGCTCGGTCCCTTCGGCGAAGCGGGCGCCGCCCACCCGCAGCTGGCCGGCCGGCGGGTCGATGTCGAGTTCGGCGCAGCCGACGACGCAGGGCTTGCCCAGGGCCCGGGCCACCACCGCGGCGTGGCTGGTGGCGCCGCCCATGGCGGTGAGGATGCCGACCGAGGCCAGCATGCCGTGGAGGTCGAGAGGGCTGGTGGTGGGCCGGGCCAGGAGCACCTGCTCCCCCGCCTCGGCCAGCTCCACCGCCCGGTCGGCGTCGAAGACGACCCGGCCGCTGACGTGGCCCGGTGAGGCGCCGATCCCGGTGGCCAGGAGCGACCCGTCGGTGCGGGCCCGCTCCAGCGCGGCGTCGTCGAAGCGGGGCCGTTCCGACTGGCGGATGTGGTCGGCGCTGACCTGGGCCAGCGCCTCGGCCGGCTCCAGCCAGCCCTTGCGCAGCAGGTCGGCGGCGATGCGCACGGCCGCCTGGGCGGTGCGCTTGGCGCTGCGGACCTGCAGCAGGTAGAGGGTGCCGCACTCGACGGTGTACTCGATGTCGAGCACGTCGCGGTACAGCTCCTCGAGGTCGTGGCACAGCTGCGACAGCTGGGCGAAGACGTCGGGGTGGCGCTCGGCGGCGGCGGCGATCGGCTGGGGCGTGACCGTGCCGGCCACGACGTCCTCGCCCTGCCCGCCCTCCAGGAACTCGCCGTAGAGCTCCGGCTCGCCGGTGGACGGGTTGCGGGTGAAGGCCACGCCGCTGCCCGACGGGCCGCCGAGGTTGCCGAACACCATGGTCTGGACGACGACGGCCGTCCCCAGGGTGTCGGGGATGTGGTGGACATTGCGGTAGGTGACGGCCCGCCGGGAGTTCCACGACTCGAACACGGCCTTGATGGCCTGCTCCAGCTGGGCCCGGGGATCGTCGGGCACCGAGATGCCGACCTCTTCCTCCTCGGCTTCGCGGAGCACGGTGTGGAGCCGCTTGAAGGCCTCGGACGGCGCGGTGGTGTCGTCGATCTCGGCCAGCACCGGGGCGGCGGCGGCCAGGAGCAGGTCGCCGTCGGCGCCCAGCACGATGTCGCCGTACATGCGGTGGAACCGGGTGTAGACCTCGGCCATGAACCGGGTGCTGCCGGTGGCCTCGGCCAGCGCCACCGCCGCCGCCTCGTTGAGCCCGAGGTTGAGGACGGTGTCCATCATCCCCGGCATCGACACCGGGGCGCCCGACCGCACCGAGACGAGCAGCGGCCTCGGGCCGCCGCCGAACGTCCGCCCGGTCGACGCCTCGAGCTCGCTCAGGTGCTCGAGGGCCTCGGCCAGGAGGCCGTCCGGCAGGTGGCCGGCCTCCTTGTAGCGGCCGCAGGCCTCGGTGGTGATGATGAAGCCCGGCGGCACCGGCAACCCGCCGGTGGTCATCCGGGCCAGCCCCGCGCCCTTGCCCCCGAAGAGGATCGCGTTGTCCGGATCCGCTTCGTCGAAGCGGTAGACCAGGCGGGCGGCGGTCACGGTGGAGATCGTCCTGTCCTTTCGAGACGACTCAGCCGCCGACAGTCTCGCGGGGCCGGCCGAGGAGGGCCAGGATGTCCTCGTGGAACTCGAACCAGATGTTGTGCAGCGAGTCCACGGTCGGACTGGTGACGTACTCGACCTGGCCGGAGTCGACCCGGTCGAGGCTCTTGCGGAACCGTTCGGCGTAGTGGCGGTAGCGGGGCAGGCGGTCGGCCACCTGCTCCAGCGCCGCCACGTGGCGCTCCACGGTCTTGGCCAGCCGGTCGTAGACCCGGTCGCCTCCGTCGCCGGAGTCCCCCCGGGTCTGCCAGGCGCTGACCAGCTGCAGGAAACGATCGTTCACGGTCTCGAACCGGACGTACCACTCCTGGATCTCCGGGTCGGACCGCATGTCCTCGTAGGCCAGGGCGTAGTAGTCGAGCACCGCCTGGCGGCCTTCGTCGGTCAACACGTACTGGCTACCGAGCCCGAGGACGAGCCCGGTAGCCGCTGCGGTGTCGAGGATCGGGTCGACGTCGCTGGCCGAGCACCCACTGCACTCGGCCAGGACGTCACGGTCGGCGATCTTGCGCAGATACAGCGCGTTCAAGATCAGAAAGCTCGCCTCGTCGATCTGCTCCATCGATCGCCCTTTTCTCACTAGCCCCAGAAGTACTTCGACGCCCGCAGGTCGGCGTCGTCCGAGAAGGGCAGGTAGCCCTCACCGGAGAAGATCTTCATGGGGACGGTCACCTGGACGAAGTTCCGCTTGGTGATCTCGTAGTAGTAGTTCATGACCCGCTGGTCGATCTCCCAGAAGTCGAACTTCTGGCAGACGGCGTCGTAGGCCCCGGCCCGGCGCAGGTGCGGCAGGATCATCTCGATGTAGTACGAGTAGATCCCGTTGAGGCACAGGGTGTGGCGGGACATCATGGCCGTCTTCTTGTACATCTTGAAGGTGGCCTCGCGGATCTTCTCCAGGTGCGGCTCGAGCTCGCTGAGCTTCACCGGGTAGACCTCGCCCATCGGCGTGTCCCACTTCTCCCGCACGAGCACGGCCCCGCCGGTGATGGCCGGGACGTAGTTCTTCGGGATGGTGAACGTCGTGGAGATGTCGTTGACCCGGATCTCCTCGAGCCCCATGACGGCGGGGTCGACGACCACGAGCAGCGTGTAGCAGTGGGGCAGCTCCTCGCAGACGTCGCTCCAGTGGAACACCTCCTCGTTGACGAAGAGGTCCCGGATGATGAGGAGCCGGCCGTCGGGCAGCGGGTAGGGCCCGGTGTCGCCGAGGCCGAGCCGGCAGTCGTAGTGGTCGAAGAACGACATCAGCTCGGCGGTGGCGTTGAACTGCTCGAAGATGTGCTGGTCCTCCGAGCCGGGCTCGAAGTCGACGATCTGGGTCCGGAGGTCGGCGAGGAAGTCCTCGTCGTGGATCTGGCAGCGGTAGCGGTCCTGCGAGTTGAGGATCAGCCCGTCCTGGCGCTTGCCCCACAGCACCCGCTGCATGAACTTGAGGATGATGTTGGATTCCTCGACGTAGTCGTCGGGCTTGATCCACTCGCCGGCCAGCAGGCCGCAGCGGCCCATGCCGAAGGCCACGGCCCCGAGGCACCAGTCGTGCACGCAGTTGATCTTCGTGCCGATCTCCCGCCGGGCGCTGGCCCCGATGTCGATGATCCCCTGCGCCCCGATCTGGTCGGTGACGTACCGCATGATCTCGGGGTAGCGGTAGAACTCGTTCATGAACGAGAGGATCTCGTACTCCTGGCGGGGGATCATGCCCGAGACGCCTTCGGTGGCCCGCATGACCAGCACGTCCCAGATGTTCCAGGCCAGGTAGTTGTTGAGGTCGTTCAGCTCGTCGAGGGTGAACTGGTCGTTCAGGACCTCGGCGTGGCTGACCTTCTCGAGCACGCCCGACTTCATCCGGGCCCGGATCATCTTGTCGCCCAGGATCCCGTCGGGGATCGGGTCCATTCCCTTGTAGTTGCCCTGGTACAGCAGCGGCTGGAAGCGCAGGCCGTCGTCGTCCTTCTCGTAGCGCTTCAGGTACTCCGCCTGGCTCCGATCGGTCACCGTCATCGTTCGTTCGTCCTCTCTCGTCACTCGGCCAGCAGGACGCGGCCCTTGTCGTGGTCGGAGCAGTCCAGCGTCACCTTCTTGCCATCGAGGGCGGCCACGATCTCCTCGAAGTGCGAGTCGGGCGTCTCGCCGGGGACGTAGCGGGAGCCGCTGCCCTCGACGAGGTGGACGGTCATGACGCAGGGGGTCTGGAATTCCCGGGACAGGATCCCGAGGTGGGATTCGGGCGCGCCCGACATCGTGACGACGCCGATGGCACCCATGGACAGGGCGGGGGCGAGGAAGGTGGTCGTCCCGCCGCGGACCAGAAGGATGTGCTCCTTCAGCTTCCCGCTCTGAATCAGCGCGATCACGTCCTTGGGGGCGCCCAGGTACTTGATCGTGCCCGTCGGCTGCTTACCGGTGTCGAAGACGTTGTAACCCTCGGCGAGTACGGTCACCACTCCTCCTTAATGCGGCGGGACGCGGCCGCCATTCGGAGCCGCCGTCGAGGCCAATTGTTGGTTTGGGTTCTGCACCGATTCCTCAGTGCGGGTGGATAAAGGTTCTGCCTGGACTTGGCTCCCGATGACAGTCAGGACCTGCCGCAGGAGCGCATCGGAGGTGCAGCATTCCCCTCCGCAGTCGCAGGGGGCCTGAGTCCCGAGTGACGCGGCGAGATCGTGGGCCGCCTGCTGGCGGCGGTGGCGGCGGAGGCTGCCCGGGGTGGGGGGCATCCGGCCGATCTCCGGAGGCGGCCCGGGAACGGCCGACGGCAGCGTGCAGACACCCTGGCTGCAGACCTCCCCCGGCTTCAGGTAGGCGATGAGCTCCTCGGGCCAGATGCAGACGAACTCCGCCCCGGCCGCCTCGAGGTCCTCGGCCCGGTGCATGCCCCAGGAGACCGCCCCCACCCGGATGCCGGCCGACAGCGCCTCCTCGACGTCGCCGACGGTGTCGGTGATGAGCATGGCCTCCTGCGGGTCGTGGAAGCGCTGGGGGGTGCTCTCCTCGTAGTGGGGCGAGCAGCGCCGGCCGCAGGAGTAGCCGGGGTCGGCCAGGAAGCGCCGGATGGCGTCGGCCTTGTTGGGGGTGACGTCGCCGGAGAACACATGGGCGAAGCAGGAGGCGACGCCGGCCGTGAGCAGGATCCGGCGCATCGCCTCCATCGTGTTGGACGACACGACGATCAGCGTGTAGGCGCCGGCCAGGCTGTGGACGACGTTGGCCATCCCCGGCACGAGGTCGGGGCAGTACTCCTCCCGGAGCAGGTCCTGGAAGTGGCGCTTCACCGCCTCCGACTCCGCCCGGGCGCCGTTGTTCGACCTGGCGTCCAGCGCTTCGTAGAAGTTCTGGTTGAAGAGCCGGAAGAAGGCCGACGGGGTGTCGACGCCGAGGCCGAACTTCTCGTTGGTCTGGCGGAACAGCTCCCACGACGCCTCGCGGGTCCGCACCAGCGTCCCGTCGAGGTCGAAGAGGAGGGTCTGGAGGTCCGCCATGGACCGGGCTACCGGGCCTGGCCCGTCAGGGTCTCGAGGCCGAGGAAGTCCTGCGTCTCCCCCAGGCCCGTCTGGCCGTCCTGGTTCTCCCAGCGCATCAGGGCGTTGAAGCCGACGACGTTGGGCCAGGCCTGCCAGGGGAAGGCGGTCAGCGCCTGGCCCCGCAGCGACCAGGTCCGGTCCCGCTTGTCGGTGACCTCCAGGATCTTCTCCTCCGGGTACCAGCCGTTGCGGACGGTCTTGCCCGTCCCCGCCTTGAGCCCGTGGACCTCGCCGTCCTGCACGCAGTAGCCGTGGGTCAGGCGCAGCGTCTCCCCGCCGGAGTCGGCGTCGAAGTCGAAGATGGCGTGGATGGCCAGGTCCTCGGAGAAGTGGGCGTGCAGCCAGCTCATCGTGTGGGCGTGGCGCTCGCTGCGGGGGCCCCAGCTGTGGTCCCAGGTCGACACGCAGCGGAAGGGGTGCTTCGAGCCCCGGAGGACGATTTCGCCCTCGAACACCCCGGTCTGGTCGAAGTGGCCGTTGTAGGCCGTGCCCCAGGCGAAGTCGCTGCCGTCGGCCTTGGCCGCCACCATCGGGTCCTGGTCGGGGTCGTGGATGTCGAAGGCCGGCATCAGCGACCGGTAGTGGAAGTGGATCTCCGTCCCCTCCCCGTCGGAGAAGTCGACCTCGTACTCCATGTTCGGCTCGATGGCCCGCACGGACAGTCCGTTGGGCAGGGAGTAGTTCGTCAGGTCGAAGCCCTCGCCCATGGGAAGGTGCATCTGCATGTCGCAGTAGTCGGCCTCCCAGGGAGCCCGGACCCGCTTCGAGTTCATGCAGATGGTCGACAGGCCCACCCCGAGGTTGGCCCGGAACAGGGTGTAGACCCCGCAGTTGAGGGCCAGGTCGGGCACGTAGAACCCGAAGAAGTTGGTCTCGGCCCAGGTCGGGTCGTCCGACGTGGGCACGTGGAGGGAGGCGTCGGCGGCGGTGATCATGGCCGCCATCCTTGGCGGCGCCGCCGAGGCCGGGCCACAGCTACGGAAGACAGTCGCCCAGGGTGATCTTGTCTCTCGAAGACAAAGTAGGCCCCGCCGCGCCGCCGTACCGTGACTCCCGTCGGGCATCCAGCGAGAGGGGGGACCGTGCGGCTCGCCAAAGTTGTCGGCCAGGTGGTCTCCACCGTCAAGGAACCCGGCCTGGACGGCTTCAAGATCCTCCTGGTGGAGGACCTCGACGCCGGAGACCCCGACCGGATGCCGTTCGACGGCGAGGCCTACCCCGCCATCGACGTCGTCGGAGCCGGGGAGGGCGAGGTCGTCCTGGTGGCGCACGGCAGCGCCGCCCGCATCCCGGCCCCGGCGGGGCGGACGCCGACCGACGCCTCGGTGGTGGCCATCGTCGACAGCGTGATCGTCGGCGGTGAGGTCACCTTCAAGAAGTAGGGGGTTCAACGGAGTGACGCAGACCATCAGCCGTGAGAGGAAGGAAACCGCAGCCATGCCCACTGACGGGAACGGGAACGGGCGCGTTCCCTCCGGAGCCCTCGGCCTCATCGAGACCAGGGGTCTGGTCGGCGCCATCGAGGCGGCCGACGCCATGATCAAGGCCGCCAACGTCCGCCTGGTCGGCCGCGAGCAGATCGGCGGCGGGCTGGTCACGGTCATGGTCCGGGGCGACGTCGGCGCCGTCAAGGCCGCCACCGACGCCGGGGCCGTGGCGGCCGGCAAGGTCGGCGAGGTCATCTCGGTCCACGTGATCCCCCGCCCCCACGACGAGGTCGAGCTGATCCTGGGCGACAGCGTCCCCGCCAAGGTGTAACGCCGTGGCTATCGCCACGCTGGACGCCGACCTGGCCGCCCTGGCGGACGCCCGGTCGAAGGCCCTGCGCGCCCGGGAGGCCTTCGAGGCCCTGCAGCGCTCGGGGGCCGGCAACGACCAGGACCGCCTCGACGACATGGTGCGGTCGATGGCCCGGGCCGGCACCGAGGCCGCCGAGGAACTGGCCCGGATGGCCGTCGACGAGACGGGTTACGGCGTCTACGAGAACAAGATCACCAAGAACCGCTACAACACGACGTTCGTGGCCCGCTACATGCTCCGCCAGCGGGCCGTCGGGGTGCTGTGGGCTGATCCGATCAACCGGATGACGGCCGTCGGCGTTCCGATGGGCGTTATCGCCGGGCTCATCCCCCGCACCAACCCGACGTCCACGGTGCTGTTCAAGGCGCTGGCGGCGGTGAAGTCGGGCAACGCCGTCGTGATGTCGCCCCATCCCCGGGCGGTGCAGTGCTGCCTGCGGGCCACCGAGGTCATGGCCGCCGCCGCCGAGCGGGCCGGCGCGCCGCCGGGGCTGATCTCCTGCCTGGAGCAGCCGACCCTGGCCGCCACCCAGGAGCTCATGCGCCACCCGGCCGTCTCGCTGGTGCTGGCCACCGGCAGCGGCGAAATGGTGCGGGTCTGCTACTCGTCGGGCAAGCCGACGATCGCCGTCGGGGCGGGCAACGTCCCCGTCTACGTCGACCGGACCGTCCCCGACGTGGCCGAGGCGGCCGTCATGATCGTCGAGTCGAAGTCGTTCGACAACGGCACCGCCTGCGTGGCCGAGCAGGCCATCGTCCTCCACGAGGCCATCGCCACCGAGGCCCTCCAGGGCCTGGCGGCGGCGGGCATGGCCCTGCTCGACCCGTCGCAGCACGGCGCCCTGGCCCGGGTGATCTTCGACGAGCGGGGCGGGCTGCGGCCCGACCCCGTCGGGCAGTCGGCCGTCCGTCTGGCCCAGCTGGCCGGCGTGGCGGTCCCGCCCGGCACCAAGGCGCTCGGCGTCCGCCTCACCGAGGTGGGCCGCCACGAGCCGCTGTCGGCCGAGATCCTCGGCCCGGTGCTGGCCGTCTACGTCGAGCGCGACGCCGACGCCGCCTTCGCCCGCTGCCGGGAGATCCTGGCCTTCGGCGGCGAGGGCCACACCCTCGGCGTCCACGCCGCCGACCCCGCCGTCATCGAGCGCTTCTCGGCGCTGCCGGTGTCGCGGGTGATCGTCAACACGCCGACGCTGTTCGGCGGCATGGGCTACAGCTCGGCCGTGGACCCGTCGTTCGTGCTGGGGACGGGCACGTGGAGCGGCTCGATCTGCTCCGACAACGTGACGCCGCTGCACCTCGTCAACATCAAGCGGATCGCCCACGAGGCCCGTCCCTGGCGCCAGATCGCCGAGGACACCCGCACGGCGCCATGACCCTCCGGCTCGCCCCCGCTCCGGCGATGGCGGACTACCTCGAGCGGGCGGCGGCTTCGGCGCAGTCCCCCACGCTCGGCGGGAGCGGGCCGATCAGCTGCGGCGTCGACCTCGGGACGGCCACCATCGTCCTGGCCATCGTCGACGGGGCCCAGGACCCGGTGTACTGCGACGCCGTCCCGTCCCAGGCGGTGCGGGACGGCGTCGTCGTCGACTTCCACGGCGCGGCCGAGTCGGTGGCCGGCCTGAAGGAGCGGGCCGAGGCCGTCCTCGGCGTGACGCTGGAGTCGGCGGCCACCGCCTACCCGCCCGGCGTCGGGGCCAACGAGAGCCGGGCCTGCCAGTTCGTCCTGGAGCGGGCCGGGCTCGACTGCCGGGAGCTCATCGACGAGGTCTCGGCGGCCAACGCCCTCCTCGGCGTGCGCGACGGCGTCGTCGTCGACGTCGGCGGCGGCTCCACCGGCGTCGGCATCATCCGGGGCGGGATGCTGATCGACGTCGGCGACCTGCCCGGCGGCGGCCACCACCTCAACCTGATCCTGGCCGGCGCCCTCGGGATCGGCGTCGAGGAGGCCGAGCGGCTCAAGCGGGAGGACGGGGGAAGCTACCTCCATGTCCTCCGCCCCGGCCTGGAACGGGTGGCGGCCAACATCGAGCGTCTGTCCCGGGGGGCCAAGGACCTGCCCGTCCACCTCGTCGGCGGCGCCCTCATGATCCGGGGCGCGGGCGACGTCATCGCCCAGTACCTCGAACGGCCGGTCGTCGAGTATCCCCACGCCCTACTGATCACGCCCTTCGGCATCGCCAGGAGCAACTGAGAACCATGAGCGACGTCTCGCTACGGACCTACGCCTTCATCGACCGGCTGCAGCCCCAGTGCGCCGCCCACATCGCCGCCACCTGCCAGGGCGACGTGCCGCTGGCCGGCAACGCCGAGCTGTTCATCGAGATGGCGCCGGGCAACGAGGTCTTCCATGTGGCCGACGTCGCCCTCAAGGCGGCCGACGTGAAGCCGGCGCTGCAGATCATCGAGCGGGAGTTCGGCCTCCTCGAGCTGCACTCCAACAGCCAGGCCGAGGTGCTGGCCGCCGGCGCGGCGGTGCTGGCCGAGCTGGGCCTGACCGAGGAGGACCGCGTCAAGCCGACGATCGCCTCGGCCCAGTTCATCACCAACGTCCACCCCTACCAGGCCCAGCTGCTCAACAAGTTCCGCAAGGGGGCCCTGCTGATCCCCGGCGAGAGCCTGTTCGTGCTGGAGATCTCCCCCGCCGCCTACGCCGGCCTGGCCGCCAACGAGGCGGAGAAGGCGGCCGACATCAAGGTGGTCGAGATCCGGGCCGTGGGCCGCTTCGGCCGGGTGTTCCTCTCCGGGACCGAGAGCGACGTGTCGAGCGCCCGGGAAGCGGCCATCGCCGGGCTCGTCGGCGTGGAGGTCCTCGTATGACGAGCCCTCAAAGTTCGAACAGCACAGGGTCTCGCGGGAGGGGTGAACTTTGAGTGCTCGAATCATCGGCGTCGGCGACGTCGAGCGCTGCGGCGGGCGCCTCGTCCTGCAGCCCGGCGACCTCCTGACGCCCCTGGCCCGCGACCGGGCCAACGAGCTCGGCGTGGTGATCGCCACCGGCGAGATCGCCGAGACAGTCCTTCCGGGTGCGGCCGTCTCCGTCCGGCCCACTCCCGTTCGCCCGACCGGCGGGCGGCCCACCGGGCCTTCCTCCCCCACGGGTCCGGCCGACCCGCCGGTCGGCGCTCTGTACCGCCGGGGCGCCCCGGTCGTCCCCGAGGCGCTGCGGCCCGAAGTCGTGGCCGGCCTGGCGTCGCCCCTCCACCGGGCGGCCGCCGCCCCCGGCCACGACCACGGCAACGGCAACGGCCCCGGCCGGCGCCGCCCGGCCCGGGCCACGGTGGTCGGCGCCGGCCACGTCGGGGCGACGACCGCCCTCCACCTGGCCGAGGCCGACGTGTTCGACGAGGTGGTGCTGCTCGACGTCGTCCCCGGCCTGGCCGCCGGGCTGGCCCTCGACCTGTGGCACAGCTCGGCGCTGTCGGGCTTCGCCACCCGGCTCCGGGGCACGGCCGACATCGCCGAGACCGCCGGCTCCGACTACGTCGTCGTCACCGCCGGCCGGGCCCGCCAGCCCGGCATGAGCCGGACCGACCTCACCGAGGCCAACGCCGCCATCGTCGGCGGCGTCTGCGAGGGCATCCGGCGCCACTCCCCCGACGCCGTCGTCGTGGTCGTGACCAACCCGCTCGACGAGATGACGCACCTGGCCTGGCGGACCACCGGGTTCCCCGCCCGGCGGGTCATCGGGATGGCCGGGGTCCTCGACGCCACCCGCTTCTGCGCCCTGGCCGCCCTGGCCGCCGGCGTGCGCCCCGACGCCGTCGAAGCGCTGGCGCTGGGCAGCCACGGCGACGAGATGGTGGTGCCGCTGTCGACGGCCCGCATCGACGGCCGGCCGATCACCGAGGTCCTCGACGGGGCCACCCTCGCCGGGCTCGTCACCCGGACCCAGAAGTCCGGCGCCGAGGTCGTCGCCTTGCTGGAGAAGGGCAGCGCCTACTACGCCCCGGGCATGGCCGCCGCCCGCATGGTGCTGGCCATGGCCGCCGACACCGGCGAGGTCCTCCCCTGCTGCGTCATGGCCGAAGGGGCCTACGGCATCAGCGACGTCTACCTCGGCCTCCCGGCCCGGCTCGGCCGGGGCGGCGTGGCCGGGATCGTCGAGGTCCCGCTGACGCCGGCCGAGCTGGCCGAGCTCCGGACCGCCGCCGACCGCATCGCCGAACGGGTCGGCGCCCTCCAGCCCGCTTGATGAAAGCCGTCGTCTACGCCGGGCCCGGCCGGGTCAGTGTCGACGACGTCGCCGAGCCGCGCCTCGAAGAGCCCGACGACGCCCTCGTCCGGGTGACGCTGTCGGCCATCTGCGGCACCGACCTCCACCTCGTCAGCGGCCACGTCGACATCGAGCCGGGCACCGGCCTGGGCCACGAGTTCGTCGGCGAGGTCGTGGCCGTCGGCTCGGCCGTGCGGGGCATCCGGCCCGGCGACACCGTCCTCGGCTCCGACTTCACCGCCTGCGGCGGCTGCTGGTGGTGCCGCCGGGGCGACCACTGGGAGTGCCCGGAGCGGCAGTTCTTCGGGACGGGCACCTCGTTCGGCAAGGCGCTGGCCGGGGCCCAGGCCGAGATCGTGCGGGTCCCCCACGCCTCGACCGTCCTGTGCCCGCTCCCGCCCGGCTGCCCGGCCGACGGCGCCATCTTCGTGGGCGACGCCCTGGCCACCGGCTTCGCCGCCGCCGAACGGGGCCGGGTGGCGCCGGGCGACACCGTGGTCGTGATGGGCGGCGGGGCCGTCGGCCAGATGGCCAGCCTGGCCTGCCAGGCGGTGGGGGCGGCGGCGGTGGTCGTCGTCGACCTCGTGGAGGGGCGCCGGGCCCTGGCCGCCCGGGAGGGCGCCCTGTCCGCCACCCCCGAAGAGGTGGACGGGCTGGTCCGGCGCCTCACCGCCGGCCGGGGCGCCGACGTGGCCATCGACGCCGTCGGCGGCGCCCGGGTTCTCGAGGCGGCCTTGACGCTGGCCCGTCCCCGCGGCACGGTGGTGTCCGTCGGAGCCCACTTCGACTCGTCGTTCGCGCTACCGGTGAATCGGGCTTTCGCCGAGGAGCTCACGTTGACGTTTGCCATCGGCGATGCCATGAGGCTGCGCGACCGGCTGCTGCCGCTCGTGGCCGCCGGGGTCATCGACCCCACCGTGGTGGTGACCGAGCGCGTCGCCCTGGCCGATGTGCCCGCCGCCTACGAGCGCTTCGCCCGCCACGAGGCGGTCAAGATCCTGATCGACATGTAAGGAAGGCTTCAGCCCATCACCAGGGGGAGAGCGATGGCGCTGCACGACACACTGCTCATGACACCGGCCGACCTCGAGTCGTTGGGCGGGCTACCGAACGCCTCGCTCCGGGCCGGCACGACCATGATGCTGCGCGCCCTCGCCTCGCTGCGCCAGGCGAGCCTGCTCGGCCCGCAGGCGGTGCTCGACACCGCCGCCCCGATCGTGGCCGGCCTGGCCGGCTGCAACCAGGCGGCCTTCATCGTGCCGTCGCGCAGCTCCTGGCGGGTGCTGGCCGGGGCGGAGTCGGGCGGCGAGCTGTCCCGCCTCGTGCACCAGCTCGGCAAGGAGACCCGGGAATGGTCGGGCGTCCACCCGGTCGAGCGCCTGGGGCTCACCTTCATCGCCCTGCGGCCCGGCGAGCTGGCCCTGGCCCTCACCGCCGTGCTCGACCCGGCGTCGGCCGAGGCCTCGGGTGTCCAGCTGGCCGCCCAGGCCTGCGAGGTCGTGCTGTCCAACGCCGAGCGCATCCAGGGCATGGAGGAGGTCGTGGCCGAGCTGTCGGCCCTGGAGAACGTGGCCACCGAGATCCTCTCCGTCCGGGAGGTCGACCAGGTGCTCCTGTCGATCACCCGCAAGGCCGTCACCCTCCTCGAGGCCGACATGTCGGGCGTCTTCCTCATCGAGGGCGACAACCTGGTCATGCGCTCGCTGATGGGCCACCGCAGCGTGGAGACGGCCCGGCTGCGGATGAAGACCGGCCAGGGGGTGGCCGGGCGGGTCATCGAGACCGGCGCGCCCTGCAAGGTCGACAGCTACCTCGAGAGCGAGACGATCACCCACGACTTCGACCCGCTGGCCCGGGTGGAGAACACCCGCTCGGCGCTGGCCGCCCCGCTCAAGGTCCACGGCGAGGTCATCGGCGTGCTCGAGGTGTGGCGCCGGCGCAGCTCGCTGTTCACCGACCGCCACGTCCACCGCCTGGCGTCGCTGGCCAACCTGGCCGCCATCGCCATCGAGAACGCCCGCCTCTACGACCGCCAGCAGGAGAGCATGCGCCAGCTGGCCCGGGCCCAGGACTCGCTGGCCCGCCAGCTCCACGCCCAGAAGGAAGCGGGCACGATGCAGCGGGCGCTGATCCAGCTGCTGCTGGAGGGCGAGGGGCTGCCGGCCATCGTGCGGACGATCGCCGCCCAGGTGGGCGGCCAGGTCGGCGTGTTCGGCAGCGATTTCGAGCCGCTGGCCGTCTACCCCCGCGACTCGGCCGTCGACCGCATGGTGGCCAAGGTCCGCCGGGTGGCCCAGGGCCCCTCGACCCGCACCGGCACCATCGCCACGGTGGCCGACGACGACCGGTGGATCACCGTGCAGCCCATCGCCGCCGGGCGCGACGCCCTCGGCTGGTTCTGCCTCCTGGCCGAGCAGGCCCCGACCACCAACGTGGAGATCGCCATCGGCGAGGCCGTCCTGGCCTGCGCCCTGTCGCAGCTGGAGCAGCGGGCGGCCGACCAGGCCCGGTCCGAGGCCCAGGACGAGATCCTGTGGGACCTCCTCGAGGGCGCCCTCGACCACCGCCGGGCGGCCATGGCCCGGGCCAAGCGCCTCCACATGGACCTGGCCCGCCCCCACCGGGTCGTCCACGCCCTCCTCGAAGGGCTCGACGAGGCCGTCAAGGCCGAAGGGTGGGACACCGCCCGCGTCGAGCGGCTCCGCCGGGAGCTGCGGGGCATGGCCCAGCGGGTGCTGTCGGACCACGGCGCCGGCGAGCTGCTCTCCACCCGGGGCAACGCCCTCGTGGCCGTGGTGCCCTGCGCCGAACCCATCGACGTGCGGATCCTCATCCGGGCCCTGCGGCCGGAGATCCAGCGGCTCGTCCCCGGCGTGAACGTGGTGTGGGGCATCAGCGCCGCCCACGAGAACCCCCTCGACTACAAGTCGGCCAACTCCGAGGCGCTGATCGCCCTGCGGGCCGCCCGGCGCATGGGCGGCGACCAGCTGGCCGTCTACGACCAGCTCGGCGTCGTCCGCCTCCTGCTGGCCTCCGACGAGGACGCCGACCTGTCGGAGTTCGTCAACGAGATCATCGGCCCGCTGATCGAGCACGACCGCACCCACGACGCCGTCCTCACCACGACGCTGCGGGCCTATTTCGACTCCGACTGCAGCCAGCAGGTGGCGGCCAAACGGCTCTACGTCCACCACAAGACGCTGCGCTACCGGCTCGACCGGATCGAGGCCCTGACGTCGCTCGATCTGCGCCGTCACGAGGACCGTCTCCGGGCCGATCTCGCCCTCAAGATCCACGAGGTCATGGAGATGCGCGACAGCCGGGTGTGACCGGTCATTAGAGCCAAATCGCCCGGTCCTTTTTGTCCATGTGTGACAGGGCGCGGCCCTCGAATCGGGTGCGACCATGGGAGCACTTATCGAGGGGGGAGGAGAACTCCACAATGAAGCGTGTCGCCGTTCTCGCCGCACTGTTCACCGCCGCCCTCGGGGTGGTCCCCGCCGGGGCACTGACCCGACCGGCGCACCCGGCCGACGGCACCGACTCGCTGTGCCCGGCCACCAAGCCGCTGACCGAGTCGCAGTACAAGCAGGAGGCGTCGCTGATCCGCTCCTACCTGGGCTGCCGCGTGTCGGACGATCCCGGGCCCAACAACCCCGGCAAGCACTGAGGCCAGACGCGCCGTCCAAACTCCCCGTCGTATTGACGGTCACAGAGGGTCTTCCTACTGTCGCGTCGTCTATCGACCCACCGGTCGAAAATCTGCGCGACCCACGGAGGCCCCATGACCGCACTGGACACTCCGATCGAGCGTCGGACCATCCTCAAGGGATTCCTGATCGCCGGGCCGACGCTGGCGGTCGCGGTCCGGGTCGGGCTCGGGGACGGCGCTGAGGCCTTCCCCACGAAGTCGCCCGAGGTCCCCGACGTCCAGGACCTCACCGACATCCTCATCACCACCGGGACGCCGACGTATTACGACCTGATGATCGAGATCAAGCCCGACAACCGGGTCTATCTCGAGGTGCCCCGGATGGAGGTCGGCCAGGGCGTCAAGACCAGCATCGGGATGCTGGTGGCCGACAACCTCGACGTCCCCCTCGAGAACATGGACATCACGCTGTCGAAGGCGGAGCAGAAGCGGGCCGCCGGGCAGCTGACGGGAGGCTCGCACTCGGTCCGGTCGCTGTGGGACCCCGTCCGGCTGATCTGCGCCCAGATGCGGGCCCGGCTGGTCACCGCCGCCTCGGAGAAGCTGGGCATCCCCGTCACCGCCCTGCGCACCGAGGACGGCTACGTCGTGGCCACCAGCGGGGAGAAGGTGGCCTACGGCGAGATCAGCGGGGCGGCGGCCACCATCACGCCCACGGCCGTGCCCCACGTGAAGAACTCGTCGGAGTTCAAGATCATCGGCCGGGGCCACCACCGCGAGGACGCGGCCCGGATCGTCACCGGCACGATGCCCTACGCCCTCGACCTGCCGGTCAAGGGGGCGCTGCCCACGGTCGTGGCCCTCGCCGCCACCCACGGCGCCTCGGTGGTGTCGATCGACGACTCGGCGGCCAAGGCCATCAAGGGCGTTATCGCCGTCACCCACATCCCGGGCATGCCGGAGTTCCTGATCCCCGAGGCCGTGGCGGTCACGGCCGAGACGTTCGGCATCGCCAAGAAGGCCAAGAACGCGCTCAAGATCCAGTGGAGCGCCGGCCCGATGGACAACCTCTCCGACCCCCAGATCGACGAGGTCCTCAACGGGATCATCGACAAGGTGACGGCTCCCGACACCGAGCAGATGATCGACGCCAAGTTCCGCTGGCCCTACGTCTGCCACATCCCGATGGAGGCCAACGACGCCGTGGCCGACGTGCGGCCCGACAGCGCCGAGGTCTGGGCCGGCTGCAAGATCCCGCTCACCGCCCACCGGAACATCGCCACGACGCTGGGCATGAAGGTGGAGCAGGTCACGCTGCACGTCGTCCCGTCGGGCGGGTCGTTCGGGCGCCGGCTGTTCCACGACCCGCTGATCCACGCCGCCCAGGTGTCCCAGCGGATCGGCAAGCCGGTGAAGCTGACGTGGCTGCGGGAGGAGGACATCAAGCACGGCCGGACCCGGCCGGTGTCGATCCACCACGTGCGGATCACCGCCCAGAACGGCGACATCTCCAGCTGGGAGCACCGTCAGGCCTGCTCGGAGATGGACCTCCGCCACGGCTTCGGCGACATCATTTCCCAGTACATCACCGAGTACAACAACGCCGGGGCCTGCCAGTACGTCTTCCTCCACACCCAGAAGCTGCCCTACAAGACCGGCTACACGGCGCTCACGCTGAAGGACAAGGCGTGGGCCAAGCCGACCGGCGCCTTCCGGGTGGTGTACTCCGGCCAGGTCGGGTCGATCAACGAGATCCTGATGGACGAGATGGCCCGCAAGCTCGGCAAGGACGAGGTCGACTTCCGGATGGGTCTGCTCGACAGCGACCGCCACCGGGCGGTGCTGGCCAAGTGCGCCCAGGAAGGGCAGTGGGGCCGGAAGCTGCCCGACGGCGTGGCCCAGGGCATCGCCATGCACGACGAGTACAAGTCGATCGTCGCCTACCTCATGGAGATCGACGTGCGGGGGAAGGAGCCCCGCATGACGCGCTGCACGGTGGCGGTGGACAACGGGTTCTGCGTGAACCCCACCGGCACCGCCTCGTCGCTGCTGGGCCAGGCGATGGACGGCTTCGCCTTCGTGTTCCGGGCCGGCCTGCACGTCGACAACGGCGCCACGCGGGAGTCGAACTACCACGAGTACAAGTGGTCCCGGATGTTCGACTCGGCGCCGGAGATGAGCTGCCACATCCTGCCCAACTCCAACGTGCTGCCGGGCGGGATCGGCGAGCTCGGCATTCCGGCGGCCACCGGCGCGGCGGCCAACGCCTGGGCCCGGGCCACCGGGAAACAGCCCCGGAACTTCCCGATCAACGAGTACGGGGCGTGACGGCCATGGCCATCACGTTCACCCTCAACGGCCACCCGGTCACCGTCGACGTCGACTCCGACGAGGAGCTGCTGTGGGTCCTGCGGGACCGCCTCGACGTCCACGGCCTCAAGTACGGCTGCGGCATGGGCCTGTGCGGCGCCTGCACCAGCCACATCGACGGCGTGGCCCACCGCATGTGCATCACGCCGGTCGGGTCGGTGGCCGGCAGGCGGGTCACGACGATCGACGGGCTGGCCGGCGGCGACGGGCTGCACCCCGTCCAGCAGGCCTGGATCGACAACGACGTGGCCCAGTGCGGCTACTGCCAGGCCGGCCAGATCATGCAGGCCGTCTCGCTGCTCAACCAGAACCCCCACCCGACCGACGCCGACATCGACGAGGCCATGGGCGGAAACCTGTGCCGGTGCGGGACGTACTTCCGGATCCGCTCCGCCATCAAGCAGGTGGCCGGCCAACCAGCGGCGGGCGGCTGATCCCGGCATCGTGACCTGATCTAACCTGTCCGGTATGGTCGCCCGCCAGGAGGACCCGGCCGGGAGCGGTCTCAGCCGGATCGAACGCAAGCGGCTCCGCCGCGTCAACGAGATCCTCCGCGTCGCCGCCGAGGTGGTGGCCGAACGCGGTTACCAGAACACCAGCCTCGACGAGGTGGCCGAGCGGCTCGACCTGGCCAAGGCGTCGCTGTACCACTACTTCGACTCCAAGCAGGCGCTGGTGGCCGCCTGCCTCGACACCGCCGCCGCCGAGGTCGAGCGGCGGCTCGAGGCCATCGTGGCCGAGGGCGGCCGCCCCTCGGCCACGCTCCGGCGGCTGATCGTCGAGCAGCAGGTCTTCACCACCCAGGACCGGCCGGAGCTGTCCCGGCTGTTCCTGCGGCACCTGGAGTGGCCCCCGCCGCTGCTCGAGAAGATCCACGAATGGCTCGTCCGGACCGACACCATCTGGAAGGGCGTCATCGAGGCCGGCATCGCCGCCGGCGAGTTCCACCCGAGCACCGATCCGGCCGTGGTGCGCCACTGCATCCACGGCGCCCTCGACTTCGTGCCGTTCTGGTACCACCCCGACGGCCGTCTCGGCTCCGAGGAGCTCTTCGAGCAGGTGGCCGACACCGTCCTGTTGATGCTCGGGGCCAAGAAGCCCCGGCGCCGGAAGGCGTAGCGGCCGCTACTGCAGTCCCCGCACCGCCTCGCTCAGGATGTGGCAGTACTTGAGCACGGTGACGCAGAAGACGATGGCCCCGCCGCCGGCCGCCACCGAGACGACCGCCACCCGGAAGGCGGCGCCGGCCCGGGCGACCGGCCCGCCGTTGGTGGCGGCCACCGGGGCGGGCGCCGCACGGGCGGGGGCCGGCCGGGTGGCCAGGGCGGTGGCCGACCGCCGGGGCGTGAAGGCGATCGGCCCCGCCGGGCGGCCCGGCACCTCCGCCGCCAGCGACACCTCGGCCGCCTCGAGCCGCCCGACGTGGCCGTCGATCTCCGCCACCCGGCGCCGGGCCTCCTTCACCACCGCCACCGCCGCCAGCGTCAGCAGGGCGTACAGCCCGATCTTGGTGTACAGGGCGTAGATGTAGGGCCGGGCGTAGGGCAGGCGGAACAGCCGGGTGGCCTGGGCCGACGACAGCGGCGGGGCGAAGGCCACCGCCTTCTTCAGGTTGAGCAGCCCCGTCCCCCACACCAGGGCGGTCGTCCACACGAGTGCCTGGGTCAGCTTGCGGATGTTGCGCTCGAGGACGTCGGTCAGGGTCCCGGCCAGCAGCCGCCGCCGGTTGGGCAGGCCGAGGACGACGAGCACCGCCACCAGCCCGAACCACAGGCCGGCCACGATGCTGTGGAAGAACAGCAGGGCCACCTCCGACGACTGCGCCTTGGGGTTGGTGTTGCCGGCCACGTCGTTGCTCCGCCGGCCCTGGGCCGTCTGGAGGGCGGGGCCGGTGGCGGTGACGTCGATCTGGGCCACCCCGAGGGAGCGGGGCAGCTTGGCCGTGTCGGCCTCCCGGGTGTTGTAGGCGTTGACCACCACCGTCCACGTCCCGCCGGCCGGCACGATCACGACGCCGTTGTAGACGCCGGGTTCGGCGCCCTCGACGGTGCCGTGGGGATAGGCGAAGTCGTACGCCTCCTTCGACGCCTCGTTGGGCACCCGCACGCCGGCCCGCACCGTGTAGGGGTCGGCCACCGGCTGGCCGGTCTCGGCGTCGGTGATGCGGGCCCGCAGCGGGATGTAGAGCGGCGAGGGCAGCGGGTCGGTGTAGTCGGTGCGCACCTCGAGGGCGATCTTCACCGGCCGGCTGCCGTACTGCGGCACGGTCGTGGTCGTCGCCTCCTGGGCCCCCGCCGCCCGCACCGGCCCGGCGGCCGCGCCGGCCAGCCCCAGCACCAGCGCCAGCGCCGCCGCCTGAGCGGCGTGGGTGCTCCCCCGCCGGCCGAGGAGCAGGACGGCGCCCGCCCCGAGCACGGCGGCGGCGGCGATCAGCGCCACCCAGATCCCGGCGTTGGAGCCGTGGTGGTGGGCGTCGCCGGTGCTGACCGCGCCGGCGGCGTCGACCTTCAGCTGCGCCGTCCTGGTGCTGCCGAGGGCCGGCAGCGCCGACGTTCCCTGCTCGGCCTTGGCCGTCACCGTCCACGAGCCCGGCCCGGCGGCCAGCATGCCCTCGTAGTGGCCAACGCCCCGGGCGTCGGTCAGCGTCACCGGCCCGGCCACCGCCCCGTCGGAGCGGGTGGCGGTGACCACCACGGCGAAGCCGGCGGCCGACGCCCCCGAGTCCCGGTCGATCAGGTCGGCGGCGACCATGACGTCGCGGCCCATGCCGTGGAACCCGAGGTTGGTGACGAGCAGTTCGACGCGCCCGGCGTTGTGAGCCTGCGCCGGGCCGCCGGCGCCGATCACGGCCGCCGCCACCACGATCATGAACGCTGCGAGGCGCCTCATGTCACCGACCCCCTCTCCTTGTTCCACTTCCCGTAGTAGGAAGCGACCTTGACCAGCGCCTTCTTCTCCCGCTCGTCGAGCCAGTCGGCGAACAGCCGCTGGCGCTTCTGGTCCTGGGCGGCGGCCAGCACCTGGGGCCGCACCTCGGCCAGCGTCCGCTCCGGCGTGTCCGTCCGGTCCTCGCAGAGGAAGATCAGGTAGCCGTCGGCCGCCTGGGCCGGCGGGCTCAGGTCGCCCTTGTGGAGCGTCCCGATCAGGTTCTTCAGCTCGGGCGAGAGCTCCTCGCTGGCCGACGACACCTGGCCCATGCTGCCGGCCTTGGCCGCCCCGAGGCCGGTGGCCGTGTCGTCGAACGGGGCGCCGGCCTTCACCTTGTCGACCAGCTGCAGCGCCGCCGCCTTCGTCGGCAGGAAGGCGGCCCGGATGGTCGAGGACCAGCCGGCCTTGAACCGGTCCTGCACCGTTTCCCAGTGCTTCTCCACGTCGCTGTCGGACACGGCGACGTTGGGGAAGAGCTTCTCCGCCAGCCGCTTCGACAGGTTGCCGGCGATGATCCCGTTGCGGAGGTCCTCCCGGGTGTAGGCGCTGTGGTTGAACTCCGAGTCGGGGGTCACGCCGAGGGCCTTGTCGAGCAGCTCGTTCGACTCCACCGGGACGCCGTTGTCGGTGGCCAGCTGCTTGACCAGCGTCAGCTTGATCAGGTACTCGAGGACGTAGCGCCGGCCGACCTTGCGGGGCAGCGCCTTGAGCGGCGCACCCTCGGCCAGCGTCTGGCCGGTGGCGCTCTGGGAGGCGCTGAGGTACTGGGTGGTGAGCCGCTCGACGTCGACGGAGGGGACGGTGAGCCCGTTCACCGTGGCCGCCACCGCCGGCGGCCTGCTCTTGCCGCAGCCGGCGCCGGCCAGGGCCAGCGCCAGCGCCAGCAACGTGATCAGCGGGCGTCGAGCACCTGACCGAGCCACGGATTCGTCACCTCCTCGGGATCTTCGGTCTTGGCGTCGTCGGCCAGGACCTTGGCCACCCGCGGGTCGTCGGGACGGGTGATGACCTTGCCCGCCACCAGCGAGCGGACCTCGTCGTAGACCTGGTCGACGACGACGTAGACGTGGGGGTCGCCGTCGCGGCGCACGTAGTAGCCGCCGCCGGTGGGGTTGGGACCGCCGAAGTGGATCGTCGACCGCTGCGCCGTCTGCGTCTCCACCGTGAACGAGACGCCGGCCGGGCCGAACCCGAAGGCGGGGTCGGCCGCCGGGTCGACGTCGAGCCGGCGGTAGGCGGGCATCGGGATGAGGTGCTGGTCGGCGCCCGACATGATCGAGCCGGCCTCGGGGGCGGCCCCCGCCCCCGGTTCCCACAGGCCGCCGCCGGTCCGCTGGAGCTCGACCGTCCTCGGGCCGTCGGTGGCGATGACCCGGTACACGTCGTCGAGGGCCACGGGGAACATCGGCCAGGTCGTCGTGGCCGTCCTGTCGACGCGGGCGGCCAGCTGCCGGTAGGCCTTCACGTTGTCGACGGGACTGCAGGCGGCCCCGGCCACCAGCGCGCCGACGAGCAAGGTCCGGAACCGTCTCATCGGCGGCGCAGACGCAGCAGGGCCAGGGCGAAGGCGACCGCCGTCAAGCCGCCGGGAGCGACGATGGCGGACCGGATGAGCCGGCCGCGGTCGTTCTGGGTCAGGGCCAGCTTGGCCGGCCCGCCCGGGTCCCGGGAGGCGGCGATGATGTCGTTCTCGATGGCCACCCACGACACGAGCTGGCCGGCGAAGGTGGAGTTGCCGAAGCGGCCGAGGAACGTGTTGGAGGCCAGGTCGGCCGACCCGACGACGCCGATGCGGGTCCGCGACAGCTCCGGCCCCAGTTTCGACTGGTCGACCCGGCTCCAGTCGGTGACGGCGCCGGCCACGAACGGGCCCTTGGTGCCGTCGGCCGCCGAGCTCTGCGAGCTGGTCTCGAGCAGCGGGGTGAGCCAGGCCCCGTCGGCCTTCTCCGGGCCGATGCCCACCGACTCCACCGGCAGCGCTCCCACCAGCAGCGTGGGGATCGTCCGCGTCTTGAGGTCGACGGTCACCGGGCTCTGCGACGGGTACTTGAACACCAGCACCGAGGCCGGGTCGTTGATGATCGAGCTGCGGTCCCGGATGACCGAGGGCCGCAGGCCCAGGCCCCAGGGACGGATCAGGTCGTTGAGCTGGCCGATGACGTCGGGGTTGGAGGCCAGCACGCTGGAGTCGGCCAGCACCACCAGCCGGCCCTGGGCCCTGGCGAAGTCGCCCAGCAGGGCCAGCTCGGCGGGCAGGAAGCCGGCCCGGGGCCCGGCCAGGATCACGACCTTGCAGGCCGCCAGCCGGGCGGCGCCGCCCTCGGCCGCCAGGGCCAGCGACTTCGTCACGTAGCCGAGGTGCTTGAGGCGGGTGGCGAAGTTCTGGTACCCGTCGGCCCGCTGGTCCTCGATGTCGCGCTCGCCGTGGCCCACCGTGAAGCAGGCCAGCGGGGGCTCGGCCCGGGACAGCCGCTGGATGGCGCTGGTGACGTCGACCTCGGAGATCTCGGTGACGAAGTCGTGGTTCCGGCCCACCTGCAGGTAGATCTCGCCGTAGGACCCGGCGCCGAGCTCCTTCACCTTCCCGGGCTGGGCGTCGGGATCGATGAACTCGAAGGTGAAGTCGCCCTTCTCGATCTGGTAGCGCCGCAGCAGCGAGCGCATCTCCACCTGCTGGGCCGAACCGGGCTGGGTGAAGCCGATCACGTGGATCGGGGCCTTCACCTGGGCCAGCACGGCCTTCGACTGGGTGGTGAGGCTGAAGCGGTGCTCGGGCGTGAGGTCGATCTGGCCCCGGGCCTGGGCCGAGGCCACGCCGGTGCCGGCCACGAGGAACAGGCCGAGCACGGCGCCGGCCCGGCGGGGGTCGACCAGGCGGCGCAGCGTACGGCGCCCCGGCTCGCGCAGCGCCGCGCCGGCCAGCGTCAGGCCGAACAGGGCGCCCATGAGGAAGTAGAGGCCGTCGCCGGCGTCGAGGATCCCCTTGCCGCTGTTGTCGATGTGGTTGGTCGGGGCCAGGAACGAGACGATCCCGTTGAACCGCCCGCCCAGCCAGCCGGGGACGAAGTCGAGGATCCACAGCCCGAGCAGCGTGCCGAAGCCGACGAAGGCGGCCGACGTCGGCGACGACGACCGGGCCGAGATGGCCAGGGCGATGGCGTTGAACGTCGCCGTCAGGGCCAGCAGGCCCAGCCAGCCGGCGGCGGCGTTGCCCAGCTCGACCCGGCCCAGCGTGTGCAGCAGCCAGATGTAGAGCCAGGCGATCGACACCATGCCCCAGGTGAAGACGGTGTTGGCCACCCACTTGCCGGTGACCAGCGTCCAGCGCGACACCGGCCACGACAGCGTGATGTCGAGCGCCCCGGTGCGGCGCTCCTCGGCGAAGGACCGCATGGCCATGATCGGGGCCACGACGATCAGCGTCGTCTCGATGTTGGAGTAGTAGCGCTCGAGGTCGGCGTAGGGATGGGAGAACAGCAGCGTGACGAAGAACAGCCCCGAGATGATGAGGTAGGCGGTGGCGATGGCCCACGCCTGGGGCGACGTGACCAGCGTGCGCAGCTCCCGGCGGAAGACGATCATCGCCGGTCCCCCGTCACCGGAGGCCCGCCTGCTGGAAGGCCTGGTCGATCAGGTCGGTCATCGGCTCGAGGTGGGCCAGCGACCAGCCTTCGGCCAGCACCGTCCGGGCCAGGGCGTCGACGATGTCCGGCGATCCGGCGTCGACCACCAGGCTCGTGCTGGTGCCGTTGCTGGTGGAATGCAGCACTTCGGCCCCGGCGCCTTCCACCGCCGCCCGGAGCCGCTCGGGCGACGGGCCCGACACCCCGAGCCGCCAGCGGCGGGTCACCGAGCCCGTCAGCTCCGCCTCCACCAGCGAGCCGTCGAAGGCCAGCTGCCCGGCGGCGATCACCATGATCCGCTCGCACAGCACCCGGGCCTCGGGCAGCACGTGGGTGGAGAACAGCACGAGGTGCTCCCGGCCGTACTCCCACAGCACGTCGCGGATGTCCCAGACGTTGAGCGGGTCGAGCCCGGCCATCGGCTCGTCGAGGATGAGGACGGGCGGGGACCCGATGACGGCCTGGGCCATGCCGACCCGCTGGCGGTAGCCCTTCGACAGGTTGCCGATCACCCGCTCGGCCATGTGCTCGAGGTCGATCTGGCCGAGGACCGTGCCCACCGCCTCGTCGACCGCCCGCCGGCCGACGCCCTTCATGCGGGCGGCGTACTCCAGGTACGACCGCACGGTCATCTCCGGCGGGAAGCTGGCCCGTTCCGGCATGTAGCCGATGCGGCGCCGGGCCGCCCGGGGCCGGTCGGCGGCGTCGACGCCGTCGACGGTGATGTCGCCGGCGTCCCAGTCGAGGATCCCGGTGACGCACTTGATGATCGTGCTTTTGCCGGCCCCGTTCGGGCCCAGCAGGCCGGTCACGCCGTCGGTCAGGGCGAACGACACGCCCTTCACCGCTTCCCGCTTGCCGTAGGACTTCTTCAACCCGTCGACCGCCAGACGGACCGGCCGGGCCTGCTCCCCCGTCGGGTCGGCGATCGGGGCGACGGCCGTGTCCATCATGTCGTCACGGAGTTCTCGGTGGCGACCCGGTTCAGGTGGATGGCGATCTGCTCGACGGTGTCGGCCAGCCAGTCGATGTTGGCCGCCATCTCCTCGACGCGGGCCACGATCTCCTCCGACGGGGCGGCGGTGACCACCTTCGGCCCGCCGCCTCCGCCGAGCAGCCCGGCCCCCACGGCCACGAGGCAGACGCCGATCAGCCCGCCGCTGGCCAGGTAGGGGATCTGGGCGGCGGGGTTCCCGATGTGGCGGGTCTGGCCCCAGGCGATCAGGACGCTGACGATCCCGGCGATCACCAGGACGCTGCCGGCCAGGAGCCGGGGCGGCAGCACCGGAAGGGCGAGACCTTTCTTGCGGCCGGCCTCGGGGAGGTCGGCGAGGTGGCTGGGCAGCGGAGCGGGGCTGGCCATCGGTGGCTCCTCTCGAAGAACGACGAAGCGGCTTGTGGAGGTGAGCCCGGGGGGAACCCGCCCCGCCGGCCGCCGGGAGCGTCCCCGGGCGGCCGGCGGCACAGGAGACTCAGCGGGCGGTGAGGCGGCGCCGGAGCCGGCGACCGCCGAGCCCGGCCAGCACCGCGCCGCCCGACAGCAGCACGGCCAGCGGCCGGTCGTCACCGCCGGTCTGCGACGCCCGGATCGGGCGCAGGGCCGGGGCGGCCACCGCCGTGGGCCGCACGGCCGGCGGCACCGGAGCCGCCGCCGCCGGGTGGGCGGCCTTCAGCGCCGGGCCGGCCGCCGCCGTGAGCGGCGCAGCCGGGCGGGGAGCCGGAGCGGCCGAGTGGGGGGCGATGCCGGCGCCGGGGGCGGTCGTCGGGTCCGGGGGCGGGTTGAGGACGTCGACGCTGTTGGCCGAGGCGTCGATGTAGTCCCGGGTCCGGGCCCAGCCGAGGTAGAAGCCGGTGTTCTCGCCGCCGGCGTTCTTGCAGCACCAGTAGTTGTTCATCCGCACCCGCACCACCGGCGCCCAGACGGCGATCTCCCGGGGGTTGATGATGCTGAAGTCGCCGAAGGCCCGGCCCGGCGTGTCACCCGGGGAGTAGACCCGGGGGGCGAGCACGTCGATCTGCCACGTCTCCTTGTCGGGGGCGGCGGTGGAGCCCATCTGGTTGGCCTGGGCGTTGAACTGGTCGACCACCTGGCTGGCGGGAATGGCGCTGCCGCCCAGCGTGAACGACTTGTTGGCCGCGTCCAGCACCGAGGTCTTGCCCTGGTGGACGTTGAGGGCCGACACCTTGTACGACACCAGGGGTTCGGCGCCGATCGGGTACTCGACCTTGACCCAGCTCTCGATCGCCCCGATGTGGAGGTCGCCGACGTCGACGCCGACCAGGTGGGCGGTGGCCTCGCCGACCAGCTTGCCGGCCGAGACGACCGACGAGGCGTCGGTGAAGCCGTCGCTGATCGAGAGGCTCTGGGTGACGAGCGGGCCGGTGTTGCTCGTGCCCCGGGCCCGCAGGCGGGAGGTGCAGTCGGTGACCGCCTTGCGGCCCACGCCGCCGCCGCCCTCCTCCACCTTGCCCGACGTGCCCCGGCCGGCGTCGGGGTTGTTGCACCGGGTCAGCGTGGGGTTGCGGAATCCGCCGCCGGGACCGATCTCGAGGGCGCCCTCCTCGAGGATCTCATCGGCGTAGTAGAAGCTGGCGAAGGCCGACGACCGGCCCGGCGTCTGGTCGATGTAGCTGCGGGAGAACGCCGTCGGCGTGGGGTTCAGCTCGTAGGGCAGGCCGGCGGTGGGCACCACCAGGCGGGCGTCGGACCAGCCCCGCCAGGCCTGGCCGATGGCCAGGTCCTCCAGCTCGTCGGCGTGGGCGGCGGGCGCCATGCTCAGCACCAGGGCGGCCATCGTCGCCCCGGTGATCCATTTCGCGATCCGACTTCGGTTCACTGCGTACCCCCTGGTTCGATCTGTGATGTGGCGCTATCTGCGGTCGAGGCCGACGGCCGCTCCGGCGAGCAGCTCGGCCTGGTTCTCCTTGTCGGTCCCGTCGATCACGATCCGGCCCTTCTCCACCACGCAGGCCCGGTCGGCGACGGCGAGCATCTTCGAGGCGAACTGGTCGACGACGATCACCGCCAGCCCCTCGTCGGCCAGGCCCCGCAACGTCTGGTAGAGGTCGGCCACGACCAGCGGCGCCAGGCCCATCGACAGTTCGTCGATCATCAGCAGGCGGGGGCCCGAGATGAGCGCCCGGCCGATGGCCAGCATCTGCTGCTCGCCGCCCGACAGCGAGCCGGCCTGCTGGCCCTGACGTTGGCCGAGGATCGGGAACAGGTCGTAGACCTTCTCCGTCTGGCGGGCGACGACCTCGTTGGCGATGCCCGACGCGCCGGTGGTGAGGTTCTCCTTCACGGTCAGGTTCTTGAAGATCCGCCGCCCCTCGGGCGAGAGGGCGATGCCCCGGAGGAAGCGCCCGGCGGGCGGTTCGTGGGTGACCTTGGTCTGGTCGAACACGACCGTCCCCTTGGCGGCCGGGACGACGCCGAGGATGGTCTTGAGCAGCGTGGACTTCCCGGCGCCGTTGGGCCCGAGCACCGCCACCAGCTCGCCCGGACCGACGCTGAAGTTGATGTCGAACAGCACCGGGAGGCGGCCGTAGCCGGAGTAGACGTTGTACAGCTCAAGCATCGGCGGACACTCCCAGGTAGGCGGTCTGCACGGCGGCGCTGGCCGCCACCACGTCGGGCGGGCCCGAGGCGATGATCTGCCCGGCGGCGATGGCCGTGACCGAGCCGCAGTTGTCGAGAACCATGCGCACGAAGTGCTCGATCAGCAGGACGGCCAGGCCGAGGTCGGTCTGGAGCCGCTTGACCAGCATGAGGAGGTGGGAGGCCTCGGTGGCGTCCATGCCGGCGCTGGGCTCGTCGAGCAGCAGCAGGCGGGGCCGGCTCATGAGGCTGCGGCCGATCTCGATGCGGCGCTGGGCGCCGAAGTTCAACGAACCGGCCCGGACCTCGAGCAGCGGTTCGAGGTCGAGAAGGCGGGCCACGGCCCGGGCCACCTCGTTGGCCCGCTTCTGGTCGGCCCGCACCGCCGGGAAACCCAGCACCGAGGCCACCACCCCACCCCTTACGTTGAGGTAGGCCCCGGCCAGCAGGTTGTCGAGGACCGTCAGGTCGAGGTCGATGTGGTTGGCCTGGAACGTGCGGCTCATCCCGAGCTTGGCCCGGTCCCAGGCCTGCTTCCTGGTGACGTCCTGGCCGAAGGCCTCCACCGTTCCCTGGTCGGGAGTGGTGAAGCCGTTGAGCACGTCGAACAGCGTCGACTTCCCCGACCCGTTGGGCCCGATGAGGCCGACGAAGGAGTGGGCCGGCACCTCGATCGACGCCCCCCGCAGGGCCTGGACGCCGCCGAAGCGCTTGTGGACGTCGGTGGCCCGCAGCACCGTTCCTTCCCGCACCTGGTCGGGCAGGAAGTCCTCCACCGTCTCCAGGGCCGCCAGCTCGCCCTCCGTCCAGTCGGCGGTGGTGAGCACGGCGGTCTGACCGTTGGCTGCCATGGGTCGCCTCCTCAGGCCTTCAGGCGGGGCGGTCGGTTGCGCAGGACGATCTCGTCGCCGTCACCCTCGACCGAGACCACGTCGGTGGCCGGAGCGGGGGCCGGGGCGGGGGCCACGGTGAGGTCGACCTCGGCCTCCGTCTCGCCGTCGAGGCCGAGCGCCGAGAGGATGGCGACCTCCTTCTTCTTCTGGAGGATCTCCAGGAGGTTGCCGCCGAGGCCGCCGGGGCCGACGATCGTGCCGGCGATGAGGCCGATGCCGCCGAGCAGGAACGGCGAGAGGTGGTGGCTCTCCAGCGCCTGGGGGATCAGGGCGAACGACAGCGCCACCGAGGAGATCCCGAGCAGCGTCCGGGTGCCGGCCACCACCGGGATGGCCAGCAGGAACAGCGACTGGAAGGCGATGAACTGCACGATGGCCGGCGGCGAGCGGTACAGCGGAGCGGTGAAGGCCCCGGCCACGCCGATCAGGCCGCCGCCGATGGCGAAGGCCAGGATCTTGTAGCGCCAGGGCGAGATCCCCACCGCGGCGGCGGCCCGCTTGTCCGTCCGGATCAGGTTCATGGCCCGGCCGTGGCGGGAGTTGCGCAGGGCGTTGACGAACAACCCGGCGGCCACCGCCGCCGCCAGGCAGAGATAGAAGAACCGCAGATCGCTGTCGAACGACACGCCGAGGAACCTCGGCCGGTTGACGATGACGTTGCGGCCGAAGCCGCCGATGATCCAGGGGAAGCTGAACAGCGTCCGCTCCAGGGTGATCTGGAGGCCCAGCGTGAGGACCATCACGTAGATCCCGGAGAAGCGGGCGGTGGGGATGGCCACCAGTCCCGACAGGAAGGCGGCGACGATGATCCCGGTGAGCGCGGCGGGGATGAACGGCCATCCGTTCAGCCGGCTCTCGCCGACCCGGTAGAAGTAGCCGGTCACGTAGACCGACGCTCCGAGCAGGCCGGCCCCGGCCAGGTTCACCTCGCCGACCCAGCCGACGATGATGGCCAGCCCGAAGGCGGTGATCGTGGTCAGCAGGCCGGCGGTGACGAGGAAGATCCAGTAGCCGGCCAGCAGCGGCGGCACGATCACGGCCAGGGCCACGAAGGCCACGATCCCCGGGACCATCGGGTTGCCGCCCGTCAGCTTGCCCAGCGGCGCCATGAGTTTCTGCAGCATCGAGTCAGCCCTCCGCGAGCTGGAAGCGGCCTTGGTTCCGGCGGGCCAGGAGGATGACGCCGGTGAAGAGGATCGTCATGAGGATGACCTCCCGCCATCCCGAGCCGATCGTCCCGAACGTGCCGCCCTGCACCTGGGCCTCGACCTGGCCGAAGATGAGGGCGCCGCCCAGCGCCAGGGGGAGGCTGTCGAAGCCCCCGAGCACGGCCCCGGCGGTGGAGCGCAGCAGCACGAAGAGGATGACGCTGGTGCCGAGCCGGGTCATCGGCGTGAGCAGCACCCCGCCGAGGCCGGCCAGCGCCCCCGCCGCGCACCAGACGCCCATCGAGATCCTCTGGACGGGGATGCCGACCATGGCGGCGGCGTCGATGTCGTCGGCGATGGCCCGGATCTGCGTCCCGAGCTTCGTCCGGCTGAGGACGAAGTTCAGCGACACGACGAGCAGCACCATGATGGCCACGACGGCCAGGTCGTGGTACCGGACGGCGTTGCCCAGCAGGTGCGTGCTCTTCTCCGAGAACGGGCTCGGCACGTTCTCGAAGGCGCTCTTCCACACACTGGAGGCGATACCGGCCAGCAGGAGCATGGCTCCCAGGGAGAAGGTGGTGACGGTCACCCGGGGCCAGGTGGCCATCCGGCCGGTGACGACGGAGCCGAACACGGCACCGAGCACGGCGCCGAGGATGACGGCCAGGACGACGGCCGGGAACTTCGGCCACTGGTGGGTGTTCCAGGCCGAGCCGCCGACGCTCTGACCGGACACCAGCGTCGGGTCGGCCACCAGGTACCAGTAGAAGAAGGCCGAGGCCGTGGCGATCCCGCCGTGGACGAATCCGACCACCCGGCTCATCCGGAAGGTGAGCACGAGGGCGATGGCCAGGATCCCGTAGAGGGCCCCGAGGGCCACGCCCTGGATCAGCGAGAACTTGAACAGATCGAAGTGGAACTGCGCTGCGACGAGCATGAGTCGATCTTGGCGGCGGTCCGGAAAGGGGGGCCTCGTCTCGGTTTGACCAATTCGGTCCGCGGCGTACTCCCTGAACGACAAAGGGAGCCCCGGCTCTCGCCGGGGCTCCCTGTCGTTCTGGTCCGTCGAAGCTAGGCCGGCGCGGGCGCGCCGGGCTCCGGCGGTTAGTCCAACGTGTCGCAGATCTCGTAGCGCTCGGGGGCGGGAACCCAGACCTTGTAGTCACCCGCCTGGGACTTGTTGTACTTGAACTGGTACTCGCAGCGCTCGGTGTCGTGGCCGGCGGGGTCGCCGCCCTGCCCGTTCCGGGCCGCCTTGGCGGTCGGCCGCCAGGTGAAGGTGACGCCCATGCCGGGGCCGCCGTCCCACGGACGGGATTCCCACATGTCCATCATCTTCTCTCGGGTCAGGTTCGGCCCGATCTCCTTGGCGGTCGAGATCCACACCCGGCTGCCGGCGTAGGCCGTCTGCGTGATGTGGTGGATCTTGGTCTTCATCTCCGGGGCGTACTTGGCCATCACGGCCAGGTACTCGGGGTTGTCGGACCAGACCTTGTAGCTCGTGATCGTCCACATGCCCTTGAGGGGCCAGTCGCCGACCAGCGGGCCGAGGGCGTCGGCGGCGAAGTGGTTGCCGGACACGCCCATCGGGGGCCAGTACCCCTGGTCGTGGGCGCCGAGCATCCACTTGACCATGGGCGGCGACCAGGCGAAGTGGATGACCTGGTCGGGGTTGGCGGACCGCATGGCGACGACGTTGGCCGTCTCGTTGGGGTCCTCGACCTCGAGCGGGATCTCCTTGACGACCTTGATCCCGGCCGGGTCGAAGACGTCGTGCATGGCCTTCACGGCGGCACGGTCCTCGGGGATGTTCAGGTACAGGATGCCGACGGACTTCAGGTGGAACACGTCACGCACGTACAGCGAGTTGGCGTGCGCCTCGTGGACCGACGCCATGTGGGCCGGGAACATCCAGGGGTCCTTCCACTCGGAAGTGAAGAAGCCCCAGGAGCCGAACCACGGAACCTTGGCCTTGGCCAGGTCGGCGTGGACCTCGCCGGTACCCCAGGTGATCGAGGTGATGAAGGAGAACACCTTCTCCTCTTCCACCAGCTTCTTGAAGCAGGCCCGGAACCGGGTCAGGTCGCCGGCCGAGTCGCAGTCCTGGACCACGACCTTGCGGCCGTAGATGCCGCCGGTGTCGTTGACGGCCCGCATCATGCCGATGACCGTCGTGACGACGGGGATGGTCACGATGTTGCCGAGGGGCGCACCGTTGTCGGAGATCGTCCCGAGCTTGATCTCGGTGGCGCTCACGCCGACGTCGGTGGCACCGCCGTTGTCACCGCCGGCGTTGCCGGTACCGGCCACGGCGCTCCCGGCGCCGGCGCCCGGGGCCGGGGTGGCCGGAGCGGACGGGGTGCCGGGCTTCGGCGCGCCGGGCGTACCGGGGGCAGGAGTGCCCGACGGGGTCGCCGAGGCGGCCGACTTGGTCGCCGGGGCGTTGGACTTGGCCGCCGACGGAGCCGGCGACGCCGCCGAGGCGGGAGCCGCCGCGGTGGCGCCCGCGCCCGGCGCCGGCGCGGCGCTGTTGGCCGCCGGGGTCGATTCCGCGGGGGCCGCCGCCGGGGCGGTGGCGGCCGGAGCGGCGGAGTCAGGGGCGGCCTGCTGGGTCTCGGCCGCCTTCGGGAGGGCGGAGTTCGAGTGTTTCTGATCTCCACCGCACGCCGCAGCGAGGAGCGCGAGACCCACGCTGAGCGCTAATAGCCCACGTATTCTGCGCATCTGCTACATGCCTTTCTGTCATGAACAGCCGTGTGATGGGGAATCGACGCCGGCCGCTTTCTCTAGTGCGGGGGCACGAGCACAGATGGTTGGGCCCCCCTTCCCGTTGCTGTGTGGAGCCACGGTATGACGGGGTCCGTATGTTGCGGACTATCCCTGATGAACCAATTTCGGCGCATCAGTCCCGCTCTAGGGCTAGGAAACGCTCATTTCACGGGCCCCCCGGCCACGCTGGGAGCGAAGCGCGACACGGTGCGTGGTTTGGCCGTCAGCGACCCTCGAAGCGGGGCGGCCGGCGCTCCTGGCGGGCGGCGCGGCCCTCGGCCACGTCGGCGCTGCGCCACACCTCCTCGAACAGGGCGTCGACGACGGGGTCGGCGGCGTCGAGGTCGGCCGAGCGGTTGAGGGCCTGCTTGGAGTAGCCCAGCGTCAGCGGGGCCAGCCCGGCGATCCGGGCCGCCCGCTCCAGCGCGGCGTCGAGGTCGCCGGCGGCGTCGGCCAGGCCGCAGCCGAGGGCCTCCTCGGCCGACAGCGCCTCGCAGGTCAGGATGACGCGCCGGGCGGGGCCGCCGCCGGCCAGCGCCGCCAGGCGCCGGATCGTCCAGGGGTCGACGGCCAGCCCCAGCATGGCCGTGGGGATGGCGAAGCTGGCCGCCGGCGCCACCATCCGCAGGTCGGCGGCCAGGGCCAGCTGGGTGCCGGCGCCGATGGCCGGGCCGTTGACGGCGGCCAGCACGGGCACCGGCAGCGTGGTGATGCGGTGCAGCATCTCGTACAGCGCCGTGCGGAACCCGTCGCCGTAGACCTCGCCGAAGTCGGCGCCGGCGCAGAAGCTCGACCCCTCCCCGGTGATGACCACCGCCCGGGCCCCGGCGGCGTGGGCGTCGCCGATGGCGTCCCGGAGGCCCTGGCAATGGGCGATGTCGAGGGCATTGCGCTGCTCGTGGCGGTCGATCCGCACCAGGGCCACCCGGCCCCGCTCCTCGGTCGTGATCATGGCTGGAAGGTACCCTCCGGTCCGTGGGGGAGCCGGAACCGGTCGTGGTCGTGATCATCGACGACCACGGCCTCTTCTCCCGGGGGCTGGAGCTGCTCCTCAGCGCGGCGTCGGAGGGCCGCATCAAGGTGGCCGGGCGCACGGAGAGCGCCGACGAGGCCCTGGCCCTCGTCCGGCGCCACCGGCCCCAGGTGGCCCTCGTCGACCTGGCCATGCCGCCCCCCGGCGGCGTCGGCGCCATCCGGGAGATCGCCCACCACTATCCGGCCGTGCGCATCCTGGCCCTGTCGGGCACCGACGACCGCGACCTGGCCCTCGAGGCCCTGGCCGCCGGGGCCCACGGCTTCATCCCCAAGTCGTCCGACCCCGACGTCCTCGTCCCCCCGCTCCTCAGCCTGGGCGCCGGGCTGTCGGTCCTCCCCACGTCGCTGCTCGAGGCCCTGGTGGCGCTGCGGGCCACCCGCCGGCCCGCCCTCCTGGCCCGGCTCGACGGCGACGAGGTCGCCCTCTGGCGCCTGGTGGCCCGGGGGCTCGAGAGCCTGGAGATCGCCGAGCGGACGTTCGTCTCGGAACGGACCGCCAAGCGGATGGTGGCCTCGCTGCTGCGCAAGCTGGGGGTGGCCAACCGGGTGGAGGCCGCCCTCCTCGCCGGCCGCGTCGGCCTGCTCGACGACGAGGAGCCCGGGGCCGGCGAGCAACCCTGACCCCCTCGGGTCAGGCGTTGGCCCGCAGAGGACCTGACGGCCGGAAGCGGGCGTGGTGAACTACCGGTCACGACCACGATCGGGGACCAAGGGGGGATCCAGTGGCGGTGTTCAAGGACGAGTCCGAGGTCTACAAGTACACCGGGGGAATCTTCGAAGAGGCCCTCGCCGACCCGGTCATCGGCCAGAAGTTCGCCGACTCCGGCGTGATCCTCAAGGTCACCCACACCGAGCCCGACTCGGTCTTCACCGTCGACATGCCGGCCAAGAAGGTCCTCTACGGCGACGACGCCCGCAACGGCCCGAAGCCGGTGGTGGAGATGTTCATGAAGGCCGACGTCGGCCACCGGTTCTGGCTCGGCAAGGTCAACATCTCGCTGGCCCTGGCCAAGGGCGAGATGCGGGCCAAGGGGCCCGTCCCCAAGATCCTCAAGCTCGTGCCGCTGGCCAAGGGCCTGTTCCCCAAGTACCGCGAGATGCTGGAGAAGAGCGGGCGATCCGACCTGCTGGAGGCGTGACACGTCCATGGCCGACCTGACCGACACCATCGCCAAGCTCGACCCGCCGCCGCTGGCCACCCACGACCGGGAGGACGAGCTGTGCGCCGCCTACGAGGCGGCCTTCGAGGCCGACCGGGAGACGTGGATCAACTTCGCCGCCCCCGCCGTCGAGCGGCTGGAGAAGGGCTCGTTCTCGCTGGAGTGGATGAACACCGACGGCGGCGCCTGGGGCACCCGGGTGAAGCCGTCGTCCCGGGGCCTCACGTTCATGGACTGCAACCGGTCCAAGGCCTACGGGACGGTGGCCGACTCCGTCCCCGACCACCACCGCAACCTCACGCCCCGGGGCTCGATCCGGGACCCCTACAAGGACCAGCTGCCGGTCTACGACGACTTCGTGGTGACCGAGAAGTGGGACCTGTGGGCCGACAACGTCTCCACGCTCTACGAGGAGGCCAAGGCCCGGCAGTGGAACGCCACCAAGGACATCGCCTGGGACGAGCTCGAGACGCTGCCCGAGGACCTGGAGAAGGCCGCCTGCCAGCTGGCCACGTTCCTCACCGAGATCGAGTTCCTGGCCGGTGACTTCCCGGCCAAGTGGATGTACCGCATCCCGGCCGAGTTCCTGGAGATCAAGGCCTTCCTGGCCACCCAGATCATGGACGAGGCCCGCCACCTCGAGGTGTTCCGCAAGCGGGCCCTGGCCGGCGGCGGCGGGCTGCTCCACGTCAACCCCATGTTCGAGTGGGCGTCGAAGGCCCTCATGGCCAGCCCCACCCACACGTCGGGCGCCTACTTCCTCAACCTCATCGGCGAGGGCTTCATCCTGTCGGTCTTCCGGGGCGGCGAGTTCCTGGCCCGCACCCACGTGGACCGGGAGATCTTCCGCCGCTGCCTGCAGGACGAGGCCCGCCACGTGGCCTTCGGCACCATCGAGCTCAAGAACTACCTGGAGAACCATCCCGAGCCCGACCAGGCGATGGCGCTCATGCACCGCTACGCCGACATCGCCGAGGTCCTCGTCTCGACGTCGATCCTCCAGCCCGTCGTGCTCGAGCCCCTGGCCGTGCTGATGGGCGGCGGCCTCGACGAGATCGACACCGGCATGGACGGCGTGGCCTTCCTGTGGGACGTCGTCAAGGAGGAGTACCTCCAGCGCTGCGACCGGGCCGGCCTCTACCGCCGCGAGGTGTGCAAGTTCGGCGAGCTCCCCTGGAAGGCGGCATGCTGACCTTCCCGTCGGTGGAGTGGTTCGCCCGCCTCGGTGAGCTCATGGAGGAGAACCGGGCCGTCCACGAGCACGTCGGCGAGATCGACTGCAGCTGCGTCTGGACGGTCTTCGATGCGGACGGGCAGGGCACGGACCGCCACTTCCAGACCACCTTCGAGCTGTACTCGCTGATCGACGTGGCCGAGGTGTCGGAGGAGGACCGGGTGAAGGCCAACTTCATCCTGGAGACCGACATCTGGGTCTGGAAGGAGATGCTGGAGAACATCGCCGAGAACGGCGGCCGGCCCGACCTCGAGCACTCGCTCAACCGGCTGAGCCTCCCCGGCGTCCCCATCCGGCTGTGGGCCGAGGACCCGCTCGACCGGGACATGTTCTTCCGCTTCAACGGCAGCCTCCAGGAGTTCGTCAACGCCAGCGTGCACATCCCCACCGCCTATCTCGTCGAGGAATGAACCTGCGGACGACCGGTGAGGTCGTCGTCGCCTGGATCCGGGTCGCCATGGGCCTGTCCATGGTCAGCGTGCTGGCCGCCGGCCACGACATGCGCTGGTACCCCGGCCCGGCCTGGGCGGTGCTCCTGGCCGCCCTGCCCTACTCCTGGGGGGCCTGCGCCTGGGTCAGCCACGAGGCCCGCCGGGGCCGGGTGTCCACCGCCACCGCCTACGCCCTCACGGCGCTCGACTCCGGCATCATCCTCACGCTGACGGCGCTCACCGGGCTGTGGACGAGCCCCATGCTGCCGATCCTCGTGCTGGTCGTCTTCACCTTCGGCGTTCGCTTCAGCCTGTCGAGGACGGTGGCGGTGGCCGTCGTCACCTCCGCCGCCCTGGTGGCCGTCGTCCTGTGGGTGCCCCGGCCCGCCCTCGACCACGGGGAGCGGGTCCGCATGGCGGCGTGGTGGTCGTGGATGCTGCTGTCGGGCGGCATCCTGGCCGGCGTGCTGGCCCACGCCGCCGAACTGGCCCACCGCCGCCGGGCCCGGGCCGAAGCCGAGGCCCTTGCCGAGCACAGCCGGGTCGAGGAGGAGCGGGCCCTGCGGCTGCGCCTCGAGGCCATCGACGAGGCCCGCAAGGACTTCCTCCATGCCCTCTCCCACGACTTCCGCACTCCCATCGCCTCCCTGGAGGCGCTGGCCCAGGCGCTGGGCTGGGAGCAGCACCCCTTGTCCGATACCGAGAAGGCCGAGGTGATCGCCCTCATCCAGAGCCACGCGGGCCAGCTCGGGGCCATGCTGGCCGAGGTCCGGGAGGTGGCCATCACCGAATCCCTCGGCGCCTCCTCCCGGGTCGAGGTGTCCGACGTCTACATGCCGGAGCTCATCCGCTCGGCCACCTCGGCCGCCGGCCTCGAGGCCGACCGGGTGTCGACCAGCATCGACCCCGGCCTCAAGGTCCTCCAGACCGATTCCCGCAAGCTCTTCCGCATCCTCACCAACCTGCTGGAGAACGCCCACAAGCACTCCCCCGCCGCCGAGCGCATCGAGGTCCGCCTGGCCCGGCGCCGGGGCATGGTGGAGCTGGCCGTGCTCGACCGGGGGCCGGGCATCCCGCCCGAGCTGACCAGCGAGGCGCTGCAGAAGTGGGTCAGCTTCGGCCAGCACCGGTCATCGGGCCTCGGCATGTGGATCGTCTCGCAGTTCATCGCCGCCCTCGACGGCGAGATCGGCGTCGACCCCCGGCCCGGCGGCGGGCTCATCGTCCGGGCCCGGTTCCCGGCCCGGATCGCCGCCACCCGGCCCGGTGCGGGCGCCGGCGCCGGCGCCGCCGGGGAGGAGTCCGACGCCGGCGACGTCCGGTCCGCGGTGGTGTGACCGGGGTTCACGACAGCCGGGCCGGCCGGCTGCCGGCGCTGTTCATCTCCCGGGTCCGGGCCGCCGTCGGGGCCTTCATGCTGGTGGTGGCGGCCAGCGGCGATCCGCACCTCCGCTACTACCCGGTCCCCGCCTGGGTGCTGCTCTGCAGCGCCGTCGGCTACGCCTTCGCCATCCTCGTCTTCCGGTGGCGGCGCAGCGCCCGGCCGTGGGTCGTGTGGGCGCTCATCGCCGTCGACACCGTCCTCATCGCCGCCCTGGCCGGCGTGACCGGCGGCGGCCGGAGCCCCTTCGCCCCCGTCCTCCTGCTGGTGGTGATCGCCGTGGCCATCCGCTTCGGCCTGCGGCGGGCGGCCGGCGCCCTGGCCTGGACGGTGCCGCTGCTGGTGACGCTCATCCTGGCCGTGCCCCAGCCGTCCCGCCCCGGGACGGAGCGGGTCCGCGACGCCCTGTGGTGGGCGGGCTACCTGACGGCCGGTGCCGTCCTGGCCGGCGTGCTGTCCGACCGGCTGGAGCTGGCCCACCGGCGGCGCTCCCAGGCCGAGGCCGACGCCGCCGTCGAGCGGGGGCGCCTCGATCTCGAGCGGGACCTCCGGCGCCGCCTGGAGGCCCTCGACGAGGGCCGGCGGGCGTTCCTCTCGTCGCTGCTCCACGAGTTCCGCCCGCCGGTGGCCTCGCTGTCGACGCTGGCCCGGGCCCTGCGGCGCGACGAGGACGAGCTGAGCCCCGAGGAACGGTCCGAGCTGCTGGAGCGGGTCGAGGGCCACGCCCACCACCTCGACACGGTGCTGCGGGAGGTGGCCGAGGTGCTGACGTCGGAGTCGCTGGTGGCCGAGCACCGCCTCCACCAGGCCGACATCTACCTCCCCCAGCTCGTCGGCGAGGCCGCCGTCCTGGCCGGGCTCCCCGCCGACCGGGTCACCACCCGGTCGCCGCCCGGCGAGGGCGTCGTCCGCAGCGACCCCGACAAGTGCCTGCGCGTGCTGATGAAGCTGCTGGAGGAGGCGGGGCGGGCGGCACCCCCCGGCGCCGTCATCGAGGTCGAGATCCGCCGGCGGGACGGGGTCGTGGAGCTGTGCGTCACCCCCGGAGGCCCGGGCGACGGCGACAGCCTCGGGCTGTGGATCGCCGGCCGGCTGGCCGAGGCGCTGGGCGGCGGGGTGGCCTCGGGCCCGGACGGCTTCCGGGCCTGGCTGGGCAGCCCGTCAACCGGCCAGACGCCCCGATAGTGTCACTTACGTCCGAACGGACAGTTGCACTCCGGGCGGCACCGCGCCCAGGCTGAAGGGAGCGAGAGGGGGGAATCAGCTGGACATCGTGCGGTTGGCGCTCGTGGACGACGGCGGGCCGTTCGGCCGCGACGTCGAGGCGCTGCTCGAGCCGGCCTCGGGCGGTGCGGTGACGGTCGTCGGCCGCACGTCCGACCCCCGGGCGGCGGTCGATCTCGTCCGCCGCCGGCGTCCTCACGTCCTCCTCCTGGACCTCGGCTTCGGCGCTCCGGCCCTGGCCGCCCTGCGCGACCTCCACCGGGCCACGCCCGTCACCCGCATCATCGCCATGGCCGACGAGGCCGACGTCAACGTCGTGTCGGCCGCCTTCCGGGCCGGGGGCCACGGCGTGCTGCTCAAGTCGACCGGCCCCTGCGACCTCGCCGCCCCCGTCCTGGCCGCCGCCTCGGGCCACTGCGTGCTGCCCGGGACGGTGCTGCCGTCGCTGGTCGGCACGGCCGTCGCCCGGCGGCCGGAGCTGCTCCAGAGCCTGACGCCCGAGGACCGCCAGCTGTGGCGCATGGTGGCCGACGGCGTCGAGACCATGCAGATCGCCGAGACGCTGTTCGTGTCGGAGCGCACGGCCAAGCGGATGGTGGCCCTGCTGCTGCGCCGGCTGGGGGTGGCCAACCGGATCCAGGCGGCGGCCCTCGCCGGCCAGTCCGGCCTGCTCGACACCGTCCCGTCGTGACACCGCAGACCGACACCGGCCTGCTCACCGTCGTCCTCGTCGACGACCACCAGCTGTTCTCCCGGGGGCTGGAGCTGCTGCTCAACACCGACCCCGAGAGCCGGGTCCGGGTGCTGGCCCGCACCGAGGACGCCGGCCGGGCGGTCGAGCTCGTCCGCCACCACCAGCCCAAGGTGGCGATCATCGACCTGGTGATGCCGCCGCCCGGCGGGCTGGCCGCCGTGGCCGAGGTGAAGCGCCAGTACCCCCACGTGAAGGTGCTGGCCCTGTCGGGCAACGACGACGTCACCAGCGCCGTCGACGCCCTCCGGGCGGGGGCCGACGGATTCCTGCTCAAGTCGTCGGAGCCCGACGAGCTCGTGCCGCCGCTGATCGCCCTGGCGTCGGGCGTGGCCGTCGTGCCCGCCCCGGTCATGATCGCCCTCCTCGACGCCAAGGCCAGCTCGGGGGAGAACCGCCTGGCCGGCCTGGCCGACGACGACATCGCCCTCCTGCGCCTGGTGGCCGCCGGCCTCGAGAGCGTGGAGATCGCCGAGCAGCTGCACGTGTCGGAGCGCACGGCCAAGCGGATGGTGGCCGCCCTGCTGCGGCGGATCGAGGTGGCCAACCGGGTCCAGGCGGCCGCCTTCGCCGGCCGGGCCGGGATTCTCCCAACCGACCCATCCGGGCCACCGCTCGCTCCGTAGGAGCGGTCGGGGAAACGACGCAGTCCACCCCACCGACCGGCACCGGAGCGTCCTCTCCGGGCCGGTCGGTGGGGTTTTTCATTGCCAAGTGGCCCCGGAGTGCCACCTCTGGCCCTCACACCCGGTGAACGGGACATTTCCTCTGTGATGCAATCATCCCGCCCGAAACGGACCATTCGAGTCGTTTCCCATCGCACCCACACACGCAGACAGCCGCTCGGGGGAGGACGTCCTTGTCGGCGGCGAGGAGAGGTGATGGCTTTGCGTAGACGTTGGACGTACGTCGCCGTATTCAGCACCCTGGCGATGCTGGGCTCCGCCTGCTCCGGCGGGGGCTCGAAGAACGCCTCGTCCAAGGCGCCCGATCAGCCACAGGCGGCGGCTCCGGCGGCCTCCGGTGCCAACCCGTCCACCCCCGGCGCCGACAACTCGGCGGCGGCCTCCCCGGCGGCCAGCCCGAGCGCCACCCCGGCTTCGCCGTCGGCTCCCGCCGCCGGCGGCAGCGCCGCACCGTCCGCCAAGTCGGCGGCGGGTACCGCCGCTCCCGGCACCAAGCAGGCCAACAGCGCCACCCCGGGCGCTCCCGCCCCGAAGCAGGGTGCGGCCGCCGCCCCGTCGACGCCCGGTGCCCCGGCCCCGGTCGGCGGGGCTCCCGCCCCCGGCGGCAAGGCCAACTACGCCTCGGACAAGGGCGTCAGCGCCGACACCATCAAGATCGGCACGATCAACATGACGTCGGCCACCCGGAGCCTCGGCCCGGCCATCGCCGGCGTGCAGGAGCAGAACCTCGACGCCGCCGTGAAGTACGTGAACCGCAACGGCGGCGTGGCCGGGCGCAAGCTGCAGCTCGTCACCTGTGACGACGGCGGCGACATCGCCCGGGGCCGGGCCTGCTACGAGAAGATGAAGGACGACGTCTTCGCCCTCGTCCCCTCGATCAGCTGGCTCACCGACGTCATCCACGACCGCCTCCCCAAGGACAAGGTGCCGTGGCTGTCGTGGGGCTGGTTCAAGAGCGAGTACGAGGACCCGTGGATGTTCCCCTGCCACGCCAACGGGATGCGTGAGGCGTCGGCGGCGGCGGACTGGGTGGCCAAGGTCATCAAGCCCAAGACCGTCGGCATCATGTACCTCAACGTGAGCGAGGACATCGCCGCCAAGGACGTCGCCACCAAGCAGCTGGCCAAGTACAACATCAAGGTCGTCGCCAACGTCGCCCAGGAGTGGGACTCGCCCGACGAGTCGCAGCACGTCCTGGCCATGCGGACGGCCAACCCCGACTTCGTGCTGTCGTTCTCGTGGCCGGCCCCGGTGGCCAAGTTCGGCCACGACGCCAACGCCCAGCACTGGGCGCCCCCGCTGGGCTACGCCGCCAACCACCTGACCGGCGACCCCGGCTACGGCCCGATCTTCGGCGACTACATCAAGGACCGCTTCTACACGATCACCTCGTGGGGCGTTCCCACCGGTCCCGACCCCGAGAACGCCGAAGGCGGCAACACGCCCGAGCAGGAGACCTTCAAGAACGAGCTGCTCCGGACCAACGGCCGGGAGTACCAGGGCTTCAAGTGGCGCTACGCCGGGATGCACCACATCACCCAGTCCGGGTGGGTGTGCATCAAGATCCTGGCCAAGGCGGCGGCCGAGCTCGGCCCCGACCTCACCCGGGAGGGCTTCAAGAAGGCCCTCGAGGGCCCGGCCAACGCCCCTCGGGGCTGGGACTCGGGCATGGGGGTCACGCTCTACTGGCCCGCCCAGGACCACAACGCCAACCCCTACTCCTTCAACCGGGAGTTCATCTACAAGTGGATCGGCGCCTCCGACGGCGGCTGGGACCTGAAGCGGATCCGCCCCGACCCGGTCTTCGACTGCAACGGCCCGAACATCCCGGCCGGCACCAAGACCGTCTGCAACAGCTAGCGATCAGCGACATCGAGGAAAGGATCGTGGCCGGCCCGGAGCGCCTGGGCCGGCCACGATCACGAAGAACGACAACACGGTTCGGTCAACGCGCAATCAAGGAGGGGTGAGGTGGTAGTCGGCGTCACGGCCAGCGTCTTCGAGTCAGCCGTCATCATCGGCATCTTCACGGGGACGATCTACGCCATGATGGCCCTGGGCCTCGTGGCCTCCTTCCGGATCAACCGGGTGGTGAACCTGGGGATCCCCGGCCTGGCGGTGTTCGGGGCCACGATCTACTTCCACATGTCGAACGTGTGGGGGGCACCGGTCATCGTCGCCCTGCTCGGCGGCGTGGCGGTGGGAGCGTTCCTCGGAGCCCTGCTCGGCCTGTGCAATCTCAAGATGACGCAATGGCCGCGGGGCTTCGTGATGATCTTCACGCTCACGGTCACCCTGTTCCTCTTCGGCTGGTCGGACAAGATCCTGCCGCCGATCCAGATCAGCCCCGCTTCACCGTTCGGCGACAGCGGCGGTTTCAAGGTCGCCCTCACCTTCGTGTCCAACCACCAGATCGGCACGTTCATCACCTCGATCCTGGTGACGCTGCTCATGGGCTGGGCCGTCAGCAAGACCCGCATGGGGATCTACGTCCGGGCCATCTACGACGACGGCGACGGGGCGGCCACGCTCGGCATCCCGCTCGGCTACTTCGTGGTCGGCGTCTACGCCGTGGCCGGGGCCCTGGCCGCGCTGGCCGGCATCCTGGTCAGCCCCCGGACGACGCTCGACCCCTACCTGATCCTCTTCGTCAGCATCTGGGCCCTGGCCGGGTCGATCCTCGGCGGCCTGGAGTCGTTCGGCGTCGCCTTCGTCGGCAGCCTCCTGGTCGGCCTGTCCCAGGGCATCCTCGGCGCCGGCATCATCCACCTCGGCCCGGGGCTCGAGAACCTCGGCGCCATCGCCGTCGTGGCCGTGGCCGTCTTCTACGCCGGGATCAAGCGCCGCGACCTGGCCCACATCCAGACGTGATCCGCTCCGCCCACCACCCGCTGCCCGGCGACACAATGTTCACCGTGAAGGAGCTGTGATGATCGGAACCCGACGCAACGGAGGGGCCGCCGTCGCCGACCGCGACGCCGGAGCCGCCGGCGACGCTCCGGCCAAACCGAAGAAGGTCGGCCCGACGTTGCCGGTGACACGGCTGGTCCTGCCCACCCTGGTGTTCTGCCTCGGGGTGGCCGGGGAGTTCCTCCTGCCCAACCACCTCACCTACGCCGCCTCGACGGCGCTGTGCTACGGCCTCGTCGGGCTCGGCCTGTACCTGCCGCTGGCGGCGCTGCGGGAGCTGCCGCTCAACGGCGGGGCGCTGGCCGGCCTGGCCGCCTACTTCTTCGCCTTCCACGCCCACGGCGGCTCGGCCGGCAAGACGGCGCTCGGCGTGGTGGTCGGCGTCGGTATGTGCATGCTGGTGTCGGTCGCCGGCGGCCTCGCCTCGCTGGTCGTGACCGGCCTCTACTTCGCCGTGGCGTCGCTGGTCGTCCAGATCGGCATCGAGAAGGTCGTGTTCTCGATGGGATGGCTGACCGGTGGCGCCTCCGGCCGGGGCGTGGCCCAGCCCGACCCGATCAACGACTTCTTCACCACCACCCGGGTCGTGTTCCTCATCGCCGGCCTCGTCTGCCTGGCCATCACGCTGGGGATCTGGCGAGTCAAGAAGACCAAGATCCTCTCCAACTGGGTCATGACCGGCCACCAGCCGGACGGGGCCGACGCCGTGGGGGTCCGCCGCTGGGTCCAGAAGGTCGTGATCTTCGGCCTGTCGGGGCTGCTGATCGGCGTGGCCGGCGTGCTCTTCGCCTTCGTCAACGGCACCCCGCCCCCGCCGCCGCAGTTCGGCGTGATCTGGTCGGTGATCTTCCTGGCCATCCCGATCGCCTCCGGGATGCGGACGGCGTCGGCGGTGTGGGGCGTGGCGGCGGTCTTCACCGCCCTGCCGATCGTCCTCGAGTCGCACCACATCAACCCCAACCTGCTGTCGGGCAGCATCCTGCTGGCCGCCCTGGTCGCCTCGCAGAGCCAGGACGCCTTCATGGCCCGGGTCCGCAACCTCCGGCGCCAGCCCGAGGTCCTGGAGGAGATCGCCCTCGAAGAGGGGCACGCCGCCCTCGAGGAGCTCCACGAGAAGCCCATCACCGCCACCGTCCCGGCCGCCCTCAAGGACGAGCTCGACCTGCGGGGTCCGATGCAGTCCCGGGCGCTGGTCGGGACCGACGTCTGCGTGTACTTCGGCGGCGTCAAGGCCGTCGACGGCGTCAACGTCCGGGTCGGGCCGGGTCAGCGGGTGGCCATCGTCGGCGCCAACGGCGCCGGCAAGACCACGCTGTTCAACGCCCTCAACGGCTTCATCCCGCCGACCAAGGGCACGGTGACGCTGGGCGACCTCGACATCACGTCGATGCCGGCCTACGCCCGGATCCGCGAGGGCCTGGGCCGCACGTTCCAGCAGCCCCGCCTGGCCGACATCCTCACCGTGCGCCAGAGCATCCTCTGCGGGCAGGCCCAGAACGACGACCTGGTCCCCCGGGCCGAATGGCTGATGGAGCGCTTCGGGGTGGCCGCCCTGGCCGACATCCCCGTCCAGATCGTGCCCTTCGGCACCCGCCGGAAGGTCGAGATGGTGCGGGCGCTGGCGCGGCGGCCCGAGGTGCTGCTCATCGACGAGCCGGTGTCGGGTCTGGAGGACGAGGAGGTCTCGGAGCTCCTCGAAGTCCTCCTGGAGCTGCAGGCCGCCGAGGGCTGGGGCCTCCTGGCCATCGAGCACGACCTGCGCTTCGTCACCGGCATCGCCGAGCAGATGATGGTCATGGTGGACGGGAAGGTGCTGACCGAGGGCTCGATCAACGACGTGCTCGCCGACGAGAGAGTCCGCCAGGTCTACCTCGGAGAGGTGGTGTCGGTCTGATGGCTGCCAATACGGACAACGGCGAGAGCACCGGCCTCGAGGTCCGCGATCTCAAGGTCTTCCACGGCGTCGTTCCCGCCGTGCGGGGCGTCGACCTCGACTGCCGGCCGGGGCAGATCCTCGGGATCGTCGGCCCCAACGGAGCGGGCAAGACGTCGCTGCTGTCGGGCATCGCCGGAGTCAAGAAGGCGTCGGGCGGCACCGTCATGCTCGACGGCCAGGACGTGTCCCGCTGGCCCGCCTACCGGCGGGGCCAGGCCGGCATCGTCATGGTCAACGAGCGCCGCCGGGTCTTCCCCTCGCTGTCGGTGCGGGAGAACCTGGCCGCCGGCGGGTGGGGCCTCGGCAAGGACGAGGTCGAGGCCCGCACCGAGAAGATGCTCGACATGTTCCCCCGCCTCCGGGAACGGGAGGAGGTTCCGTCGTTCCGCCTCTCCGGGGGCGAGCAGCGGATGGTGTCGATCGCCCGGGCGCTGATGACCGGCGCCCGCTGCCTGCTGCTCGACGAGCTGTCCCTCGGCCTGGCGCCCCGGATCGTGGCCCAGCTGACCGAGGTCGTCCGCCAGCTGGCCGACGAGGGCCGCACGATCATCCTCGTCGAGCAGTACGTCGGCGTCCTCCTCCAGCTCGCCGACAACGTCTCGATCCTGGAGCGGGGCCGGGTCAAGTTCCACGGCCAGACCCGCGAGACCGCCCTGTGGCTCCAGGAGCACGGCTACCTGAAGCCCACCGATGTGGCGGTGGTCGAGAAGAACATCGCATCCACCCACTAGACATCACAGCACGACACGGCACACCTTCCAGGGGGAGGAACGAAACGATGAAGGCTTCGCAGCGACTTGGGCGATGGGGGCTCGTGCTGCTGCTGGGCGGAGTGGCGGGGGGCTTCGGTCTCATGCCGTCGGCGCACGCTGACGACCCTGAGACGGTCAGCATCGATGCCGGCAGCTCCAGCGCGACCAACTGCATCAACAGCTTCGTCAGCCGGGGCCGGGCCGTCGTGGCCGGGCCCAGCTACGAGATCCCGTTCCGCAGCGTGGGCGGCGGGCCCTACGTGGAGAACGAGGTGAACTCCCGGCCCTCGACGTTCAGCTTCGCCAGCGACGCCTACGAGGGCTGGATCGGCGACATCGTCCTCGGCACGTCGGGCGCCTACCCGAAGAACATCACCTCGGCGGTGGCCCACTACCCGCCGGCGCCCAACGGCGGCTCGAGCTCCGACATCAAGTTCGGCCCCTTCGCCCGGACCCAGGCCAACGCCCAGCCGTGGGTCTCGGCGGCCAAGGCCCAGGCCAACGGCCAGGACGAGTCGAGCGGCGGCGTGTTCGGCCCGTCCACGGCCGCCACGAACTCGAGCTTCGACGGCAAGCTGCTCAAGGGCATCGACGAGATCGTCGGCTACGACCTGAAGCTGGGCCCGGTGCTGGTGAAGCAGATGCACTCGACGCTCAAGTACGAGACCGACGGCACCCAGGCCGGCACCAAGGCCACGTGGGCGCTGGAGTTCTCCGGCGTCGGCGGCGACAACAGCAAGGTCTACACCATCACCCCTGACGGCTTCGCCCCCCAGGGCGGCTCGGCCCAGCCCGGCTCGGGGGGGATGAAGCAGTTCAGCGACGGCAGCAAGGCCTTCGCCGACGCGCTGGAGAAGGCCGGGCTCACCCGGCCGGAGATGAAGATCGCCCCGGCCACCATCGAGGTGCGGGGCCCGGGCGAGCTCTACGTGCAGGTGGCCGCCCTCGAGCTGCGCAATGCCATCGTCGGGGCCCACAACACCGCCGGCCACGCCCAGGGGTGGCTGTTCGGCTACAACGAGCGCTACCTGAAGATGGAGCTCGGCTCCTGCGACGCCGACATCAGCAAGGACAAGCCGGCCGACGAGAACGCGCCGACCAAGATGCAGCAGTACGGCCCGTTCCAGTTCCCCGACCCGAACCCCAGCGGCTACGGCGGGCCGAAGTCGACCACGCCGAAGCCGGCCCCGGTGGCCGCCGTCGCCCCCGTGGTCACCTCCGTAACCAGGCGTCCGGCGCCGACCCCGGTGGCGTCGACGGAACCGACGACCGGGGCCCGGCTCTTCACGACGACCTGGGCCCACGGCCTCACCTGATGGGCACCCGATGAGGGTGCAGCCGATCAAGCGGGCGATGGCGGTGGCGGCGATGGCCGCCGCCGCCATCGTCGTCTTCGCGCCCGCCGCCGGCGCCCATCCCCGGCTCCTGTCGGCCGACCCGAAGCCGTCGACCGTGGCCGCCGGCCCCATCGACCACATCACGGTCCACTTCGACGAAGCGGTGCAGTGGCAGTACTCGCAGATCGGCGTCGAGGACACGAAGGGCCACTCGGTCGTGGCCGGCAAGCCCCAGCTGGGCAACCGTGACGCCGTCATCCCCCTCGTGCCCGGCGCCGGCGGCGCGCTCCGGGTCAGTTGGCGGCTGGTCGGCGTCGACGCCCATCCCGTCACCGGCGCCTACGCCTTCGGCATCAACGTCGGCTCGGCCCCCGATCTCGACTCGGCCATCCGCCGCATGGCCGGCTCGCTCGGTGAGGGCCGCATCGGTTCCCCGGGCCTGAACTGGGCCATCCGGGGCGGGCGGTCGCTGGAGATCATGCTGCTCTACGTGGCGCTGGGGATCCTCCTGCTGCGGGTCGTGGTGCTGAAGGACCAGCCGGCGCCGGCCCGGGGGCCCGGGGCGGCCACCCTGGCCGGCCTGGAGCCGGACCAGGGCTACCGCATGATGCGGACGCTGGGCATCGCCGCCGCCGTGCTCATGCCGACCCTGTTCGTCCTCTACGTCGCCCGCCTCGACTCCGCCGTCGGCTCGGTGCCGCTCGGCAAGGTCGTCTTCTCGTCGCTGGGCGAGACGTGGGCCATGAAGACCGCCCTGTGGCTCGGGATCGCCGCCGCCGGCGTCTACGGGCTGCGCCACTACCCGGCCGGCTCCCGCCAGCACGACCTCCTGCTGCTCAGCCTGGCGTCGGCCGCGGCCATCGCCTTCGGGTTCAACACCCACGCCAACGGCCTGTCCCCCGGGCCGGTGTGGACGGCGATGATGTTCGGCCACCTCATGGTCACGGCCTTCTGGGCCGGCGGTCTGGTGGCGCTGTTGCTGGTCGTGTTCCCCGGCAGGGATCCGCACCGCATCTGGCCCACGGTGAGCCGCTACTCCAACATCATGACGGTGACGTTGGGACTCATCGTGGTCTCGGGGCTCGTGATGCTGTTCCGCCTGCTGTCGGGCAACATCAAGGGGATGTGGTGCTCCGACTTCGGGGTCGTGGCCGGATTCAAGATGGCCGTCGTCGGCATCGCCATCATCATCGGGGCCATCAACAACCGGGTCGTCGCCTACCAGAAGCGGGCCATCGAAGCCCCCGTCAACAAGTTCCGCCCGACCAGGGAACGGTCGATCGCGTCGTTGCGGCGGCTGATCGTCATCGAGGCCGTCGTGCTCGGCTCGGCGGTGCTGCTGTCCGGCGCCCTCGGGGAGACGCAACTGCCGTCGGTCTTCAAGGGGCACTTCTACCCCGCCGACCTGCAGGAGACCGTCAAGCCGGGGCTGTTCGGTTCGGGTTGCCAGTGACGCAGTAGCGTCATGCGGATGCGATTCCCCGGGGCCTGCGTGCTCCTCGGCCTGACCCTCGTCGCCTGCGACGGCGGTTCGGGCGCGCCGAAGCCGCCGGTCGTGGCCGCCCCGGCCACACCCCGGGTGGCGGCCTTCCGCGTCGTGTACCGGGTCGACGACACGGCCGGCCCCCAGCCGATGACCGCCACCGACGTGATCCAGGTCGCCGAGCCGTGGAACGGGCTGGTCGAGCACCGCGACGGCCCCCCGCCCGGCGGCCCCGTCCTGAGCGGGACGATCCAGAACCAGCGCTTCACGTTCAACGTCTCGCAGGGGGCGGCCGGGTTCGCCACCCGGCGGATCCCAGGAGCCCTGACCCAGGCGCCGTCGCCGGAGTCGCTGGAGGCGGCGGCCGGGGCCGGCCTCGTCGAGCGGTCGGGCGACGCCACGGTGGCCGGCGAGCCCTGCACCCGCTGGACGTTCAAGGCGTCCAACGAGGTGCTGGCCAAGGGGACGGCCGACGAGCACGTCGAGTCGTGCGTGACGGCCGACGGCGTCCCGCTCCGGGAGGCCATCACCCTCCAGGGCAGGCTGGTGCGGGTGGCGGAAGCGGTGCAGGTCGACCGGCACCCGCCGGTGACGCCGGACACGTTCCAGTCCCAGCGCGATCCCAGCACCGAGGGGGCCGGGCTGCTGGAATCGGACCAGCTGGTGGAGGAGGGCGCCCGGACCGGCAAGGCCATCGTCCGGGTGGCGGTTCCGGCCGGCTTCAAGGCCACCCGCCAGGTCAGCGTCAACCGCCAGGCGGGCGAGAACTCGCCGCCGATCACCCTCTACGTGCAGGGCTTCGACAACGGCGCCGATCTCGTCACCACCGAGCAGGTCACGACCCCGGGCAACCCACCGTGGTCGGCCGGCGAGGGCCGGGCGGTCGATCTCGGCGCCAAGAAGCTGGCGGGCCGGATCGTCTACCGGGTGGGGTGGGCCGAGGTGCGGGTTGCGATCGCCGGTTCCACGTTCGTGCGGGTCACCTCGCCCCGTCCGGCGCTGGCGCTGGCCGTGGCCCGCACGCTCAGGAAGTAGACGTCGGCCGGACCTCTTCGGCGTCGGGGCCGAGGTCGACGTCGAACAGCTCGTCGTCGTCGAGGCCGTCGAGGCCGAGATCGGTGTCGAGCTCGGCGTCGAAGTCCGCCTCGGCGTCGGCGTCGTCCTCCTCGGGCAGGCCGAACACCCCGCCGGGCAGCATGCTCGACTCCGGGAAGCGGGCCCAGACCACGAGACCGCCGCCGGCCCGGGGTTCGACGCCCACCGTCCCGCCCAGCGTCCAGACGAACTGCGAGACGATCCACATGCCGAGCCCCCACGACCGGTTGGGGCCGAAGCTGGCGAACTTCTCGAAGGCCCGGGTGGCCAGCTCGGGCGGGATCCCCGACCCCCGGTCGAGGACGGCCAGCTCGACCATCCGGGCCGTGGTCCGGCGGACCCGCACCTCGAGCGGCGAGTCGGGCGGCGAGTGGCGGAAGGAGTTCTCCAGGAGGTTGGCCACGATCCGCTGCAGCTTGTGGCTGTCGGTCCGCAGGACGTTGAGGCCGGCCTCGATGTCGAGGACGAGGCGCTCGTGGGGGACGGCCGCCGCCGCCCCGGCCGTCCAGATCAGCTCGGGGACGTAGACGTCGACGAGGTCGAGTTGGCGCTCGATCGACAGCGATTCGGTGACGGCCACCTCCCGGACCTCGGCCAGCATCGACCCCAGGTGGCGGGCGTGGCTCTGCATGAGCTCGAGGATGGCGTCGCGCTCGTCGGGCGAGGAGGCCACGGCGTCGCGGGTCAGGGCCCGGGCCAGCGCCTCCATGGAGGCGATCGGAGTGCGGAAGTCGTGGGCGATGGCGTGGAGGAAGTCCTTGCGGGCCTCGTCGATGGTCTCCAGCCGTTCCCGGAGGCGGCGGTCCTCGCTGGAGCGGCGCTCCAGGGCCTCGGCCTCGGCCTCGGCCTCCGCCCGGCGGCGGCGGGCCTGGTCGACGAGATCGGACAGCATCCCGACCATGACGGCGCCGACGAAGAGATGGGCCGACCACCAGGCCGCCGAGCGGGCCCGCTGGGCACCCGACAGGGCCGGCTCGGGGACGAGGGCGATCATGGCCACGACGCCGGCGGCGGCGAAACCGGTCAGCGCCAGCGCCCGGCGGAGGTCGAAGCGGATGGCCACGGCCATGACGTCGAGCAGCGCCAGCGGCACGATCGGGCTGTGCGACGCCCCCGTCACGGCGGCCAGGGCCAGGATGAGACCGGTGTCGAGCGCCGTGGTGGTCCGGGGCACCCAGGCCGGGATGGGCCGGCTCCGGGCCAGGCGGGCGAGGACGGCGGCCGTCCCCCAGGCGTAGAGCGAGAAGGCGGCGGCGATGGCCAGGCCGCCCCGGCGGTAGTGGCCGAAGTCGTCGCCGCCCACGGCGGTGAGCACGAGGCAGTAGACCGAGACCACCACCCGGAGGCGGGCGATGAACACCTCGGCGCTGGCCCGGTTCTCGTCGGGCAGCGGGGAGCTCCGCAGGCGGGCGGACCACGGCACCATCGCTCTATGGGACCACCACGCGCCGTGGGCCACCAAAAGGACAGTGGGCCAATCCTGGCCCGGCCGGGTCAGGCGGCCTACCGTGGGCTCCATGACGGGTCGAACGGTGCTCGCCCTGGGCCTCGGCCTGGCATCGCTGGCCGGCTGCCACGGCGGGGGCGGCAACCGCTCCGGCGCCCTCACCGCCTCGGAGCACAAGTACTGCACGCTGGTCAAGCAGTTCCAGGACCACCTGCCGGCCCGCACCGCCGACCCCCAGCCCGAGCAGTTCGAGGCGGCCATGACCGAGGCGCTGCAGCGCAACGCCAAGTATTTCGACGACCTCCAGAAGGTGGCCCCGGACGAGATCAGAGCCGACGTGGAGAAGGCCATCGCCACGCTCCACCGGGTGGCCGGCGGCGACATCTCGGCCTACGAAGGCCTCGATCTCACCAAGGCCGACCAGTGGGAAGAGGACCACTGCCGGTAGCCGGCCGGGCGCTCAGACGACGGTCATGCCCCCGTCGGCGGTGACGACGGAGCCGGTGACGAACGACGACTCCCCCGAGGCCAGGAACAGCGCCGCCCGGGCGATCTCCTCCGGGGTGCCGATCCGGCCGATGGGGTAGCGCTCGGCGGTGATCTCGGCGCCGCGGGCGGCGTCGCCCCCGCCCCGCAGCTCCAGCAGCGGCCGGGCCATCGGCGTGTCGACCGTGCCGGCGCAGATGGCGTTGACCCGGATGCCGGCGGGGGCCAGTTCGGCCGCCAGCGACCGCGTGAGGCCGAGGAGCGCCGCCTTGGCGGCGGAGTAGGCGGCCAGCCCGGGCAGCCCGACGAGGGCCGCCACCGACGACTGGATGACGATGGATCCGCCCCCGGCCGCCCGCAGGTGGGGCAGGACGGCCTGGGTGCAGGCCAGCGTGCCGCCCACGTTGACGGCCAGGCACAGGTCGAGGTCGGCGGCGCGGAGGTCGGTGGTGGGGCCGAAGCCCGCCGCCACCCCGGCGTTGTTGTAGAGAACGTCGACGCGACCGAAGGTGGCCATCAGGCGTTCCACAGCGTCGCCCACCGCCGGCCGGTCGGTGACGTCGGCGGCCAGCGCCAGCCCTCGGCCGCCGTCCAGGGAGTCGGCCACCCGCCCGGCCGCCCCGCCGTCCCGGTCGAGGACGCCCACCGCCGCCCCCTCGGCGGCGAACAGCCGGGCCGCCGCCGCGCCGATGCCCGACCCCGCCCCGGTGATGATGGCGACCTTCCCGTCCAGCCGGCCCATGCCGTGAATGTAGTTTCGTCTGCAAGGCCAGTGACCGAACGCTCACGGCGCAGTACCGTCGAGGGCCGTGCCGAAGACCTTCGCCTGGTTCGAGGGCCGCAAGCGGCCGCCCAGCGAGTACGAGGAGCTGACCGTCGGCCTCCACTTCGGGGAGGACGCGCTCGTCCACACCCGGGTCGGCACGTGGACGCTGGACAACACCCGGCTGGCCAACGTGGCCTGGGAGGACTTCCGCGATCCGGCCGCCCTCCACTACCGGTCCTGGGTCGCCCTCCAGGCCGGGGCCGAGCGGGAGCTCGGGGCCACCCTCGACCTGGCCGCCTCGGCGGGCTTCGTGGACGGGCTCGACGCCGGCTGGCGCCGGGAGATGGGCACGCTGACCGGCGGCCTGGCCTTCGCCGAGTGGGGCGTGGCCATGGCCCTGCAGTACGTCGAGCGCTTCTGCCTCTCCTCGGCCATCGCCCAGTCGGCCCAGCTGCAGGTGTGCGACGAGCTGCGCCACGCCCAGCGGGCCCTGGAATGGGCCGACGCCCTCTCCGGCGGCGCGTCGGCCTCGGCCGCCGAGGACCCCGCCCGCCAGGCCTGGATGGAGAACCCGGCGCTGCAGCCGCTGCGCCGGGCGGTGGAGCTGGCCCTGACGCTGACCGACTGGGGCGAGGTCATCGTGGCCGTCAACCTGTGCCTGGAGGGCCTCCTCCAGCCGTTCCAGCGGGAGCTGCACCTGACCGCCGCCCGCCGGGAGCGCGACATGGGGACGGCCATGCTCGGCCGCCATTGCTGGATCGACGAGGAGCGCCACCTCGGCTGGACCGACGCCTTCCTCCGGCTGGTGATCGACGCCGACCCGGCCAACCGGGTCACGCTGCAGACCTGGTACGACACCCACGCCCCGGCGGCCCGGGAGGCGCTCGACGCCCTGGCCGCCGGCTTCCCGTTCGGCGGCGTGGCCGCCGACGCCGCGGCGACGGCCCGCACGGAACTGGCCAAGCGCCTGGCCGCCGCCGGCCTCGAGGAGGCGACCGACCGATGAGCAACCAGACGGCGGAGTACACCAGGACGAAGCGGCTCTACTGGGAGCCGAGCTACGTCGCCAAGGAGGCCATCTACCCCCCGGCCAACTACGAAGGCATCCACTTCTCCGACTGGGACCGGTGGGACGACCCGTTCCACATGAGCTTCAAGCAGTACGTCGAGATCCAGGCCAAGAAGGACAACGGCTTCCACCCCGCCCGCGACGCCTTCGACCGCTACGGCGGCACCGACAAGATGGACCCCCGCTGGGTGGAGGGGATGAAGGTCGTCTACCCCATCCTCTTCCACGGCGAGTACGGCGCCCTGCGCAGCCACGCCCGGGTGAGCCGCTACGCCCCCGCCCCCGCTCTGCGGGCCGCCGCCTTCTACCAGTCGATCGACGAGCTGCGGCACTCCCAGAACCACGTCTACCAGATGCGGATGTTCAACCGGCACACCGACGGGTTCGCCAACTGGGCGGAGTGGAAGCGGCACCACTTCCTGCTCCAGCCGGCCAAGATGCTCTTCGAGGACATCGTCGCCTGCGAGAACGTCTTCGAGTCGGTGATGGGCCTCAACATCCTCGTCGAGGTGGCCTACACGAACCTGGTGTTCGTGGGGATCCCGTCGGTCGGCGTCCTCAACGGCGACCTGGCCGGGGCCGGCGAGTTCCTCACCACCCAGTCCGACGAGACCCGCCACATGGCCATCGGCCAGTCGACGCTGCGGACGCTGCTGGAAGGCGACGACCGGAACCTGCCGGTCATCCAGTACTGGCTCGACAAGTGGTTCTGGCTCCTGCACCGCATCATCGGCTGCCCCCTCGGCGTCATCCCCGACTACTTCGCCAAGCGCAAGGCGCTGCCGATGCGCCAGATGTTCCAGCGCTACATCGTCGACAACTACGTGGCCGGCATGGTCGAGGACCTCGGGAAGTACGGGCTCCAGCCGCCCCGCTTCCTCGACGACGCCGTGGCGGAGATGGAGGACGCCCCCCACACGCTGTTCCGGACGCTGTTCCAGTACAAGCACATGCTGTTCAACAAGATGTTCGTGCCGACCGAGGCCGACATGGAGTTCTTCGGCGAGCACTATCCCCACTGGGAGGAGCGCCACGGCGCCTTCTGGGACGAGGTGCGGGCCGGCGATCCGAAGGACCTGCCGTCGTTGCCGATGCTGTGCCAGGTCTGCCAGCTGCCCTGCGTCTTCCCGGTGCCGGAGCGCCCGACGATCCGCGGCACCGAGTGGGGCGGCGAGGTCCGCTGGTTCTGCTCCGACGGCTGCCAGTGGATCTTCGAGCACGAGCCGGAGCGCTACTCCAAGGCCGTCGGCCTCGACCGGGTGCTGACCGGCAAGGACGTGGCCCAGATCCGGGAGCACATGCACCTGTCGGGCAAGCTCGGCGGGGTGCTCGAGGAATGCTGATCTACGCCCGGGCCGACGGCTGCTCCACCCCCGCCCTCCTCATGACGCCGGAGGAGGAGTGGCCGGTGAAGATGTTCTGCCGCATCGCCCTGTCCACGCTGCGGGCCGACAAGTCGAGGGAGCGCCTGCCCTTCAACAGCCGGACGGGCGAGCAGCTCGATCCGGCGACGCCGCTGGGGGAGGCCGGTTTCCTGCCCTACGACCTGCTCGAGCTGCGCTATGCCTGAGCCGGCCCGTCCCACGCTGGTGCTCGAGGGCGACAAGCCCAACGGGACGGCCCGGGTCCTCCACACGGTGCTGAACGAGAAACTCGACGAGGCACCGTGGAAGGCGAAGCCGGTGAAGGCCCTGTCGAAGCGGACCGTCCGGCTGCTCATCACCGACCGCGACGAGTGGGTCGACGTCGTCGTCGGCGCCGGCGGCAGCGTCGACGTACGGTCGAACGCCTCCGACACGAAGCCGCAGGTGACGGTGGCCCTCGACATGAGGACGCTGCCGGTCATCCTCGGTGTTCCGCTATGGCACAAGCTGCCCGCCGTCTGGGAGAAGGGCGGCAAGAAGCTGCTGAACGACCTCGCCGGCCGCCGGGTCCGGGTCCGAGGCCTGCTGTCCCACCCGGCCATGGTGATCCGCGTGCTGCAGATCCTCGGCGTCCCGCCGGGGACTGTCGGCTGAGAGGGGGAGATATGCCGCTGGCCTGGACACAGGAGTGGCTCGACGCCCAGATGCAGAGCTGCCGGGAGGACAAGACCTTCCAGGAGGAGGCCGACGGGAACAACCGGAGCTACACGGTCCACGTCCTCGCCGACCCCGACAACGGCGTCGGCGAGGACTACTGGTGGGGCTTCTCGGTGCCGGCCATGGACCGCCAGTTCACCGGCCGGGAGAACGCCTGGGAGACCGACTACTTCATGGAGGGCACCTACGCCGACTGGCACGCCATCAACGAAGGCAGGAAGGGCCTCGTGGCCAGCCTCCTCGACCAGAGCATCTCGCTGTACCGGGGATCGACGTCGTACCTGGCCATGTTCGTCCCGGCCGTCGAGCGGTTCTTCGAGCTGTCCCGCCAGAACACCGACTCCTACGCCGGCAACTTCAAGAAGGAGTAGCGACACGCCATGCTGATCGCCGGTCAGGACATCCTGCTCCCCACGATGATGGTGGGGAACTACCCCAAGCCCCGATGGTTCACCGGCCAGGCGTGGAGCGAGATCCCGCCCGGGCGCTACGCCGCCGACTCCATCTCCTTCGAGGCCTTCTCCGACGCCATCCTGGCCATCGTCCACGACCAGGAGTCGGCCGGGCTCGACGTCATCAGCGACGGCCTGATGGTCAGCGGTGACAGCCCCTACGCCGCCAAGCTCTACTACCTGACCGAGCGCATCGCCGGCTTCACGCCCTACGGGCCGTCGATCATGCTCCCGACGTACTCGACGGAGCACTCGCCGATCGTCGACGGCAAGCTGACCCGCAAGTGCCCGCTGTACTCCGAGCAGGTGCGGGTGCTGCGCAAGGCCACGACGAAGCCGATCAAGATCAACTTCCCCGGCCTGCAGGTGCTGGCCATGGG